>ENA-OWOZ01000267-OWOZ01000267.1-bioreactor-metagenome-genome-assembly--contig:-NODE-267-length-72990-cov-5.633042_pt1 | contig 72990 bp, 77 predicted proteins | sample MGYA00238140_ERZ651804 | MGnify/ENA primary metagenome ERZ651804 (study PRJEB26910, sample SAMN07631232) | bioreactor metagenome | isolation source: Switchgrass digestor | place: USA: Dartmouth...
TAGTAATTATTCCGTTACATCAAAAAATGAATGTCCAGCTTCATATGTAGAATTGTTTTTTGATGATAAACGGAATATTTCGGAAGAAGATATAAAACTGTTTAAACAATTTTTTACCAAACTGATGAAATTAAAAAGGGATACATATAAGAATGTTAGTAAAAGTATCGGATATTACATACGTGCTTTAATGCTTACAGCTTACAATATTAATGAAGCATATGTCACTTTGGTATATAGTTTAGAGCATTTGAGTAGTAAGTATAATACATATGACCCAATTTGGACTGATTATGATGATAAGTTAAGAAAAAAGTTAGATTTATTACTGGAAGGATATGATAAAGCAGAAGAAATAAGAACAGTTCTTTTAGAATCAGCTCATCTAAAACTTAAACAAGGATATGTTGACTTTATACTTGATAATATTGACAAATATTCTATGTTTGATGCAAGCAACCCTCATGGTTTGAAAATGAAATTTAGTGATTTGAAAGCCCTCCTTAAAGACTCTTATGATACGCGTTCCAAGTTTGTACACACACTCAAAGAAATTAATAAAGAGCTTTTCATTCCTGAGATACGAAAAGCTGATGCCCCTATTATATGGGATGGTAACGGTATTAAACCAAAACTATCTTTTTCTGCAATGGCGAAGATTCCCCAGTTGATGGTGCCCAAATTGCAGGAAGCCAATTCCGGTTTAAATGCCGGTACTACCGAGACTCTTTCATCCACTGACATTCCCGCACCTCCGCCGGTGGTCAAGCAGATGATCAGATCCTTGTTTTTATCTCTGATCCGGCTGATAATTTCTTCAAAAACCTTGAGATCGGAAGTGGGCATGCCGTTTTCAGGGTTGCGGGCATGAATATGAACAACGGCTGCTCCAGCTTCAGCTGCTCCCAGGGCATTCTCCGCAATCTGCTGCGGGGTAATAGGGAGATACTCTGACATAGTGGGTATATGCACCGATCCAGTTACAGCACAGGTAACTATCCGCTTATTTTTCATAGGATTATCCACCTTTCATAATTTTTTATTAACCCTGCCGGCTGTTATTGTTCTAAATATGTCTCTCACCTGCTTAGCAGGGACAGACGAACCTGTCTGCCTGTATCCCCAGGTTTGTTGAATGAGATCGCCACATCGCTTCGCTCCTCGCCATGACACATAAGCCTTCTTTTTTGTCATTGCGAGCCCCGGCAGGGGCGTGGCAATCTCGAAGGAGGATTGCGGACAATGTTGAAAAAAGATCGTTATGTTGCATCGCTCCTCGCAACATTAACCTGTAGGGACAGACGACCTTGTCTTGCTCGTATCCCGGCGGGGCGACAGGAGCACCGGCCCCCGCCCAGGGGGTGTGTCTCTTCATTCTGCCCTGGCAGATCCAACCTAAACGGCACGATCTTCTGCCAGTAAATCCTCGGGAATGATCAGGTCGGCATCAGTGGAGTTTAAAATATCCTCCAAGCTGCTGCCGGGCATGATTTCCTTCAGGACCAGACCTTCTTCAGTAGCTTCAATGACGGCTTTTTCGGTTATGATGAGATCAACCTGATTGACGGCGGTGAGGGGCAGAGTACATTGTTTCAGTATCTTGGGCGATCCGTCCCGAGCACAGTGTTCCATGGCTATAATGACTCTTTGGGCTCCGGTTACCAGATCCATGGCCCCGCCCATACCAGGAACCAATTTGCCCGGTATCATCCAACTGGCCAGGTTGCGATTCTGGTCAACTTCCAGTGCTCCCAGTACTGTTACATCCACATGGCCGCCCCGGATTATGCCAAAGGAGGTGGCACTGTCAAAAAAGCATCCTCCGGGCAGGATGGTAACCTTCTTGCCGCCGGCGTCACAGATATAGGGATCGGCCTGGCCTTCGGGAGCCGGAGGTCCCATATTCAGCATGCCGTTCTCCGACTGCAGGGTTATGCCTTCCGGCAAATACTTGGTTACCAGAGTGGGCAGGCCGATACCCAGGTTAACTACTGTGCCTGGCTTTAGTTCCTGGGCTACGCGAGTAGCGATCAATTCCCGGCTGTCCATAATATCACCACGCCTTCTTGACCAGATAATCTACCAGGATCCCGGGAGTGTGGACATGATCCGGATCCAGGTAGCCGTCTTCCAGGATCGTATCAACTTCAGCGATCACCGTTTTGGCTGCCATAGCCATGATGGGGTTGAAATTGCGCATGGTTCCGTGATACATCAGGTTGCCGGCTTTATCGGCTATTTGAGCGTGCAGGAGAGCGAAATCGGCTTTGATGGGCAGTTCCAGCAAATAGGGAACCCCCTCCACTTCAATGATGGGTTTGTCTTCCTCCACCACCGTACCCAACCCGGTGGGCGTCAATACTCCTCCCAGTCCGTAACCACCGGCACGGATACGTTCTGCCAGGGTTCCCTGAGGAATTAAAGTTACCTTGATCTCGCCGGAATTCATCTGTCGACCGGTTTCAGGATTGGTTCCTATATGTGATGCCATTAACTGGGAAATGCGATGGTTAACCACTAACTTGCCGACACCTACATTGGGAAACCCGGTGTCATTACAGATAACTTTCAAATCGGTGGTGCCCTGTTCGATCAAAGCATCCACCAAATTTTCCGGTGTTCCTACTGCCATAAAGCCTCCAATCATGACGGTGGCTCCGTTTTTAATCTGGCGTACAGCTGTAGCAGCATCTGTTATTGCTGCCATGTCGACTCCCTCCTTAAAGCTGCCCAATGCTAAACTAGAGGTGCTTTATTTTTTCACGGAATTTTTCCAGGGGGGGCATCACTGTTACGTAGCCATCGATCACCACGGTACCGTGTTGATTGGTAAAGGTAAGCTTCATGGTTACCAGGTTTTTCTCTTCATCTTTCGCAATTACTTCGCCCCGGGCGGTAATGGTATCCCCGATCATTACGGGAGCCAGGTATCGAGAACTGCTTTCTACTGCGATGGTTCCCAGGCCAGGTAATTTTGTTCCCAGGACGGGGGCGATCAGGGAAGCGGCAATGGGGCCATGGGCAATACGCTGCTTAAAAGGAGTGATCTTGGCATATTCTTCATTTACATGCATTGGGTTAAAATCACCTGTGATTCCGGCAAACAAATAGACATCAGTTTCAGTGATAGTTTTGGTGAAGCTGGCCGAATCACCGATTTGGATTTCCTTAATGGTCTTGCCAAGTTCCAAACTATACCACCCTTTCTTGTGCTGGTATATAGGGATGGATCCGCTTCATACCTCCTTTCCGAGCCTTTGCCCGGTTATAAAGCAAGCTTTATGCCAGACGAGGATGGCCGTATATTGGGGATGAACAGGGGGGTGTACCCGGTTTTTTCCCGGTGTTATGGACATGAAAGTCACACGCAAAGACAGGAAATGCATAAGGGATGTTAAAAACGTGAAGAGGGAGATTGACAGCTTTGCCACGGCTTTGCCACCGTTGGCACACCATCCAGTCGGGGGTAATAAAAAAGCTCCCTTTATCAGGGAGCAGCCAGGAAATGAAGGGGGGTAAGGGGCGATGTCCTCATCGCCCCGTGATGCTGTTACCAATCCAATTCCTTTTCCAGTATTATTAACACCGTCCACAGAGTCCCGCCAAATCCCGAGGCCAGGGCATGCTTTACCTCTTTCTTTATCTGATGGGGGCCGGCGTCGCCCCTGATTTGGAGAGCTGCCTCCGCTACTCTGGCTAAAGCAGTGGCGCCAATGGGATTGGCGGAAGTTACTCCTCCCGACGGGTTTATGGGCATACGGCCATCTATGTTCAATTCCCCATTTTCCACCATTTTTATATGCTCATCGCCTTCCAGCAGGAAGAATTCCCTTATCCATTCCACGCCCCACCAGGCGGAAGGATCATACATCTCAAAAACATCAAAGTATTCAATAGGGTTGGTAATACCGTTGCGCTCAAAAAGCAGGCGGGCGGCACGGCGGTGGCTGGTCTCCGGTATTTTCCAGGCAAAGTTGTTGGAGACAGTTTCCTCCTTGTGGATGGCAATGTGGTCCCTTATCCATACCGGCTTGGAACTCATGGTTTTGGCTTTTTCCTCGCAGGCCAAAATAATGGCACAGGCACCGTCGCTCTGGGAGCACATATGGATAAGGCGAAGCTCTCCCACCAGGGGCGGGGAGGTTTCCATCAGGTGTTCCAGTTGATCGTAATCCAGCCCGAATCTCCGGTGAGCTCTGGGATTCAGAGCGGCATTTTTGTCCATCATGATGCGGTACATCATAGCTGCTCTCCGGGCGCGATCTTCCCCGAATTCCTCAATAATGTTATTGGCTGGCGCTCCCAGCAATGCGCCGGTCTGAAAATGGCGCATCCATAAAGCATCGGCCATGTTGGTGATGCCAGCAGTGGTACTGCCGGCTTCCTGCAGTTTTTCAAAGCCTATGCACATAACTACATCATACATTCCTGAAGCCACCAGGTTATCGGCGGCGCATAGCAGAGTGGCGCCGGTGGTACCGCCGGTGGTAATGCGGAATTGGGGTTTGCCAAAGGCTCCTGTACCCAGCACATGCCACAGGTCAGGCTGGTGTACGCTCTCGAACAATTCCATGTTGCCATGCACAATGCAATCTATGTCATCCAGGGTCAGGTTGGCATCCCGCAGGGCGGCCCGAACGGCTTCATTGATCATTTCCGGCTGGTTTTGATGCTCCTTGTGACTGGAATATTCGGTCTGACCTATACCAACTATGCCTACATTTCTCGTTTTTCGACCCATTAATATCCCTCCCTTGTATAAAAACAAACCCGAGGCTTTTTTCACCCCATGCCCGCCTGGGGGTATCCCCGGGCATAGCCGCAGGTAAATTCCCCCCGCTTGATTTTTCTTATGATTGCATCCTTGTTCCGGCAGCAGTCCAGTTCGATCCAGGCTCTTCCGCAGGACAGCCGGTTATGGGAGTCGTCACTGGCTATCCGGGGATAGTTCAGCCGGGGGTCATTGAATTCCGGAGTAAGAAATCCCATGTGGGTGTTTTCAATAGCATCAATAGGATACTGCTGTAATACGTCGGCAATGCATTCCAGGATTTGCTTTACGGATAAACCATAATCAGCCGGATGATTGAAGATATAGAGCTTTTCCTGATCACCTTCGATCTGATTCACATGCACGTACCCCCAGCGGGTGCTAACCGTCAGTTCTATTCCTGCAAACACCAGCAGGTCGGTTTTTACGGCTGCCAGCATTTTTCTGTAATTGGGTTTGAGAAGGTGATCGTGGTCCGTATAAGCTATAAAATCAAAGCCGAGTTCAGCATATACATCAGCCGCCTGCTGGGGTGTAAGGGTTCCATCTGAAGCTGTGGTGTGAATGTGCAGCTGGCCTTTCAGATGAATTCCTCCTTAATTAAAAACCGTCTTCAGGAATGCTCAGCGCCGAGTCGTCACCTTCCTCGATCACCAGTTGAATAGTAAATATCTCAGGAAGTACATTCATGATGTAGAATTTGGCACTACTGATCTTGCCCTTATAGAAGGGGATGTCATAGTGGTCAGGTTCCAGTTTTTCCAGTTGGTCCGCTGCCACCAGTGCCTGGCTTAGCAGCAGGGAACCGCAGTACAGCATAGCCGTTGCATGCAGGATTCTGGTGGAGTAAAGGGGCATCATATTTATTTTGCCGGAAGTCACATATCCCTGGAGAGTTGCCAGTATTTGCTGGTAAGCTTGAAAAGCCCGGGAAAGCATAGCAAATTCTTGAGAGAATTTTTCATTCTTTTGTTCATCAACAAACTGTTTGATCTCCTTTAGCCACTTTCTGAAGGGTTTGCCCTGACCCATGGTAAATTTCCGCCCTACCAGATCCATGGACTGGATGTAGTTGGTACCCTCCCAGATGGAATGGATTTTACAGTCGCGGGCAATCTGAGCCACCGGGTATTCTTCGACGAATCCGTAGCCTCCATACACCTGGATAGCTTCGGCTGCGATTTTCCAAACCATGTCTGAGGCATAGGCTTTGCACAGGGGCGTATTGATCTGCACCATCATATCGGCAAATTCCCGTTCGGCAGGATCAGGACTGTCATGGGAAAGATCGATATAATAATAAGTTTTGACTATAAGGGCGCGGATTGCTTCGATGACTGATTTCTGGTAAAGGAGCATGCGGCGAATATCTGCGTGCTTGATCAGTTTTACCCGGGGCCCTTTAGGATCAGTTAACAGTCGGCCCTGTACCCTTTCGTTGACATATTGCAGCGCATTTTGATAAGCCTGGTAAGCATTGGCCAGAGCCATGCTGCTCACTCCCAGGCGCTCCTCATTCATCATATTGAACATTTGCTTCATACCCTGGCCCCGGCCATCTTCCCCCGGGGGGTCCCCCAGGAGAATTCCCCGGCAGTTGTCGTTTTCCCCATAGGATAAAACACAGGTGGCCGATCCCTTGACTCCCATTTTGTTCTCCAGGCTCACGGTTTGAACATCATTAAGAGCACCGATACTGCCGTCATCACTGACCCAGTATTTGGGTACCATAAACAGGGAAATGCCGGCGGTGCCTTCTCTGGCTCCCTCTATACGGGCCAGGACCAGGTGGATTATGTTTTCCACCAGGTCGTAGTCACCGCCGGTAATAAACTGTTTGGTACCCTTGATTTTATAGATTCCGGGAACATCAGTTGGATAAGCTTTGGTCAAAATATCGCCTACATCAGAGCCGGCTCCGGGCTCGGTTAAGTTCATGGTGCCGCCCCACTGCCCGGAAAGCATTTTCGGCAGGAACAGGTTTTTGTATTTTTCATCGGCGTATTTTTGAATGACTCCGGCGGCTCCTGCCGTTAGGCCCCAGTAAATGACCAGTGCCATATTGGCTCCCATCAGGGTTTCAGAAATGGAACAGTTCAAGCTGAGCGGTATTTTGCCTTCGGTTTGACGGTCGGCATATTGAGGACCCAAACCCGCTTCCATTACTTTACTATAAGCATCCTTGAAAGATGGCGGAGTTTTTACTTGTCCATCAACCAACTGTGCATGAAGTTTGTCACCGTCATCATTGGTAGGTGCCAAAACTTCTTTGGCCAGCTTATAGGCCAGGTTCAGATAGACGTCGATGTCATCCAGAGTATAGTAGTCTTTGTAAGCATCGAAAGAAAAAATCTTCTCCATGTCCAGCCATTCTTTATAAATGAATTTATGATCCCGGTGGTTAAATAGATAATTAGTGGCCATTGTAATCCCCCCTGAAATATGATGCCTGAATAAACCCTGAGCCTCCTCTTTGGAATGGTATATACTATTGACTAAGCAACATTTATGCCATTTAACCCGGGACGATATAATAATAATTAGAGGACTGATTTTAAGAAGTAAAAGCATGAGTGTGACAAAGATTTCTTGGATCAGTTTTCACTCGCTTAAGAATTGAACTTTCCAGGGGAATGTGCGCAGTGACATAATTGGCAGATGGTATGTAATAAATGTCACTGTGATAAAAATAGTCTCCCTTGATTATTGGCGGGGCGATGCAGACCCTGTTAACAGAGCGGGGCAGCATAGTCGTCTCCCTCTGCCGTAGAGCATGTCACCTATGGAAGGGGCAGACGATCCTTCATGCCTGTTTCAGCACAGCGAGGCGAGTGGGGTGACACTGCATGGCGATGTGGGCGTAACCCCTTACACAACCGCAGGGAAAAGGAAAATTATGGAGCAGCGGCGTATTGAAACTTAGGACTTGCAGAGAAGGTATTATTGATGAAAAGGGGGATCGTACCTTTTTTATAAAGATTTAGGGTATACCGCCAAGGAGGTCTTAATTATGCCAGAACTGCGTCAGGATTTATTTAAGAACAGCTGGGTGGTGATTGCCACCGATGTGGAACTTAAACCCCGTGACTTTCCCATCAACCGCTCCGGAGCCCAGCACGCTATTGCCAATGCTTTTTGCCCCTTCTGCGAAGGACAGGAAGCCACCACTCCGCCGGAATTAGCTTCTTACCGGCAGGAGGGCACGGCAGCCGATACACCAGGTTGGCAGGTTCGGACAGTTCCCAACAAGTATTCGGCATTCAACCCGGAAGGCTCTTTTGCTCCCCAGATGGACGGCATATTTACGCGAGCTGACGGGTTTGGCCAGCATGAAGTTATCGTGGAGACACCCCGCCATGATGTGGATTTCCACGAACTGCCGGAAGAGCATATAGAGCTGGTTTTTAAAATGCTGCGCCAGCGCTACAATGCCCTGGCGGAGGATAAGCGCATGAAATACCTGCAGATCTATAAAAACCGCGGACTTTTCGCGGGTGCCTCTCTAAGTCACAGCCACAGCCAGATGGTAGGTCTGCCCATGGTTCCAGAGACCTGCAGGATCATGTCCCGCTACTATGAAGAAAATCACGCTTGCCTTATGTGTAAAGTCTTAGAAGAAGAACGGGCTCAGGGAAAGCGTATAGTATGGGAAAGCGATTATTTTACGATCCTGTGTCCTTATGCTTCCCGGTATTCTTATGAAACCTGGATCGTACCCCGGCGCCATACGGAGCACTATGGGGAAATCACTGATCAGGAAATAAGTGATCTGGCCGTTGTAGTGAAACGGTTACTCACTGTCCTCATGGACAAGTTGGAGAATGCTTCGTATAATATAGTATTTAATACTGCACCTATAAATGTAGCCTATCAACCAGGCCATCATTGGAATATGGAGATTACTCCCCGTTTAATAGTAACCAATGGTGTGGAAATGGGCACAGGTTATCATGTTAATCCAGTGAGTCCGGAAATAGCCGCCCGGGTAATCCGGGAGAAGTTAGGAGAGTAGCTATTGAGCGGCCAAACTAAAAGCAAGTCCGGCATTTTATATCCTGACATGTATGTGGATTCTTTGTTGGATATTCCCTTGGATGAGCTGCAGGGAAAAAATATCAAGGCCTTTATTCTTGACCTGGACAATACTATTACTGAATGGAACAGCAACTATATCCGTGAGGAGATTGCTGCCTGGTTCAAGACTATTCTGGACCAGGGGTTCAAGGCCTGTATATTGTCCAATAACGGTCAGCAAAGGGTTGTTCAGGTGGCTCAAAGCCTGGGTATACCTTTTATAAGCCGGGCCAAAAAGCCCCGCCGGGGGGCTTTCCGCAGGGCGGTGGAGCTGATGGGAGTCCAGCCGGAAGAAACAGCGGTAATAGGCGATCAAATATTCACTGATGTATTAGGAGGAAACCGGGCAGGTCTTTTTACGATACTGGTGGTTCCTATCGCCCGCCGTGAATTTGTAGGTACTAAATTCTCCCGAGCCATGGAATATTTTGTGCTGCGTCGTCTCAGAAAGGACCGCTTTCCCACAAAATAAGCCCGTAACCTGGCGGGCAGACCAATATGGTTGAATTCACTGCGGGATAGAGCCATAATTTGAAATATGGGTCAAATATATGGGGCGAATGCGGCGCATTCGCTTTCACTTATACGGGGGGAGTTTATGTTTTATACGGATATGGCTTATCTGGGCCTGTTAGGCAACCCGCTGGGCCACAGCCAATCACCGTCAATGCACAATGCTGTGTTTAACAAAATGGGCATTAAAGCCATCTATCTTCCTTTCCAAGTACCCCCCGGGCAACTGCGGGAAGCGGTTTTCGGTCTGAAAGCCCTGGGGTTCAAAGGGGTCAACGTGACCATTCCCTTTAAGGAAGCGATTATCCCCTTATTGGATCGTTTAGCACCTGAGGCCGAGCTTTACCAGTCGGTAAATGTGGTGGCAGTAGAAGGGGATCAGCTGGTGGGTTACAATACCGACGGACCGGGTTTCATAGCCGCCCTGCAGGAGGCAGGGGTAAAGGGCTGGGAACACTGCCTGGTGCTGGGAGCCGGAGGGGCAGGCCGCTCTGTGGTTTTGGCTCTGGCTCAAAACGGTGCCCGGGATATAACCATTCTGGATACTGATGAAGCAAGGGCGGGACGTCTGGCTGAATATGTGACTCATAATACATCGGCCCGGGCTCAGGGAAAGCTGGCCGGCCCTGATAACTGGTCCCAGGCTGCTGCCCGGGTTGATTTGATTGTTAACTGTACACCGGTGGGAATGTATCCCCAGGTAGAAGCCAGTCCGGCAGCATCAATGGATGGGGTTGCAGAGGGAGCCGTGGTATGTGATATTGTGTATAATCCTTTGGAGACTAAATTCCTGGCTATGGCCAGGCAAAAGGGGCTGCTCACCGTTAACGGGCTATCCATGTTTGTCTATCAGGGTGCCCTTACTTTAAAGATATTGCTGGGTATAGATCCCCCGGTGGACTACATGAAAGAAGTGGTCAAGCATGGTCTTGAACTCCAGAGGAGTAACCCTGATTGAGCTATTGCTGGTAGTAGCTCTGCTAGGCATAATCCTGCTGACAGCCTATCCTTTTTTCGACCCCTTCATAAGCAAATACACCTTGGCCAAGGATGCCAAACAGATGGCCTGGACCCTGCGCAGTGCCCGGCAAAAGGCTATAACCACCGGGGAGCCTCAGTATGTAGAATTTAAACCGCATGCCAACAAATATGAATATAATGGAGAAGAGATACCTTTGAGCGAAGGTATTCATTATGTGGGATCCACCACTTTTCCCAAGAAAAGCAATGGCATGATTATGTGTTCCTTTGCCAGTAACGGGGTACCTTCCAGCGCAGGAACAGTTACTCTGCGGGACAAGTATAATAATCAGTTATACATTATTGTAAATCCGGTAGGCGGAAGGGTGCGGATATCTACCGAACCTCCCAAAACATAATAATAACAACAAGGAGCAGCTAAGCAATGTTTCTGGAATTATTATTTATATTCTTTGCTCGTGTTATCGATGTATCCCTGGGAACCATTCGCATGATTCTGATTATACGGGGCGACCGGATTCCTGCCGCAATCATCGGTTTCTTTGAAATTATGGTATACACTGTGGCTTTGGGTTTAGTGGTTGGTTCCCTGAACAACCCCGTCAAACTGGTGGTATTCTGCTGTGGTTTTGCCATGGGAGTTCTGGTAGGCAGCTTTATTGAAGAAAAGCTGGCCCTGGGATACCGGGGTGTGCAGGTAATAGTTGACCGGGATCACTGCGACCTGGTGGATGCGTTGCGGGAAGCCGGCTATCCGGTAACCTGCTGGGAAGCTACGGGCAAAGCTGGTCCCAAAACTGTTTTACATATGGTGGTAAAACGCAATATGATAAAAGCAGTGTCTGATTATATTTACGAGCGGGATCCGGGAGCTTTTGTGGTACTGATGGAACCCAAGCAATTCCGGGGAGGATATATTAAAAAGAAGTAGGAGGATTTGATGCTGCGTTTTTCAACAGCAGGAGAATCACATGGACCAGGCCTGGTAGGTATTATCGAGGGGCTTCCGGCAGGGCTGCCGATCAGCACGGCAGATATAAACCGGGAACTGAGCAGGCGCCAGCAGGGATATGGCCGGGGCGGCCGTATGAAAATAGAACAGGATGAAGTGGTTATACTATCGGGAGTACGCAATGAAGTTACCCTGGGCAGCCCGGTCAGCTTTGTGATCTGGAACCGGGATTATGAAAACTGGTCTGATATTATGGGACCCGGCCCCTGTTCCCGGGTGAATGATCGCAGGGTAACCAGACCCCGGCCTGGCCATGCTGACCTGGCCGGCGGGATGAAATATCATCACAGTGACCTGCGCAATGTGCTGGAAAGAGCCAGTGCCAGGGAAACAGCCGCTCGGGTAGCAGCCGGCGCTTTTTTTAAGAAATTCTTGGAGGCTTTTGACATATATATCTATAGTCAGGTAATTGAAATTGGCGGAGTGCCAGCACTGCCGGTGGAGGTAACCCGGCAGAACCTGGCTGAAGTGCAGCAGGTTCTGGACCAATCGCCGGTGCGTTGCTACGATCCGGAGTCAGCCCGGCGGATGATGGCCAGGATAGACCAGGCCAGGGAAGAAGGCGAGTCCCTGGGCGGGGTGTTTGAAACAGGAGCTCTGGGAGTCCCCCCTGGATTGGGAAGTCATACCGCCTGGCATATGCGTCTGGATAGCCGCCTGGCAGCTTTGATGATGAGCATACCGGCAATCAAGGCTTTCGAGATAGGGGAAGGCATTGCTAATTCCCGTTTACCTGGTTCCCAGGTGCATGATGCCATATATTTGAACGGTACAGGCGGAATAGAACGGAAGACCAACCGGGCCGGAGGGTTGGAAGGAGGGATCAGCAACGGAGAAACCATCCTGATCCGAGCATATATGAAACCAATCCCCACTTTGTATAAACCGTTAACCAGTGTAAACACCGCAACCTGGCAGGAAGAAAAGGCTGAGGTGGAACGTTCGGATATTTGTGCTGTGCCGGCGGCGGCGGTAGTGGGCGAAGCCATGATGGCATACGGCCTGGCACAGGCATTCAGTGAGAAATTTGCGGGCGATCATATGGAGGAGTTGCAGACAGCTTTCCGGGAATACCGGAGCTATTTGAAAAAGGTGTGGAAATGGGCAAAAACATAATTTTGACGGGATTTATGGGTACCGGAAAAAGTTCAATAGGGACTAAACTAGCGGAACGTCTCAATCGCGAATTTGTGGACATGGACCGGGAAATTGAAAAACTGACCGGGATGACCATCAGCCAGTTGTTTAGACGTTATGGAGAAGTTCGCTTTCGTTCCGAAGAAAAGCTGATGGCTAAAAAGTTAGCCGGTAAAAGGGATTTGGTTGTTGCCACCGGCGGAGGGGTAGTCTTGGATCAAGAGAATATACAGGTGCTGAGAGAAAACGGCATTGTGGTATGCCTGGTGGCTGATCCCGAAGAGATATTCCAGAGAGTTAGCCGCAAAAAAGGTACCCGTCCGTTGCTGAAAAAGAATCTGACCGTTGACGATATTATTGCCATGCTGGAGGAGCGCAAGCCTTTTTATGAAAATGCTGACTATGTGGTGGAAACCAGCGGGCGCAGCATTGACAGTGTGGTAGATGATATCATAAATCGGCTCAGCCAGGAATCAGGAGTGTTATAGGTTTGTCAGAAGTAATTGCCATGCAGGAACTGACCGTGCCCTTGCAGGACAGATCTTATCCGATTCGTATTGGCACTGGTTTACTGCCTCATTGCGGTCGGTGGACGGCCCAAATAACCAGCAGCCGGGTCTTACTGGTCAGCAATCCCACGGTTTTCAACCTCTACGGTGCAGCGGTGGAAGAGGCGCTGCAGAAGGCAGGTCTGGAGGTACACTGCGCTTTAATCCCCGATGGTGAAGAATATAAAAACATGGAAGAAACCATGCAGGTGGTTGACCGGGCTCTGCAGCTGCAGCTGGACCGCAGCAGTGTTATCGTGGCTTTAGGAGGAGGAGTAGTGGGGGATTTGGCCGGTTTTGCCGCGGCTATTTACCAGCGAGGTATTTCCTTTATCCAAATACCTACCACCCTGCTGGCTCAGGTGGACAGCAGTGTAGGGGGCAAGGTGGGAGTGAATCACCCCCGGGGTAAAAACATGATCGGAGCTTTTCACCAGCCGCGCCTGGTGATAGCAGATTTAAGCACCCTGGATACCTTGGAAGAGCGGGATTATCTAAGCGGTCTGGGGGAAGTTGCTAAGTACGGGATAGCCTGGGACAAGAACCTTTTCAATTACCTGGAGGAACACGCCGGCCAGCTCAGCCAACGTGACAAGGCCTGCCTGCAGCATGTTGTTTATGAATGCTGCCGTATCAAAAGCGAGATTGTAGGACAGGATGAGCGGGAAAAGGGTTTAAGAGCTGTGTTGAACCTGGGGCACACCTTCGGGCATTCCCTGGAAAAACTGGGTAATTACCGGGATCATCGCCATGGTGAAGCGGTAGCCATGGGGATGATAATGGCCGCTTATCTGGCTGAAGAACTTGGATTAATGAAGCCTGAAGAAACCTCCCGCATTCGCAGCCTTTTGCAGAGTTTGAACCTGCCGGTACAAGGACCCGGTTACGATGCTGAAGCTATTTACAATGGGATGTTGGGCGACAAAAAAGCCACTCACGACCGGCTGCGCTTTGTGCTTCCCACCGGCATTGGCCGCTTTACCATGGCGGACAACCCTGACAAGGATTTGGTAATAAAAGCTATTAGACGCGCACAAACCCGAAAATTTTGAACCTGATTGTTCTGCAAATAACTGCGCTGTGTCATCGCGAGGAGCGAAGCGACGTGGTGATCTCAACCGGTAAGCCCGGCTGATTTGAATGAGATTGCCACGCCCTTGACGGGGCTCGCAATTGTCACCTCAAGCTCAGACTACGATGAATGAAAACATTGCTGCACGTCTTAAGCAGGAGTATGAGCCGGCTCGCTCCGGGACTCCTATTCGTTCAGGCGTTCCCAATGCTCACGGATTTCCGCGGTAGTCCCCAGAGCCTGACTGCGGTCCCGGGCGATCAGAAAGGCATGTAAACGGGACAGGTTTACATTGATAGCTTGTATTTGATCTTTTTCTACGCTGAACTGGATACGCCTGCTCACTTGCTCCCAGGCGGTGTTCAGGTTATGACTGTGATCGAGGGCTCCGGTCCAGTCCTCCCGCATTATGGCCTGCTCTGTTTCCTGCAGGTAATATATAAAATTATCCTGAGTGCTCATAGGTTTTTTCAAATAATCCCCGCTGTTCATTATTACTACAAATCCAGCCAGGATAACTAATGGTATGGTGTAAAGCCAAATTTTTTGCATGGTTACAGCCCCTATGCTCAGTTAGTTTTCTTGGTGCTGGTGTCAATCCCGTCCTCATAACGGTCGATAAAGAGTTTTTTCGTGCTGGGATGATAGGAAGCCAGGAAAACTTCGGAGGCATTATTGATTCCTTGTTCTTGCAGCTGTTTAGCCAACCAGGCCTGGTCCACGCCGGCTACCTTCAGGTTTTCTTCCATCACTTGGCCGTCATAGATCAGCTGGGCGCTCATACCTCCGCCCTGGGGTCTTAAACCCAAGTCCTGCACGGTAGCCGGGCGGTATTCCGGTTTTAGGAGAACCGATAGCTGCCCGTCTGATTCCATGACGGCAAATTCTACGGTACTTATATCAAAAATCCCCTGGTTGCGCAGCTGTTCAAGTATCTCCCCGGTGGTATAGCGCATACGGCCCATAGTTTCTTCCAGCAATTTACCTTTACTGATAACCACCACCGGTTCTCCCACGAAAATCTTGGCAGCAGCGGTGGATTTGGTACTGGCTATCTGGATACCGAGTACGGCCAGGGTCCATACGGCCAGGCCCACCCAGTGGGGCCAGGCTCTGCTTCCCAAATCTACCGAGAGGGAAGCAGCAATTGAGCCAATAGAAATTCCCAGGATGTAGTCAAAAAAAGTCAGCTGGCTGACCTGCTGCCTGCCCAGCAAACGAGCAAAGATAAACAAGGTGGAGAAGGCAACAATACTGCGCGCCAACACTACCAGAGCTTCATTAATGGCTATCGCCTCCCATCCCACAAGCTCACCTTTTAGTATGAGCCTCTGAAATGGCTGCCATACACTGGTGTATTATCACCACCGGTTAAGTTATAATTGAAAATAATTGGTAAGTAATGGGGGAGGTTTTATTACTTAATGAATGTCCGAGAAGCATTGGAAAAGGCGATAGAATTCGAAGCCCAGGCCCGTGACCGGTACCTGGACATGGCGGCTAAAGTAGCGGAAGATGGTGAGACCCGGCTGTTGCTGGAACAGATTGCCCGGGAAGAGGATGCCCATTTAAAAAGGCTGACGGAACGGCTGAAAGCTTTAAAACTGATGGATATCTAATGTCCGGCTGCTGTTCCTGCCAGCATAATACTGGCTATAAGCACTGTCAGCAGGATAACCAGCAATATTAAGGAATAGATTACCATTTGTTTTTTAACATGCTTTTCTCCCTGCAGGAATTCGGCCACCAGATGAGTCAGGTATACGGTGGTGGCAGAAAAGAACAGCACAAACACCAGCTGAATCCCGCCGGCAATAGCGTAGTAAGCATCGGGGGCCAGATTCTTCCACAGGGAATGGCTGTAATAGGCCAGGACGATAAATTCAATAAGACCGGCGGCAAACTGAAAGGTCAGGCTCTGCTTCTGTACCGCAGTATTGATCTCCATCAGACTGCGAATCTGGGATTGAGTAGCAATGGTTTCCTGGCTCAACAGCAAGTCGATACGGCTCCGGACTACTTCAATAGCTGCCTGGTGGTTTTCCCTGGAGAAGGTCAGTTCTTCCATGGTACGGGTCAGCTGTTCGGCTGTTCGTTCAAAGGGCTGATATATCTGTTGCTTGGTTTCCTCACTGAAACGGAAGGATGGCTCCACCATCAATTGCTGCTCCAACTGCTCCAGTAAAGCAGTGAGGCGCTGGTAACCGTCCTGAATCAATGCATAATCATTAACTATTTTGCCGTATCCGGTGGATAGTGAGTTCAGATGCCGTTCGTACTCATCTATGATCCGGGCTTCAGGCATTTCTATTACCAGATCGGTGTGCAGAATCCGGTTCAGATGTTTTTCCAGTTCAACTCGTTCCCGGCTGACTGCCTGGTTACGGTCCCGCAAAAGTCGAGATAGCATATGCAAGCGCGTAATCGTTAATTCCCAAATGGGCAAAAGTTTGGTAAAAAATTGCTGGTGTTTGGGACCCCAATCCTGGAAAAATGCCACATAGCAGGCTTGGCTGGAAGTCTTGGCATATCGCCGGGCTTCACCATTCAATAGTTCAAATTGCAAAGGGGCACCCTTTAAATGCTCAGACACTTCCTTTTGGATTGTCTGAGCATTTGTCTTGTCAGCAATCAGAACCTGTACAGCACTCAGCAGATCTGAGGCCGACACTCCAGCTTTTTCCCTCATTTTTTCCGTAAGTTGTTCCCTGCTTAAAGTTGGAGGTGAGCTTTGCAATACCAGGACCCGGACATTGCCGTCGTCAAGCTCGTAGAATCGCGGTTCTGCCTGAGAACCCAGATCCTGCTGGACTTGTCCCGCAGAAGTCCATCCCTGGCCCAGTAAATATGAACGAAGGGTATCATAAGCAGCCTCATCTTCCCGCAGGAAATAGTAGTAGGTAAACAAATAATTCTGCATATTTAGCCTCTCCCGATTTATGTAGGGAATATTTTACTGAAAACAACATACCAGAAGCTTAGGCTTTCGTAAATAAAGAAAATACTAGAATATGAAGGGTTTCTTAAATTTTTGATAGAAAGGAAATAAGAATAAAAATTGCCAAATTAATCTTTTCGTATATTATCATGTAACTAAATGAACCCTTATATTCCATGGCTCGTCATAATATCATTATATCCGGCAAATTTTGGGTAGATAAGCTGGCTTTATCCAGCCTGAGAATATTGCTATGTAAAGGTCTATTCTATTGAGATTGCTCAGCAGGCTGTTGACCGGTCTGCATAAGGAGAGGGACTGTGGCCGTTAAAAGCAAGCTTCTACAGGATCTTTTGCTGGAAAATGGCTTAGTAACCGAAGATCAACTTGAAGAGGCTTTAGCCGAGCAAAAGAACTCCCGGGATAAGCTGGAACACATCCTGGTTCGCAAAGGGTTTGTCACAGATCAGCAGCTATTGGAAGTCCTGGCATTTAGCTTGGGTATACCCCAGGTACAGCTTAACCACGTTTATATAGATCCAGCAGCAGTCAAAACCTTGCCTATCACCCTGATGCGCAAACACTCCATACTGCCCATTTCCATTAATCAGCAGCGACTTATTCTGGCCATGATTGATCCGTTTAATTACGAGGCTATTGATGATGTGCGCATTCTTACCGGGCTGGATGTGATTCCTGTTCTGGTCAGTGAAAAAGAAATGAATTCTGCCCTGCAGCAGTATACCGCTCTGCAGGTTGATTCCAGTATCGAAAAATTACTGGATGAACTCGTCCGGAACAATTACCGGGCCGGGGAAATAAGTGTTCTATCCCCCGACCTGGAAGATGATGCTCCTGTTATTCGCATGGTCAATTCAATCCTGCAAAAGGCAGTGCAGGGGAGAGCCTCTGATGTGCACATCGAGCCCTTGGAACATAAAGTACGGGTAAGATTTAGGATTGATGGGGAATTGACAGAGGTACTAAGCCTGCCCAAGAATTCCCTGCCTGCCATTGTATCCCGCATCAAGATCATGGGTAACCTGGATATCTCGGAAAAACGCCTTCCCCAGGATGGACGCACTCGCCTGGTTATTGACGGCCGGGAAATAGACTTCCGCATTTCCTCTTTGCCTTCTATTCATGGGGAGAAGATGGTATTGCGCATCCTGGACCGGGCTCATGCTCTGATGTCCCTGCAGGATTTGGGTTTCAGTGCTGCCAATATGGACAAAATTACCAGCCTTATTCGCCGGCCCTACGGTATGATCGTAGTTACCGGACCTACCGGATCAGGCAAAACTACTACCCTGTACAGCATACTCACTGAAATAAATGCAGCCCAACGGAATATCGTTACTCTGGAAGATCCTGTGGAATACAGCCTGCCCGGGATTAATCAAGTGCAAATAAACGTCAAGGCGGGACTAACCTTTCCTGCTGGGCTGCGGGCTATTCTGCGCCAGGACCCGGACATTATTATGGTGGGGGAAATGCGCGACACAGAAACTGCGGAACTGGGTGTGCGTGCTGCTCTCACCGGACACCTGTTTCTCTCTACCCTGCATACCAACAGTGCTTCCGGCACCATCGCCCGTTTGGTCAACATGGGGGTGGAGAACTATTTGCTGTCTTCATCTTTGATCGGGGTCATTTCCCAGAGATTGATTCGCCGTCTGTGCCCCAGCTGTAAACAGCCTTATCATTTGGACGAGGCTGCTGCCCGCCGCTTGAACATGGAAGCTTATATTGACCGGGAGTTCTACCGCCCCAAAGGCTGTAATATCTGCCGCCAGTCCGGCTATGTGGGGCGTTTGGCTCTCCATGAGGTTTTAATCTTAGGACCGCATATGCGGGCAGCTATCAACAATCATATTAATTCGGAAAATGAACTGGAGATTATTGCCCAAGAGGAAGGCATGATTACCATGCGGGAAGATGGTATCGGCAAAGCCCTGGCGGGATTGACGTCATTGGAAGAAGTAATGAAGGGAGTTTATTTAGGGAGCTAATGAATATTAGCGTTAGTCAAGGCAGTTCAAGGTGGGGAAAAAAGTGAACTATACCTATCGAGTCCGGGACGGCTCCGGAAGGATCCTCCGGGGCACCATGAAAGCTGAAAACCGTAACTCGGTCATACAAGCCTTGCTGCACCAGGATTACACCATTCTGGAAATACGAGAGCATGAAAGTAAGGAAGCAGGTCCTAGGGAAGTTTTTAGCTTTAACTGGTTTCAACCCATCAAAATAAAAGACTTGTCTCTTTTTACCCGTCAGCTGTCTGTTATGGTAGGGGCTGGTCTGCCCATTGTCCGCAGTTTCAAGATACTGGAAGAACAGACCCAAAACGCTCGCCTGTGCAAAATAGCCGGACAAATAAGAGAGGATCTGGAGGCAGGACTATCCTTGCACGAAGCCCTGGAGCGCCATTCCCAAATTTTTTCTCCTATGTATGTAAGTATGGTGAAGGCTGGGGAAACCGGCGGAGCCCTGGATGCTGTTTTGCAGCGCTTGGCCGATACCCTGGAACGGGAGCAGGAGATAAATGCCAAGATAAAATCAGCTTCAGTTTATCCGGTTATGGTCCTGAGCATAGCTGTATTGGTGGTTATATTTATTCTGATGTTCGTAATGCCTATTTTTGTACAGTCTTATTTAACTGCCGGTACCGAACTGCCGGCTTTTACCCAGTTTTTCCTGAATATCAGTTACTTTCTCAAAGAGCACTTCCTCCTGCTTTTTGGGGGAGTAACGGCACTGGTTTTTGCCCTGAAGGCCTGGGGGCGTACTCCCAATGGGCGGCTCCTTTTCGACCGGTTTTATCTGCAAATACCCCTGGTAGGCAAAGTAGTCAACCGGGTGGCAGTATCCCGTTTCACCCGTATTTTAGGCACATTGATCCGCTCTGGAGTACCTATTCTGCAGGCAATGGAAGTTTTACAGGGAGTGGTAGGCAACCGGGTTATCGGTGATGCTATCGGCAAAGTCCGGGAAAGCATCCGGGAAGGCCAACCCATTGCTGCTCCTTTAGCGGCTACGGGAGTATTCGAACCCATGGTGACCCAGATGATTGCCGTGGGCGAGGAAACAGGAGCCTTGGACAGTGTTTTGGAGCGAATATCGGTATTTTATGACCAAGAAGTGACTTTGGCTATCGAAGCTCTGCTCAAATCCCTGGAACCGATCATGGTGATTTTTGTGGCCATAATAATTGGCATGATCATAGTTGCCACTTATCTGCCCATATTCAATATCTTAAGCACTATTTATGTGTAGAAGGGGAGGGATTTGCTCAAAATGAGAAGCTACCGGCCAACCGGTCGCAGTCAAGCAGGATTTACTCTGGTCGAAATGATGGTGGTAGTGGTTATTGTCGGCATACTGATCTCCATTGCTGTACCGGTGTATAACAAAGTGACAGCAACTGCTGAGGAAAAAGCTTGTCTAGCTAACATAAGAATCATTGAGGGAGCAATAGAAGTGTATAAAACTGCCAATAGTACACCTCCTGCTTCTATTGACGATTTAATGGATCAAACCAAAGGAGGTCCCTTTTTAAAAGAAAAACCCAGGTGTCCATCGGATAATCAGGACTATGTCCTAAGTAACGGAAAGGTAACCTGTAATAAGCATAGCTCCTCCGGCGGGTCTAATTAGTTTGCGCGGCCATCCTAGCAAGATTTCTGTTACTCTGGTTCAAGATGGCCGCGTGGCCTAGCTTCTGGCAATGACACAGCGAAAATGCTGGGAATCAAGGAGGTTCCTTGGAAATAGCTAAATATTTAGTGGTTGGGGCCATAGGTCTATTATTTGGTTCTTTTGCCAATGTACTCATTGTCCGCATTCCAGCCGGGAAGTCCATTGTGACTCCGCCCAGCCATTGTCCACACTGCGGACATCCTTTGCGCGCACTGGATCTGGTGCCGGTATTAAGCTGGCTGTTCCTAAAAGGTAAGTGCCGTTACTGCCAGGGCAGGATCAGCCCGCGCTACCCCCTGATAGAACTGCTGACCGCAGCCCTGTTTGTTGGAGTGTTTATGCGCTGGGGCCTGTCGGCCTTTACACTGGCCGGGTGGGTTCTGGTTATTATCCTGGTTTCAGCTGCTTTTATTGATCTGGATGAGGGAATTATACCTGATGTTATCACTATCCCCGGAGTTATTCTGGGTTTGGCGGTATCCTTTTTTACTATCGGGTTTCTTCCAGCCCTTTGGGGAGCACTGGCTTTTGGCGGAGTGCTGTTTGTGGCGGCCGTAATTTCTCAGGGAGGTATGGGTGGGGGAGATATAAAGCTGGCTGCAGCAATCGGAGCTTTTTGCGGCCTTCCCGGTGCCCTCATCACCCTCTTGCTATCCTCATTACTGGGGACGCTGTTTGGCATTATTCTGATAATGATGGGACGTGCCGGGCGCAAAACACCGGTAAAATTTGGCCCCTTTTTGGCCGTCTCTGCTTACATAGCATTTCTGTTCTCCAATGAGATAGTAATGTGGTATTTGGGAAGGTGGTAATTTTTTGCTGACTTGGGAGAGTGTGAATTTGTTTACCGGCAAGACATGCACCGGTTTAGATATAGGCAGCCAATCCATTAAACTGGTTCAGGTCCGGCGCCGGGGGAGAAGAGTGCTGCTGCAGACCCTTGGCCAGATTGCTACCCCTAGCGGTACCGTAGAAAACGGTTTTATTAATGACCCGGATCTGGTAGGTCGGGAATTAGGCAAACTAGTTAACCGGCTTAAACTAAGAGGAGCAAAAGTAATCTCTGCCCTGGGGGGTAAACAAGTTTACACCCGCCTGCTCACATTACCGGCTATGAACCTGGATGATATGAGGAGGGCTGCTTTCTATCAGGCGGCCAGTTTTTTGCCCATAAGCATTGACGATGTTACGGTTGATATTTTCCCGGTGCGCTATCTGGATAATAACGGAAGCCGCAAATGCCAGGTGTTTTTTACCGCGGCCCGTAAGGTGCAGGTTGAAAACCTGGTCCACACCTGCCAGGCAGCCGGTCTGAAACTGGAACGCTTGGAAATTGAGCCACTGGCTCTGCACACTTTGTATTACGGCTTGTTGAAGGATGGTCAGGCTGTGGGGGTATTAAACATCGGCTCTAATCATAGTTACCTGGCTGTTTACCAAAATAAAACCCTGGTATTTGTCCGTTTAATGTCATTTGGCTGTACTGCTTTCTACCAGCATATGCGGGAATCAGGAACAGATTGTAGGAAACTGGCAGACTTAAGCTGCCGGGAAGCCGGGATTGAACGGGTAATGGAAAATCTAGTCAGTGAACTGAACCAGGCTATGGACTACTTCCGGTTACAGAGCAGGAATACAGCTCTTTCCTTCATCATTCTCTGCGGTGGTGGTGCCCGGGTTGGTGATATGGAAGACTTTCTCAGTCAGGAGACAGGGATTCCGGTAAAGGTGGGCGATTTTCCCTCCCAGGTTCAGTTGCCGGATTCCTTAGCCTGTGATAAAAAAAACGATCTGCTTTATGAATATCCAGTGGCTCTGGGACTGGCTATGCGGGGGTGAAACATTTGCAGGGAGATGGGCAGCCGAGAATAAATCTTTTATCCTACCTGCAGGAGGAAGCAGCACAGAAACGTGAATTACGTCAGAAGCTTATAGCGGTTGTTGCTATAAATATAATGCTGGTATGTGCAGCGGCGGTATCCTGGTGGTCTCAGCACCAGCAGGTAATAGCCTGGGAGAAGGAGAACCAACACCTTCAGGAACAAGTGGAGAGCTTACGCAAAATAGCTGCCGCGATTGGTAGCAGCAGCGATCAGGAGGCAAGGGAACTGTCTTTACGCAAATCCTGGCTGGCAAAACTGGAAAGGGAACGGACCCTTGATCCGGGTCAGTTGGAAGAAATTTATGCCTTAAGTATTCCTGACATCACTATCAGCCAGATAAATATGAAAAACAGCGGAGAAATTACCATAAAGGGCTATGCAGATAACCAGAGGGATTTAATTGCTTTTTTGGAGAGGCTGGAGAATGAGGACTTTGTAAAGGACATTTCCAATGTTGCTTCTAAAAGGAATAGCCAAACAGGAGAAATAAGCTTCACTTTGGTAATGGCAGGAGAGATGACCGACAGATGAATTTGTCTTCACGGGAAAAAACTTTAGCAGTGCTGGCTGTATATGCCCTGGTATTATTCCTTTTTATCCGGTTTGTTTACCTGCCCCAACAGACTCTTTTAAAGATCCTGCAAACTGAGAATCAGCAACTCGCTCAGGAAAAAATGCACCTGGAAGCCATTATGCAAAAACAGGGGCAGCGGGATTTAACTAATGAAGAAAATGAATTATTAGCGGTAAATGAACAGCTTCCTGCCCGGGAAGAGATGATAAGGGTTATTAAGTATCTTAATGACAGCATGCAGAAATGCAACGTGGAGCTGGTTTCCCTGGAATACCAGGGGAGCATCAATAATGAAGAAGAAGTTCGCCCTCTGACTTTTGCCGTGGAAACCAGTGGTTCCATGTTTAACTTGATTGATTTCCTGCAGCAATTAGTAATGGCACCACGCTTGATCAATGCAGCAGAGGTTACTTTGAATGCCCGCCAGATGGGGAAAACCAATGTTACAATAGATGAAGACACTTCAATTAATTTTGCACCGCCGCCGGGAATGTCCGGGAATGAAATGGAAGGAGAAAAGGCGGAGGGGGAATCGGCATATCCCGATAGAGAAGCCAGCCTGCGGGCAGTTGACCGCTTGGTTCCGGATCAGTTTGATATGAGGGTTATTATTTATGCCTATTATTTGGCGGATCAACCCGTAAATACTACAGAGAATTATTCTACCGCCGTGACTGATAATGCACCAGAGGCGGCAGAAGAAGTTAAGAAGAGCGGATTCCAGGCCAAGAGGCAGGACAAGCAGTAAAGGAGAGAAAACCTGTGCTGAAACGAAGGAATATACGCCATCTGCAAAGATATCACCAGATAATCAAGGTTCTGGTCAAACATGGTTTAGGCTATCTGGTGCAGCGTTTGGGGTGGGAAGAGATTACCCCGTCTTCATGCCGTTCCGAAGTCTGCAACTGCCAGAGAGAAAGGGATGAGGTCCTGGCGGTAAGGCTGCGTCTGGCCTTAACTGAGCTGGGCCCTACTTTTATAAAAGTAGGGCAGATGCTAAGTACGCGGCCGGATCTGCTGCCGCCGGTTTTTATCTGCGAATTGGAAAAGCTGCAGGATAAGGTATCCCCTCTCAGCAAGGATCAGATCATAAGCAGGCTGGAACATGAATTAGGCCATCCCGATCAGGTATTCGCCTATTTTGATCACCAGCCCCTGGCGGCTGCTTCCATCGGGCAGGTACATCGAGCACGACTGAAAACGGGAGAGGAAGTAATTGTCAAAATCCAGCGTCCCAATCTAGAGGTTACCATGCAAAATGATCTGGAAATTATACGCGGTCTGGCTGAATTCTCGGAACGACACTCTATGGAAGCCCAACGGATCGGATTAACTGCCATGATTGACGATTACAGCCGTATGCTGCTTCGGGAGCTGGACTATGAGAGGGAAGCCCGCAGTACGGAACGGGCACGGGCCAATTTTGCCAATGATCCGCGGGTAGTTATACCCAAGGTTTTCTGGGAATATTCCACCCGTTATATCTTGACGGAAGAGTATATTGAAGGGGTTAAGCTCAGCGATATGGAGGAAATCTCCCGGCGGGGCTGGGATCGCCGCAAACTGTCCCGGCTGGGTACAGAGACCTTTCTGTCCCAGATACTACTGCATGGCTTTTTTCAGGCCGATCCCCACCCGGGAAATATTCTAATACTGGATGAAAATAAGATAGCCTTTATCGACTTCGGCGAGGTGGGTACCCTTACTGATAATCGGCTGATGCAGCTGGGTGAATTGCTGATCAGTATCAGCAAACAGGACATAGATAGAATTATAGCGACCCTGAAAGCCATGGAAATTGTGGGAGAGTCGGTAGATCTTGAAGAGCTGGAAGAGGATATTGCCGATCTGGTAACTCATGTCACCTCCTCCAGTGTAGGGGATCTGGACATGAATCGCTTAAGAATAGAAGTAATGAATATGGCCTATCACCACGACCTAAGAATGCCCTCATATCTTACTGCTTTAATGAAAGCTCTGGTTACCGTAGAAGGAGTAGGGAAAAAACTGGATCCTACCTTTAATTTTATGGAGATTGTTCAACCCCTGGCTATTAAGGTATTCGAAGAGCGGCTCAAACCAGACAAGGTGTACAAGCAGTTGCGGCGTAAATACTATCGCGATATAAAACCTCTGGGTACACTGCCTGCTGACTTTCAAAAGCTGGTGAGGACTGCTGGTGAGGGAAAGATGCAAATAACCATGCAGGTAGAATTCAATGCTTCAGCCAAACGCCAATTAAATCAGCTGGTCAGCCGTCTGGGAATTAGTCTTATTATTTCCGCCGGTTTGATAAGTTGCGCCCTGATCGTTACTGCTGGCCGCGGCGGAGGAGATATTCTTACCTGGGTAGGAGCAGGCGGATTTGCTGCAGCGGTAATTGGTTTGGCAGTGTTTCTCGTTTCAGTTTTACGTTCTTAAAGGGGCAATATAGAAAAATCATGGGATTCAGGAGCGAATTTGGCAAAGTGGTTAAGGAGATATGGAGAAGGCCATCCCGCGACTGTTGCCAGGATAAGCGAGAAGCAGCTGGTTTTACTCTCATCGAAGTAGTAGTTTCTCTTTTCCTAGTGTATTTCCTGGCTGGCATGCTCTTAAACACAATGATGGTAGGGAAGGCGGGGGTGAATACTTCCCACCGGCAAACTGTCGCCTGTACTTATGCTTCTTCCCTTTTAGAAGAGATTAAAGCCTACCCGGAATACTTCATTGTACCGGGGAAAAATTATGCTCTTGACAGCCGGGAAGCGGGCTTTGTTACTGTCCCGCCTGAAGGAATGACTGCTCAATTGGAATTTCAGCCAATGGGAAATGTACCTGGAGTATACCGGGTTATGATACATGTTATTGCTGACCAAGGAGCAAGTACATGGGAAGAATGCCTGCTGGGGTATGTTCGCATGGACCCCGAGTCACTCTAAGACAGATCGCTGCCGACGAAAAGGGTGTGCTGCTGATAGAGGTTCTGGCCAGCCTGGTCTTAGGGGTTGTAGTTCTGACCATGGTGGTCAATATGTTGATGGTTATGCAAACCGGCAGCCGCCAGCAGTCGGATCAAGCGGAACTGCTGTATGCAGGTCAGGTAGTCCGGCAAGTATTACAGGATGAAGTGCGTAATGCCTCTAATATCAAGGTGATCAACGGAGGACAAAAGCTGCTGGTTACTGATGCGTCAGGCAGTATAACCGGCTTTTACAGCAGCGGAGGCAATTTCTATCGTGAGTATATTACCGCCACTCCCATAGCAGAAAACGTTCAAGCCCTGCATTTTTATCAGCATGATTCCTGCCTGTGGGTGGATATGGAACTGCAAAAAGGGGAAGCCCAACTGCAATTTAGTTTTGCCTGCGCCCTGCGCTGTGAGTTGGAGTAATATGAGCAGAGTAAATAGGCAAAGCGGATATACGCTGATATTAGTGATGGTATTCCTTTTACTGGTTACCGTAATAGTTGTATCCATGCTGGATACTTCAGTTATAGAGGCTTTGATCAGCCGCAACAGCTGGGATGGGGAACAGGCTTTTCAATTAGCTGAAGGAGCCGTGTTACTGGGGATAGAGCAGACCTACCAGGTGTTATCCCACCATTATCGCACGGTGGAAACCCTACCGGCCTGGATTGAGCTGGCAGAGACCTCTTTTACGGACAGCATCAACGGGCAAACGGTGCAAATGCAAATAAACCGTCCCACCCTGATGGAACAACACCATAATTATTGTGTTTATGAAATAAGGGGACAGGGATCATGCCCTCCGGCTCAATACCGGCTGAAAGTTCAGGTGCGTTTTGATTTCCTGGAGTATTTTTCTCCGCAATACGGTGAAGATGGCTCAGTAGTCGGCCTGGAATTCAGCCACCGGGATTATCTGCACCGGGGCAAAGTCATCAAAATGGAAAAAGAGCTGCAGCCCTGAGCTACACCACTTTACCCTGGGGCTTAACTCCTTGGGCTTGCAGTTCATAAGTAAAGAGATTCTTTTTTAAGGAAATAAGGATGGGTTTTGCTGGGTCGTTGGGAATAATGCCGGCAGACTCGTACCAAATGGTGATGTCATCAAGCTGAGCAGCAGCATAAAAATCCAGTTCGTCCCGGTGAGGCCTGCCCAGCTGCACGACCGGCTGGCGGCGGAATCCCTGGGGTGCCTGGCAGCTGCGATTGCAAATTAGTATGGTTTCCAAATATATCCGGATATTATTGCCTTTACGATTTATATAGCGGCGAGCTTCGTCAGTAACTGCAAACACTGGGATCACCTCTTACACCTGTCACCCCCATGATATATGCTCTGGTGGTTAAACGCAAGACAGAGCCGGCCTTCTGTTTACTTTTCACCATTATTTTTGGAATTCTGCCCTTTCAGGAAGGATTTTTACATAGTGTGTCGAATACACATCATTTGTATTGTGGCTCGTATGTAAAATTATGGCAATATTATGGGGAGGTAAGAGTACAGATGAAATGGAGAAAGTTGGGGGTTCTCCTGCTGGTATTGGCATTTGCTGCTACCATGGTAGTTGGTTGCGGCGGCTCTCAGGATACCAGCGCACCAGATCAGACCGAGAAGGAGTTCAAAGTCGGATTTATTTACATAGGTGCTCCTGGGGACGCTGGATGGACTTATGCTCATGATGAAGGCAGAAAGTATCTGGAACAGCAGATTCCAGGCGTCAAGACCGTTACCCTGGAAAACGTGCCCGAAGGAGCCGATGCAGAGCGCAGTATTGAGCAGTTGGTTCAGGAAGGATGTCAGGTGGTAGTTGCCAACAGTTTTGGTTATGGTGATCCGATGCTGGAAGTTGCCAAGCGTTATCCGGATGTGACTTTCCTGCATTGTTCAGGACTGCAGACCGCTGAAAACGTTTCGACTTACTTTGGCCGTATGTATCAGCCTCGCTATTTAAGCGGTATGGTAGCGGGCGCCATGACCAAGAACGGCAAAATTGGTTATGCGGCAGCTTATCCTATTCCCGAAGTTATTCGCGGAATCAATGCTTTCACCCTGGGCGTTAAGGCTGTGAACCCTGATGCTACCGTAAAGGTAGTATGGTCCAACACCTGGGTTGATCCTACCCTGGAAAAACAAGCAGCTCAGAGTTTAATCGATGCTGGCTGTGACGTTTTGGCCCAGCACGCTGATACTCCTGCAGTACAGCAGGCTGCCGAGGATGCCGGCATTTACTCTATTGGCTACAACAGCGACATGAGGAAATTTGCTCCCAATGCCAACCTGACTTCGCCGGTTTGGAATTGGGGTCCCTATTATGTGCGGGTTATTCAGAGCGTTATAGATGGAACCTGGAAGAGCGAAGCATACTGGGGTGGTATGGCAGACGGCATAGTGGATCTTGCTCCTATTTCTGACAAGGTTCCCACTGAGATAGTTGACCAAGTACAAGCCAAGAAACAGGAAATCATTCAGGGTGAATGGGATGTTTTCTTTGGTCCCATCAAAGCTCAGGATGGTACAGTTAAGGTGCCCGAAGGTCAGGCCCTGACCGACGAAGAAATGCTCAGCATGGATTGGTTTGTATACGGGGTAGAGGGTACTATTGAGTAATGTACCCAAGGCTTGTCGAAATTAAGGCGGCGTAAGCCGCCTTTTCACTTGGAGGATCAGCATGAAACGTGTTCCGGTTGTAGAAATGATTGGCATTAATAAATGGTTTCCGGGAGTAAAGGCCAATAAAAATATTAATTTTCGAGTTTATCCTGGCGAAATTCATGCTCTGCTGGGGGAAAACGGCGCCGGCAAATCCACTCTGATGAGTATACTGGCTGGCTTGTATCGCCCCGATTCCGGGACTGTCAAAGTAAAAGGACAACCGTTAAGATTGCGTTCTCCCCGCCTGGCATTACAGGCTGGCATTGGTATGATTCACCAGCATTTCCGGCTGGTAAACAATATGACGGTGGCGGAGAATGTGATGCTGGGGGCTAGGGGCGCATTCAGGATCCGCAGCGATAAGATCGAGCAAAAAGTACGGGACTTGTCGGAGCAATTTGGCCTGGCAGTAGATCCCCACGCCCGGGTTAGCCATCTTTCCCTGGGTGAACAACAGCGAGTAGAAATACTGAAAATGCTTTACCGGGGCTGTGATACTCTCATCCTGGATGAACCCACTACCGTGCTGACTCCTCAGGAAGTAAAGGACTTATTTAAAACCCTGCGCTTAATGGCCGATCAGGGCAAAGCGGTAGTTCTTATCACTCATAAACTCAGCGAAGTTATGGAAATAGCTGATTATGTAACAGTTTTGCGCCGGGGAGAAGTGGTGGGCAGTGATCACATCCACAACTTGGATGAACAAACCCTGACTCACATGATGGTGGCCCGGGAGGTTATATATGCTGAATTCAACCACAGTAACCAGTTTGGTCCCCCTGTACTCACAGTCAGCGATCTCAGTGTGTCCAATGATCAGGGAAGGGAAGCTGTACGCAAAGCCAATCTGGAATTACATGCGGGTGAAATTCTGGCTATAGCCGGGGTAGCCGGCAATGGACAGCGGGAACTGGTGGAGGCTTTGGCGGGCTTAAGACCGGTATCTGCCGGCAGTATCCGGCTGCAGGGGAAGGAAATAAGCCATTTGCCCATTAGGGAGCGCTCGGAGATGGGGTTGACCTTTATTCCGGAAGACCGCATGGGTATGGGGCTGGTTCCCAATATAAGCGTGGTGGAAAACGCCATGCTGCGGGTTTACCGTTATCCTGAAAACCGGCGCGGATTGTTATTGGATTATCGGACCCTGGAAGCCTACACATACAGTTTGGTAGACCGCTACCAAATTGCGGTGGCGGATATTTATCATCCGGTTAATTACCTGTCCGGAGGCAATCTGCAAAAATTGCTGCTGGGGCGGGAATTGGACTTGGATCCGACGGTTTTGGTAGCTGCTTATCCAGTACGGGGACTGGATGTAGCCGCGACCCAGGCTGTTTATGATCTGCTGCTGGAACAACGCCAAAAAGGTACAGCCATTATGCTGGTTTTGGAGGATCTGGATGATGTTTTTCGTATAGCGGACCGGGTGGCTGTCATGTACAACGGGGAAATAAAAGCAGTTTTGAATGTAAGCGAAACAGATATAGATAGTATTGGTGCTTTAATGTTGGGAGTCCAATAAGTTAGGAGTGTAATATGAAAAGGTTAAGGCTGGTTCGCAGGAATAATGAATCATGGTTGGTGAAGGTAGCCGTTCCTATTTTATCCATATTGCTTGCTATATTGGTGGGCTGGATTTTTCTCGTGCTATCAGGGTACGATGCGGCTGAGACATATCGGCGCATGATACAGGGAGCTTTTGGAAGCCCCTATGCTATTTCTGAAACCATTGTAAAAGCTATACCCCTGGCCTTAACCGGTCTGGCAGTCTCCGTTGCCTTTCGCATGAAACTTTGGAATATCGGAGCTGAAGGACAGCTGTATATGGGGGCTTTCGCTGCTGCCGGAGTAGTGATGTTTCTGGGAGACTGGCCCTCCTGGCTGCTGCTGTCGGTGATGCTGGCGGCTGGATTTGCAGCGGGAGCAATATGGGGGTTGATCCCTGGAGCCTTGAGAGCTTTTTGGAATGTCAACGAGACTATAACTACTTTGCTGCTTAATTATGTGGCTATTTTCTGGGTAAGTTACTTGGTGTTCGGACCCTGGAAAGACCCTAATGCCATGGGTTTTCCCCTGGCTCCGCGTTTTCCCCAGGCAGCCTATTTGCCGGTTATTCCAGGCAGCCGGGTGCATATAGGCATATTGGTTGCTGTGGCGGTAGCCGTATTATTGTATATTGTGATGAAATACACCCGCTGGGGTTATGAAGTGCGGGTAACTGGTGAGAGCCCGGAAGCAGCCCGGTATGCAGGTATGAACGTAGTCAGAAATATACTGCTGGTAATGCTGGTCAGCGGGGGTATTGCCGGGATGACTGGTATGATCGAAGTATCGGGAATTACCCACCGCCTGCAGCAGGATATATCAGCCAGCTATGGATATACTGGCATTATTATTGCCTGGCTGGCTCGACTGAATCCCTTCACTGTACTCCTGGTAGCCTTTTTATTTGGGGCTTTGCTGGTTGGAGGCTTTGGGGTGCAGACCTACGGTATCCCTTACGCTATTGTGCTGATGCTGCAGGGAGCAGTTTTATTCTTCCTGCTGGCGGGAGATATCATGCTAAAATATCGTCTGACTATTACCCGGGAGGATTAACATGGACTTAAACAGTATTGTCGCCCTTCTTGCAGTGGCTATAGTAGCGGGCACCCCTCTGCTTTTTGCAGCCGTGGGTGAGGTTATGGCAGAACGCTCCGGCATATTGAATCTGGGCGTGGAAGGAATGATGCTGGTAGGAGCGGTTACTGGATTTATAGTGACGGTAACTACTGAGAATCATTGGCTGGGAATCCTGGCCGCAGCGGCAGGAGGAGCGGTCCTGGCAGCTATTCATGCCTTTATATGTATTACCCTGAAAGGCAACCAGGTAGTGAGCGGTCTGGCCTTAACTATATTCGGTACGGGTACCGCCTCCTTTCTGGGCAAAAACTATGTAGGGCTGCCCTTGACCAATCGCTTTAATCCTATTGACATACCTGTATTGGGAGATATTCCAGTACTGGGCCCGATACTCTTTAGGCATGATGCCATGGTTTACCTGAGCATAGTCCTGGCCTTGGCCCTGTGGTATATTATGTTTCGCACCAGCTGGGGGCTGAGCCTCAGGGCGGTAGGTGAGAATCCGGCTGCAGCCGATGCGGTAGGGATCAGTGTTTCCCGGGTGCGCTACCTGGCTACCATAATTGGGGGCATGATGGCCGGGTTGGGAGGAGCTTACCTGTCTTTAGCCTATGCACCTACCTGGCAGGAGAGCATCACTGCCGGACGGGGCTGGATTGCGGTAGCTCTGGTAATATTTGCACTATGGAACCCGCTGCGGGCTATTCTCGGATCCTATTTGTTTGGTGGTGTGGAGGCTTTGACCTTCCGCATCCAAACGGCCGGATTTCAAATATCTCCATTTTTCCTGTCCATGTTGCCTTATCTCTTTACCATTCTGGTCCTGGTGATAGTAACTATCCGGCTGCGGCAAGAAGCTGGAGTCCCGGCTGCTTTAGGATTTCCCTATGACCGTGAGGAACGGTGATGAGAGCAGCGACGGGGCTATCTCGAACTTAAGGCCAAGGTATTTTCTCGCTAAACCTGTAGACAATAATTAATAAGTTGCTTATAGTGATTGGTAACAAATACCTATTTTTGCGGAGGACTATATGCTCGATCGCATGCTGCTGGCGGATATTCTGGATGAAGCTTTGAAAAAAGGCGGCGATTTCGCCGAGATTTATATTGAGGAAAAAGTCAGCACCAGTGTTTACTGTGAAGAAGACCGTATTGAAAAGATTAACAGCGGCCGGGAACGAGGAGCGGGCATTCGCGTTCTGGCGGGAGGACGCACCTCCTATGTTTATACCAATGACCTCAGCCGGGAAGGCCTTCTCAAAGCAGCTCGAGTAGCCGGGCATGCCGCCCGGTCCCAGCAGGCGGAAACTCGTTCACCTATTAGCCTGCACAGCAAACCGGCTCCGGAACCGGTCCATTATTTCCGACTTCCTGAAGAGGTGCTGTTTGATGAAAAAATAGCACATGTACTGGCTGCCAACCAGGCAGCCCGGGATTTGGGCCCGGATATCAAACAGGTTACTGTAGCTGTGGGGGACAATCATAAATCGGTCTTGATTGCCAATAGTGACGGTGAAATAGTGGAGGACGACCGGGTGCGGGTGCGTTTCCTGGTCAATGTGGTAGCGGAACGAAATGGGGTTATCCAAACTGGTTACGAGTCAGCCGGAGGGGTAGCTGGCTGGGAGCTTCTGGAGCAGATTTCCCCGGTAGACATGGCGCGGAAAGCCGGAGAATTGGCGATAAAAATGCTGGATGCCCGCCCGGCACCGGTAGGCAGAATGCCGGTGGTCATGTCTTCAGAAGCCGGCGGAACCATGGTGCATGAGGCCTGCGGGCATGGATTGGAAGCTGATCTGGTTCAAAAAGGCTTATCGGTTTATCGCAACAAACTGGGTGAACAGGTGGCTGCTCCCCTGGTTACGGTTATAGATGATGCTACTATTCCTGGAAAATTCGGTTATCTGCGCTTTGATGATGAGGGTACGCCCGGACAGCGTACGGTTTTAATAGATCAAGGCCGGTTGGTGGGTTATATGTATGACCGCTTGACTGCCAAAAAGGACCAGGTGAAATCCACCGGCAACGGCCGCCGGGAGTCATACCAGCATAAACCCATTCCCCGGATGACCAATACCCTGATAGCCCCAGGGGAAGATGACCCTGAGGAAATCATACGTTCAACCTCCCGGGGCCTTTTGGTAAAGAAAATGGGCGGCGGCCAGGTCAACACTACCAATGGTGATTTTGTTTTCGAGGTCCAGGAAGGTTATTTAATAGAAAATGGGGAGATTGTAGCTCCGGTAAGGGGAGCAACTCTCACCGGCAACGGTCCCGAAGTTTTAGCCAGCATTGACCGGGTAGGGCGCGATTTGGGTTATGCTATCGGTACCTGCGGCAAAGATGGGCAGGGTGTGCCGGTGGCGGACGCTCAACCTACCATTCGCATTAAAGAATTAACTGTGGGAGGCACTTCCCACGACAGCCACCCGGCTTACAGGATAAGAAGGAAGTAGGTGAGCAGACCGTTGCAGGAGCGATTGACTCATATAGGCGAAATGCTGCTGGATAAGGCACACCATGGAGGAATCGATGCCGAGGTCTTTTTGCTGCATAATCGGGAATTAAGCATAGAAGTGGTAGAGGGACAGGTAGATACCCTTAAGGAAGCTGAAGAGATAGGACTAGGTCTGAGGGTAATCAAGGGTAATCGGCTGGGGTTTGCCTTTACCAGTGACTTGTCCCCTAAAGCCCTGGAAGAAGTATGGGATGCCGCTGTGAGCATCTGCCATTATACAGCTCCGGACCAGTACCTGTCCTTGCCCGCTGGTCCCGCAGAATATCCCTCACTGGAAGTTTACGATCCTGTTATCTCTCAGACCAGTATTGAAGAGAAAATTGAACTGGCCCGCCAGGCAGAAAAGGCCAGCCGGCAATATGACCCGCGCATTACGGTGATTGAAAGGGCTGGCTATGAGGACAGTGAATTTCATTCCTTGATTCTTAATACCCGGGGTATCCGGGCTTATGCTAAGGGGAATTACTGCGGAACTTATGTTTTTGCCGTGGCAGAGGAAGACGCAGACGCCCAGACCGGCTTTTCCATAAGTATCAAGCAGAAACTGGCTGACCTGGATCCCCTGGCAGTGGGTACTGAGGCTGCCCATAATGCAGTACGCTGCCTACATGCCCGCCGGGCTCCTTCCGGAAAAGTACCCTGTATCATGGAACCTTATGTGGCTACCCGTTTTTTAGGCATAATTGCTCAGATGGTGGATGCGGAAGCGGTGCAAAAAGGTAAATCCTTATTCAAAGGCAGGATGGGGCATAAGGTTGGAGCGGAGTGTTTGTCCCTGACAGATGACGGTACCTATCCTGGAGGGGTCGGCAGCTTTCCTTTTGACAGCGAAGGTGTGCCCTGCCAGCGTACTGAATTGATACAAAACGGCCACTTGGTGGGTTTTCTTTATGATACTTATACCGCCAACCGTGACCGTACCAGGTCTACCGGCAACGGGCAGCGCAGTTCCTTCCGGGGATTGCCTTCTGTGGGCAGCACCAATTTTATGATTGAACCGGGTGTTCTGTCCTTAAACCAGCTAATGGATGATATAACCTATGGGTTTTATATAACTGAAGTTATGGGCATGCACACTGCCAATCCCATTTCCGGGGAATTCTCGGTAGGGGCAGCAGGTCTGCTGATTGAAAAAGGCCAATTAACCAAACCGGTGCGAGGAGTCACCATTGCCGGCAACATAGTGGAATTGCTGGAACAGGTAGAAGCAGTAGGCAGTGACCTGCGCTTTTTTGGCAGCCGGGGTGCCCCGTCCCTGCGCATTCGGTATCTGAGCCTGAGCGGGGATTAATTAAAGGGAGAGGAAGTCTATGGTCAATATTCTGGTGATTCATGGTCCTAACCTGAACTTGCTGGGAGAGAGGGAACCGGCGGTTTATGGAGAGCAAACCCTGGAAGATATTAATAAAATGCTTAAGGACACTGGGGCTGAATACCAAGTGGAAGTGGATTGCTTCCAATCCAACCATGAAGGAACCATTGTTGATCAGATTCAGGAAGCCCGGGGCCGGTATCAGGCTTTGATAATTAATGCCGGAGCCTATAGCCATTACAGTATTGCCATTTTAGACGCCCTGCGTTCCTTTAAGGGACCTATTATAGAAGTGCACCTGTCCAATATTTATCAGCGGGAAAGCTATCGCCACCGCTCTTTAATCTCAGAAGCTGCCACCGGCGGTATCTTTGGGCTGGGGGCTTTGGGTTACAAACTGGCCTTGCTGGCGGCAATTGAAATGCTGAAACAATAGGGAGCGACGATTAGGAACCTGAAGAATAGACCACAATTATCACCTGTGGTACAGACCACGATGAAGGAAAGTCACCTTTCGTGTCATGGCTGTGAAAACGGCTTCCCTAGTATGTCATGGCTGGGATAATAGCTCCCAATTGTGTCATTGCGAGCGCGTAGCGCGTGGCAATCTCTATGGCAACTAACGGTGTGAGTTAACAGATCGCCACGTCGCTTTGCTCCTCGCGATGACAGGCTTAAGTTTTCATTTATCGTGGCCTGTTATTCAGGTGATAATTGCGAGGGCAGCGAAGCAATCTCTAGCGGTGCCTGCAGGTATGTGAACGAGATCGCCACGGCACTTCGTGCCTCGCGATGACACAGCAAGAGCCATTTTCACAGCAATGAATGAAAATATTGTTGTACGGCTTAAGCAGGAGTATCAGCCGGGCGAGGAGTACCGGAGCGAGCCGGCTGATACTGCTGAAAAGCGGTAGCTGGCCTAGAGACAACCAGGCATGATAGAGGTGAGCCTTTGAATCAGCGCATTACCCGTTTACGCCAGAGTCTGGAGAAATTAAAATTGGATGGGATTATCATTGACCGCCGTGAGAATATCTATTACCTGTCCGGCTTTACCGGCGGTGACGATGCCCGATTGCTGGTTACCCAGCAGGAGACTCTGCTCTTTACCGATTCCCGTTATACGGAACAAGCCTCTCGGGAGTCTCCCCAGTGGACCCTGATCGAGGAAAAGCCTCCCCTGGGTCAGGCTCTCAAGGAACATGCCCGGCGTGTAGGGAAGGTGGGCCTGGAGGATACTGTTTCCTATAGGTTCTTTAAGGAGCTTAGCCTGGAACTGGGTGAGGCAGTTGTCCCGGTCAGTGATGTGGTGGAAGAGCTGCGGGTGATCAAGGAATCGGAGGAATTGGAGATTCTCCGGCAAGCAGCGGATATAGGCAGTGAAGTGTTTTCTGAACTCTTGTCCCAGCTGCGGGCAGGAGTATCAGAGCGCACTGTGGCTAATTGGATTGTAACCGCTCTCCGGCAAAAGGGGGCCGAGAAAGAGTCTTTCGATCCCATTGCCGTCAGCGGGCCCAATGCTGCTCTGCCCCATGGGAGGCCAGGCGAACGTCTTCTCCAAGCAGGAGATATGCTGACCCTGGATTTCGGCGGTTTTTGCCAGGGTTATGCCTCAGACATGACCAGAACAGTGGCTATTGGTGAAGCCAGCCAGCAACTGAGAGATCTGTATGCAAAACTGCTGGATGCTCAACAATATGGAGTAGAACAGGTTAGAGCCGGCATCAGATGTGCTGAATTGGATCGATTGGTAAGGGAACGGCTGCGCAAGTATGACCTGGATCAGTATTTTGCCCATGGAACCGGCCACGGCCTGGGTTTGGAGGTTCATGAATCCCCCAGTGTATCCTCTCGCAGTGAGTGGGTACTACAGGAAGGTATGGTTATTACTGTTGAACCGGGAGTATACATTCCCGGCTGGGGAGGAATTCGCATAGAGGATAGCGTAATAGTTAAAAGTTCTGGTTGTGAAGTCATCACCAAGGCACCTAAGCAGTTAATTGTTATATAGTCTGGAGGGATTACATTAGATGATATCAGTTAATGATTTTCGGACCGGATTGACCATCGAACTTGACGGGCAACCCTACCAGGTAGTGGAGTTTCAGCATGTGAAACCTGGTAAAGGAGCTGCCTTTGTGCGTGCCAAGCTGAAGAACCTGCAAACAGGCGGTACGGTTGAAAAGACCTTCCGTGCCGGGGAAAAAGTTCCCAAAGCCCACCTGGACCGCCGGGGAATGCAGTATCTGTATAATGACGGCGATGGCTATGTTTTTATGGATAACGAGAATTATGAACAGATTACGATAACCAAGGAGCAAATCGGTGATGGTATCAAATGGCTCCTGGAGAATATGGAAATTCAGGTGCTGCTTTTCCAAAACCGGATTATCGGTATTGAACTTCCCAACTTTGTAGAATTGCAAGTTGTTGATACTGAACCAGGTATTAAAGGTGATACTGCTACCGGGGCTACCAAGAACGCAACTTTGGAAACCGGAGCTGTAATACAGGTGCCTTTGTTTGTCAATGCCGGAGATCGAGTACGTGTGGACACCCGCACTTCCCAGTACATTGAGCGGGTATAACCGCGGTTATGCAAGCACCAGTATAAAATCAAAAATTTACCGGGTATTTCCTCCTTTTTAGGTTAATACTATGATTAGTCTAATTCCTTAAAAAGGAGGATTTTGTTGTGCGTGATATTACCGAAAAGGTTAGTTATTTGCAGGGCTTAAGCGAAGGACTTAATATCAGCGAGGGAAGCCCTCAGGGAAAAATAATTTCGGGTATCCTGAGCGTTTTGGAAGAACTATCTGATGCCGTAGTCAACCTGCAGTGGGAAATGGACGAATTCCGCGAGTATGTGGAAAGCATTGATGATGATTTATTTGACTTGGAAGAGAGCATATATGATGACGAAGATTTGATCGAAGTGGAATGCCAGCACTGCGGAGAAGAATTGGTGTTTGACGCGGATATCCTGGAAGATGATGATGTAATTGAAGTAATCTGCCCCAATTGCAATGAAGTAGTTTATATCAACGATGGTTCCTTTGACTATGATCCTGTCTATATTGACGACGACCTGGAGGACCAGGCAACAGATTCGACCCATTCCTGTTGCGACTGACTTTGAGGGAGCTGCTGCCGGCGGCTCCCTTCTTCTATCTAATGGGGTGACAGAATTATAAGATTGTCGTTCCTGCCCTCCTCCCAATTGGCCCCAGCAGAACAGACCCCGCTGAATGAAAACAACGTTGTCCAGCTCAAGCAGGAGTAGTAGCCGGCTCGCTCCGGGACTCCTTGCCTGCAACCCTTCGGCAAACTTTAAGTGCGAAGGGGACCGCTCGTAATTCGGCATCCATGCACCCAGTCCTCGCTGCTGGAAACGTCCTGTTTCTCGCTCCCCTTCGCAGACCTCAGTTTCGCCGTGTATTGCCACGGCTCGTCGTAGTCGCTCACCTGGCTAATACTCCTGCTTTATTGCCCTGCCAATCTTGGAATAAATTACTTTGTCTGTCCATATTTATATACAACAAGGTGGTGGTATAGCAATGGTTTTACCCCAGACCGCTGTGCTGCGAACCGAAATAACAGCCTATCTGGCACCCAATATACGCAAACTTTTTTGCGGGGTTGAGGATCGGCTATTAAGCCATCTGGAGGAAATACGCTTGCGCTGCAATCAACCGTTGGTGCTGCGGGTGGGTGATAAGGAATACAGCATTGACCGGCATGGCCGGGTAGTAACCGATCTTAAACAGGGATACCTGGTATCCCGGGAGGATTTATACCGGAGCATTGCCTCTATCAGTGACAACTCTCTGTATGCTTTTGAGGAAGAGATAAGAAGGGGATTTATTACTATTCCCGGGGGTCACCGGGTGGGACTAGCCGGTCAGGTGGTGGTCAGCGGGCAGGAGGTCAAAACCATGAAAGATTTTTCCGGGCTATGTTTCCGGGTAGCCCGGGAGGTGCCGGATTGTGCCCTGGGATTGATTAGTCAGGTTGCCCCTCGGGGGACACCGGTCAGCAGTCTGATTATATCCCCGCCTCGCTGCGGCAAAACCACCATGCTGCGGGATTTAGCCCGCCTGCTGTCCGATGGCAGCGGATCAGTACCGCCTCACAATGTGGTAGTAGTTGATGAACGTTCAGAAATTGCTGGCTGTTACCAGGGGATTCCCCAGTTAAACGTGGGAATGAGGACTGATGTACTAGATGCCTGTCCGAAGGCTTTGGGTATGATGATGGCTATTCGTTCCCTGTCTCCGCAAATTATTATCACGGACGAAATAGGCCGGCGGGAGGATGTGGAGGCAATTGGTGAGTGCCTGCATGCTGGGATCACAGTAATCGCCAGCATACATGCCCGTAACGTCGAAGAATTGAGAGGGAGACCTTTAATCCGAAAATTGCTGGATGAGGGTGCGTTTCAGCGGGGAATAGTTCTGACCCGTCAGCCCCGGCCGGGACGTATCCAGGAAATAATCAGGTGGGATGAATCATGCTGTGGCTGAAAACTATGGGCATTTGCCTGACCATTGCGGGTTTTGGCATGTGGGGACTGGGAGGAGCCCGGCGCTTCAGCCGCCGCGTGACTCAGCTCAGAGATCTGCGCCTGGCTATGGGCTTTTTGGAAAAGGAAATTATTTTTATGCACACTCCCCTGACCCGGGCTTTGGAGCGCACTGCCCGCTTTGCCCACCCGCCGGTGAGCCAGCTTTTTTGGGCCGCATCCCGGCATTTACAAAGCAAAGCAGGAGTCACCGCCCAGGAAGCATGGCAAATAGGGATAAATAAACTGGCCCAGACCAGTGATCTGGGTAAAAAGGATCTGGCTCTCCTGGAAGTTGTCGCCCCGCAACTGGGCATGTCTGATGCCGACCAGCAGGGTAAATTCGTGCGACTTATCCAGGAGGAATTAAAGCTGCTGGAAGATCAAGCTGCCCAGGAGGTGGAAGCGGGGCAAAAAATTTGGAGCTATGGGGGGTTTATATTAGGTGCGGTAGTAGTATTACTGCTCCTGTAGATTCAGTTATTATTGGAGGGCTGGTATGGACATAGATATCATTTTCCGCATTGCAGGTATTGGCATTCTCATCTCGGTTTTATCCATTGTGCTTAAACAGGCGAAAAAAGAGGAGCAGGCGGAAATGCTTACCCTGGCAGGGGTAGTGGTAGTGCTGATCATTGTGGTGCAGTTAATGAACCAGCTGTTTTTAGTGGTTCGTTCTGTTTTTAATTTATAACCCTGCCGTGGCTGGAAATAAATCCTGCAGGGGGAGAGGTAATTTGGAAATTGCTCAAATCGTGGGAATAGCTCTGGTAACCACTATTATGCTGTTAATCCTGAGGCAGGAAAGACCGGTTATGGCAGTGGTATTGAGCATCGTATTCAGTATAGTCATCTTTACCTATTTGATGGGTAAAATGGCTGCCATACTCAGTGTCTTGGAGGAACTAACTCAGCGGGCCCAGATCAATTACTTTTTTTTCGGAACGCTGTTGAAAATCCTGGGGGTAGCCTATTTGGGAGAGTTCGCAATTTCTATTTGTCAGGATGCTGGAGAGCAGGCGGTAGCCAAGAAGGTAGAGTTTGCCGCCAAGATAATCATTGCCGTTTTGGCTTTGCCGATGCTGGTGGCTATCCTGGAGTCCCTGATGGAACTCCTGCCAGGTTGAGGGGTGAGGAGGCTAGCCGGTATGAAAAGACTGGTGATAGGACTTGCCCTGGGGATTATGCTGCTGTTGCCTTTGCCCGTGGAAGCGGCAGAAGAACCGGTTTTCTCCTGGCAGGATACCGCCGAGCAAATGGATCTGGAAGTGATGGAGGAATATAAAAATCGCCTTGAGGGAGAGATCAACTCCTATATTACTTCCAAATCGGTTAAGGAGTGGCTAGTGGACTTTATCAAAGGAGAGTGGGAATTCAGCTTTGCAGAACTTATCAATAATACTGTGAGATTCTTCTTTAAGGAGATAATGGCAAACTCTGGCCTGTTGGGCAGGCTGTTAATTCTGTCAGTATTGTCAGCCCTTTTGGTTAACCTGCAGAGTGCCTTTTCTTCCGGGGTGGCCCGCCTATCCCACCTGGCCTGCTTTATGGCTCTGGCAGCTATTGCTCTGGGGTCATTCCGCCTGGTATTGGATGTGGGGCAGCAGACCATAGATCAGATGGTCAGCTTTATGATGGGAATGCTGCCGCAAATGCTGGTCCTGGTGGCTGGTCTGGGAAACGTACATACGGCGGCAACTCTGTTCCCGGTTTTGATGACCACCTGCACAGCCTTTGCCAATGCCATGCAGGACATCGTATTCCCGTTGATAATCCTGTCCGCTATTTTGAATCTGGTTAATCACCTTTCGGAAGGGCTGAAGGTGGAAAGGATGGCCAAGTTTTTCGGACAGCTGGCCCAGTTATCCCTGGCCTTTTTCCTGACCATATTTGTAGGTATTTTAACCCTGCGGGCTTTGTATTCCTCGGTAATGGACAAAGTGGCTCTGCGCACTACCAAATTTGTCACGGACAATGCTATCCCCGTAGTGGGGAAAATGTTTTCCGATACCATCGAAGTAGCCGCCGGCTACGTAGTGATGATCAAGCAGGCCTTAGGCATTTTCGGAGTCATCATCATACTGGGGGTGGTTTTGTTCCCCCTGCTTAAGGTAGCCGCCATTGCCCTGATCTACAAAATAGCCGCAGCCGTGGCCGAACCATTAGGAGATTCCCGTACCTCAGCCATACTGGAAATGATGAGCAGTCACCTGTTTCTCATGCTGGCAGCGGTGGCGGCAGTAGCCCTTATGTTTTTCATAATGATCGCTATAGTAGTGGGCATGTCCAATCACCTGGCTGCTTTGCCCTAAGGAGGATAGGTATGGCGGTATTAAGCGAAATTGTCCGCAATGTATTGGTAATAGTGCTGATTGCCAGTTTTCTTGAACTTATGCTTCCGGAAGGAACCTTGCGGCCTTTTGTTCGTTTTGCTATGGGTCTGTTCATATTAATAGCCGTGTTGAATCCGGTAGCCGGGGTTTTGTTTGAAAACCGCACCATCAATACGGAATGGTGGGATCTTAAAATTGACGCCAACCAGCAGGAACAGGTTATGGAGAGGGGCGAGGAAATTAACCGGCAAATATGGAGATCCCACCAGCAGGCACTGGCAGATAAAATGGCCGGGCAAATCAGTGCGGTGGCTGTACTGGTACCGGGGGTGGAAGATGTAGAAACCCAGGTAGTTCTCAATGAATCCGGGGAAGTGGAGTCTATGCACTTGCTGGTTAAGCCCCAGCCCCTAGCAACAGCAGACGAAAGCGGTCAGGTAGGCGTATTCGGCAGCAATGCTGCAGACCTGTCTGCTGAAGAGCAGGAAGCCATACGCAGCAAACTCAGTACCATTATCAAAAACCTTTACGGTTTTGAGGATACAATCGTGCAAATCGAGTTTCAAGGAGGTTGAGGGAGTGCTGGATGAGTGGATTCGAAAAGATACAGGTGAGGAGAATAAGATCTCTTTGCTTAACAGTAAAAAGGGAAGGCTTCTGTTAGTAATAATAATCTGCATTGGCCTTCTGGCCTTGCTATGGCCGCCTGTCAGCAAGCCGGACTCATCTCCCACCAAGGTAGCTCAGCCTTTGGCTAGCCAGTCTTTAGAAGGGAGCTTAAAACACAGACTGCAAACAGAATTGGCAGCTATTCTGAGTCAGATCGAAGGAGCGGGCACAGTAGAAGTCAGTGTTACCCTGGATTCTGAAGGGCTGAAAACCTATGCCACCAATGACCGGGATGAACGGCGGCAGATTGAAGAAGGAGGCCGTACCACTATCGAGGAGAGCAGTACCCGGGATTTGGCGGTATCTTCAGGAAATCCCCTCTTACTAGAAGAAAAGATGCCCGAGATATTAGGAGTTTTAATAGTGGCTGATGGAGCAGATGATCCTCAGGTGAAAGAAAATCTAACCAATGCAGCTTCTACCCTGCTGGATATCTCCCCTCACCGTGTCAGGGTAATGCCCCGGGAAGGAGGCCGGTAATGGTTATTAATTTAAGAAAAAGCGGATTGTTGCTGGCAATGCTGGTTTTTGTGGCCGTTTTGGGCGGTTTCATCCTCAAAGGAGTAGAGCCCGGCCCTGTGGTTAATGAACAGCCAGTGATGAAAGCAGATGACCCGGTACTTACCACTCAGACGATCGATACTCCCAATAACAGCGATAAGTTTTTTGCTGAGTACCGGATGGAAAGGGAACGCATGCGGGGCAAAGAGGTAGAAATGCTGCGGGAAATACTGAATAACAGCAGCAGTGACAAAGAAGCCCGGCAGGCAGCTTCCCTGCGCTTAGTAGAAATATCCACAGATATGGAAAGGGAAATGAAGGCTGAAAACTTAATTAAATCCAAGGGTTATCAGGATTGCGTAGTCATGATCCAACCGGAAAGTACTACAGTGGTATTGGCTGCTGAGCACCTGCAGCTGGATCAGGAACAGGACATAAAGGCCTTGGTTAGCAGAGTGACCAAAACCCGGGAGGACCAGATCGTTATTATTACCCGCGAGGTACAAAAATAATGTATACATTGTGAAAAACCGTTGCTATAAGCGGTTCGAGTTTCTATAATAAATACTGTCGGTGTTGATAAGGGTACTCAGGCCCAGGGCCTGAGTCTATTTGTATTTGGGCACTTTTATTAGTTTTATAATATATATCTTTACCTTGGTTTAGTTTCAGGAGGTTGCACCAGGATGAATCCTATTAAGATAACTGATACCAGCCTGCGTGACGGTCACCAAAGCCTGTGGGCTACCCGCATGACCACCAGTGATATGCTGCCTATATTGGAGAAGCTGGATGATGTTGGTTATTACTCCCTGGAGGTATGGGGAGGAGCTACCTTTGACGTATGCATACGCTATTTAAATGAAGATCCCTGGGAGCGTCTGCGGACTATTCGCAGTATAGTTAAAAAGACTCCTCTGCAAATGCTGTTAAGAGGACAATCTCTGGTGGGCTATACCCATTATCCAGATGACATTGTAGTAAAGTTTGTGGAGAAATCCGCTGAAAATGGCATCGACATCTTCCGGATATTTGATGCTTTAAATGATGTGCGCAATTTAGAAGTTCCCTTAAAAGCTGTTAAAGCCACCGGGAAACACGCCCAGGCCAGTGTGGTGTATACCATCAGCCCCGTGCACACTTTGAATCATTTTGTGGACACAGCTCTGCGGCTCAGGGAAATGGGGGCTGATTCCATTTGCATCAAGGACATGGCCGGACTTTTATCTCCTTATGTTGCCTATGATCTGGTTAAGATGTTAAAAGCCAATCTCGATGTGCCCATTCAGCTGCATACTCACTATATCGGCGGAATGGCCATAGCTGCTCTGCTCAAAGCAGCTGAGGCTGGAGTGGATATTGTCGATACAGCTTCGGTACCTATGGCCTTTGGGTCTTCCCAGCCGCCGGTGGAAACTATTGTCAGGGCTCTGCAGGATTCTGAACGGGATACCGGCTTGGATCTGCACAAGCTTTTTGAGATTGCCAACCACTTTGAACAGCTGCGCAAGCAAAAGGGATTTGAACGTGGAGTTACCCGCATCTCAGACATGCGAGTCTTTGAACATCAAGTACCGGGCGGGATGATTTCCAATCTGATGTCCCAGATGGAAGAGCAGAAAGCTGCCGACAGAATTGATGAGGTTTTGGCAGAAATACCGCGGGTGCGGGAAGATTTGGGTTATCCTCCCCTGGTTACACCTACCAGTCAGATAATAGGTATACAGGCGGTTCTGAACGTACTAATGGGGGAACGCTATAAGCTATGCCCGGGAGAAGTCAAGGATTATGTAAGGGGTTTGTATGGAAAGCCTCCTGCACCTATCAAGGATGAAATTCGGCAGAAGATTATTGGGGATGAAACAGTAGTAACGGTACGGCCCGCTGACCTGCTGGAACCTATGTGGGAAAAAGCCAAGCAGGAGTCAGCCCAATATGCCCGCAGTGAAGAGGATATTCTCACTTATGCTCTCTTCCCGCAGGTTGCCTTGAAGTATTTTGCCTGGCGCGAATCCAAAGGTCAAGAAGATATTCCTCAGATTCAGACTCATGATGTAGTAAGCAAAGAAACCAAGAAAGAAGAAACCCGGATTGCCAGCCAGCCGCTTCACCGGGTAAGCAAGAAAGCAAGCCACAGGGGAGATGATGAGATGAACATAGACGAAATCAGGGAACTCATCCTGCTCCTGGATCAGACCAGCATAAGTGAACTGGAAGTCCAGAAGAACGATTATCGTTTAGCTTTGCGAAAAAGCCAGGCAACAGGCAATTCTCCGCAGCAAAATATGCCGGATACCAGCAACCTTGCTCCCAAGCAAGAGGCTGCTTCCGGCAGTGCAGCCGACAATCTGGTAGAGGTAACTTCGCCTATGGTAGGAACCTTCTATGCTGCTCCAGCGCCTGATGCTCCGCCTTTTGTACAGGTTGGTGACAGAGTCAAAGCGGGGCAGACTCTTTGTATTGTTGAAGCCATGAAACTCATGAACGAAATCAAAGCAGAAACAGACGGTGTAGTAGCTGAAATCTTGGTTAGCAATGCTCAACCGGTAGAATATGGTCAGGTCATGATGCTGATCGAAAAGAATTAGGGGTGGATGCTCTTGCTAAACAAGGTGTTGATTGCCAACCGGGGGGAAATAGCGGTACGTGTTATCCGTGCCTGCCGGGAGTTGAACATCCCCACGGTAGCTGTATATTCTACGGCTGACAGAGACAGCCTGCATGTAAAGCTGGCTGATGAAGCGGTTTGTATCGGTGAGCCTGCTGCCAACCACAGCTACTTGAATTTGTCCAATATAATCAGTGCTGCCCATAATACGGGAGCTGATGCCATACATCCCGGGTATGGCTTCCTGGCTGAAAATGCTTACTTTGCAGAACTGTGCAAGACTCATGACATTAAATTTATTGGACCATCTCCTCAAGTAATAAAGATGATGGGAGACAAAGTGAAAGCCCGGGAGATAGCGCTCCAGGCCGGTGTGCCTTTGGTGCCGGGCAGTGATGGAGCGGTCAGCAGCCTGAAAGAAGCCCGGCAGATAGCTGATACCATCGGCTATCCGGTGATGATCAAGGCTTCGGCGGGAGGCGGGGGCAAAGGCATGCGCCTGGTCCATAATGCTGATTCCCTGAAGGAAGCTCTGGAAACAGCCAGGCTGGAAGCGGGAGCGGCTTTCGGCAATGATGAAATATATATTGAAAAATACATTGAAGAACCCCGCCATATCGAAATACAGGTGTTAGGTGATGAACACGGGAATGTGATTCATCTGGGAGAACGGGACTGCTCCTTGCAGCGGCGGAACCAAAAACTGCTGGAGGAATCTCCCTCCACTTTGCTGGATGAGGAACTGCGGGCTCGCATGGGAGCGTTAGCGGTGGAACTGGCCAGAAAGGTCGGCTATTCCAGTACCGGGACGGTAGAATTTCTGGTGGATAAAAACCGTAACTTCTACTTTATCGAGATGAACACCCGGATTCAGGTGGAGCATCCCGTAACCGAGCTAGTGACGGGTATAGATTTGGTCAAGGAACAGATCAGGTGTGCTGCCGGGATACCTCTGGGTATTCGGCAGGAAGATGTTGCCCTCCGGGGCTGGGCCATTGAATGCCGCATTAATGCGGAAGACCCCGACCATGATTTTCGTCCTTCTCCGGGTACGGTTAACCGTTACATTCCACCGGGGGGACCGGGAGTCAGAGTGGACTCTTCAGTTTATAGCGGCTATACCATCCCCCCTTATTATGATTCCATGATAGCCAAGCTGATTGTATGGGGAAACGACCGGACGGAAGCTATAGCTCGCATGAAACGGGCGTTAAGGGAATTTGTCATTGAAGGAGTCACCACTACTATTCCTTTCCATGTGAAAGTGCTCAACAACGCCTTTTTCCAGAAGGGTGAGGTATATACCAACTTTATCCAGCGCCGTATGAGTGGTAGCTGATGTTTTTTTCCCGGCAGGGTTATTTGATCTTATGAAGAATAGTTAGTAAAATAACTGTTATAGTTTATATGAAGACTGGAATAATGGAGGTGACTTCATGGCAGAACAACGACCCGAATTGACTACGGAAATGGGAACCGTTCGTATAGCGGATGAGGTAGTCTCCACCGTGGCTGGTCTGGCTGCAATGGAAGTAGAAGGTGTGGCAGCCATGAGCGGCGGATGGGGAACTGACCTGGTGGAAAAACTGGGACGAAAGAATTTTGGCAAGGGTATTAAAGTTGAAGTTATCAATGAAGAAACTCGGATCGATATTTACATTGCGGTGCAGTACGGCTATCCCATACCGGAAGTAGCCGAAAATGTTCAAAAGGAAGTCAAAGTAGCAGTGGAAACCATGACGGGATTAAAGGTAACTGCAGTTAACGTACATGTGGTGTCGGTGCAGATTAAGAAGCAAACGGAAGCAGAACCTGAGCTAGCGGCTGATTTGGACAGCGCCGAGTAATTGTTACATCAAGTATCAACCCCCTGTTAAACCAGGGGGTTGTCTGTATACCGGCAATGTTTAAAGTGAGGTGTTGAATATGTCCGGACTGTGGCGGGTAGTTCTTTTTTGCTACAACCTGTTGATATTGGGCCTGGCAATTGCCGCCATGTACTTGGCCGTTGGGTATACCAGGCTTGTAGATGCTGGGCTTGCACTTCTCTCCAATCCGGTCAACCAGATAATACTGGGGGCCTCAGCAGCAGCAGTTATTGCTCTGACTATCCTGGTTATGATTTCCCTGCTGAAAGGTGAATCTAAACCTGCCAACATTCTAGTCAGCAGCAGCGTAAACGGTCAGGTATCCATTACCGTCGCGGCAATCAAGACGATTATAAGCAGAGCAGTTAAAAAAGTTGATGGCGTCAAGGAAACCCGTTCTTCTGTAGCCCAGGGACCCGATGGGGTAATAATATATTTACATATGATGATTAATCCGGAAATAAGCGTACCGGAAATGTCCAAAAATGTACAAGCCGCTGTTAAAGAACAGCTGGAATCCATAGGCGGACTGCAAGTCTCTGAGGTTAGGGTTTTGGTAGATGATTTTAGTCATGCCAATAAACCAGTAACCGCATAAAGGGGGCATTACTATGTGGGAGAAGTTAATCCCGTTTCTGCTGATAGAACACCGCGGCAAAACCATCGGCGTTTTATTGGGTTTGCTGGCTAGCATACTCTTTGTTACCTTTGGCTTTTGGCGTACTATTTTTATAATTATTTGTATAGCAGTAGGATACTTTATTGGTAAACAGCTTGATGAGAAGAAGAACTTTGACAGTTGGATGAAACAGATGTTCAAAGACCGGTAGCGGTAGTAAGGGTGAAAACTTGAGCAGAAGGAAAGCTAGAGAATACGCATTTATAGTGATTTTTCAGGTTGACCAGGTTCAAGCTGATCCCCAACAGGCCATGCAGTATCTGCTGGATGAGTATCCTCTTGCTGAAAAGGACCAGCAGTTTGCTGCCGAGCTGGTGAAAGGAACCCTGCAGCATATGCAGGCCATTGACGAGAAAATAGCTCGCTATTCCCGGGAATGGTCAGTGGAGCGGATGTCATCGGTGGATCGCAATATTATGCGGGTAGCCGCCTATGAAATTCTTTTCCGCCAGGAAGTACCGCCGGTGGTAGCCATCGATGAAGCCATTGAGCTGGCTAAACGCTATGGAGGAGAACAGTCCAGCCGGTTTGTAAATGCCATACTAGATCGCATACAAGGTGAAAAAAATGAAAGTGTACCTGGGGATTGACACCAGCGCTTATACCACATCCATTGCTGCTGTAGACGAGAACCTGAGTATCTTGGCTGATGAAAGAATATTATTAAAAGTTGAACCGGGCAAACGGGGCTTGCGCCAATCGGAAGCCCTGTTTTTACATATTAAGAATCTGCCGCAGCTGGTGAAAAAACTGGACCATCAGCTCTATGAAAATACTCAGGCCCTGGCGGTAAGTGCCCGGCCGCGAAATGTAGCCAACAGCTATATGCCGGTATTCCTGGCCGGTACTTCCCTGGCTCAGTCCTTGGCTGCCTTTGCCCAAGTACCTTTATACCAGGTAAGCCATCAGGAAGGGCATGTTATGGCCGGCATGCAGGGCAACCGGGAACTCCTTGACAAGCCTAGGTTCCTGGCGGTTCATTTTTCCGGGGGAACTTCAGATGTATTAATGGTAGAAAACCACCAGCCCGGCCTAATGTCTATAACCCAGCTGGCCAGCAGTGAAGACATTCATGCCGGTCAATTGGTGGATCGTGCAGGTGTGGCGATGGGACTGCCTTTCCCGGCCGGACCGGCTCTGGAGAAACTGGCAGCCCAGGCTGCTGATAAAGAATTAGTGGCTATTCCTACTGCTATTACCAGTAAGGGTTTTTCTTTTTCTGGTGCGGAAACCCGGGCGGTGCAGATGCTGAAAAATGGAACCAGTCCGGAGATAGTAGCTACAGCCGTCCTGGGAGTCATAGCCAAAACTTTGGAAAAAGTTTTACGCAGCTTTATTGAACAGCTGCAGATAAGGGATGTTTTGCTGGCTGGAGGCGTAATGGCCAACCATTTGATAGCCCAGCGCTTAATAAAACGCTTGCAGCACCCGGCTGTGGGAGCCCGGCTTTATTTTGCCTCACCCCGTCTCAGTACCGACAATGCGGTGGGAGTGGCAATGCTGGCTGCCCTGCAGCACCGGTTGAAACAATAAACAGATGTTTAGGGGGTTATTATGGAGCTAATAAACGGCAGACAGATATCTGATGAGATCCGCCAGCGGCTGAAGGAAAAAGTCCAGGATGCAGGAACAATTCCTCACCTGGCTGTTATTGTAGTGGGTGATGACAAGGAAACGTTGATTTATGTAGGGCTGAAAGACAAAGCCGTAAGTTTTATCGGCGGCACTACCCGGCATATTACTGTGCCTGCTGATACCACCCGGGAGGAGTTATTGACACAGATTCAACAGTTGAACCAGGATCCCGAAGTGGATGGAATCCTCCTGCAGCTGCCTTTGCCGGAGTCCTTGCAGCCCTACACCGATGAATTCCTGGCTGCAATTGATATTAACAAGGATGTGGATGGTTTTAACCCCGTGAACCGGGGGCGGCTTCTTTACGGAAATCCACGTTTTATATCCTGCGCTGCCCTGGGCTGCCTGGAAGTTATCCGCCGGTACCGGGGATCCGCACAGGGTAAAAAAGCCGTTTTAGTAGGGGACTCCTTTGACGTGATATTGCCCCTGAGCCTGCTGCTGATAAAAGAAGGCAGCCTAGTTACGGTGGTGCCGGAAATGCCGGCTGGTGATCCTCTGCCTGAAGCCGATATTTATGTTATCGAAAAGGGCAGACCGGAAATGGTACAAGCTCATCAGGTTGCCAATGGGGCGCTGGTTTTGGATGTAGGATTTTACTGGCACTATGATCACAGCTGCGGCAATGTGAAAAAAGATGCCTTGAACAGCCTGGATGGGCACCTGCTGTCGGTGCCGGGAGGCTTAGGGCCTATTCTCATTGCCAAGCTTTTGGAAAACCTGTATTCAGCTGCTCAGGAGAGACAGAGCTGATGAACCCTTATTTGACGGTCAGTGAATTAAACCAGTATATTGCCGACCTGCTGGATGGGGATATCTTTCTGCGGGATTTCTGGCTGAAAGGTGAGATATCCGGTTTTAAACTGTACCAGCAATCCGGGCATCTGTACTTTACCCTCAAAGATGCCGATTCATCTATAAGTGCGGTTATGTTTCGCAGCCGGGCGCGCCGCCTTGAGTTTAAGCCGGAGAACGGTATGGAAGTGCTGGTGCGGGGATCGGTTTCCGTTTTTGCTCCCCAGGGGCGTTACCAGCTGTATGTGGAAGAAATGGAGCCCTATGGCGTAGGGGGAGTCTATCTTTTCCTGGAACAGCTCAAGGAAAAGCTGCAGCAGAAAGGCTATTTTGATGTGGAGAAGAAAAAACCGCTGCCTGCTTATGCCCGGCGCATAGGGGTGGTTACCTCTCAGGACGGAGCAGCCCTGCGGGATATACTGCGGGTGCTGAGGCAGCGCCACCGGGGAGTAGATGTGGTCCTGGTGCACAGTGCTGTACAGGGCGCAGAGGCACCTGAGCAAATTGCCCGGGGAATCAAGCTGCTTAACCTCTATGGCCAGGTGGATTTGATCATTGTGGGAAGGGGAGGAGGCTCTTTTGAGGATCTCATGCCCTTCAACAGCGAAGAAGTAGTGCGGGCTATTTATGAATCGGAACTGCCGGTCATCTCGGCGGTAGGCCATGAGGTGGACTGGACTTTGGCTGACCTGGCCGCGGATGTCCGGGCAGCCACTCCTACCCAAGCGGCTCAACTGGCGGTTGCCGACCTGGAACACTTGAGCCAGGAATGCAACCAGCTGCAGCAACGCTTGATCCGCATTATGCAGAGAAGACTGCAGCAGGAAAGCGAAATACTGGATAGGCTGATGATGAACCGGGCCTGGCAGAAGCCCCGGCAAATGGTGCAGCAATACCAGCAATACTGCCAGGAATTGAGAGTGCAGATGCAAAAAGCCATGGAGAACAGGGTTAACCAATCCCGCCAGCGCCTGGCGATGGCGGTCAGCGGCCTGGAACGGCTCAGCCCCTTAAAAGTTATGCAGCGGGGCTATGCCGTAGTACATAACCAGGCAGGAATTATTAAGTCAGTGGAAAATGTACAACCAGGAGATTGTTTGTCCATTACTCTCCTGGATGGGGAGCTGTGTACCCAGGTAAAGCAAAAGGAGAAAGTCATAAGATGGAACCTGTGAAATTCGAACAAGCCTTAAAAAGGTTGGAAGAGCTGGTCAGCCAGCTGGAGGACGGCGAATTGGAGCTGGAAGAAGCCCTGCGCCTATTTGAAGAAGGGGTAAGGCTGTCCCGGTACTGCCAGCAGGAACTCAAAGCAGCTGACGGCAAGGTGCAGAAGCTGGTGCAGACCCTGGAAGGAGATTTGGAGTTGGTGGATTGTGAAGAACTGCTGGAAGGCTAGGTGATGAACTGTGGATATGAATGGGTTTAAACAGGAGCTGCAGCAGCGCAAAGAACTTATAGATCAGCATTTGCTGAAATACCTGGCACCAGAGGATACACATCCTGCAGTTATTCACCATGCCATGCACTATGCAGTTTTCAACGGCGGAAAGAGACTGCGGCCCATGCTGGTCCTGGAAGGAGCAGCTCTGGCCGGCAAAAAAACGGAGATAGCCATGCCCACCGCCTGCGGTATGGAACTGATTCATTGCTATTCCCTGGTTCATGACGATCTGCCTGCTATGGATGACGATGACTTCCGCCGGGGTAAGCCCACCTGCCATAAGGTTTTTGGGGAAGCCAACGCCATACTGACCGGAGATGCTTTGCTTACCGCGGCTTTTGAATTAATTGCTTCCAATGCTAAAGCACCGGGAGTACGTCCGGAGCAGGTGATCAGAGTTATCGGAGAGATAGCTGCTGCTGCCGGAAGCCGGGGCATGATCGGAGGGCAGGTTATGGATCTGGATGCGGAAAACAAGACTATTGACCTGTCAACTCTGCAGACCCTGCACAGTCTGAAGACTGGAGCTTTGTTCACCGCAGCCCTGCGAGCCGGTGCCATATTGGGGGATATGAATGAAGAAAAACTAGAGGCACTGACTTCCTATGCCAGGCATTTTGGCCTGGCTTTTCAAATAACCGATGATCTGCTGGATATTAAAGGCGATCAGGAGGTACTGGGCAAACCAGTCGGCAGTGACGCCAGGAATAACAAGAACACCTATCCCGGTCTGCTGGGATTGGAACAGGCTGAACTCATGGCCCGCCAAAGTATTGAACAATGTATAGCCAGCCTGGAGAGGTTTGGCCCGGAAGCGGATTTCCTGCGCCGGCTGGCTTGCTTTACTTTGGAAAGGGAAAGCTAAATGATGCATACCCGATTAAGCTTGAGCCAAACCCCGGCTATAAGCAGCCAAGAGCCAAGCGGGGAATAAGCGGTTCAGCGGGTTACTGGCAACCTGTGTTGGTGGTATGCTATAATACATGTCGAAAACGGATCTGGCAAAAGGTTGCAGTATTCTAGTCAACCCTATCGATTTCGAAGACGGGCCTAAAAATCCGTTAAGGGCACATCGATGAAGCTCCTGGTATCGGCTTTTGACGCCCAGTCAGGGGTCGTTGCTGGGAGATAAGGGTGATGGGGCGGCCCGCAATGGCATGCGGAAGCTGACCCCGCTCCCGTGGAGGCTTAAAACCGAATGGTTTTAAGAAAACCTGCATTTGGTAGATGCTGGGTGCAGTGTAGCCTGCCTTGAGTGGTTGCGGCGAATGGACCGCAAAGGGCGGCCAGTATCTCGGCCAAGATACTGATCGTCTGGTTCTGAAACCGGTGACTGCAAAAGAGGCTAGAATCGATGTGGGTTGTCGAGGAAAACTCCTAGACTGCGTACGCATAGTACAGTTGGTTGAGGATTAAAGTGCGCACTAAGTGGCAATCCAGTCTCACTGGCGGCAACGCGGTGAAGCAGGCGTAAAGGGAAACCGCCCCTTTGGCAACAATCGGGTGTCCTGCTGGGAAAACCTACTGGACCTAAGTCGCAGCGTTTACTCAGCCAATAACCTTTTGCCGGATGAGATTTTCTTGGGGGATAGCAGTATTTGCAGCGCTACAACAGTCCCAAAATGAGAAAGCACTTATTAGCCGGTCTTGTGGTCGGCTTCTTCACATTTTTAATTGCCCTTTTACTGAGTTTAGGCTCGGAAGTCCTTATTAAAACAGTAAATAACCGTATAATGGCCCTGGGATTATTATTAATAATAATACTGCTGGGCATTTTTTTTGATATTATAGGGACAGCGGTTACTGCCGCCCAAATTGCTCCCTTTAATGCCAAAGCCGCCAAAAAAGTATCCGGCGCTCCTCAGGCAGTCAGACTGACTCAGAATGCAGGCCAAGTGGCCAACTTCTGCAATGATGTAGTGGGTGATATTTCCGGGACCTTAAGCGGAGCAGTAGGGGCGGGTATTGTAGCTAGCCTGGCCAGCACTTTTCCCGCTTTGGATTTAGTTCTGGCCGGAGCAGTCATGACCAGTTTAATTGCTGCTCTGACCGTAGGAGGAAAAGCCATCGGCAAAAACCTGGCCGTTGAACATGCCAATCAAATAATATTCCAAGTAGCTAAAGTTATGGCTTATATTGAAGCCTTGACCGGACGCCAGCTGTTTGCCAGCAAAAGGTGAGTGATTATGACTTTACTAGATAGCATCAATTCTCCCCAAGACCTGAAAAAATTAGATGTGTCTGCCATGTATAATCTGGCGGAAGAAATACGGGAATTGTTAATAAACAGCGTTTCCCGGTGCGGGGGCCATTTAGCTGCCAATTTGGGAGTGGTGGAACTGACCCTGGCACTGCACTATGTGTTTGACAGCCCCCGGGACAAATTGATTTGGGACGTGGGGCATCAGAGCTATGTACATAAAATCCTTACCGGCCGCCGGGAGCAGATGAAGACCCTGCGCCAGTTTGGAGGGCTGAGCGGATTTCCCAAGATTGAGGAATCCCCCCACGATACTTTTAATACCGGTCATAGCAGTACTTCCATTTCCGCGGCTTTGGGACTGGCTATTGCCCGGGATTTAAATAAAGAAGACTACTCGGTTATAGCCATAATCGGCGATGGAGCCCTGACCGGAGGTATGGCTTTCGAAGCCCTGAATCATGCCGGAAATGAAGACCGGGATTTGATTGTAGTACTTAACGATAATGAAATGTCCATTTCTCACAATGTGGGGGCCTTGTCTGCCTATCTTAACCGGCTGCGTACCGACCCCTCCTATTCCCGCACTAAGGAAGATATTGAAGCTATTCTGAAACGGATCCCGGGAATTGGGCCCAATATTGCCCGGGCAGCCGGCCGCTTTAAGGATCTGGTCAAATACATGATGGTTCCGGGCGCCTTTTTTGAGGAACTGGGGTTTACTTATATTGGTCCGGTTAATGGGCATAATCTGGAAGAGTTAATCCTGGTTTTCCGGAATGCCCGCCGCATGAAAGGGCCTATTTTAATCCATGCCATTACCGAAAAAGGGCGGGGGTATGAGCCTGCCAGCCGTAATCCGGACCTGTTCCACGGAGTAGGACCTTTCAACATAGAAACCGGCCTCCCGGTAAAAAAAGCAGTACGCACTTATACCGAAGTGTTTGGCGAATTTATGGTGGAAAGAGGCCAACAGGATGCCAGGGTGGTGGCTATTACTGCCGCCATGACTTCCGGCACTGGATTAACTGAGTTTGCCCGGCAGTATCCGGAGCGCTTTTTTGACGTCGGAATCTGTGAACAACATGCGGTTACTCTGGCCGCAGGTATGGCCCGGGCGGGCCTGAGGCCGGTTGTGGCTATTTATTCTACCTTCCTGCAGAGAGCCTATGATCAGATTGTACATGATGTGGCCCTGCAAAACCTGCCCGTGATTTTTGCCGTGGACCGGGCTGGTTTGGTAGGGGAAGACGGACCAACTCATCACGGGGTATTTGATCTTTCCTATTTACGCAGTATTCCCAATATGACGGTGATGGCTCCTGCAGACGAAAATGAACTGGTGCAGATGCTGCATACCGCTTTTACCCTGGAGGGACCGGTGGCTATCCGCTACCCCCGCGGGGTCGGATTGGGAATCCCCCTCACTAGTCCCTACCAGGTGCTGCCGGCAGGCCGGGGAGTAATGCTGCAGGAGGGCCAAGACCTGGCTGTGATCGGCATAGGCCGCGGCACCGCTTTGGGGCGGGAACTAGTTGAGCGTTTAGCCCAGCTGGGCATAAATGCTTCCCTGGCCGATGCCCGCTATGTCAAACCCCTGGACCGGCAATTGATCTGCCATTTGGCCTGTACTCACAAGTATCTGGTAACCATCGAGGATAACGTTGTCAGTGGGGGCTTTGGCAGTGCGGTACTGGAAGCCTTGCAGGAAGAGCGGTTGCAGGCTGATTTGCTGAGGGTAGGAATTCCCGATGAGTTTGTCGAACATGGCAGAGTAGACGTTTTGTTTGAATATTTAGATATGAGCCCGGAGGCAATTATGGAATTGATTTTCAATCGCTGGCCGGAATTGGTTCAGCCCCAGGGCTGGGAGTTGCTGAAGTTTGGCAAAAATTAGGTTAGATACCCTGGTCTACAAGAGAGGTCTGGCACCTAGCCGGGAAAAAGCCCGGGCTTTGGTTTTGGCCGGGCAGGTTAGGGTGAATGATCATATTATAGATAAACCAGGTACTGCTGTTGATGAAAATGTTATCATCCAGTTAACCGCTCCGGGATGCCCCTATGTCAGCCGGGGGGGCTTGAAGCTGGAAAAGGCTTTAGATGTATTCGGGGTACAGGTACAGGATATGGTGGTTATGGATGTGGGGGCTTCCACGGGAGGATATACCGATTGTGTCCTGCAGCGGGGCGCCCGGAGGGTATATGCGGTGGACGTGGGCTATGGCCAATTGGACTGGAAATTGCGCAACGATCCCCGGGTAATTAACCTGGAACGCACCAACATCCGCTATTTACCTCCAGGCTCGATCCCCGAACTGGTTGACCTGGTAACTGTAGATGTATCATTTATATCAACCAGTTTTGTTTTTCCCGTTATAAAGGAATTACTAAAATACGAGGGAGCGGTAATTTGCCTGATCAAACCTCAGTTTGAAGCCGGACGGGAGAAAGTAGGCCGCAAAGGTGTGGTTCGGGACGAGAACGTACACCGGGAGGTACTTTTTAACAGTATAGATAATGCTGCCGGTCAGGGGCTTAACTGCCGGGGCGTAACCTACTCTCCTATTAAAGGTCCGGAAGGGAACATAGAATTCTTTATTTATCTGCGTCAGGACCAACCACCACTGCCCAACATAGAACAGCTGGTAGAAAATGTTGTAGAGGAAGCCCATCAGCAATTGGGAGGAAAACACAACTGATGAGAGTTTTACTGGTTAGCAACTACATCAAAGAGGCGACTGAAACAGCTGCACGCAGCACCATAGAACTGTTGATGCGCTATGGTGTTCAGGTAGTGGAGGTTGATAATGGCCGGGAAGCAGTGCCCGATCAGGCGGATTTTGATCTGCTGATTGTTTTTGGCGGGGATGGCACCATCCTGCGGGCTGCTCGCCAATATGCCTTTACCGGTGTTCCGGTTCTGGGAGTAAACATGGGGACGGTGGGATTTTTAAGCAATATAGAGTTTCATGAGCTGGAACAGTACCTGCCGGATCTGCTGAACCAACGCTATCGACTGGACCAGCGCATGATGCTGCAGGTAACCATACACCAGGGAGACCGTGTTACCCATCAGGGTTGTTGCCTGAATGAAATAGTGGTTAGATCAATGGATCATCAGCTGAATAACCTGAGAGTGGAGATTAGTTCTGATCAGGTAGGCAATTACCGGGGAGACGGACTGCTGGTCGCTACCCCAACTGGCTCTACCGCTTACTCCCTGTCCTGTGGAGGACCCGTGGTGGATCCAGAGATGGAGGCTATGATACTTACCCCGATTGCTTCTCAGATTATAAGCCGCCGGCCTATGGTAGTCAGTGCCGGTAAAGTGATAAATGTGTATTCGGCGGATGGACGCCCCAGTCTGATCAGGCTGGACGGACAGTCCCAGGTAGTATTGGAACCTGAAGAGATAGTATCCATACGCAAAGCTGACCATAAGCTTAATCTGATAAATTTAAAGCCCACTTCCTTCTTTCATCAGATTGATACCCGCTTGCGCAGGAGTGAGGGCCTGTAAAGGATAGCCCCATCATAATGCGCAACGTAGCTAAACTGGACCAGAAGGAATATGAACCCTGTCGATTGAATTTCATAAATCAGCCAATCATCCTCCCGATTTCTTGGCGGGAAGTAAACGAGGTGGAGTGACATTATGAAATCCAGACGGCATCGCAGCATTATGGAAATTATTAATAGCCGGCGGATAGCTACCCAGGAAGAGCTATGTGAAGCATTGCGTGCTAATGGCTTTGATGTGACTCAGGCTACGGTATCCCGGGATATAAAGGAACTCCATCTGGTTAAGATTCCTGATGGAGAAGGATATCGTTATGCTCTGCCTGATGCTGCTGCTGTCAACCGTGACCAGGAGAGACTCCACCGTATCCTAAAAGATGCAGTGGTACATATGGATTACAGTGAAAATATCATTGTCATAAAGACCCTTCCCGGCGGAGCCCAGAGTGTAGCTTCAGTTATAGATGCTTCCGAACTGGAGGGCATAATAGGGACAGTAGCGGGAGATGATACCATTTTTATTGTAGTCAAGCCCAAAGAAGCGGTTACTGAAGTGATAAGGCACTTCCAACAGCTGATATAACCCGGGAAGTGAGGAAGAGCTATGCTGATGGAATTGCTCATCAAAAACTTTGTCCTTATAGACGAACTGCGCTTGGAATTCCAGAAGGGACTTAATGTTCTCACCGGTGAAACCGGCGCTGGCAAGTCCATATTGATTGATGCCCTGGGACTGGTCACCGGGGGCCGTATTCAGGATGATTATTTACGGGACAGCAGTCAGAAAGCCTTGGTGGAGGCCGTTTTTGATGTATCCCAAAGAGGTGATATCCGCCACCTTCTGGAACAAGAGGGACTGTATGAAGAGGAGGAGGACAACCTAATTATCAGCCGGGAAATAGCCCCCAACGGGCGGAGCACTGCCCGGGTCAACGGACGAACGGTCACGATAAACACCTTGAAGCAATTAGCTCCCTACCTGGTGGACCTTCATGTTCAGGGAGAACAACATCATTTCCTGCAGGGAGATGCTTACCTGGAAATGATTGATGCTTTCAATCCCCAGATTCTGCCGCTGCGGGATCAATTGGAGGAGGAGTATCGGGAACTGCAGAAGTTAACCCGGGAGTTGGAGACCCTCCGGAATAATGAACAGAATAAGCTGCAGCGCCTGGATTTCTTGGAATTTCAGATAAGAGAGATTGAGCAGGCTCAGCTGCAGCCCGGCGAAGACCAGGAGTTGACCCTTAAAAGACAGCGTATTCGCAATGCTCATCGCTTGAATGAAACCTGCCAGCAGGTACTGGCTTGCCTGTATCGCAATGAAGAGGGCGGCAGTGCTTATGATCTGCTGTCAGCAGCCCTGGATGCCATTCGCAGCTTGAAGGACGATGATTTCTTTGTTTCCTTGACTGAGCCCTTGCAGGACATGCTGGTGACCATTCAGGACATGGCCGCCAGCATATCCTCTTTTCAGGACCAGCTGGACTTTGAGCCAGGTCTGCTGGAGGATATCGAGCAGCGGCTTTATACCATAGAAAAACTTAAATCCAAGTATGGCAGCAGTGTGGATGAGATTTTAGCATACCTGCAGCAAGCCTATGAGGAAAAGGACCAGCTGGAATTCAGTTCGGAGCGGCAGCAGGTTCTGATCCAGGAGTGTGCCAAGTGGCAGGAACGCTATCAGGAAACCGCTGCCCGTCTTACTGAACTGCGCCAGGAGACGGCTAAGATTTTGGAAAATCAGATTTTAAATGAACTAATTCAGCTTAATATGCCCCACATACGCTTGAGCATCCAAATCCAGCAGCGTTCCACCCCGGGACCCCAGGGGATGGACCAGGCGGAGATCTGGTTTTCCGCCAATCCCGGTGAAGAACTGCGGCCTCTGGCCCGCACCGCTTCCGGGGGAGAACTGTCCCGGGTAGTGCTGGCTATTAAGACGGCCCTGGCGGATACTTACCAGGTACCAACCCTGATATTTGATGAGATAGATGTGGGAGTAGGAGGAACTGCTTTATCCGCCATGGCCCGCAAACTTAGCCAACTGGCGGAAAGTCATCAGGTTATACTGGTCACCCATGCACCCCAGGTGGCAGCTTATGCCCGAACCCATTACTTGATTCAAAAAGAGGTGCGGGAAGGTCAAACTCTTACCCGGGTTCGCCTCCTGGAAGGTGAGGAAAGGGTGGCAGAACTGGCACGGATGCTCTCCGGAGAAAGCATCACCGACATCACCCTGCAGCACGCCCGCGAGATGATCGCCCACGCTGCCAACTAACTGTCAAGTTATCCTTTTGCCCAGGGAATCTGTCATGTGCCTGAAGGGGACAGACGACCTCAACTAACTGTCCGTTTGAACCCAGCGGCCTATCCCATAACCATTTATTGCTTGGCTTTTTATAGCCATGGTATGTCAATAACTCTTTTTGTTTATATCCTGCAATTTTTTCAATCAGCGCACCTTGCCAATTACCCAATAAAAAATCTGCGTGAATGCTTTTTTATTTGTAGTGGCCCAGCTGCGCAGCTAATAGTCCTGGCAGTATAGTTTGCTGCTCCCGAGGAGAGAATAGAAAACATCAAGTCTCGGGAGTGGATTCATTAAATGCGTAATATAAGGCCATTAATGGGCATTATTTTAGCTGTGCTTTTTTTGGCCCTTTGTTTTTCACCTCAAGCCAGATTAATACTGACCTTGCCGGAAAACCAAAAATTGGTGGTAGGGGAAAGCAATCAGATTGCTTTGGAGTTGCCCGATGCCCTGCAAAAGTATATCCAAATGCAGGTGGTGGGCCAATCCAGCAGTGTGTTTGCTGCTCCTGCCGATCCACCAGTAGCAGTAAATCCGCATGCCAATGGGTATGAAATAGTAGCTCTAAAACCGGGTCGCGCAGATGTAGCGGTCAAGATTTTAGGCTACATACCTGTCAAATCCATGGCAGTGGAAGCCATCGCTCCCCGCCGGGTGGTGGTGGGAGGACATTCCATAGGGGTAATGCTGCAGTCCCGGGGAATTATGGTGGTGGGGTTTGCTCCGGTGGTGGACGAGAATGGGGAAAAAGTCTATCCTGCCCGGGACAAAGGCATGCAAATCGGAGACCTTATCCTGGAAGTGGACGGGCAGAAAGTTAATTCTGAAAACGACCTGGCTCGCTTAATCGATGAACACCGGGATCAGGAAATGGTTTTGACGGTACAGCGCCGGGAGGAGATTTTTGAAGTGCCGGTGGCAGGTTTTTATTGTCCGGAAACCCATCGTTACAGGATCGGTCTGTATGTGCGGGATGGGGTAGTGGGAGTAGGAACCCTGACCTTCTGGGATCCGCAAACTCACGAATATGCAGCTTTGGGACATATAATAATTGATGCGGATACCCGGCAGGGTATTAAGGTTATGAGCGGCAAAGTTGTCAGTGCCTCCATACAAACCATTAAACCGGCGGCACCGGGCCGGCCAGGAGAAAAAATCGGAGTGTTTGACAGTGAAGGGCAGCTTAATGGCAATATCACCAAGAATACTCCTTTCGGTATATTTGGCCGAATCGACCAGGAAATCACCAATCCGCTGCAGCCTTATACTGTGGAAGTGGGTTATGCTCACCAGGTGAAAAAGGGGAAGGCACAAATCTATACTGTAATTAACGGCAATGATATTGAAGCCTTTGATATAATAATTGAAAAAGTATACCCGGAAAGACAAAATGGCAAAGGTATGGTTATCCGGGTAACCGATCCCCGCCTGTTGAATGTAACCGGGGGGATTGTACAGGGCATGAGCGGCAGCCCTATCATTCAGAACAATAGAATTGTCGGCGCGGTGACCCATGTATTTTTAAACGATCCCCAGAGAGGTTATGGGGTTTTTATGGATAATATGTTGTCAGAAACTTCTATCAGTTCCATAAACTCCTCAAGGGTTTCGACAAAGGATTAAGGGGGGTATATTACTCATCAGCTGAACAAAAATGGGAAATCACCCAAAAAATGATTTTTGAGCTGGCTGGTTTTAATGTGGATTCCATGTGTTTGTTTATGGAATTGTCTGCGGCATTATGACTCAATTTGGCAGAAAAATAAAGCAGGAAATACTTGGTGTATCGTCGAAAAGCCAAAAAAATGAGATTTAATCAGTGATGGGGAGGATTTGGTTCATGTTCAATGAAACAGGCCGGATACGGATCCTGATTGCCGATGATAATCGGGAGTTTTGCGGAATACTTAAAGATTATTTCAACAATGAACGAGATTTTGAAATTATCGATGTCTGCAGCAATGGCATGGAAGTACTGGAGACACTGGAGAAAAACGAGGTAGATGTGCTGATACTGGACTTGATTATGCCTTATATGGACGGAATAGGAGTTTTGGAAAAGATCAACGAAAATAATTTGCCCAAGCGACCCAAAATTATTATCTTGACTGCCTTTGGCCAGGAAAACATCACCCAGAAGGCGGTGCAGCTGGGAGCTGATTATTACATCTTAAAACCCTTCAATCTGCAAGTCCTTGGTGACCGGGTTCGTCAGGTGGCTTATGATACCCATCCGCGCACTGAAAGCAGAGGTACGGCGGCAAGCCTGATGGTTCAGGCACCTGCTCCTAAGAACCTGGAAGTTGAAGTGACCAAGGTCATCCATGAAATCGGAGTACCCGCTCATGTTAAAGGATACCAGTACCTGCGGGACGCCATAATGCTGGTGGTTGAAGAAATCAATTACCTGGGGGCGGTAACCAAGGAACTGTATCCTACTATTGCCCAGAAGTATGACACCACTCCCAGCCGGGTGGAGAGAGCTATACGCCATGCAATTGAACTAGCCTGGGATAGGGGCGATCTGGACAAGATCAACAAATTCTTTGGCTATACCATCAGCGGGGAAAAAGGGAAACCTACCAACTCTGAATTTATTGCCATAATTGCCGACCGTCTCCGTTTGGAGAATAAGGTGAGCTAAAGGGAAATCGTGCTGAGAGAGCCTCTTGTTTGTTGGTTTGCCAATGAAGAAGAGGCTTTTTATTTTGCCCTTCTCCCCAGAAGTAATGGTTTCCAGTCCAGTTTTTATTTGGAGTCACATTATGGTAATATAAATGCGATGCTGTGCAAGCCCGGGTGGTAAAGAGGTGGAATCATGCACGCAAAGGGACGAGCGCGTCTGGACCGGCGTACCAAGAACCTGGTCAAGCGCCTGCGCAAAAATGATATTGCCATTATTGACCATGATGATATAGATGAAGTAGCTGCCAATGCTCTCATTGACATACGGCCGCAAGTCATTGTCAATGCGCGTCCTTCCATTACTGGCAAATATCCTGCTAAAGGTGCCTATAAAATTTTGAAAGCGGGCATACCCATTCTGGATGAGGTGGGAGATGCCATTTTTAATGAAGTGCGGGAGGGCAGCATCCTGCATATCCGGGACGAAAAGGTGTTCTCCGGCCATCGCCAGATAGCCGAGGGGAAATGGTTAACTCTGGAAGATGTCAGTAATAAGTGGAAAGAAGCCAATGAGAATATTAAAGAAGAACTGGACCACTTTGTAGAAAACACTTTGGAATATGCCAAGAAAGAAAAAGACATTCTGCTGGGTAATCTGGAGGTACCGCCCTTACATACGCCGATACTGGGGCGGCATGTACTGATAGTGGTAAGGGGAAGCAGCTATAAAGAGGACCTCCGGGCTATCAGTTCTTACATACAAGAAGAGAATCCTGTGCTCATTGGTGTGGATGGCGGGGCTGATGCCCTGCTGGAGTTTGGCTTGAAACCAGATATTATAGTAGGGGATATGGATAGTGTTTCCGATGAGGCCTTGCTCTGCGGCGCTGAAATAGTAGTACATGCCTATTCCAACGGTGATGCTCCCGGACTGCAGCGAGTAGAGGAAATGGGACTGTCGGCGGTGACCTGCCCTATGCCGGGGACCAGTGAAGACGTGGCCATGATCTTGGCCTGGGAATATGGTGCCAGCCTGATAGTGGCAGTAGGCACCCACTCCAATATGATCGATTTTCTGGAAAAAGGCCGCAAGGGAATGGGAAGTACTTTCCTGGTGCGCATGAAAGTGGGTTCGATTCTGGTAGATGCTCGGGGAGTAAGTCAGCTCTACAAGCAGCACCTGCCCACCAAGTACCTGCTGCAGCTTTTGGCAGCGGCTATGGTTCCCATCATTACGGTATTAATGGTATCTCCTGCAACCCAGCCCTTTTTCCGGATACTTTCTCTGCAGCTTAAACTGCTGTTCAATATGTAATGGGGAGTGAATTGTTAATGATAGATCTGAGATATCATATTGCCACTATCATAGCCTTGTTTTTAGCTCTGGCAGTGGGTATATTGATCGGCAGCTCCATCGTGGGCGACGATTTGCTGGTGGAGCAGCAGAAAAAGTCCATTGATCGCTTGGAAGAGCAGTTTTTGAGCCTGCGAGAAAAAGAAAAGGCTTTAACGGAAGCCAATATTTTTCAGACCACCATGTTGGCTAACTATGAAAATTACAACCAGGCCCTTTTGCCGGTACTGGTAAAGGATAGACTTAAAGGCTTAAATGTGGCAGTGGTAGTTACCGGCGGCAGCGATATTCCTGCCGGGATGCTTAATTCCCTTTCCATTGCCGGGGCCAATATAACTTCCAAAACCGTGGTATTGGAGGAAGCTGCCCTTAAGAATGCGGATTTAAGAGCCGAATTAATAGACTATTACCAGCTGGATCCAGGCACAGACACGGACGCTATTCGCTACCAGGTAGCCACCAGCGTAGCTGCAGTGATATCCAACGAGGCTGATGAGAGCGTAATATCTTTTTTGCAGGATAAAGGCCTGGTGAAGTTCAGCGGCAGCGGTGATATTCCGGTACAGGCAGTGATAGTGGTGGGAGGAACTGAGGATGAGGATATGTTCCTGGCTTCCAGTTTTGATCAGGGACTGATTACCCACTGCCTGGAAAGGAATTTGAAAGTATATGGTGTGGAAAGTTCCCAGACATCCTTTTCCTACATGGAAGAATACCAGAAAAACAATATCAGTACCGTAGACAACATTGATTTAAGCCTGGGCCAGATCGCTCTTATATATGCTATGGAAGGTGAACCAGGCAATTATGGTATAAAACCCACTGCCAAGCGGTTTATGCCCAGTGTACCGGTTGAAGCCATAGGAGGCCAGTCCCGATGAAAACGGTTTGGGCAGTGATACCCGCTTATAACGAGGCAGAGCGCATCCAGCGGACTATCCGGGCGGTGCAAAGCATTCCCTGCATCGAGAGGATAATAGTGGTCAACGACGGCTCCACTGATGCTACTGCGGAAGAAGTGAGAAAGACCGGGGTTTGCCTGCTGGACCTGCCTCGCAATATGGGCAAAGGGGGAGCTATGAACAAAGCCGCCGCTGAAGTGGATGCCGATATTGTTTTATTTCTGGATGGTGACCTGGCGGAGTCAGCCTCCCAGGCCGAACTTATTCTCAAACCGGTTTTGGAAGGCCAGGCTGATATGGCTATTGCCGCTTTCCCGCCTCCCCGGCGTAAAGGAGGCTTCGGATTGGTGAAAAAAACTGCAGCCTGGGCGATACGGCGGGCAGGTAATTTACACTCCGTTGCTCCCTTAAGCGGGCAGCGGGCTATGACCCGGGAAGTGCTGCAGGCGGTTTTGCCTTTTAACGAATCATATGGTGTAGAGTTGGGTATGACTATCCGGGCTCTGCGCAAAGGTTTCCGGGTGATGGAAGTGCCTACCCAAATGAGTCACAAAGAAACCGGCCGGGATCTGCAGGGCTTCCTGCACCGGGGACGACAGTGGTGGGATGTGGTGAAGGTAATCATCAGTGAGTGGAGGAACCTGCTTTGACGCAAGTCTATTGGGCGGCCGGAGGATTCCTGGCTGCTTTTGTAATTGAAGGCATAATACTATACCTGCTGCTGCCCTTGCTGACCAGCACAGGAGCGGTGCGCAGCAACTACCGGGAGGAACAGATTCCTGTCAGTGCAGGCATTTCTTTTGCCATGACCCTGCTGCTGGTTTACCTCCTTTACCGGCTGGTGAATCATGAGGCGGAGGGCAGCCAGCTGTTTATGCTGGGGATTACGGCCATTTCTTTTCTGGGATTTATTGACGATATGCTGGGCAGGCGGGATACCACCGGATTTAAAGGCCATTTGGGAGCTTTGGTAAAAGGGCGTTTGACTACCGGGGGATTAAAGGCTCTGGGAGGAGGGCTGATTGCCTTCTACCTGGCCTTGTATATATCAGCGGACTGGATCAACATTATTCTTAATACCCTGCTGATAGCTTTGAGTACCAATTTTATCAACCTGCTGGATTTGCGGCCGGGAAGAGCTATTAAGGGTACTTTCCTGTTGGCAGCTGTCATCATAGCTGTGGCTTACCAGAGCATGAACTGGGCTCTGGTGTTGCCTTTGCTGGGCGCCGTTGTTTATTACCTGCCCAGCGACTTGAAAGCCCGAGCTATGATGGGGGATGCCGGCTCCAACGTACTGGGCCTGGCTCTGGGATTCTGGGCGGCAGCTTATATGCCCTGGCTGCCCCGCTTGCTTATGCTGGCTTTCCTGATAATAATTCACTGGTATACCGAACGCTATTCTTTGACGGAAACTATTGAGAGAGTCAAGATTTTACGGGCTATTGATCAATTAGGGAGGAATTAGCGCATGGTCAACCGGAAAAGATTAATAGACAGTTTTGTGAAAATGGCGGAGATTGATTCGGTATCGGGGCGCGAAGGCCGCTTCAAGGATTATCTGGTCCAGGAACTGAAGCGGAGGGGATTGCAGGTAATGGAGGACCAGGCCGGTCAAGCCCTGGGAGGGGACGCCGGCAATTTGCTGGCTGTCTGGCCGGGTTCCAAAGGGCCAGCTATTCTCTTTTGTGCCCATATGGACACCGTTCAGCCGGGTATTGGGGTGAAAGCCCAGGTAAATGATGATCGCATAACCAGTGCCGGCGATACCATACTGGGCTCCGATGACAAAGCCGGTATCGCTGCTTTGCTGGAAGCCATAGATTGTATCCAGGAGCAAAACCTGTCTCATCCTGATGTGGAAATACTGTTTACCGTAGGGGAGGAGCAGGGATTGCAGGGATCCAAACAGTTTGATTTCAAATTGCTTAAAGCGCAGATGGGTTTTGTGCTGGATGGGGGAGGCGATCCGGGAGAAATTATCATCCAATCCCCCTGCCAGAATGAAATCGAATATATCGCTTATGGCAAATCCGCCCATGCGGGCATCAATCCGGAAGAGGGGGTCAATGCCATCCACCTGGCCAGTAAGGCTCTGGCGGTCATGCCCTGCGGGAGAATTGATGAGGAAACCACCTGCAATCTGGGCATCATTGAAGGGGGAACCGCCCGCAATATTGTAGCCGATGTCTGCCGGGTAAAGGGTGAGAGCCGCAGCTTGCAGCGCTCCAAACTGGATGAATTGACCAACCGCCTGGTCAGTATTTTTAAGGAAGAGGTGGAGAAAGGGGGCGGCCGGGCTGAGGTTCAGGTAACCTTTCTATACCCGGAAATCAATTTAGACCAGGATGCCCCGGTGGTGCAGCTAGCGGTACGAGCGGCGGAAAGAGCAGGGCTCAAGCCGGTGTTAACCAGTACCGGGGGAGGCAGTGACGCCAGTATTATTAACGGCCAGGGTATTCCCTGTGTTAATCTGGGGATTGGCATGCGCAAGGTGCACACCACCAGTGAATATATTCTCATTGATGATCTGGTAAAAGATGCCGAGTACATTATGGAGATAATCGCCCAAGCAGCTCAAGATTAAGGGAGCAGTTCTATGCTGGAGATAAAATGTGGAGTCCTGAAACAACTGTTATTTTCCCGGCCAGGTATTGAGGGATATACTGTAGAGGTCAACGGCAGGGAAGAAAAATGTATTGTCTACACCGATCTGGTGGGAAAGGTGGCCAGCGGGGACCAGGTGCTTCTTAATACTACTGCGGAGAGCCTGCACCTGGGCAGCGGGGGCTATCACTACGTTATCGCCGGACTGAATGGAACAGAGAAATCACTGCCGGCCGGCGGCCATATTATGAAACTCCGCTATACCCCCCTGCAGATAAAAGTACTAAGTGCCGAGGAAGAAGACAGCCCTTATCACCAGGAATTAAAAGAAGCCGACAGTCTGGAGGGTGTCCCCGTTCTGGCGGCTACTCTTCATTCCATGCTGGGCCCCCTGGCGGTGGAACTGCACCAGGCTGGTTTCAAAGTGGCTTACCTGATGACTGACGGGGCGGCTCTGCCCCTGCATTTCAGCCAAACGGTAGACTGGCTTTCCCGCCAGGGTATCATATCGGGAACAGTCACAGTGGGGCACGCCTTTGGCGGGGATGTAGAAGCAGTAAATATCTATTCCGGTTTGCTGGCAGCCCGGGTGGCTTTTCAGCCGGATGTGATTATAGTCAGCATGGGCCCGGGAATAGTGGGAACCGGTACCCGCTGGGGATTCAGCGGAGTGGAACAGGGGATAGTACTTAACGCTGTGGAAACCTTGCAGGGAATCCCTATAGCGGTACCCCGCATTAGCTTTGCCGATGCCCGGCCCCGCCATCAGGGCATCAGTCACCACACCCTTACGGTTTTGTCCAAGGTATGCAAGGTGCGCTGTTTGCTTCCCCTGCCCCTGCTTTCCGATGACAGGATGAGCCTGATTTTAGAGCAAGCCCGCCAGGCCGGTTTGTTTGACCGGCATGAAATCTATGGGGAACCAGCGGAAGATGCTTTGGAAAGATTTCGCAGCAGTGAGCTGCCCTTTACCACCATGGGGCGCACGGTGGATCAGGACCGGGAATTTTTCATGGCCCTGGCAGCGGCAGCTCGCCTGGTACAAAAACTATTAACGGGACAGAAGCTGAACCCTATCATTCTAGTGTAGGTTTAGTCTGATAAAATCTGCCAGAGTAGTCTCCGGGGGATAAGCAGACAGCAGGGTGATCAGATCATCCATACGTCCTATAAACCAGAATCCGGATTTTCCTACTATTAGATTCATGCTGCTTTCACCTCTGCTGGCAGTTTATGTGATCATCGATAAATATATGCAGGAGGAACTATTATGGATCTTTATGAAAAAACCATTTCTTCCCAGCAAATCTTTGCCGGCCGCATCATAAACGTAAGGGTAGATACAGTAGAACTGCCTGACGGTTCTACCAGCACCCGGGAAATAGTTGCTCATGCCGGGGCTGTGGCAATACTGCCTGTAGATAAGGATGGGACGGTGTGGCTGGTCCGGCAGTACCGCAAGCCGGTGGAAAAGGTCCTTTTGGAAATACCGGCGGGCACTATGGAACCAGGAGAGGAGCCCCGGGATTGTGCCATCAGGGAATTGGAAGAAGAGACCGGCCTGCAGGCGGCTGTTTGGGAACCGATCGTCTCCTATTACAGTGCCCCGGGTTTCTGTGATGAACAGCTGCATCTTTACCTGGCCCGGGATTTAAGCAGGGGCAGCAGTCACACCGACCGGGATGAGTTTGTGGAAGTAGTTAAAATGAGTTTGGCGGAGGCGTATGAAGCCATTTTTAAAGGAGAGATCATAGACGGCAAGAGTATTATTGCCATTCAATACGCCTACCAGCACAGGGAGAAGTTATAAGATTGCGCAGTGTTTATGCTGATCTACATGTTCATATCGGCAGAGCCAGCGGGCGTCCGGTGAAGATTACTGCTTCCCGCAGTCTCACCCTGGCCAATCTGCTTAATGAAACGGCCTTGCGCAAGGGACTGAATATGGTGGGTATTGTGGATGCAGGCACCACCCCGGTACTGGCTGAGCTGGAAAAGATGGTGGAGCAGGGCCAGCTGGATATTCACCGGCGGGGCGGCTTTATAACCCGCCAGGGGGTAATGCTTCTGGCCGGCTGTGAAGTGGAATCCCGGGAAGGGGTACATATTATTATCTATCTTCCCGACCTGGACAGCCTGCACAAATATCAGAAGTATATGCGTACCCGGGTTAAAAATATGGAACTGTCCACCCAGCGCTGCAAGGCTGGAATCAGGGAATTGCTGAATCTATCCCATGTGCTGGGGGGAGTGTTCTGCCCGGCTCATGCTTTTACTCCCCATAAGGGATTTTACGGCATGCTGTCAGCTTCATTCCAGTCTTACCTGGGGCGGGATGCCAGCCAGATCCGGGTTTTGGAATTAGGCCTCAGTGCCGATACAGATATGGCCGATACTATTAATGAAACCCGCCATTTTACTTTTCTGTCCAACTCCGATGCCCATTCTGCCGATAATGTAGGGCGGGAGTACAACCTGCTGCGGCTGGCCGAACTCAGTTTTGAGGAGTTCCGCCAGGCCGTATATGGTCAGGAAGGCCGCCGGGTCATGGCCAATTATGGAATGGACCCTTTAATGGGGAAATATCACCGCAGCTATTGCCCCCAGTGTGATTTGATCATGCAGGAAGAACCTCCCGTAGTAATATGCCCGGTGTGCGGCAGTGATAAGCTGGTTATGGGGGTCTATGACCGCATAGTGCAGATTCAGGATCATCCGGAACCGGTTCATCCGGTGGGCAGGCCTCCTTATCATTACCGGGTACCTTTAACCAGCCTGCCGGGGGTTGGTCCCAGCACCTACCAGAAACTGATCCGGTTTCTGGGCAATGAAATAGAGGTGATCGAAAAGGCCAGCTTTGATGATATTGCCCGGATAGCCGGGGAGAAAGTGGCCGCTCTGGTTATACAGATGAGAGCCGGAAGAATACCCATCACTCCGGGAGGGGGAGGTGTCTATGGAAAGATCCAAGCCCATAATAGTGACCAGTGATGCCTCCGGAGCTCAGCAGGCTGCCCGGCAGGGATTCCTGGTAATGATTGTTGATGTTATCGATATGTCTACCACCCTGGAGAGTGCGCTGGAAGCTGGTGCTGCAGCGGTGTTGGGCGCCAGCCCCGATGAAACCCGGGCACCGGTCAAGGTTGATCCTGAAAGAATGGGCCGGTATGCAGCCCAAATAGCCCGCTCTCACCAGACGGATATAATTTTGATAAGCGAACCCCGGGTAGGAAGTGACCAGGAACGACGCCAGCGTTGTCAGAAGGTAATCAAGGGCATTGAAGCAGAGGGCGGGATCCTGGCTGCGGTACTGCCGAATCTGGGTGCTGAAACTCCCCGGATGTTGGACATGCAAGGGAAAGTGGTAGTAGCGGTAACCGATACCGGAGGAGTAGCATATGATGCAGCCTTTCAGGAAAGTCCCCGGGTGATTACGGGCACAGTAGCCAGAACTTACCGGCATCGCGGTCTGGAGCCTGCCCTGCGGGCAGTTGCTCGGGCCCGTCAGGAATGGGGCGATTGTAATGGTCTGGCTGTAGTAGCCGCCAGCCGAAATTCCATGGAAGATGTCCTGGCCGCCCAGTTTATTGCCAACCTGATGCTTAAGCAAGATGATAGGGGGATCAGTAATGAAACCGATTATGGTAATAGGCCATAAAAATCCTGACGTAGATTCAGTGGCAGCAGCTATCAGTTATAAAATTTACAAGCAAACCACTGATCAGGGATTATATATAGCCGCTGCAGCCGGGGAGATAAATGAGGAAACCAGCTTTATTTTGGATTACCTGGATTTTGAACCTCCCGCTCTGGTAAGAAATGTCCGTAACACAGTGGAGGATCTTCTGGATGATCATGATACTATTACGGTGGGCACCGACATGACCCTGGCTGAGCTGGGCAATCTGATGCGCAGCAATGATCTGAAAACCGTGCCGGTTCTGGACCCTAAAGGACGCCTGCTGGGATTAATTACCATCGGTGATCTGGCTATGATATTTATGGACAACCTGGCAATCACCCGGGATGTATCCCGGGCACCGGAAATACTGCGGGAATTGTTAAGCCGCAGAGTCACCGAGGTGATGATTACCCGGGATCTGGTATTATTTGAAAAAGACGAATTGGTTGAAGAAGCCCGCAAGCAGATGTTAGCCACCCGTTACCGCAATTATCCCGTGGTGGATGAAAGCAATGTCTTCCTGGGCTTTATCTCCCGCCACAACCTGCTGGAAATGAAGCGCAAGCAGCTGATACTGGTGGATCATAACGAGCGCAAACAGGCGGTAGACGGAGTTGAGGAAGCGGAAATATTAGAAATCGTAGACCATCACCGGGTAGGAGATCTGCAGACCATATCTCCCATTTATTTTCACAATGAACCGGTGGGCTCTACCTGTACTTTGATAGCGGAGAAATTCTTGACGGACCATATGGCTCTGGGGGCAAGCCTGGCCGGCTTGCTTCTTTCCGGAATCATAAGTGATACCATGATCTTTAAGTCTCCTACCACTACCGCCAAAGATCGCAACATAGCCCAACAGCTCCAGGAAATTGCCGGCTTAGATCCCCTGGATTGGGGCAAGCAAATCTTCAGCCATGCCATTAATACGGAAAACCAAAGTGATGAAGAGCTGATTACTTCCGACTTGAAAGAATACAACAGTGGTTCCCTGGTATTTGCTATCTCCCAGCTGGAGACCATTGATGCCAAAAGAATGGCCTCTCGCCGGGGCGATCTTCTGAAAAGCCTGGAAGAATTAGCCCAGCGCCGGGGTTACGCCTTTGTTTGCCTGATGGTTACTGACATTTTGGAAGAAGCTACCGAGCTGCTCATCGCCGGGGAAAAGAGCCATTTGGTGAAGTCGGCTTTTGGCCCCCAGGAGGAAGGGGGAGGAATCTTCCTCAAAGGGGTTTTGTCCCGTAAAAAACAGGTTGTGCCGGTCCTCTATGAGGCACTGACCCGGCAAAACTTTATGTAGTCCAGCAGCAATGATCTGCGTATCGTCGCTGTGAGGAGGACGCGGGGACACAAAACTTGCTTCCAGGAGTATTAGCCGGCTCGCTCCGGTACTCCTCGCCTGCAACACATCGGCTTACTTCGGTGCGAAGGGGACCGCTC
>ENA-OWOZ01000279-OWOZ01000279.1-bioreactor-metagenome-genome-assembly--contig:-NODE-279-length-71514-cov-16.059689_pt1 | contig 71514 bp, 77 predicted proteins | sample MGYA00238140_ERZ651804 | MGnify/ENA primary metagenome ERZ651804 (study PRJEB26910, sample SAMN07631232) | bioreactor metagenome | isolation source: Switchgrass digestor | place: USA: Dartmouth...
CAAGGGTTGGGCTGTTCGCCCATTAAAGAGGCACGCGAGCTGGGTTCAGAACGTCGTGAGACAGTTCGGTCCCTATCTGTCGTGGGCGCAGGAAATTTGAGAGGAGCTGTTCCTAGTACGAGAGGACCGGAATGGACAGACCGCTGGTGCATCAGTTGTACTGCCAAGTGCATAGCTGAGTAGCCAAGTCTGGAAGGGATAAGCGCTGAAGGCATCTAAGCGCGAAGCCCCCCTCAAGATAAGATTTCCCATCTGGCAAACAGAGTAAGACCCCAGGAAGACTAACTGGTAGATAGGTCGTAGGTGTAAGAGCAGCAATGCTTTAAGCTTAACGATACTAATAGGTCGAGGGCTTGACCAGGAATACGCTGTGTAGTTTTCAAGGTATATACCTTGAAAAAGAGAATATGCTTAAAAAGAGCAGATAAATCCAGTGACAATAGCGAAGGGGACACACCTGTACCCATACCGAACACAGAAGTTAAGCCCTTCAGCGCTGATGGTACTTGGTGGGAGACCGCCTGGGAGAGTAGGACGTCGCTGGATTTTTTATTTTTTGTAATGAATTGAAAAAGCTTTACTATTACAAATATTGAAATATAAAATAGAGCGAAAGAATTTAGTCGTCGACCTCCAATAGTGCAAAAACTGTGGGAGATCGACGACTTTTTTAAATTAGCATTGTTGTTGAAAAAACATATTTCCAAAAAGTGGGACAACGAAGCAAAATCCATAAAAATTGATATTTTTATGAGTTACATATACAAATAGAAAATAATAAGATACCCTTTTTGGCTTGTAATTAAATTATTAGATAAAATAAGCAAAAAAGGGCATTATATTGAACAAAAATAAAACCGTTTATTCCACACTCTATAATATTATTTTATTTTTTGTTAACTGGTGTTAAAGAAATTATGCTGAATAACATAGCAAATTTAAAATATAATCAAAGGCTTAGAGTCATACTGAATGTATGATTTCTAGGCCTTTATTGCTTATTCCTTTAAAATATGGTTTTGATTGATTATATTTTTACTAGAGTTTGTCAATTGTTTCATTTTTAAGGCGTTAGTTTTGATTACTAACACCTAAAAATATAGAGCTATAGTTTTGCGATATTTCTTAATTTTTACTATGACTTTAGCTAATTTAAGGTTTAATATAAAGTATTTTTTAATGTTTTATTTCACTAAATTTATTTTCCATATTCATTTCTAATCTAATTAGCTTTTTTATTACATAGGATGGCTTTCTGTCTTTTGATTTTGCAAATGCGGGGACAGCATCAGTATTTTTGTATTTAACAAAAGCTATTTGTGGAGACTTTGTAGTTAAGATTTCGAAATTACATCCTAAGAATTTAAGCTTTTCTATTATAGTTGGAAGTGCTTTCAAGGTATTATTTTTTGTTGCAGAATCGTGAAAAAGTACTATAGAGGTATCATTTCTACTAATCCATGTTAGAGTATTGTTTATTATATCATTGACAGAGGCTGGAGTTGAAGAAGCATCTCCACTACTAGCATTCCAGTCAAAATATACGTACCCTTCCTTTTGTAACCTATACATTATTTCATTCATTACTTTTTTTCCTTTTTCAGTTTTCGTTGAAGCATTGTTTGACCCTCCTGGAAATCTGATTATTTTAGGTCTCTTGCCTGAAGCTTCATATATAATGTTTTCATTTTTATATAAATCGTCAAAGAAGTTATCTACACTTTCATATATATAACTATAATTATGACTGTAAGTGTGGTTGCCTATTGCATGTCCTTCATCTACTATTCTTTTTATAATCTTTTTTCCCCCATCAGTTTTTGTTCCTATTACAAAGAAGGTAGCTTTAATATTTTCTTTTTTTAACAAGTCCAGTATCTTAGGAGTTAGAGAACTAGGGCCATCATCAAATGTAAGATAAACTGTCTTATGAGACCAAGCATTTTCTTTATTTAAAGAATTGATTATATTATATTCTTGCACTGGCTTTGAAGATTGTGGTTTTTCAGGCTCTTTAGGGATATCTTTCTTAATTGATGGTACATTATCAGTTTTATCATTATTATTTTCACTAGGAGGAGTTACAATAGGTTCTTTTTCTTCATTAGGCAAAGTATTATTCTCACCTTGCTCTTCACTGGGTACTTCACTTTCACTACTACTTTCATTTGAATCTTCATTTTTTTCAGGCACAGGATTAGAATTGTCAGTAATAACTTCATTCTCATCAAGGCTTTCAATTGCATCATCTGTGCTATTATTTATCATAGTTAGAAAAACTGTATTTAATTGCGAGTTTGAGGGTTTATCTGCTAATGCGAAATTTGATATAAGAAACATGATAAGAATGAAGGCTATTATTTTTTTCATTATATGCCTCCCTTATATTACTGATTAGTTAATGTTAAAAGCTTTGTTATATCCATAATACACTATATTTTGATCAAAATGTATGACAAAACGGTAACACTGATAATGCAGTGAGTTTTCTTTTTTGATATATTATTAATTAATACATATATACATTTATGAGACGAATATGAATATATTCCACTATATTTTTATAATAAAATTAATAAAAGCTTTTTAAAGCTTAATATCAGTTATGACGAAGATTCTATAATATTACAAGCCCTAATGCTCATAGAATTTAGTAATTAAGAGCAGGGGGCTTGATTATGAGAAGTTCATGGAAAGAATTATCTAGTGTCTATATAGGTACTGTAATAGGTGCAGGCTTTGCATCAGGACAAGAAATAATCCAATTTTTTGGAGTATATGGCTATAAAGGAATACATGGTATTATACTTGCGACATCATTATTTTCTATGGTTGGTGCCATTGTATTATATCAAGTGTATAAGAATAGGATAACCTGTTATAGTGAGTATGTAACTCCACTTTTTGGGAAGAGGATAAGTAGATTTTTAGAGGTCATTATAATTTCATATTTATTTATCAGCTTTTGCATAATGCTTGCTGGAAGTGGTGCTTTATTTAATCAACATTTCAATATAAATTCTAACATAGGAATATATCTAATGGCGTTTTTGTGTTTTTTAACACTGGCTTTCAGTATAAAAGGAGTATCCTTTGTAAATAAATTAATGGTACCTTTAATGATTATAGGTATAGTACTAGTAGGGGTAGTTGTGATAGGAAAAGAAAAATTCATTTTTAGTAATTATTATGGAGTCAATATGACCAAAACAGGTAATTGGATAACTTCAGCAATTTTGTATGTAAGCTATAATACTATATCATCAATTGTTGTGTTGGCTTCATTATTTCCTCTTATAAATGATGAAAAACAAGCTATAAAGGGAGGAATATTAGGAGGTATAGGTCTTGGAGCTATGGGCTTATTTATTCTGTTACCTATACTTATATTATATAATGATGTTTATAGTATTGAGATACCTATGATAAAAGCAGCGCAATACTTAGGAAGCTGGGGCGGATATATGTATTCTATTATACTATGGTTTGCAATGTTTACTACTGCTATTGGAAATGGATTAGGATGTATAAATAAAATTTCTTCTCTAGTCAAGGAAAATCAACTGTTTGTTTCTGCTGTTTTTTGTATAATTTCTATTCCTTTTGCAAAAGTAGGTTTCTCTAACCTTGTATCAATAATATATCCTTTGTTTGGATATTTGGGACTTTTTATGCTCATATTTATTATTGTTAATCAAATTCTGGATTTTTTAGGACTGTATAGAAGGAGTTCATATAAATAAGAGAGAAATATACATATTGATAAGGAGGGATATTGTGATTGCAAAAGAAGAAAAAGGCAAAGGAAAAAAAGTATTATGGCTAGTTATAATGATTATAATAATTGGATTTATGTTTTTTAATAAGTCTTTAAACGTTAAAGTAGAAAATTTATTTAAGCAAACTGAAAAGTCACTAGAGCTAGTTCGAACCATTAATATTCCTCATACAGAAGACAATAAAACAAAAAGCTATGGGGACAGTATTATAAATTATGATAATGAAACTATTACAGCATATAATTTAACAGGAGACAAGCTGTGGTCAAAAAGTGTTGAATTTGAAGCACCTATTATTCATTTAGGCGAGAATAGAATTTATACTGGCGACAAAAATACAGGAGATATCATTGCTTATGATTCAGACGGAGGAAAACAATGGACTTATGGTGTAAGACAATCTATAGATAAATTTGTAGAGAAAAGTGGGTTGCTGATAGTATATACTAAAGCAGGTGAAAAGATTGACCAAATAAACATATTAGATGAAAATGGGAAGCTATTGGCTAATACAGTTGTTGATAAAGGAAGGCTTTTATCCAGTAGTGTTTCATCTGATAAAAAAATGTTTACTCTCGTATCTATAGATTATTCTGATATTAATCTTCAGAGCAGTATTTTACTTTATACTATTGAAGGACGTCTTTTATGGAAGAAGGATTTTAATGATTTCGTGATTTTAAGTGGAGAATTTTTAGATAATGGAGATATATTAGTTATAAGCGATAATAAACTAATTAGTTTGAATATAGACGGAGAGTTATTATGGAGAAAAGATATAAAGGGTAGATTAAAGGACATAACATTAGACAATAAGCATAAGGAAGTATGTATATTATATGGAGAAGATAAGGATTACATAGAAGTTTTAGAGTTGGACGGGAAAACAAAAAACAAGCTTGAGCTAGATAATTACTATGAAAGCATATATAAAAACAATAGGTATATTTTTTTAACTGGAGAGCAAAGGCTTGTAGGAATAAATGGAGATAATATTTTTTTAAAATATACAGGGAAGGATAAAATTGAAGATTTGATGTTTGGAGAAGGTAATATTTTTTTGTTGACTAAAGAAGGCTTGGCTGTAGGTAAGCTGACAAGTCAAAAAGATTAAAATATTCAAAGGCAGGTGTTCAGATGAACTGGGTAGATATATGTATTTTCGCTATATTAGCTATAAACTCATTAATAGGTTTTAATCAAGGCTTTATTGCTTCAATATTTAGTTTAGTTGGACTCCTGATATCATATTTTATTGCTAAATTATATTATCCAATAATTGCACAATTTATGTTAAATAATCAAGGAATATACGAAAAAATAAAAGGCTTTGTAGATAAAAAGCTATATTCTATGTTAGATGGAAAGACAGATGTTTTTGGGATTACACCATTATTAGAGAAATTAAATCTACCTAAGCCACTGATAGACATAATATCAAACAGTCCGACTGTAGATAGCTACACGTCAGAATTGACTAACGCTGCATTAACTGTCATATCTGAAGCATTAACGCGAATATTTATAGATATAATAAGTCTAGTTATTGCATTTATCATTGTAAGAATAATATTAATTTTTATAGTAAAGTTTTTAAACATTTTTTCTAGACTTCCTTTATTAAAAGAGTTCAATAAAATCCTTGGATTATTGTTCGGTTTTGTAAAGGGGATTATTGTAGTATTCATAATATTAGCCATATTTACTCCATTTGTATCTGTATCGCCTAGTGGAGCTATAGCAGAAGGAGTTTTTAACTCTACTGTAGGATATTATTTATATGATAATAATATATTGCTTAGGTACTTAAAAGAATTAGTGTTATTATAGCTTTAGAATATAAATATCTATATAAAAAATTATGGGGCTGCTGTACAATAAGCAAATAAAACTTATTGGGCTTCAGCTTTCTTTTTATAGAAAAAAAGAAGCATCGCTGACTATTTATTCAGTAGTTTTGCGATACTCCTTATATAATATTATCTTTTTAATTTTACCATTATTAAAAAAAGTTTTTTATGTTTATAAAAGGACCTAATCCAATGAATTTTAGGCAGTTTATCTAAGTTGCTTATACAGTAGCTCAAGAAAAGTTGTTATGATTTATCTTTATTGAAAGTTTGTTAGAAGCTTTTTTATTCAACAATTATTTCTACTTTTTCTCCATCTCCACTTTCAACATCAACTATTTTACCTTCTGCTCCATTTTTTATTAATTCAGTTATTTCATTAAGGTCAATATCCTTAAGTCCTGAATTTTTAAGATCAGGAGAAAGCTTAGTTGCCATTTTAAGTCCTACATCCACTAATGCTAGAGGAATGTTTACATTTACTTTTGTGTTATCTTCTGGATCTAAAACTCGTATTTTTAGCCACTTAGAAGATTTTGGCATAGGAAGGTCTTCTTTTTCTTCAAGTGCGTTTAGCAATTCTAATCCATCTTGAGATGTGATTTTTCCCTCTTCTATCATTTTGAGAATCTGCATTTTTTCTTCTTTTAAATTCATCTTTTAACCCCCTTTGAAATTAAATAATTTTTATTGAACCATTTGAAGTTAAAGCAGTTATATTAATTTGATTATCAACCTCTGTATCGTAAGCGCTGTGTGCCAGTATCTTTTGTTTACCAGGGCTGCTTTGCTTATTTAAATCATATATAAGGTTAGGTATTCCTATATCAATTCGTCCTTGTGAAGTTTGAGCATCTATGTTATATGCTTTACTATGGTCATCTATGTTAATTTCTATTGAAGCATTTGAAGTATATGACTCTACTTTACGTAAATCTGATGTGTCTATATTAACTATCTTTATACTTGCATTAGAAGTTTTAGACAAGATGGTTGATGCAGCTGAATTTTCAACTTTTATTGATGAATTTGAGCTAGTTAATATCATTTCATCAGATTGTGTATCTCTTATATTTATTTTGCCATTTTTAGTATTAGCAACTAAATTCTCGCAATTAACATCCTCTACATTTATATTAGCATTTAATGTAGACAATTTTACTTCTTTTGCTTCTGCAGTACATATGGTAATTGCGTCATTGTTTGTACAAGCAGCTATTCTATTAGAATAAATATCATGTGCTTTTATTGAACAATTACTCGTTCCTAACATAAGCTCATTAGTTTTTACATCACTAGCCTCAATTCTTCCATTAGATGTAAGGAGAACAACCTTGTCATAATGAAAAGAAGGAATATATACTTCAATATTTGTACCTATACCGCTGTTATACCTAGGCCTAAATATGAATTTGTTATCTTGTTCTATTACTTCATATACTGGTTGGCTTTTATCGTATATGGACTTTTTAATAGAGCATTTTGCATTAATACGTACATTATCGCCTTCACCAGAGAGAAGTACTATTTTGCCATTTATTCCGTGTATTTCAAGAACAGGAGAATCTATACCTAAAATGTTTCTTTCAATGGTTTCTGTTATATTTTCATAGTTACCTTGAAATATGCCAAAGGAACCATCGCCTATAAGTCCATCTACCATTTTAAGAACCTTCTCTGTAATTGATGTGGCACTTTCTGTTATTTCTACACCGAATCTCTCCATTTTCTTACCAAAATCTTCTCCCCAGTTTTCCATTTTTTCACCAAAGCCTTCGCCCCATGCGTCAGCTTTTTGGCCAAAGTTTTCGCCCCATGCTTCTATTTTCTTCTCAATACTATCTCCTATGCTGTCCAGCTTCTTTGACTTTTCTTCTAATTTTTTTTCTAGTTTTTCAAGTTTACTAGATAATTTTTCGTCTTCAAAGTAATGGTCAGATTCATTTTCTTCATGGATAAACCCAGTGTATTTATCATTTTCAATAATAGGGGAATTCGCTTCAGTTGAAATATCTTCACTTTGAGCTGCTGATTTTTCACTACTATTGTGAAGATCTTCTTCTATCTCAAGTTCATCTAATGCCTGAAGAAGTTTTAAAGCTTCTTCGCTTGTGATTTTACCTTCCTGCAGCATTGTAAGTATCATCAATCTTTCCTCACTCATCATAACCCCTCCAGAAGTTTTACTCTTTTAATAATCTCACCGCTTCTTCAGCAGTTATTTCACCTGCACTGAGCTTTGCTAATATCTCTTTTTTATCAACTTTTGGTTCATGTTTAACAGTATAGCCTAGGCTCTCGATTACATTTTCTAATTTGCTTCTAACAGTGGGATAAGAAATACCGAGTTCCTTTTCAATTTCTTTTATATTACCTCTGTTCTTAATAAATACTTCTACAAAGTTTTTTTGTTCTTCAGTAAGCCTACAAAATTTACACAGAGTAAATTTTCCTTCTATGGCTGTTTCACAATAACTGCAGTGAAGCCTTTCTATATTCATTTCATGATTACATACAGGGCATCTTCCTATTGCTTCTCTTTTCATATTATCCACCTTTCCTTATAAAACAGATATTTTAACTATATCTTCATCACTAGTTATATCTACAAAATCAAAAGGACCGCAGGCTTTTATCCCATGAATGAATTCTGTTATATCTACTTCTTTTAATAATTCTATAGCCTTTTTTGAATCTTCATCCATAGATTCTACATGTTTAAGTGCAAGAGGTAATAATAGTGTTCCAATTCTGATTAAAAATGATATAAGCCAAAATGGGATTCCTGGTAGATTTATTTTATCCTCTCCACTTATTACTCTAATTTTGATTTTTCTTGCTGGTCTTACTTTTCTTGTGTTTTTTACATTTAGATTTCTTATAAGGCTTATAGCTTTTTTCGAGCTTATTTCTCCATTGTCTAGCATATTAAGGATATTTCTAATTTCTTCATTCAAATTAAATCCCCCCTGTGTTCACAAATAACTTTTTCTATTTGGATAAAAAGGGTATAATAAAAATAGTTTAGATAATTAACAAGCTTAACCTATATTTAAAATTGAAATACTCCTTCTAATCATATAATATTATTGTAAATTAATAATGTCAATATTAATTTTAAAAATATTAATATATTAATTAAAAAAATTAATATATATTTTAATTGAAATAAACTATAGAAAAAATCTATAGAATGTGAAGTATTCATAGACAACTATAATAAGAGTGTCTATTAAAAAGCAGTATACTTATATATAGAGATTTAAAGAAATTTAGGAGGAATGTAAAATGAAAAAAGAAATAGATGCTAGAAATCAAGCTTGTCCAAAACCTGTGATTATGACAAAAAAAGCACTAGATGAAATATCAGAAGGTGTGGTTACTACTATTGTAGATAATGAAGTTGCAAAAGAAAATGTTTCAAAGTTAGCAAAAAGTTTAAATCTTAATTATGAAGTTGAAAAGGGGCAATCAAATGAATACTACATCCATATTACAAAAGGAGAGGTAAAAGAAGATTCTAATGTGGCTAATACTTGTACTCCTAATACTTTCAAGGATGTAGTCATATTATTTAGTAAAGATAGACTTGGAGAAGGCTCAGAGGAGCTTGGCAAAATATTAATCAAAGGATTTATATACACTTTGACAGAATCAATACCTTATCCTTCTACACTGTTGTTTTTAAATAGCGGTGTTAATCTTACTGTAGAAGGTTCACCAGTACTAGATGATTTAAAGAAACTTCATTCTGAAGGCGTAGAGATATTATCTTGTGGAACTTGCCTTGATTTTTATAAGTTAAAGGAAAAACTAGCTGTTGGTGAAGTAACAAATATGTATACTATTTTAGAAAAGATGAAAAATGCAACTAACACAATAACAATATAAAGGATGGTATTATGAAAGAAGAAGTTTATTACGTAGTAGCTTTTGATTCAACACATTATGCAATACAAGGAGAAAAAACTTTAAAAGAAAGTGGTATTGATATAAAAGTAATACCTACTCCTAGAGAAATAACTGCTAGTTGTGGTTTATCTATTAGGTTCAATCCTCAACTATTGGAACAGGTGAAGAAAACTATAGAAGAAGCATCTTTAAGCATAAAAGGTATCTACAAGTTAGTAAAAAATGAAAGTGGTAGATTTGCTAGTAAAGTCTGCTAGTATAGGTGGTGGGGACTTGAAAGAAGTATATGCTACGATTCATGATTTTTTCGTAGGATCTAATGGACAGCTTAATATATATGGTAAACTAATTAAAGCTGTAATCATATTTATTATGATGAAATTAGTAATAAGGATTTCTTATACTTTAATTGACAGATTTTTTACTAAGAGACATAGCATAGCGTTTAGGTTGGAAGAAAGAAAATCAAATACTTTAGCAGTTATTCTTAAAAGCGTCATCAAATATTTATTTTATTTTATAGCAACAGTTTCTATATTAAAAGAATTTGGAATACCTATAGAATCTATTATTGCAACTGCTGGGATAGGAGGTTTGGCAATAGGATTCGGTGCTCAGAGCTTAGTTAAAGATATAATAACTGGATTTTTTATATTGTTTGAAGACCAATATTCAGTAGGAGATTATATAAAAACAGGAGATTTTGATGGAATAGTTGAAGAAATGGGCATGCGAGTTACAAAAATAAGAGCTTTTTCTGGAGAACTGCACATAGTTCCTAATGGAAATATTCAAACTGTAACTAATTTTAGCAGAGGGTCCATGAGAGCTTCAGTAAATGTAGAAATTGCTCATGAGGAAGATATAGATAAAGCTATGGGTATCTTATCAGATTTATGTAATAGACTTTCTAAGGAGAACGAAAAAATAGTTGAAGGACCTACAGTATTAGGTGTCACTAATTTAAGTGAGACAGGAATACAGTTAACAGCAGTTGCCAAAACTAAGCCTATGGAGCAGTGGGCTGTTGAAAGAGAAATGAGAAAAAGAATTAAAGAAGAGTTCGATAGTGCAGGTATTGAAATCCCTTATCCTAAAAGAGTTATCATTGAGAAAGGCAAAGAAGATAAAAGTTCACTAAATAGCTAAAATATTATATAATGTATTTAAGGAATCATCTATGGTTTATATCTTAAGCTACTTCATATCATATATAGTGTCATGAGGAGGTAGCTTTACTTCTTTCAGGGAGGGATAGTTCATGATTGTCAAATACAATATAGGAGATATAGTACAGTTAAAGAAACCACATCCATGTGGAGAGAATAAATGGGAAATAACTAGGACTGGTTTAGATTTTAAATTAAAATGCTTAGGCTGTGCGCGGCAGGTGTGGCTCACGAGAAGGGATTTTGAAAAAAGGTTGAAAAAAGTTATAAGTAGTGCTTCTAATCCTTCTATTAATGAACAATAATTGGCATGTAAAATACAAACCCTTGGCTATGTGCTCAAGGGATTGTTATTTTCCACCCATTCTATCATTTCTTTTTCTGCAATACTATAGTCTTCAGATTCTTTTAAGTGCTTCATAAATACTTCATAGGCATTGTCAATCATTTTTAATTGTTCATCAGTAGGTTCTTTTTCTTTTATTAGCTCCTCTCTAGTATCATTATAGGCTCCTTTGTATATTCTAAAAGGAAATTCCATGTCTGTATAGTTTATAGGTAGAAAGCCTGCTCTTAAATTACAGTTTATTCTAAACCTTCTTAAGAAAACCTGGAAAAATTCCTTATCCATTGTTTCACCTCTCATAATACTACTTATGTTATAACCAAATTCTAAGTGTATTAAATGCAAATTAAATAATTTAAATGCACGAGTATTAAATAGAGCTTAAATCTATATGACAATAGCCTCCTGGGTTTTTCTTTAGATATTTCTGATGATATTCTTCAGCATCATAAAAACAAATTAAGGGCTCTACTTCTGTTACAATCTTTTTGTCGTATTTCTTTTGTTCTTCTTTTAATGATTTTTCGATAATTGGAAGGTCATTATCGTCTATATAGTAAATACCTGTTCTGTACTGATGACCTACATCTTCTCCTTGCTTATTTAAGGATGTAGGATCAATTATTTTCCAAAACTTATCTAAAAGCTCTTCTAGAGATATAATGTTTTCGTCATATTTAACTATACATGCTTCAGCATGTCCTGTATCTCCTTTACATACATCTTCATAGCTAGGGTTATGAGTTTTACCATTAGCATAACCAACTCTAGTTTCTACTATTCCATTTATTCTAGACATGTATTCTTCTACACCCCAAAAACATCCTCCAGCAAATATGATTTCTTTCATATATATGCACCTCCAATTATTTATATTGTGCTTATTAAAGAAAAAGCTCCTTTTTGGAACTTTATAGGAGTTTTTTCTTTGATTTGTATAATAATATTATACACTATAACTTAGAGAATTTATCAAATAAATAGCATAAAAGTTGTTAATTTGTAGAAGAGTTTTAAAAGAATAAAAAATCCAATAAAACGTATTGTATTTATACATAATAAGTGATATAATACTACGATGTAGTATGTTATCCTTGCTCTATTATTATAGGGCCGTTTAGTCCAAAAGGAGGTGAAGTACGTGAGAAAATACGAAGTTGTATTAATTTTTGCACCAGGTATGGAAGAAGAAGCAAGAAATAGCCTTATTGAAAGATTTAAGAACATTGTTACTACAAATGGTACTGTAGATAATGTTGACGAATGGGGAAACAGAAAACTTGCTTATGAAATCAATGACTATCAAGAAGGCTACTATGTTTTTATGAACATAACTGCTAGTGCAGAAGTTGTAGACGAAATAGACAGAATTGCTAAAATTACAGATGATGTAATTAGACATATGATAGTTAGAGAAGATGAATAATAGTGCCGTATGGGGGTGTAATTGTGAATAGTGTAGTGCTCATCGGTAGACTGACAAGAGACCCTGAACTTAGATATCTGTCTAATGGAATGGCAGTTTCTAGATTTAGTATAGCGGTAGACAAAGATTTATCAAAGGAAAAAAAACAGGAACTTGAGAGCAAAGGACAACCTACGGCAGATTTTATAAATATTGTAGTTTGGGGAAAACAGGCTGAGAACTGTGCAAACTATTTATTAAAAGGAAGGCTTGTAGCTATTCAAGGACGTATTCAAACTGGAAGTTATACAGCCCAAGATGGAACTAAGAGGTATACTACAGAAGTGGTAGCTGATAGAGTTCAATTCCTTGAATGGGGCGATACAAGACAAGTTAGCCAAAATCTAGATAGAGACTTTAATATGATGGATATAGATATGGATGGTTTTCATCCTGCAGATGATGACGATATTCCATTCTAGAAGGAGGGAAAAAGATTGGCACAACCAGCAAAGAAATTTAAAGCTAAAAAAAGAGTATGTAGTTTTTGCGTTGACAACGTTACTGATATAAGCTATAAAGATGTAAACAAGCTAAAAAAATATATTACTGAAAGAGGAAAAATCCTCCCAAGAAGAATTTCAGGAAACTGTGCTTTACATCAAAGGCAATTAACTCGTGCTATTAAAAGAGCAAGACAGGTTGCACTTTTACCATATACAGCAGATTAGTTGAATATTTTGATTAGTATGTAAGAGAGATATATTATATAATTAATATGTAGTATATCTCTTTTATTTTTTATAAAGACAACACTTTTAAAATTTAAGCTCCATAGAATATAATTAACGATAATTATTCATAATTGGCAGGTTTTACTGTGAAGCTTTCAAAAATAGAATCTTAAGAAAGCTTTTTCATTCTCTATTTCTATGAATTTTTACTTATACTTTATTAAACAATTTGCTTATCATAGTAAAATATAATTAGTGTAAGAGTCATGGATTTGGTATAATGTACTATGGGGGGGTTTTAATTATGTCATTTAATGATAAGAATATAGATATAACAAAAAACATAAAAGTTATTGAATGGCTAAAAAGTGAACTTTTAATGGCTGTTGCTTCGTTATATGAGCTTTTAGTCAAGGGTATTCAAAATAGTTATGATGCAGTGCTTGACGGGATATCTAATATAATATTAGTAGCATACCTATTAGGAAAAAGGCTTGGCTTATCATACGAAAATATAGATTCAAAAGTAGAGGAAAAAGCTAAGCTAGCACTTGTAGAAGATCATAAAATTGAGCAATGGTATGGTGATTTAGGCAGTTTACATGAATACCTTAAAAGAAAAAGAGGTTAGAGGTGAAAGATTTGAACTTAGGAGAAAAAACGACTAGAATAGCTGAAGCCGCCCTTATTACAACGTTCATGACTCTTATTATAATATTAGGCTACAATATGTTTCCTATAATAATCTTATTTTATCCAGTACCTTTTATAATTCTCGGTGTGAGAAACAATACAAAATACAGTATATATTCAATTTTAGCTTCTAGTATACTGATAGGAATACTTATTGATATATTTACTGGAATTTTAGCGTTTCTAGTTTTTGGGTTATTTTCTATTGTCATGGCTTATATGATAAACAAAAAATATAGGCCTCAACAAGTTTTAATTGGTGGAATACTGGCTTCTGTAGTGACTACAATAATAGCTATAGTTATTATTGGATATCTAACAGGAATTAGCTTTTTATCTGAGATTAATACAGCTTTAATGGAAAACGTCAAGCTCCAATTAGATATGCTAGAACAAATGGAGATTTCATCATATGAATTCTCTATGGTAAAAGATGTATTATTAGCAACTGTAAATTATATAATCATAATTATACCAGCTACTATTATAATTTTCTCTATATTTATAGTATATATGAACTATTGGATGTCTACTGCAATACTTAGAAGACTAGGCAATAAATCAATTGAGGTGCCTAAATTTATGCATTTCAGATTGCCTAATAATGCAGTAATGGGCTCTGCATTAATCTTAATATTGGCTTTACTGTTTAGGACTATGAAAATCTTATACTATGAAACCATATTTATTAATACGGTAATCTTAATATCTTTTGTATTTTTCATACAAGGATTATCTGTTTTAGTTTTCTTGATGAACAAAAAAAATATGCATAAGGTACCAAAAATAATATTAATATTTTTAATAATCATAAGCGTACCTTTAGGATTAATAGTTTCAATCATAGGTTTTGTAGATGCAGCAGTAGACTTTAGAAAATTAAAAAGAAAGGAATAAACTCCTTGGGAGGATTATTATGTCAAATAAGAGAATATTTAATTTTCTAGTTCCAGATTCAAAGCTCTATTTACTTATAATTGCTGTGCTAATAGGTATTATAGCTTTTTATGAGATAAAAATAGCAGCTTTAGGCGTAGTACTTTTAGCATTTTTAATATATTATCATTGGAAAAATGTACACTTTAAAAAAGTTGAATGGACTAAGTATATAGAGAGTTTAACTACTGGACTAGATACAGCTACAAAATATGCTATAATGAATTTACCTATCCCCCTTGTAATAGTAGAAACTGATGGAACAATTAGCTGGTATAATCCAAGATTTCTTCAAATGATGGATTCTAAAAAGCTTCTAGAAGAAAATATTAGAGATATAATACCAGGATTTAATGTAGATAGTATTCTGAATAAAAAAGATGATTCACCTATAGAAGTATCCTTTAAGGATAAACACTATAAGGTTTTATACAATATAGTCATGAAAAAATACAAAAGTAGAGAGAGCAGAGAAGAATATATCATAATGCTGTATTGGATAGATAATACGGGATTTACAACTTTAAAAGCTAAATATAACGATGAAAAGGTAAATGTAGGGCTAATTCAAATTGATAATTATGATGATGTTAGAAACAATACAGATGAGGCTAATAGACCAATAGTTTTTGTTGAAGTAGATAAAATCCTTAATTCATTAGCTACTAGGATTGGTGGTTTTATCAAGAAATTTGAAAATGATAAGTATTTATTAGTCTTTGAAAATAAATATTTGGAAAATTTAGAGGCAAAAAAATTTGAGGTGTTAGATCAGGTAAGAGAAGTAGATTTAGGTAATGGAATACCTGTAACCTTAAGTATAGGTATTGGAGTAAATGGTAAAAATCTCATTCAACAATTTGAATATGCAAGTGCTGCTCTTGATATAGCCTTAGGTAGAGGTGGAGATCAGGCAGTAGTAAAGAGGATAGATAAATTAAGCTTTTATGGTGGAAAAAGTAAGGCAGTGGAGAAAAGGACTAAAGTAAAAGCAAGGGTAATAGCCCATGCTTTGAGGCAACTTATAGACCAGTCTGAGAAAGTCTTTATTATGGGGCATAAAAATGGTGATATGGATAGCTTTGGTGCTTCCATAGGTATATATAGGGCAGTGAAAAATAGAGATAAACAAGCCTATATAGTCTTAGGTGGAATAAATCCTTCTATAAAAAATATATTTGACAAGTTAAAAGCTGAACATCCTGAATATTTAGAGCATATAATAACACCTGAGCAAGCTAGAACCTTAGCAGATAAGTCTTCTCTTTGTGTGGTTGTAGATAATCACAAGCCTAGTTTCACAGAAGCCCCGCATCTTCTGGAAATTATTGACAAGGTTGTGCTTATTGATCATCACAGAAGAGGTGCAGACTTTATAGAAGACCCTGTATTATCTTATCTTGAGCCTTACGCATCTTCTACGTGCGAACTAGTTACAGAAATACTATATTATATGGGAGAAAAGTTTGATATCAATAAATTTGAAGCAGAAGCTCTTCTTGCAGGAATTAGTGTAGATACTAAGAACTTTACTTTCCAAACAGGAGTAAGAACCTTTGAAGCTGCATCTTATCTAAGAAGAGCTGGTGCAGATACTACTTCTGTAAGACAGCTTTTCCAAGATGATATAAATACATTTATTACAAAAGCTGAAGTAGTGAAGGAGGCCAAGATAATAGACGATAAGATAGCTATTTCCAAGCTTAGAAAAGAAAGTAAGGACTCTGTACTTATAGCTGCTGAAGCAGCAAATGACCTTTTAAATATTAATGGTATAAAAGCATCCTTTGTTTTAGTATTAAATGATGGGAAAGTCCATATAAGTGGAAGATCATTAGGAGATATTAGTGTTCAACTAATATTAGAAAAATTGGGAGGAGGAGGCCATTTAGCAGTAGCTGGGGCCCAATTAGAAGATGTTGATATAGATCAAGCAGAAGAACTTTTAAAACAAGCCATAAGAGAATATTTTGAGGAAGGTGAGAAATAGTGAAAGTAATATTACTTCAAGATGTAAAAGGATTAGGTAAAAAAGGTGATATAGTAAATGCAAAGGATGGGTATGCAAGAAATTTCTTATTTCCTAAAAATCTTGCAAAGGAAGCAACAGAAGGTAATATAAAGGTTCTAGAAGAGCAAAAAGCAGCAAAGAGAGCTAGAGAAGCAGAAGAGCTAGCCAAGGCAAAGGAATTAGCAGAAAGACTATCTCAACTTACAGTAGAATTAAAAGGTAAATCAGGTGAAAATGGTAAATTATTTGGTTCTATTACAACAAAGGATGTATCAGAAGCATTAAAAAAGCAGCATAACATAGATATAGACAAGAGAAAAATGGAAATTGAAGGTGGGAACATAAAAACAATTGGAACTACTATTGTAGATGTAAAGGTATATCCTAATGTTTCAGCAAAACTTAAAGTAAAAGTAACTGAGGAATAAACTTAATTCTGCAAGATGCTTGATGCATTAGTCATCAGTGTCTTGCATTTGTTATACACAGACTAAGAGGTGATAACATGTTAAACGAAGTACAGCCAGAAGTTGGGTCTTTAGGAAGAATACCTCCACACAGTATTGAAGCAGAGCAATCAGTATTAGGTTCTATGATACTAGATAAAAATGCAATAGTTACAGCAACAGAAATACTAAGACCTAGTGATTTTTATAAAGAAGCTCACAGAGAAATATATGAAGCTATTTTAGAAATATATGGCAGAAATGAACCAGTAGATTTGATCACTTTATCTGAGGAGCTGAAAAAAAGAAATACTCTAGAAGCAGTGGGTGGAATACTCTATCTTGCAGATTTGTCAGAGGCTATTTCAACTACTGCAAATGTAAAATTTTATTGTGAAATAGTTGAAGAGAAGTCTATACTAAGAAGATTAATAGATGCTTCTAGTGAAATTATGGCTATGAGCTATGAAGCAAATGAGAACATAAATGTCATAATAGACGAAGCAGAGAAAAAGATATTTGATATTACTCAAAAAAGAAGTCGTGAAGGATTGGACCCAATTAAGGAAGTACTACTTGAAAGCTTATCCAGAATAGAACAGATGGCACTGAATAAGAGCAATTTAACTGGACTTACAACAGGCTTTATAGATTTAGATCATAAAACCTCAGGGCTTCAAAAATCTGACCTTATACTAGTAGCAGCTAGGCCTTCCATGGGAAAGACAGCCTTTTCTATAAATATTGCAGTTAACGCAGCACTTAAGGGAAATGCATCTGTGGCTATATTTAGCCTTGAAATGTCAAAAGAACAGCTTGTGCAGCGTATTCTAAGCTCTGAATCCCATGTAGAACTGCAAAAAATAATAAATGGAAGACTAAATGAAGACGATTGGCAAAAGTTATTACGTGCTATGGGACCATTGTCACAAGCTAAAATATTCATAGATGATACACCAGCAATTTCATTAATGGAAATGAAAGCTAAATGTAGAAGGCTTAAAATGGAAAAGGGTTTAGACCTTATAATGATAGATTATTTGCAGTTAATGTCTGGCGAAGGGAGAACAGAAAACAGACAACAGGAAATTTCTAATATATCTAGAGGGTTAAAAGGACTAGCTAAAGAAATGGATTGCCCAGTAATAGCATTATCTCAGCTATCACGTGCACCTGAAATTAGATCTGATCACAGACCTATACTTTCAGATCTTCGTGAATCTGGAGCAATAGAGCAGGATGCTGATATTGTAATGTTTTTATATAGAGATGATTATTATCATCCTGATTCAGAAAAGAAGAATATTGGAGAAGTGATAATTGCTAAACACCGTAATGGACCTACTGGAACAGTAGAATTAGTATTTATGGGTGAATATACTAAGTTTGTTAACTTAGAAAAGCCAAGGCAATAAAATTTAGAACCACACATATAATCAGGGGGGATGCTAGTGTGTGAAATCAAGGGAAACAGGGTGAAGATAAGGCATCTAAAATATGAAGATGTGGTGGCAATGAAAAATTGGGGAAAGCATGATGACCCATTATTTAAGGATTATAACTTTCCAAATTTAAGTGAAGAAGAGATGCTAAGCTGGTATAATTACCGTACTTCACGAAAAGATTCAAAGTGTTTTTCAGTTTTTAATGAAGAAAACAGAATGATAGGATATATAAATTTAAGAAATATTAGAAAGATAATGAGGACTGCAAGACTTGGAATAGTATTTGACCCTGCAGTTTTGAACCAGGGCTATGGTACTGATGCACTAAGGACAGCAATAGATTACTTTTTTAACGTGTTGAACTTGAATACTATTTTTCTAGATGTAGCAAAATTTAATAAGCGTGCCATAAGATGCTATGAAAAGTGTGGTTTTAAGAAAATCAGAGAATATCAGGCAAGACATTCAAGCCTTAAAGAAGAAAAGTATGATAGTGATAGTTATGTGTGGTATGATGAATTTTTTACAATCAAAAATGACATTGTTTACTGTAAATACTATGAGATGAAAATTCAGAAAAAATAGATAAAATCATATTCACATTGTACTTATGAAGCATAGCTATATAAGCTGTAGATATGTGTATAAGAATTTAAGAAATTAACTAAAATGTGGATAAAAAATAAGTATATTGTACAATATACTGTTTCAATATAATTATTAAAGAGATTCTTAAGCTTTGCAATTTTAGGATGGAAGCTATGAGTCTCTTTTTAGTTTGTTTGCAGAGCTCTTATTATCATTTCATTATATAAACGATTCTAAAAGTCAAAGCAAAAAAGTTATAAAATGTTATTGACAACAAGACTATCATCTTGTATCATATTAAGAGTAGTCCCAAAAAGACCCATAAGAATAGGCATAATCAGCGGACCCAAACATGCTTTTCGATTTGGTGTACATTGCTTAGTTACTTGGGACAAGCTAGAGGATTAGACTGTTAATCTGTGGAGTAAACTTACTATGACCCATTAGCTCAGTCGGCAGAGCACCTGACTTTTAATCAGGGTGTCCCGCGTTCGAATCGCGGATGGGTCACCATTTAAGGCCCTATGGTCAAGCGGTTAAGACATCGCCCTTTCACGGCGGTAACCCGGGTTCGAATCCCGGTAGGGTCACCAATTTATGGGCGCATAGCTCAGTTGGGAGAGCACCTGCCTTACAAGCAGGGGGTCATAGGTTCGAGCCCTATTGTGCCCACCATTTATCAATTAGTATTTTGCAGTTGATGTTTTGGGCTTGTAGCTCAGGCGGTTAGAGCGCACGCCTGATAAGCGTGAGGTCGGTGGTTCGAGTCCACCCAGGCCCACCACAACAACATATTATTGACATTAGGTAAGTAATAATGTATAATGATAATTGGCTAGTAACTATGTATAATTGTTAATCAATATGAGGGCCTTTAGCTCAGTAGGTTAGAGCGTCCGGCTCATAACCGGCAGGTCCGGGGTTCGAGTCCCTGAAGGCCCACCAACAATAATATATTAAGGCAGCAAACTTTTGGTTTGCTGCCTTTTATTTACTTGACAGAATCATTTCTTTTATTATGAGTTTAATGTTATCCATTATAAATTTCTGTTCAACTTTAATAAGCATTATGTTATCAGGAGTCGTATATTGGGACAAATCCTTTAAACGTTCTTTAAATGGCCATTTTGAAATATCTATAAAAAGACATTTCATTGTAGGAGTTATTAATCCTCTTTTATATTCTAATTTGACAGTTAATTTGTCATCAACCCATTTAAAACTATAGTTGTCTGTAAAAAAAACTATATTTTCATCTTTCTTACTAGCCTCGCAGTAAATTATGAGTATATCACCCTGAATTTCTATGTTTTTTATTTTTACTTTTACTTTATTGCCATTATTTAATATGAATAGGCTTTTTGAATCTTCTATTATATTGAATATGTTCATTACTGGAATTAGGTAATATAGGTCATCATAATTATGGTTTAATATTCTATTTAAAAGTACTTCATCTTTAGTGTTAAGATATTGATTGTAGAATTCAACACAGTCCTTACCTGTATATTTATCATCTCTAAATATTCCAATGCTTTCTTCAAGGGTTTTTAATTTAAAATTACCAAGATTTAAATATGAACTTTCCAATTTTACCTTTCTATAAATATCAAAGCTTTCAATACCTTTTAAGTTGCTTGATAAATTATATTTGCTCATTCTGTTTTCTAAAAAAGGGATATCAAAGCTATCTCCATTATATGTAATAGCAATTTTAAAGTCTTTAATATATTCATTAAACTGGTACAATAAATTTTTTTCATCATTTAGATTATCAGCGAAAAACTGCACTAATTTCCAGCCAATATCTTTATAGCTGTAATGAACTAATCCAATTAGATAAATAGAGTTGTATTTATGTGAAAAACCAGTAGTTTCAATGTCAATAAAGCAGATTTCACTTTTATCAAAACCTTTATAGTCATACTCTAATGCATCCAAAATATGTTCATATATAATCATGTATAATTACTCCTTTATATAGAATGTGTTATAATAAGTCTATATAATATAATAATAGCATAGTACACTATAACAATCCACTGAAAGGAGCATATAGATGAATCAGGAATATAAATCTGAAAACAGTATAGATATGGTAAACATGAAGGACGAAGATATAAAAAATGAAATTATCAATTTGAATGTAAAGCAGCTAACAATTGTAAGAAATATGTCATATTATTATTTAGTTGGTCATATTGCTAAAATCATTAATGATATTCGTATTGAAAATGTATTAGATGATGCTGATATTAAAAATGAAAAGCAATTGGTTGATGACATTGTAAATAATATTATTGATTCCTTTAAAGGATACAATCTGGTATTTACCAAAGAGGAAATAAGAGATAATAAAAAAAGATTAATTTCCTCTAGAAAAGCGCTTTACAATTTATCTAACGCACTAAAGGGATATGTAATAGAACTTTCATACATAAAGGAAATCATAGACCATTATGCAATGAAGGATTTGGGTAAGGACAAAGGATACTATGAAGTTAATAAAAAAGATATTGATTATCTGATAGATAGGATAGACTATATGTTAAGTAATGAAGCAATTGATTATAATACTTATATAAAATTAATTTCTGATATATTATTATTAACACCTTTTAGAATGAGTAAATTTAGGTATTATGAAGTATTAAGGAAAACCCTTCTAAGAAATTTTAGAAATTATCCTATAAATATTGTAGAAAGCAAAATTGAAGAGTATAAGATGATTTTTAACAGCACATTATTAGGTGATTATGGAATATTATTTGATCAATATTTTGCTGGTATTCAAAAGCTTAAAAAAAGAAAACTGGATAATATGAAATCCAATGAGTTGGAAGAAGTAAATACTGTTATAAAAGGCTTAAATGATGAGATAAATAAGATAAATATACTGATAATTGAATTAGGCATTATAGTAAACAAGCTAATAGTACTATATTTGACAAAAGACATTGCTGAAGATTTAACGGATGAAGATGATTTATGTTTTAAGCTTGAAGAATTTGAAGATAAAAAAAATAAAGAATTACTAAACTACTTATTGGAAGTTTCAAATAGAAAGCTTAAAGAAAATGAAAATAAGCTATTGGAGCAAACAGGTTACTTTGAGAAACTTGTACATGAAAGCACAAATAGAGGTATTACCTATGAAAGTATATTAGATGAAGGAATAAAGAAAACTGGAGAAGTGCTTGCGTATTATAATGATATAAAATTTACTAAGCAGGAGATACTTTTTGCAGAAAAATATGAGGTTATAAATGATACCTACCTTGAGCAGCTTATAGATAGTTTGATACAGTATATAAATAGGAGTATTTCATCAATGAATAGTCTGGAAAGAAAGATAAGAATGAGAAGGCTTTTATCTCTAATTGAGCTGCCCTTTGAAAATAAGGATGAGTTTTTAACGTATATGAAATATTCATTTGATAAGAGGATAGTAGCAATGGATGAAATAGCATTTGCTTTCTATGTGTTGAATCAAATACTTGATGAATTTAAAGAAAGGCATTAAAGCCTTTCTTTTTTTATGGATTAAAATAGGAAATTGTGACAATAATATATTGGTATAGACTGGAGGGATAATATGAGTATGAAAGTAGGTTTGCCTAGGGGTATGTTGTATTTTGAATATTTTCCTCTATGGAGAAGATTCTTTGAAAACTTGGGAATAGAAGTTGTTACATCTCCTAGGACAAATAAAGACATTCTTGACAGAGGAATTAATGCATGTGTTGATGAATCCTGTTTGCCTGTTAAGGTATTTCATGGCCACGTAGATTATTTGAGGGATAAGGTAGATTATATATTTATTCCTAAAATAATTAGTACCCATAAAAGAGAGTATAACTGTCCAAAACATCTAGGACTTCCTGATATGATAAAGAATAGCTTTAGTGATTTACCTGGAATTATTGAACCAGTAGTTAACTTAAGAAAATCAAAAAGGGAATTAAGAAGGCCTATTATTGATGCTGGTGCTAATTTTGAAAAAAGCACCAGAAAGATATTTGAGGCTTTTCATGATGCCTATAGACAATATGAACAGTTTATAAAAATGATAACAACAAGGATAATCTCGTTGAGTACTTTAAATAAAAATGATGATATACATATTTTTCGCAATATAATAGACCATTACAATGGAAGAAAGATATTGGTACTTGGCCATTCGTACAATATATATGACCAATATATTAATATGGAATTGATAAGAAAGCTTAAGAATGCAAATTTTGATGTTATGACAGCAGAAATGGTTGAGGAAAAGAAAATTAGAGAATTTGCGTCTAAATTACCTAAAAGGATGTTCTGGACTAATGGTCAAAGAATTATTGGAGCAGCATATTCTCTAATTGATGCGAAAGCTATTTCAGGGATAATATATGTATCAGCTTTTGGGTGTGGTTTAGACTCTGTTTTTATAGATCTTATAGAAAGAAAGGCAAAAGAATCTGAAATTCCATTTACCTTGCTTACTATAGATGAGCAAACAGGTGAGGCAGGAGTCAATACAAGGGTAGAGGCTTTTACAGATATGTTAGATTGGAGGGAAAGAGATGAAGATAACATTTCCACACTTTGGTAATGTATACATTGCTGGTAAAGCTTTTTTTGAGGAGTTGGGACAGGAAGTAATTCCACCTCCAAAGAGCAGTCAAAAAACATTGGAAATAGGTACAAAGAGTTCACAGGAAACTATCTGCCTACCTCTTAAAGTAATGATAGGAAATTTTGTAGAAAGCATCGAAAAAGGTGCAGATACAATAATATTAACTGGAAGCTGTGGTCCTTGCAGATTTGGATATTACTCAATACTTCAGAGGAATATATTGGAGGACCTAGGATATGATGTTGATTTTATAGTGCTTGATCCTATTGGAGAAGGATTTTATAATCTTAAAAAAAATGCATATAAACTGTTTAATGCTAAAAATATAAGGGATATAGTAAAAGCTGGGAAGTTAGGATGGCAGTTGATAAAAAAGGCTGATTATATAACAGATTTATCTAATAAAAAGAGGGCTTATGCAGTTAATAGCCATGAGGTTGATAAGATTATTGATAGATATTATAGAGATGCTGAAAAGACATTTGGAGCTAAAGAATTAATTAATTTAATGGATAATACTATTAATGAACTAAACAATGTAAAATTAAAAGATGATTTTGAACCCATACGTATAGGGATAATAGGGGAAATATATACAGTTATTGAACCTTTTGTAAACATGGAAATAGAAAAAAAATTAGGACATATGGGAGTTTTGGTAGACAAGTCATTGACGCCAACTATTTGGGTTGAGCATCATATAAAATCATATCCTTTTGGCTCAAAATCTGAAAGATTAAAGTATAAAAAAGCAGAACCATATTTAAAAACTTTGGTAGGAGGTCATGGAAGGGAAACAGTAGGGTCAGCAGTGTATTATGCGGAAAATGGATTCGATGGTGCAATACAGCTACTGCCTTTAAATTGCATGCCTGAAATAGTTGCCAAAAGTATCTTAAGCACTGTAAGTGAAGATTATCAGTTTCCTATTATGACGTTAATACTAGATGAGATGACAGGAGAAGCAGGATATATGACAAGACTTGAAGCCTTTGTTGATTTACTATACAGAAAGAGGGAGGAGAACAGATGGAAAAGTATTATTTAGGTATAGATGTTGGTTCCGTTAGTACTAATATTATCCTCATGGATGAGGAGAACAATGTATACTATAAAAAATATTTAAGGACACAGGGAAAACCAATAGAGATACTAAGGAAAAGCATGGGGGATATTTTGAATGAAGTTGGTGAAGTTGAAATATTAGGTGTAGGTGCAACTGGAAGTGGTCGGTATTTAGCAGATATAATAGTTGGTGCTGATATTGTGAAGAATGAAATAACAGCACATGCTATTGCTGGGCTTAATTATAATCCATTAGTTAGAACAATAATAGAAATCGGTGGTCAAGATTCAAAGATAATTATACTTAGGGATGGAGTAGTTGTTGATTTTGCAATGAATACAGTTTGTGCAGCAGGAACAGGTTCCTTCCTTGATAGGCAAGCTATAAGGTTGGGAATTGATATAAGTGAATTTGGAAGTCTTGCCCTTAAGTCTAAAAGTCCTGTGCGTATTGCAGGTAGATGTGCAGTATTTGCAGAATCTGATATGATTCATAAACAACAGTTAGGTCATAACCAGTCTGATATTGCTAAAGGTTTATGTGATGCATTAGTTAGAAATTATTTAAATAATGTAGGTAAAGGAAAAGAGATATTAGAGCCTATATTATTTCAGGGTGGAGTTGCAGCAAATATAGGAATCAGGCAAGCTTTTGTTGAGGCCTTAAACATGGAAGTTCAGGTACCTGATAACTATGATGTAATGGGAGCAATAGGAGCTGCAATACTAGCTAAGGAGGAGATGAAAAAGAAAAATAAAACAAATTTCAAAGGATTTTCAATAGGCTCTTTAGAACACAAGGTTCATGGCTTTGAATGTGATGGATGTTCAAATAGGTGTGAAATAGTTGAGATTAGAACCAACAACAGAATATTAGCTAGATATGGAGACAAGTGTGGTAAATGGTCTAACTCAATTAAAAATGATGATTCGAAACTGGCATAGGAAAACAGGGATTTATGCTCCTGTTTCTATTTATTTTTGACAACTAAGTATTATTACACAATAAAGAATTTAAATAGGTGTATAGGTATAGATCAAAGAGGACTTGGAAAATCAGACAAACCGTGGAAAGGGTATGATTATAATAGATTAGCAGATGATGTTTAAAAAACAAAAAAGCTGATTTGTAGTATAATCAGCTTTTTTATTATACATAATGGTCGGGATGACTGGATTTGAACCAGCGACCCCAAGTCCCCCAGACTTGTGCGCTAACCGGACTGCGCTACATCCCGTAAATACAAAATATATTATATATGAAAATTATAAATTTGTAAAGTGTGTTTAATAACACGAAAATATATGGTATACTAAATGTAAAATATAACTGGAGGTAATAAAGTTTGCTATTATATATTCAAGAAGTTTTAATAGTTTTATTTATGGCAAGTATTTTTGGGTATATTTTTGTTGTATTAAAGCAAAAGATGTACCTAAAGAATAATATGATAGTAATTGAGAACAAGTCCGTTACACAGGAAGATTTGGACAAGGCTGATATGAAAGAGTTTATTATAAATGGTAGAGCTGTAAATTCAGGAGATGAAGTAAAAGTTATAACAACAGATAAAGGGAGCCTTAAAGGTACACTAATTGGAATAGTAAAAAAGGATAGAACTATGTTAATAGTAACATACAAAGATGAAATAAAAGAACTAAAAATTGATAATATTGAAAAATTTAAAATAATAAGTAAATACGGTAAATTTTTTAATTGATAATTGAAATATAACAAAATATATTAAGGTGATATCATGAGTCAGGAAGATAGGATCAATAGAAGGAGACGTAAAAAGAAAATTAGATTTGCTTTATTTGGATTTGTTCTAATATATATGTTTTTTAGAAGTGTACCCTCTTTATTTGCTATAGGCACAAAAACTGAACTTCCTGAGAAATATAGTGTAGATGATAAGATAAGTACTGAAGCTATTATAATTAAAGATGAGACAATATTTGCAGCTGATGGTACAGGACAAATAAAACTAATTGCAAAAGAAGGTGAGAGAGTTCCTGTAGGAGCAAAAATATTAGAACTGGATTTATTAAGCGACACATCTGAACTGAAAGAAAGATTAGAAGAGATTGAAAATAAGATTGCCATTCTTAAAAAAGCCAGCGGAGAAAATGGCATTGCAAAGGATAATAACAGCGATGTGAATAGTATTGCTAATGTAATAGATGATATTCAATTTATAGTATCTAGAGGGGAATATAATACTGTTGATTATTTAAAGGACAAGCTGACTAATAACTACAGTGAAGAAATGGGGATTTCTGAGGATGATACTCTCATTGAATATAGCTTGGAAGCTTTGGAAAAAGAAAAGGAAGAAGTTGAGAAACAGATTTCCAGTAGTATAGTAAACTATTACTCAAAAATATCCGGTATTGTTTCATATAAGTTCGATAACTATGAGAAGGATTATACTATAGCTAATAAGGAATTATATGAGTATTCAGACTTTAAGAATATCAAGGAACAATTAAAAATATCTTCTACAGGCGATAAAGTTGAGGTCAAGCAACCGATTTTTAAGATAATTAACAATTTTGAATGGTATATGCTAATTAAAATTGACGATATTGACGATATAAAATCCTATAAAGAAGGAGATTCTATTCTTCTGTCAGGAAAAGATATTATAGGAAATCTAAAGGGTTATATTGAGAGGATAAGTTTTGAAGGAGATAAGGGTATAATACTATGTAGATTCAATAGATATTTTGAAAATTATTATGACAAAAGATATATAAAACTTGATATAATAAAAAATAAATATGATTCATTTAGAATAAGGAAAAAGTGTGTGATAGAAAAGGACGGACTTAAAGGAGTTTACATAAGGGATATTAGTGGGATAATTAGATTTAGACCTATTGAAATTATAAGTGAAGATGATGATTATGTATATATTAGTACAGGTGATAAAAATAATTATATCTTTACAGGAGAGGGGGAAGAAAAAGTCAGGACTGTTAGGCAGTTTGACGAAATACTATTAAACCCTTCATATGTGGAAGAAGGAATGATAATAGAATGACAGCAAGGAGGTAATTAAAATTAGCATTAGGGATAATTTAAAGTTAATTGAAGAAAATATTTATGAAGCTTTGGTTAAATCAGGTAGAGAAAATGACAAAGTAGAAATAATAGCTGTTACTAAAACCGTTGATACAGATAGGATTCAGGAAGCATTAGATTTAGGGCTTAAGAACATCGGAGAAAATAGACCTCAAGAATTGATAAAAAAGTACGATATTCTAGGTAAGGGACCTAATTATCATATGATTGGGCACCTTCAAACAAATAAGGTTAAGTATATAATTGATAAGGTATCATTAATTCATTCTTTGGATCGTATTCCATTAGCTGAAGAACTGGATAAAAGAGCAAAAATGCACAATATTATTATCAACGCACTTATTCAAGTAAATGTAGCTGAAGAGGATTCAAAATTTGGGCTTAAAGTCGAGGAGGTAATGCCTTTTATTGAAAGTATGTCAAAATATTCTAACGTTAAAATAAAAGGACTTATGACAATTGCTCCTTTTAGTGAAAATCCTGAAGATATAAGATGGGTATTTAGAAAGCTTCGTCAGTTAAGAGATGATATTGATAGGGAGAAATTTGAAAATGTTGAGATGAAGATATTATCTATGGGAATGACAAATGATTACAAAATTGCAATTGAAGAAGGAGCAAATATGGTTAGGATTGGAACTGGGCTTTTTGGAAAAAGAAATTATTAAGGAGGGTTTTTATGTCTGGTATAGTTGATAAGCTAAAATATTTTATTGGAATTGACGATTTAGATGATGACGTAGAAGAAGAGGAAACTCAGGAAGACGAAGAATTACAAGAGCTACCAGTAAATACTCAAATGAGGAAGATGAGAAACAAAGTAGTAAATATACATACAACAAGCAATATGAAATTAGTTATTCATGAGCCTTTAACTTATGAAGATGCACCAAGCATTGTAGATGATTTGAAAATGAGAAAAACAGTTGTTGTTAATTTGGAACAGCTGGAAACAGGAGTAAAAAGACAGATATTTGATTTTATAAATGGTGGATTGTATTCTTTAGAAGGTTCTATACAAAAGGTAACAACTGATATATTTATTTTAGCACCGGCAAATGTTGAAATTGATGGAAATATTAAAGATGAATTGAAAAACAAGGGAATATTTAAATGGTAATTTATATTTAGGAAGAGGTAATCTAATGCATAATATATATAATGCAGTTAGCATATTATTCGAGATAATAGAATTATTAATATTAGTCAGGATAATTATGTCATGGTTTGGAATTGGAAATTATAATACTTTTGGACGGATAATATATGAGATGACAGAACCAATATTATCATTTTCCAGAGAGATTATAAACAAATTAGGTATCAATACAGGTATTCTAGATTTCTCTCCTATTGTAGCATTGCTTATTTTGAGATTGATTTTGACGGCGCTTAGAGCATTAATTTACTAGTTATATGGTGATTGAATGGAACTAGATAAGGAGAAGTTTTTAGAGCATATTAAAGACAAGAATCAGATATTAAATATGCGAAAATTATTGGACAAAATAGAAATAACCTTAAATAAATACCAGGTACAGGTAACGGATTTTATGGATCCTTATGAGATAAGACTTTCAAGGTCTATACTTAATAGGTTTGCAGATATAGAATATAAAGAAATAGGCGGTATAGAGGAAGCTGAAAGAAATATTATAGTTATTTATCCTCACTATATTCAAATAGAGGATATTGACTTGTATATAGCAGCTCTTTCAATAGAAGTGAACAATAATAAGCTTTCTCATAGAGATTTTTTAGGCGGAATTCTAAATTTAGGAATAAACCGCAGTAAAGTAGGGGATATATTAATACATGAGGGATATGCACAAGCTATTGTGAAAAGAGAAGTATCAGATTATATATTAGCAAGCCTTGATAAAATTGGAAAGCATAAGGTTATATTAAGGGAGATTCCAATAAAGGACCTTAAGGCAGGTAAAGTGGATTACATAATAAAACATGCAGTATTATCTTCCCTAAGATTAGATGTACTTATAAGTGGAGCATTTAATCTGTCAAGAAATGATAGCCAAAGGTTGGTTGTTACCCAAAGAGTAAAAGTTAATTGGGAACCAATTGATAAGATATCAAAGGATGTAAAAGAGGGGGATATAATATCTGTAAAAGGATATGGTAGGTTCATTTTAAGTAAAATTGAAGGTACTAGTAAGAAAGGGAAAATTAAGGTAGAACTAAAATTACTTATTTAAATGGAGTGAGCTATATGATTACACCCCTTGATATTCAAAATAAAGAATTTAAGAAATCCATAAGAGGATATAAAGAATCTGAAGTTGATGAATTCCTAGATGAAATAATTAAGGATTATGAAAAAATATATAAGGAAAATATTGAATTAAAGGATAAGATATTACTTTTAAATGAGCAGATTGAAAAATATAATGCTCTGGAGGACACGTTGAAGGAAACACTTATTGTTGCCCAAAATACAGCAGATGAACTAGTTTTATCAGCAAAGCAAAAAGCTGAACTCATAATAAAAGAAGCTAATAATGAATCAAAGAAGTTGATAGATGAGGCACAAAATGAAGTAAAATCTATTAGAAGGGAATATGAAAGCTTATTAAAGGAAATGATTATATTTAGAACACGTTATAAATCTCTTATTGAATCTCAGCTATCGACATTGGAACAGTTTTATTCGGATATAGAAAGTAGAGAGATGAGCAATAATAAAGATAAAAATTCAGGATCAGATATCGGGGAAGATAAAAAGACGGAGTTAGAAGAATACAGTATTGAAATTGAAGAAAACATAAAAGATTTGGGGGCATAGCCCCCAAGTTTCTTTTAGCATGAGATAAGGTGGAGGAATATTTATGACAAGGCAAATAAAAATAGATGAAGAATTGCATATTGGAGGGAATGAGTTTGTAATCATTGCAGGTCCATGTGCTGTAGAAAGTGAAAAACAGATGGAGATTATTGGTAAGGAATTTTATAAATTAGGCATTAAGATTATTAGGGGTGGAGCATTTAAACCAAGAACTAATCCTGCATCCTTTCAGGGATTAGGTTTCGAAGGGTTAAAGATATTAAAGAGTTTAAAGAATTCTTACGGTTTTAAAATCTTATCTGAAATTTTGGATCCTAGAGATGTAGAAAGGGCTTATGAATATATAGACATATACCAAATTGGTTCGAGAAATATGCAAAACTACGCTCTCTTAAAAGAGATTGGCAAACAAGACAAGCCAGTGTTGCTTAAAAGAGGTATGAATGCTACTTATGATGAATGGATAAACGCTTCAGAATACATTAGCTCAGAGGGAAACAATAATATTATTCTTTGTGAAAGAGGTATAAGGACCTTTAACAGTTATACTAGAAATACTTTAGATTTGATGAGTGTCCCAGTAATGAAATACAAAACAGAATACCCTATAGTTGTAGACCCAAGCCATGGAACAGGAAGAAGGAATTTAATACTTCCAGCTACTAGGGCGGCATTGGCAATTGGTGCAAATGGAGTATTGATAGAGGTACATCCACAACCTGAAAAAGCTCTTTCAGATGGATATCAATCATTAGATTTGGATGAATTTAAAAACCTACTAAATGAAATTAATATGATGAAGTCTGCATTGAAAATAAATTAGTAAAATCAAGCCCCTTTTTTCATAGTATATATTAATAGATGGAAATGGAGGGGTTTGTTTGAATAGTATATATATAGATGAATATAATGATGAGCTATTGTTTTTTTTCATATTGTTAACACATATTTGGGGAGCAAAATTTAGAAAAGACAATTTGCTTTTCTTCCTGCTGATTCTAATGGCATACACCTAAAATAATGTTAGAAATTTACTAGGATTATAAGTTTATATATGGGCATATTATTTTATAAAACATTGTATAAGTATAGGGAGGAAAAAATGGAAGAAAAGCAAAAGAACCATTTTAGGAGACTTTTATTAGAAGAAAAGGAAAGAATTTTAGATACAATAGATAAGATGAAAAATGCACAGGAATTTGGATCTATGGATGAATATTATACAGAATTGTCTTTCTATGATAATCATCCAGCTGATATTGGTACAGAAGTATTTATGATGGAACAAGATAAGGGATTAGTTGATAAATTAAATGATACACTAGTGGAGATAGAATCTTCATTAGAATCAATTGATAGGGGAGATTATGGTAAGTGCATAGCCTGTGGCAAGGAAATAGATGAGGAGCGTCTAAAATTGATTCCATATTTAAAGCTATGTATTAACTGTACTGAAGAAAAGATACCTTTAGAAAAGAAAATGGAATTTAGACCTGAAGAGGAAGGTAGTATGAGTCCTTTTAGCAACTACAAAAATAACAATGAAATTGATGGATTTGATAGAGAAGATAGCTATCAGGAGGTAGCAAGATATAACAAAGTAGACAAAGATCCTTCTTTTAACACAGGAGACCATTTAGGTATATTTGATGAGGATAACAGTGGATCAGTTGAAGATGTAGAGGAAATTTCACAAGATTACTATAAGGATACCCTAAAATAAATTTATAAAGACTTACATGAATAGGATTCGTGATAAGTCTTTATTTTTTGGTTGGAATGGTATATTGTAATAAAGGCTATTATGTTTTAAAATAGTATTAGACTGAAATTAGTTAGGAGGAAAACATATTGGCGTATTTTATCATAGCAATAGTAATTATAGTGATGGACCAGCTAACCAAATTTGCAGCAGTCAAATATTTAAAGGGTAACAGTCCATATATTGTAATAGAAGATTTTTTTCAGCTATACTATGTTGAAAACACAGGAGCAGCTTTTGGAATTTTCAAAAATGGTAGGATATTTTTCATCATAGTATCAATATTGGTAATAATATTTGTAATTCTATTTATGTTTAAATACTTAAACACCTTAAATAACACAATGAAAATAGCATTAGCATTATTTATTGGCGGTTCAATAGGTAACCTAATAGATAGAATAAGGATAGGATATGTTGTAGATTTTATAAGCTTTAAACTTCCTTTTGGATACGATTTTCCTGTGTTCAATGTAGCTGATACTTTTATTGTAATTTCAACAATACTAATTATGGTGATGATACTTTTCAGTAAATACGAGAGTTGAGGATGAAGTATGAATTTATATGAGTTGTATGTTGAAGATGAACTTGGAGAGAGATTGGACTCTTATATATCAGATCAAATTGAAGAAGTATCAAGGTCTTATATAACTAAACTTATAAAAGATGGGTTGGTTTTGGTAAACGGGGATAGGAAAAAGCCAAAATATATTGTAAAAAGAGGAGATTTTATACAAATAAATCTTCCTGAAAGGAAGGGATTAGAGCCAGTTGCTGAAGATATTCCCCTTAATATAGTATACGAGGATAATGATATCATTGTAATAAATAAACCTAAGGGAATGGTAGTACATCCAGCACCAGGAAGTATTTCAAATACTTTGGTAAATGCATTATTAAACTATACCAGTAATCTATCAAATATTAATGGAGAAATCAGGCCAGGTATTGTTCATAGGTTAGACAAGGATACAACAGGTCTTTTGGTGGTAGCAAAAAATAATGAAGCACATAAAAAGCTTGTAAAACAGTTGAATGAGAGGACTTTAAAACGAATATATATAGCGTTGGTTCATGGTGTTGTAAAAAATGATGAAGGAACTATAGATGCACCAATAGGGAGGAATCCGAAAAATAGATTGAAAATGGCTGTAACAAATATAAATAGCAAAGAGGCTATTACAAATTTTAAGGTATTAGAAAGATTTAAGGATTATACATTACTAGAGCTATCCTTAAAGACTGGAAGAACTCATCAAATAAGAGTTCACCTATCTTATATCAATCATCCTGTAGTAGGTGATTTTCAATACACAAATAGAAAAAATGAATTTGGTATCAAAACTCAAATGCTTCATGCACGGAAGTTAGGGTTAATAAACCCTGGTTCAGGTGAATATATGGAGTTTTTAGCAGAACCTCCAGAGGAATTTTTAAAAATAATAGAATTACTTAGAAATAGAAACAGGTAGGTGAAAAGAGTGAAAACAAAGGCTGTAATATTGGATGAAAAGGCAATCCAAAGAGCAACGACGAGAATTGCAAACGAAATAATAGAGAGAAATAAAGGAATCAAAGATGTAGTTTTGGCTGGTGTTAAAACAAGGGGAGTTCCCTTTGCAGAAAGGTTGGCAAAGAAAATAGAGTCTATTGAAGGCGAAAAAGTTCCAGTTATAACATTGGATATTACATATTATAGGGATGATTTGACTAAGGTAAGTGATGAACCTTTAATCAAAAATAGCAATGATAAATATGATGTTAAAGACAAAATAGTAGTTTTAGTGGATGATGTAATATATACTGGAAGAACAGTAAGAGCTGCTCTAGATGCTATTATGGATATGGGAAGAGCAAAGAAAGTACAACTGGCTGTATTAATAGATAGAGGCCATAGAGAATTACCTATAAGACCAGATTTTGTAGGTAAAAATGTTCCTACATCTAAAAAAGAAGTAATAAGCGTGAAATTTACAGAAACTGATGGAATAGACCAGGTGGTAATAAATACAAAAGAGTAGAAATTATTCTTCTACTCTTTTAATATTTTCTACATACTCTTTTTTAGGTGTTACAAAGATTGTTTCATAATTGTCATATATTACCATACCAGCTTTTGCATTTTTAGGCTTTTTTACATTTTTTCTTTCTGTATAATCAACAGCTACATTATTTGAATTCTTGCCCTTGCTATAGTAAGCAGCAAGAGTTGCAGCTTCTTCTAGAGTTTTAGAGGGGACTATATTATTATCACTCTTTATAATAACATGGCTTCCTGGCATCTTTTGTGCATGTAGCCAAATATCCTTTTTATTTGCAGTTTTTAAAGTTAATAAATCGTTTTGTTTGTTGTTTTTACCTACGAATATATGAAATCCATCTGATGATATAAAATGGTATGGCTTTGAAACTTTATTATTCTTATTTTTCTTATATTTTCCCTTTAAATATCCTTCATTAATTAATTCTTCTTTTATTTCCTCTAACTCAATAAGTTCTGTGCAGTTATCTATATTGTTTAATACATTTTCCAGATATTCTATTTCTTTTTCAGTATCAGGTATCTGCTCCAGTAATAGTTTATGGGCGTGTTTAAGTTTAGCATATTTCTTATAATATCTCTGAGCATTTTCTACTGGAGAGTATTTATTATCAAGGGGTACTGTAATCTTTTCCATTTTGTCATCATAGAAGTTTTCAAGGTCTATGCTGCTTGTACCTTTTTCAATTCTGTATATATTTGCAGATATTAGATCAGCATATATTTTATATATTTCTCTATCTTCACTCTCTAATAGCTCTTGCTTTTGCTTTGCCAGCTTATTTAAAGCCCTTTCAAGGTTTACCTGTATAGATTTTCTTATTGATTGTGATTTTTGATGTATTCTATCTAGCTTATCGTTTTCGGTATAATATATATCAAGTACTTCATTTATAGAATCTACATAGATTTTGCTTTTATCTCCAAACTGATTTATGTCTAGACTATGAAAAGCAGTGTAATCATCTCCGTAGTCATTTTTTATTAATACAGGATGAAAATCACATTTTCTTACTTTTTCTATTATAGAAGCAAAACTTGCATATAAGGCTTTTTTTTCACTTTCAGATATAGTACCTAATGGTCTATCTATATCTATTTGTGCAATTGAACAGATTTCCTTGCTAATTAGTGGACTTAATCCTGAAAAGTTTGTATAAAAAAACTTATATACTTGTTTATTTTTATTGTCATTTTCAATGAGGGAATAAAAGTCTGGTTCAGTTGATGTTAATGGATTCAATCTATCCTGCTTAGCAAGTGTATATAAAAGGCCTGGTAATACTTGTCTAACACTGCTTATTTCAGGGGTGACTTTTTTTATAGCATCTATTATCTTTAATGATGCTTTGTCTATAAGTATTATATTGCTATGTTTTCCCATGATTTCAATTATAAGCCTTTTTATTGACACTTCACCTAACTCATCTAAAGAGGAAACATCAATAAAAACTATTCTATCCATCTCATGTTGCTCAATATTTAATATAGTTCCTCCTGATAAATGCTTTCTCAATAGCATACAGAACATTGGAGGAGTAGGCGGGTTTTCCATCCCATATCTGGTAAGATGTAGTCTGGGATTATTACTGCTGGATGAAACCAGAAGCCTATGAGTTTTTCCTTTATTATATATATAAATTATAATTTCATCTTTTTCATGCTGATATATCTTATCAACTCTGCCTCCCAATAACAAGTCATTTAATTCTAATACTATGTTTCTTGTAACTATACCATCTAGTGACATATGAACCTCCATTAATCTAATTTAGTTATAACGTTTTTTCAAAAAAATATTAGTTAAGAAAATGTAATATATTATAGACTAAAATGCCTTTAGTATATATTATAGTTCATAAAGCTACAAATTAAAAGAATTTGGATTGACAAGGATATATTTATTGGTATGATTATTTATTAGGAGATGATAAATATGATTAGAAGCATGACTGGTTTTGGCAGAGGTGAGTTTTCGGATACAATACATAATTTTAGTGTAGAGATAAAAACTGTTAATCATAGATATAACGATATAATGATAAAAATGCCAAAGCATCTGAATTATTTGGAAGAAAATATAAAGAAGTACATAAAGAAGTATATTAATAGAGGTAGAGTAGAAGTATACATCAATGTGGAGTATGTAAGTGAATCACCAATAGATGTAAGTATTGACGTACCTTTGGCTAAATCATATAAAAGTGCATTAGAAAGCTTAATAGAGGAATTAAATATTGAATATAAAGTAGGATTAGAGGATATATTGACATTGAATGATGTTGTAAAAACTGAAAGAAAAGATATAGATAAGGATATTGTGTGGAATTGCCTAACTAAGGCTCTGGATATAGCTTTAGATAGTGTTAAGGCTATGAGAATAGAAGAGGGAATTGCACTTAAAAAAGATATTGAATGCCAGCTGAATACCATGAATCATATGATTTTGGAGATTGAAAAAAGGGCTCCCTTTGTTGTAAAAGAATATAAAGAAAAATTACAGCAAAGAATAAAGGAATTAATTGATGAAGAACATAATCTAGATGATGAGAGATTAAATTATGAAGTTGCACTCTTTGCAGATAAAAGTGATATAAATGAAGAAATAGTCAGATTTAAAAGTCATATGAAGCAGTTTTTACAGAGCTTAGAATACGATGAGCCTATTGGAAGAAAGCTGGATTTTTTAATTCAAGAAATGAATAGAGAAATAAATACTATAGGGTCAAAAGCAAGTGACCTTTATATTACAAACTATGTTGTTGATATAAAGAGTGAATTAGAGAAAATAAGAGAACAGGTTCAAAACATAGAGTGATTTATTGAGGAGGGTTTATAATGGATATAAATCTAATTAATATTGGATTTGGAAATATAGTATCAGCTAGTAGGATAATTGCAATTGTAAGTCCAGAATCTGCACCTATAAAGAGAATGATACAAGAAGCAAGAGATAGTGGAGTATTAATTGATGCAACATATGGTAGGAGAACTAGAGCAGTTATTATAACTGATAGTGATCATATAATATTATCAGCTGTTCAGCCTGAAACAATTGCTCAAAGAGTTAACAGCAAATCAAGTCAAAAATTTGATTTAGAATAGAAAGCAGGGATATTATGTCAAAAGGTTTTTTATTGGTTATTTCTGGACCTTCAGGTAGTGGAAAAGGAACAGTATGTAAAAAGCTAATTGAAAGAAATGAAAAACTTGTTTTTTCTGTATCTGCTACTACTAGAAAACCTAGACCAGGCGAAATTGATGGAGTCAATTATTTTTTCATAGACGACAAAAAGTTTGATGAAATGGTAGATAATAATGAGTTTTTAGAGTATGCTAATGTTCATGGCAATAGATATGGAACACCAATAAATTTTGTTAAGAATGAAATTGAAAAAGGTGAAATAGTAATACTAGAAATAGATGTGCAAGGTGCAATTCAGATTAAGGAAAAATATAATGAAGCAGTATTTATTTTTTTAGTTCCACCATCTATGAATGAACTTAAGAATCGTATTGTAAAAAGAGGTACTGAAAGTAAGGAAGATATAGATTTAAGACTTAAGAATGCGTTAAATGAGCTTAAATTTGTTGATAAATATGATTATATTGTTATTAATGATGAAGTTGATGAAGCAGTTAATAAAATAGAAGCAATCATAAAAGCTGAAAAGTTAAGAGTAGCAAGACTAAAAGATATATTGGACAATATAATGTGAGGAGGTATAATATGTTTATTCCATCTATTAATGAATTAACAAAAATTGCAGATAGTAGATATACACTAGTTATGTTGGCATCAAAAAGGTCAAGACAAATAATTGAAGGGCAGAAACCTCTAGTCGATACTTCTTCAAATAAACCTGTAAGTATTGCTTTGGAGGAAATTGTAAAGGGCAAGGTTAAATATAAAAGACCAGAAATAAAAGGTTATAAGTAGGTGAGCTTATGTTAAAAGATAAAAATATTATAGTAGGAGTAACAGGTGGTATTGCAGCTTATAAGGTAGTAGATGTAGTTAGCAGGTTAAAGAAAAGAAAAGCTAATGTGGAAGTTATTATGACTGAAAATGCAACTAAATTTGTTACTCCATTGACATTCCAAACACTGGCTTTAAATGCTGTATATGTAGAAATGTTTAAGGAGCCTAAACATTATGATGTAGAGCATATATCATTAGCTGAAAAAGCTGATGTGTTTCTAATAGCACCTGCAACAGCAAATATAATTGGAAAAATAGCCAATGGAATAGCAGATGATTTATTGACTACAACAATTATGGCAACAACTTCTAAGGTTATATTTGCACCTGCTATGAATACAAATATGTATTTGAATCCAATAGTTCAGGATAATATTAAAAAATTAAAGGATCTAGGGTATGAATTTATTGAGCCTGGAGTTGGTATGTTAGCCTGCCAAACCTATGGCCCAGGAAGAATGGCAGAACCTCAGGATATTGTTGAATATATTATAAGTAGCTTAACTAAAAAGGACTTATCTGGACAGAAAATTGTAGTAACTGCTGGGCCAACTATAGAACCATTAGACCCAGTAAGGTATGTAACAAATCATTCTAGTGGGAAAATGGGTTATACCATCGCAAAGCAAGCAGCTAATAGAGGAGCAGAAGTAGTTCTGATTAGTGGACCAACACATTTAGATCCACCTAAGAATGTTAGAGTAGAATCTGTAAATACAACTATTGAAATGTTCAATGCTGTTGAAAGGGAATTTGATAGTTGTCAAGTATTGATAAAAGCTGCAGCTCCTTTGGATTATAGGCCTGAAACTGTAAGTGATGTAAAGATTAAGAAAAAAGATGGAGAAAATGATGAACTAAATATTAGATATATAAGAAACCCTGATATAGCACAATACTTTGGCAACAGGAAGAAGGATAAAATTGTTGTAGGATTTGCTGCTGAGACAAATGACCTTATTTCATATGCAAAGGAAAAGCTGAAAAAGAAGAATTTAGACTTTATAGTTGCTAATAATGTAAAAGTTCCTGGTGCTGGGTTTAAATCAGATACAAATATTGTAACTATAATAGATAAGGATGAAAAAATAAAGGACTATCCAATGATGGAAAAAGAGGAAGTAGCTGATATCATTCTGGATAAAGTAAAGGAGCTAATAGATAATAAAAAATATAGTTGTTAATTAATCCAAATTACTTGGGAATACTAGAAACCTTGTTATTATAAAAAGCTAGATAGGTTCACTTCTAGCTTTTATTATTCATATAAAAAGGATTGGTATTATGAATTATAAATATGCAGAAGTTATTATTAATAATAGGTCTTCAAGTACTGATATGCCCTATACTTATAAATTCAATCCTCAAGAGATTGATTATTTAGAAGTTGGTATGAGGGTTGTTGTTCCCTTTGGTACTGGAAATAAGCTTATAAAAGGTATAGTTATAGGTATTAAGGATAGGATAGATGACAATTCATATGAGTTAAAAAGCATAGTAGAAGTCTTGGATGAAAAACCTCTTATATCAAGAGAACTGGTAGAATTAAGCCTTTGGATGTCTAAAAATTATTTATGTACATATAAAAGTGCTCTTCAGGCTGTATTGCCACCAGGAGATTATAAAGAGATAAAGACTTATGTTTATCTGAATGAAAATTCAAGTAAAATGGACAACTATTCATTATGTCAAGTTGAAAAGGACATAATTCATTTTCTTGAATCTCAAGGGAACAGAGTTGATATTGAATGTATTAAGAAAAATATTAACAAGAAGAATATAACTAGATACATCAATAACTTGAAGTCAACAGGTATTATAGATACAGTTTTGGAAATTGAAACTTCAATGGATAAGAAATATGAGAAGATGGTTACTTTAATAGATAAAGATATTTCTATTGATAATATGGCAAAAATGATTGGCAAGAATAGCCATAAACAGATAGAAATAGTGAGATGTCTTATGAATGTTGATGAAATATCCCTTAATCAGCTAATGATGATGACAAATTCCAGTCCATACTCAATAAAATCATTGGAGAAGAAAAACATAATTAAGATTATAGATAAGGAAATATACAGAACTCCTATAAGTAGCTGTATACAGTACTATGAAAAGCATGACCTAACGGAAGAACAAAGACATTCTTTAGATTCAATATTAGAATCTATAGACAAAAAGGACAAAAAGCAATTTTTGCTTCACGGTATAACAGGAAGTGGGAAAACAGAAGTATATCTTCAATTAGTTGAAAAGATGATTGAAATAGGGAAGGATAGCATAGTGCTAGTACCGGAAATTTCGCTTACTCCACAGACAATAGATAGATTTGTTGGAAGATTTGGTGATAATGTAGCAGTATTGCATAGTAAATTATCTCAAGGGGAAAGATTTGATCAATGGAGAAAGATTAGGGAAGGAAAAGTAAAAATAGCAATAGGTGCACGTTCTGCAATATTTGCACCCTTTAACAACCTAGGACTTATTATTATAGATGAAGAACATGAGTCTACATATAAGTCAAGTATGAATCCCAAATATGATGCAATAGAAGTAGCAGAAATGAGATGTAAACAATCAAATGCTGTTCTAGTAAGAGGTTCAGCAACTCCTTCTATAGAAACCTATTACAAGAGTTTAATGGGTCATATGAAGTTATTGAATCTGACTAAGAGAATAAATAATAGAAAGCTTCCAGATGTTGATGTTGTTGATATGAGGGAGGAGTTAAACAGTGGAAATACTTCTATATTCAGCAGAGCACTAAGAGAGTCTATACAAAAAAATCTTGAGAGCGGGAAGCAGACTATATTGTTTTTAAATAGAAGGGGACATTCAACCTTTATATCCTGCAGAAATTGTGGCTATGTGGTGAAATGCGATCATTGCAGTATTTCAATGACTTATCATATGTATGAAAATAGATTAAAATGCCATTATTGTGGCAAAACCATATTACCACCCAAAATATGCCCTGTTTGCAAAAGCAAGTACATAAAATATTTTGGCATAGGAACTGAAAAAGTAGAAGAGTATACTAAAGAGCAATTTCCTGAAGCTGTTGTCGTGAGAATGGATTTGGATACAACTACTAGAAAAGGCAGTTATGAATCAATTTTAAAAAGGATGGAAAACAGAAGTATTGATATATTAATAGGGACACAGATGATAGCTAAAGGGCTGGACTTCAAAAATGTAACTTTGGTAGGTATAATAGCAGCAGATACTAGTTTGAATTTACCGGATTACAGGTCTTCTGAAAGGACATTTCAACTCATTACCCAGGTTGCAGGCAGAGCTGGAAGGGGAGAGTTTAATGGACATGTTATTATCCAAACTTATAATCCTGATCATTATAGTATAAAACTTGCTAAGGAACATGATTATGTAAATTTTTATAAAAAGGAAATTATGTTGAGAAAGGAGTTTAACTACCCACCTTTTACTAATATCGTAACTATACTTATATATGGGGAAAATGACGGATTAGTTGCATTAAAATCCAACGAAGTTTATAATGTATTAATAGAGGAGCTTAAAAACAATGGCCTTGAAAACTTTATAGGTAGTATTATGGGGCCTTCAAAAGCACCTTTGGAAAAAATAAAGAATAATTATAGGTATCAGATATTAATAAAATGTAAAGATGAACAACTGGATAGTTTAAGAAATATAATTAAATGGGTATGTATATTGAACAAAGGGAAAATAAATCTAGATAATATTAGAATTAGCGTAGATATTAATCCCAACTCTATAATATAGGAGGAAGAGTATATGGCAATTAGACAATTAAGATATTTAGGAGATCCAATTCTAAGGAAGAGATCAAAAGAAGTTGAAGAAATTAACGATAGAATTAGAATATTACTTGATGATATGGTAGAAACCATGCATGAAAACGAAGGTGTAGGATTAGCTGCACCACAGGTAGGAATTTTAAGAAGAGCAATAGTTATTGACATAGGAGAAGGCCCAATAAAGCTTATAAATCCGGAAATAATATATGAAGAGGGAGAATTCATTGATGCAGAAGGGTGCTTGAGTATACCAAAAAGAGCTGGTACAGTTAAAAGACCTGAAAAGGTAAAGGTAAAATATTTAGATGAAAATGGAGAAGAGAAAACAATAGAAGGTACTGGATTATTATCAAAGGTATTATGCCATGAAATAGATCATTTAGATGGTATTCTATTTATTGACAAGATAATAGAAGAAATAGATACAGAAGAAGATGAAGAATAAACTAGAGGTGATAGTGTGAATATAGTCTTTATGGGTACGCCTGATTTTGCAGTTCCAGCATTAGAATCTCTTTATTCAAAGGGACACAATATATCTCTTGTAATTACTCAAAAGGATAAACAGAGAGGTAGAGGTAAGAAGGTACTTCCATCTCCAGTTAAAGAAAAAGCTTTAGAATTAGGACTTAATGTATATCAACCTGATTCCATTAATACGGATGAATCTAAAGAAAAACTACAACAAATAAGCCCTGATGTAATAGTAGTAGTTGCATTTGGGCAAATACTAAAAAAACAGATATTAAATTTGCCAAAGTATGGATGCTTAAATGTACATGCATCCATACTTCCAAAATATAGAGGTGCTGCCCCTATAAATTGGGCTATCATAAATGGAGAAAAAGAGACAGGAGTATCTATTATGGAGATGGATGAAGGGTTAGATACAGGAGATATTTTGAAGATAGAAAGGATTCCAATAAACGAATATGATGATTCTATTACCATACATGATAAGCTGTCATCTCTTGGTGCAAAGGTTATAGTTGAAGTTCTTGATGATATTGAAAAGGGACATATAAATAGAATTCCACAAGATGATAAGCTTTCATCCTATGCACCTATGCTATCGAAAAAAACTGGAAGGATTGACTGGAATAATAATGGAGACACTATTATTAACTTGATTAGAGGATTAAAACCTTGGCCTTCAGCATATTTTGAATATGAAGGTAATAATGTCAAAATTCATATGGCATCAAAAAGAGAAAGGTTTCCAGAAAAGGAAAATGGATTTGTAGTGAAAGTTACAGATGAAGGAATTTTTGTAAACTGCCAGGATTCTTCCATAGTAATAGAGGAATTGCAGTTCCCCGGAAAGAAAAAGATGAAGGTATCCGAATATTTGAGAGGAAACCAATTCCCCATCAATATTAAGTTGAGTTAATTGAGGAGGGATAATATGTATAGTGGATACTATTATGGTGGATATTATGGCGGAGGACTGGGTACATGGGGTTTACCATTTATGATTGCATTGTTGATTTCATTATATGCACAATTTAAAGTATCATCATCATTTGGTAAGTATCTAAGGGTACCTAGCCGTAATGGATATAGTGGGAAAGAAGTAGCAAGGCTTATATTGGATAGAAATGGTTTATATGATGTTGAAGTAGAGCAAATAGGAGGTAATTTAACAGATCACTATGATCCAAGAAATAGAGTAGTTAGACTATCTAGTAATGTATATAATGGAAGGAGCTTAGCTAGTGTTGCTGTAGCAGCTCATGAAGTAGGTCATGCTATTCAGCATAGCGAAGGATATTTTCCATTGATTGTAAGGAATAACATTGCACCTATAGCTAGCTTTAGCTCAAGAATTATATGGATATTAATACTCCTAGGATTTATTATAAGTCCGTTTTTATTAGATGTTGGTATAATGTTATATTTGGCCATAGTTTTATTTCAGGTTATTACCTTGCCTGTAGAATTTAATGCAAGTAAAAGAGCGCTTCTTCAGTTAGAAGATGGTATTGTATACAGTGAAGAAATTGGAGGTTCTAAGAATGTATTACAAGCTGCTGCATTAACTTATGTTGCATCTACCTTAGTTGCCATTGCACAGCTATTAAGGCTTTTAGCTATTTCAGGTAGAAGGAGAGATTAAATTAATACTTATATTGAATTGCCTGGATTTGTCCAGGCAAAATCTTTTATAGGGAGAGAAAGGAAATGAATTCTAGGGAAATTGCATTAAAAGTACTAATGGAAGTACACCAAAATGGTGCTTTTTCTAATTATTCTATTAACAAATACTTAAAAGAGAAAGATAACATCAAAGATGAAAATCTGATTAGGGAAATAGTCTATGGTGTCATAGAAAATATTTTATATCTAGACTATATAATATCAAAACTATCAAATATAAAAGTGGAAAAAATAGATCCTAAAATACTTGACATTCTGAGGATTGGAGTATACCAGATGGCTTTTATGGATAAAATTCCTCATAGAGCAGCAGTTAACGAATCTGTAAATCTCGCAAAGAAATATGGTCATAAGGGAATAGTTGGATTTACAAATGGTATACTACGAAATTTTTCAAGGAATAAAGAAGATCTAATGAAAATTGACACTAAGGATAAATTAGAATACTTGTCTATTAAGTATTCTCACCCAAGATGGATGATAGAGAGATGGATAAAGGAGTTTTCATTGGAGTTTACTGAAAAGCTTTTAATTAGCAATAATTCAAAGCCAAAGCTTAATATAAGGGTAAATACCCTTAAAATCAGAAGGGATGAATTAAGGACAATACTTTCAGATTATGGATATACTGTTTATAATACAGAATATGCATCAGATGGGCTAATAGTAGAAGACCCTATTAGGATAACTGAAATAGAAGAATTTAAGAATGGGTATTTTACAATTCAGGATGAGAGCAGCATGCTGGTTGCACAAATTTTATCTCCAAAGGAAAATGCTATAGTAATGGATTTATGCAGTGCTCCTGGTGGCAAATCTACACATATTGGTCAGATAATGAATAATAAAGGGAAAATCATTAGCTGGGATATATATGAGCATAAATTAAATTTAGTTAGAGAAAATGCAAAAAGATTGGGAATTACAATTATTAATACGGAAGTACAAGATGCAACAGAGCTTAATCATGATATGATAGAAACGGCAGATTATTGTATTGTAGATGCTCCTTGTTCTGGATTAGGGATAATAAGAAGAAGGCCTGAAATAAAATGGAATAGAAAAGAAGAAGACATAAAGGACTTAACTGAAATGCAGAAAAAAATAATCAATAATGCAGGCAAATACTTAAAACCAGGAGGTGTAATGGTATATAGTACATGTACCATTGAAAAGAAAGAGAATATTGATGTGGTTCAAGGTTTCCTAAAAGAAAATAAGAATTTTAAATTAAGTGGATTTAGTAGTTTCCTGTGTTCAACTCAGAATATAGATACTGCAGAAAAAGGATATGTGCAGTTATTTCCAAATATTCATGGAACTGATGGCTTTTTTATTGCAAGATTGATAAAAGAAAATATATAATTTTAGATATGTTATGATATAATATTGAATTAAGAAAACACATGAGGTGATTTATTGAGTAGGGTTATATTTAACAATATGACTATAGAAGAGTTGAAACCTTTTTTTTGCGAAATAGGGGAGAAAGAGTATAGAGCAGAGCAGCTTTTTACATTTATTCACAAAAATCATGTTAGTACTGTAGAAGACATTACTGTATTCTCCAAATCCTTAAGGGACAAGCTAAATAGCATTGGTGAAATAGATAAGATTAGAATTTATAAGAGATTTGATTCAAATATAGACGATACTAAAAAGTACCTTTTTTTGTTAAGAGATGACAATATTATAGAGAGTGTTTTGATGAAATATAGCTATGGATATTCAGCTTGTATATCTACTCAAGTTGGATGCAGGATGGGTTGTATGTTTTGTGCTTCAACAAAGGAAGGATGCATTAGAAATCTAGATCCTTATGAAATGGCTGAACAGATATATGCTATTGAAGAAGATTTAGGAATCAGAATTGGAAATGTGGTATTGATGGGAAGTGGAGAACCCCTTGACAATTATGACAATGTATTAGAGTTCTTAAATATAATACATCATGAAAAAGGACATAATTTAAGCTATAGAAACATTACTTTGTCTACTTGTGGAATTGTTCCAAAAATATATAAGCTGGCAGATGAAGGAATACCTATAACATTATCCATATCACTGCATTCACCTTTTGATAACATTAGAAAAACCATAATGCCTATTGCTAAAACTTACTCTATAGAGGAGATAATTAAAGCTTGCAGGTATTATTTTGATAAGACAAATAGAAGAGTTACCTTTGAATATACCATGATGGAAGGTATAAACGACAGCAAGAGAGACTTGGAAGAACTAATTAGAATATTAAAGGGATTAAACTGTCATGTTAATTTAATTCCATTAAATCCAATAGAAGAGTTTGATAGGGAAAAACCAAAGATTACAAGTATAGAGAGGTTTCAGAATGGATTAATAAAAGCAAATATTTTGGCTACAGTTCGCAGGGAAATGGGAGCTGATATAAATGCTGCCTGTGGACAGCTTAGAAGAAGATATGCTAATAGAAGAGATAATTAGTTGTGAGGTGATCTATATGGAAGTAGGTGCTAAAACTAGCATAGGAAGAATAAGGGATATAAATCAGGATTCATATTATATATCCCCTAATAATAAGTATCCGTTATTCATTATAGCTGATGGTATGGGAGGACATAAGGCTGGAGAAATTGCATCTAAAATGGCAGTTGAAATAATAAGTTCCAGTTTGGAAAATGATTCTGAAAATATAATTATGGATGAAAATTACATAATTAATAGAATAAAAAATTCCATATGGAGAGCCAATGATGAAATCTACAAGAAATCACTTGAAAGAAACGAATGCTCTGGAATGGGAACTACTGTAACTCTAGTATGGGATATAAATGGTAAGTTCTATATAGGTCATGTTGGAGACAGCAGGGCATATCTTTTGAGAGGCAATAATCTTTATCAGATAACAGAAGACCATTCCTTAGTAGAAGAGCTTATAAGGAATGGAAGTATATCAAGAGAAGAAGCAAAACACCATCCACAGAAAAATATAATAACCAGAGCTGTTGGTACCAACAAAGATATAGAAGTAGATATTATAGTAGAAGATAAATATAAAGGCGATATACTTTTATTATGTACTGATGGTTTAACTAATATGCTAAATGATGATGAGATAAAAGAGCTATTGCTTGTTAATGAGAATATTCAGAAAGCTTGTGAATACTTAGTTGAATTATCAAATAATAAAGGCGGCTTCGATAATATATCTGTAGTAGCCATCAAATATATGTAAAGTGGGGTGAGCAAATGATAGGAACAATTCTTGGTAATAGATATGAGATTATCGAAAAGATTGGCGGGGGTGGAATGGCCCTTGTATATAAAGCAAAATGCAGGCTTTTGAATAGGTATGTAGCAATAAAGGTATTAAGAGATGAATATATAAATGATGAAGAATTCATTAAGAAATTTAGAAGAGAATCACAGGCAGCTGCAAGTTTATCTCATCCTAATATAGTAAACATATATGACGTTGGAGTTGAAAAAAAGGAAGACCATGATATTCATTATATTGTAATGGAATATATTAAAGGGAAAACTCTAAAAGAAGTAATCAAGGAAAAGGGTAAACTGACAGTTAACGAAACTATTGACTATTCAATACAGATAGCAGAAGCTCTTGCACATGCACATAAAAATCATATAGTACATCGTGACATCAAACCACATAATATAATGATTACAGAAGAAGGAAGAGTAAAGGTAACTGATTTTGGGATTGCTAGAGCTGCTTCAGCATCTACCATATCTAATACTTCAAATGTAATAGGCAGTGTACACTATTTTTCTCCTGAACAGGCACGAGGAAGATACACAGATGAAAAATCTGATATATATTCTCTTGGTATTGTAATGTATGAGATGATAACAGGAAGAGTACCTTTTGAAGGGGATAGTCCAATATCAGTAGCTTTAAAACATATTCAGGAAGAAATAGTACCGCCAAGGGATATTGATAGTTCAATACCTGTACAGCTTGAGAATATTATTCTGAAATGTGTAAGGAAAAGTCAAGTTGAAAGATATAGTTCAGCTAGCGAATTATTGAATGACCTATATAAAATAAGAAATGCGAATGAAGATGTTGTGTTAGATAATATCAAATCAGTAGATGAACCAACTCAAATAATACCACCAGTGAAGAATGGGAATGATACTAATATGAAAAAGTCAAATAAGAAAAAGAATTCAGATGGAGGTTTAAAAGTTGTCTTTCTTGCTATATTATTGGCTTTTATAGTAGTTAGCTCATTAGCCTTAGGATTTATGAAGTTTAGGGATTTATTTACAACTAGTGAAATAAAGGTGCCTAATCTAGTTGGAATGGATGTTGAACAGGCTGAAAAGGAATTAAGGGAAATGGGACTAAGTTTGGAAGTATCAAAGGAGATATTTAACAGTGAGTATGATAAGGGCATAATAATAGACCAAAAGCCTGAAGCAAGGACAGAAGTGAAAAAAGGCTATACAGTTGAAGTAGTTGTAAGTAAAGGCAAGGAAATGACTACAGTGCCAAATCTAATAAACAAGGATATTACTGAAATTGAAGGAATTCTAAGGGATGCTAATTTAATTGAAAAAGTAACTTATGAAAGCAGTGATACAGTACCAGCAAACACAATTATAGGCCAGAACCCAGAGCCATTTACAGAAGTTGAAGTTGGTTCTGTTGTAGATATTGTTGTTAGTAAAGGGCCAGAAGTAGTATTGGTAAAAATGCCTAACATTGTAGGGCTAACTGAAGAACAAGCTAAAAATGCTCTTATAGCCAATGGATTAGTACCTGGGGAAATAACTAGAGAACCAAATGATCAGTATGAAGAAGGTAAGGTATTCTGGCAGAGTATAGTGGCAGGATTTGAAATAGAAACAAATACTGCAATAGACTTTATGGTAAGTACTGGACCTTCCGAGACACCTAATGAATCGGAAGAACAAGGCAATGCAGGCAATACAGAAGAAGAAGAGATACCATTTATAATAAATATAACTCCAAAGGGTGAAAATGATACAGTAAAAATTAGAATAGATAGAATTCAGGATGGTAATAGGGAGACTGTATATAGTGAAGTTCACGAAGTAAATAAAGAGGTGCAGATATACCTGTCTGGAAAGAAAGATTCAACCTTTGAATTTTATCAAGACGATAGACTAATAGAAGTTATAGAACATCCAGAAAGATAGGAGGTATGCATGTTAGAAGGAATTATTGTAAAAGGAATTGGTGGATTCTATTATGTAAAAACTGAAGAAGGAATTTATGAATGTAGGGCTAGAGGTGTATTTAGGGATAAAAATATTTCACCTCTAGTTGGTGATAAAGTAATAATAAGAATTAATAAGGAAGATGGTTCAGGTTATATTGAAAAAATTTTTGAACGATCATCCCAGTTAATTAGACCTCCTGTAGCCAATGTAAGCCAGGCAGTTATAGTGATGAGCATTAAGAACCCTGATATTAACTACTGGTTATTGGATAGATTTTTGGTAATGGCAGAGCATGAGAAGTTGAAAATATGTATAGTAATCAACAAGGTAGATTTGGCAAGTGAAGATGAAATTAGAGAAGTTGAGGAAATATATGAAAAAACCCAATATCAGATTATAAAAACTAGCATATTAAATGATGAAGGCATAGATGAACTAAAAAATATTTTGAAGAACAACATAACGGTTTTTGCAGGACCTTCTGGAGTTGGAAAGTCATCTTTGTTGAATAAGTTACATCCAGATTTCAAGCTAAAAACTGGAAACGTAAGTAAAAAGGCCAATAGGGGCAATCATACTACAAGGCATGTTGAACTTCTTTATATGGGCATGGATAATACATATGTATTAGATACTCCAGGGTTTAGTTCTCTAAATATAGACTTTATAAAGGAAGAAACTGAATTAGGGAACTATTTTTATGAAATTAATAAATACAAGGATAAATGCAGGTTTACAGGATGCCTCCATTATAGAGAACCTGATTGTGAGGTAAAAAGACAGGTTGATAATGGAAACATAAGTGCCAGAAGATACAACAATTATTTACAGTTTTTAGAAGAGATTAGAAACATTAGGAGGTATTGATATGGTACGTGTTGCACCTTCTATTTTGTCAGCAGACTTTGTAAGTTTAGGAGAAGAAATAAAGAAACTAGAAGAGGGAGGGGCAGATTTTTTGCATTTGGATGTTATGGATGGCATGTTTGTACCAAATATAACATTCGGTCCTCCTGTTATTAAAAAAATAAGGAATATTACAGATATACCTTTTGATGTACATTTGATGATTGAAAAGCCTGAAAGATATATAGAGGATTTTGCAAATGCAGGAGCAAATATAATAACAGTCCATGCAGAGGCTACTACTCATCTACATAGAACAATTGAAGCCATTAAATCTTTTGGAATAAAGGCTGGAGTAGCATTGAATCCAGCTACACCTTTGGATTCAATTGAATATGTTCTTGAATATCTTGATCTAGTTCTCATAATGACTGTTAATCCAGGATTTGGAGGACAGAAATTCATAGAATCTACAAGAAGGAAAATCGTTAAAATGAGGGAAATGGTAGAGAGTAGAAAATTAAATGTACTTATTGAAGCTGATGGTGGAATTAAGCTTGACAATTATAAAGATTTGACTCAATGTGGACTGGATATAATCGTTGTAGGATCAGGCATTTTTGAAGCAGAAAATATAATAGAAAGAACAAGAATGTTTAAAAAATAATGTTTAAATTTTGTAATTATTATGTTATAATGGTCTTGAAATTAAATATAGTAATATCACTAGGGGAGCCCAGACTGGCTGAGAGGGGAGAAAATCCCGACCCTTATACCTGAACTAGGTAATTCTAGCGTAGGAAAGTGTGTTGATTTCTATCTACCCATTACTGATATTCAGGTAATGGGTTATATTTTTATTGAGGAGGAGTTAAAATGAAAAAGTGGAGCACTAAAATGTTAGTGGAAGCAGGTATTATGATTGCATTAGCAATTATATTAGACAGGATAAAAATATATGAAGCACCACAAGGAGGATCAGTAACTGCTGGAAGCATGATTCCAATATTCTTATTTGCATTTAGATGGGGATTAGGGCCAGGAGTTGCTGCAGGAGCACTATTTGGTATATTGCAACTAATTCTAGGTGGATGGGTTTTTTCACCAGCTCAAGCAATATTAGAGTATCCTGTAGCTTTTGGAGTTTTAGGAATGGCAGGTATTTTTTCTAGCAAAGTTTACAAGGAAAATGAAAGTGGTATAATAGGAATCATAGCAGGAGTTTTACTAGGCATTGGATTAAGATTTACATGTCATTTGCTTGCTGGTGTTGTTTTTTTTAGTGAGTATGCAGGTAGTCAGAACCCATGGATATATTCTTTAATTTATCAAGCAAGCTATTTAATTCCTGAATTTATTATATCTGCAGTTATATTATCATTAATATGGAAACCTTTAAGAAAGGTTCCGAGATAAGAGGATGATAGGTTGAAAGCACTGATTATATTGAATGGAGAAAAGATTAGTAAAGATATAATGATGAATCTTAGAGATGAATCTGATTTTATATTATCAGCTGATGGAGGAACTGACTATTGCTTTGAGTTGGGAATTATACCGGATTTAATAATTGGCGATTTGGATTCAATTTCAAGTAACTCTTTAGCATTATTAGAAAAGACAAAAGTACCAATACATAAGTTCCCTGTAAAAAAGGATAAAACAGATTCTGAATTATGTATAGAATATTTGATTGATATGGGAGCTGCAGAAATAACTATAGTAGGAGCAGTAGGAAGTAGAATTGATCATTCTATAGCAAACATTCTATTGCTTAAGAGAATTAAAGATAAAGGGATTAAGGGGAGAATAGTTCACAATTACAATACAATATATTTAGTTGATGATGAGTTAGTATTAGACAGGAAAGATGGATATTATGTATCTGTTATCCCCATAGATTCAAAAGGGATTGAAGTAACCCTGAAGGGATTTGAATATGAACTGGATAATGTTAGGATAGATTTTACATCCACTCATGGAGTTAGCAATATTATTAAGGATAATAAAGGGTATATAAAAGTACATGAAGGTGAAGCTTTAGTATTTGTGTCTAGAGACTAAAGGTAGGCTTTATTAATTAAAGTCTATCTTTTTTATTATTATGGAAACATTAGTAATTTTTTTGAATATTATAGAGTAAACAGTATATGAGGTGATAAAATGAAAAAGCATTTCTACAGATATAAGAGCAAAATAAATAGAATTGTAGGAATAGCATTGGCAGTAATAGGTCTGTTAATTGTGATTAATGTATTGCCTGTTGAGTTTCTGCTGGTTTTAATTGGATTAGCTCTTATATTAATGGGTATACTCATAATGAAATAAATAGGCTTCCCATATCCTAATAATATTGGAAGCCTTAATTATTATAACGCTCTTTCAACTTTTCCAGACCTTAAACATCTTGTGCAAACATTTATTCTTTTAGTAGAGCCATCTATAACAGCCTTAACGGTTCTGACATTTGGAGCCCAGCTTCTGTTGCTCTTTTTATTTGAAAAGCTTACTTTGTTTCCAAATACTCTTCCTTTTCCGCATATGTCACATTTCTTTGCCATGTAGAACACCTCCTTAAAACAAAACAGTACAGGTATATTTTAACTCAATTCATAATAACATATTATATTGTAACACAAAGAATATTAAAAAAGCAACTATATTTACTGTAAAAAGAATTGTTTTGCATTCAGTTGAACAATTTTATATAATAGGGTAAAATATACCCATAAAATAATATTTAGGGGAGGAGATATTAGGTGCCAGCAAGAGAGAAGAATCAGTATGGTTATATTGACATAGATGACAATGTTATAGCAACTATTGCAGGTCTTTCTGCTATGGAAAGCTATGGAATAGTAGGTATGGCAAGCAAAAATGCAACTGATGGTTTTTTTGAACTTCTAAAGAAGGATAATTTATCAAAAGGTGTTAAGATCTATTCTGAACAAAATGAAATAATCATTGATTTACATGTCATATTGCAGTACGGAATTAAAATATCAGTAGTAGCGGAAAATATTATTGAAAAGGTAAAATTTAATGTGGAAAACTTGACAGGCCTAAAGGTTAAAAAAGTTAACGTCTATGTACAAGGAATTAGGGTAGAAAAGTAGTATAAGGAGGTACAGTAATTGAACATAACATATATAGATGGATCTATGCTAAAAAAAGCATTTATAGGGGCTGCAAACCTGTTAGAGAAGAACAAAGAAGAAGTGAATAGTTTAAATGTTTTCCCTGTACCAGATGGAGATACTGGAACGAATATGTATTTAACACTTAAATCGGCAGTAAATCAGGTATTAAAATTGGATGAACAGGAAAATAACATATCAAGAATTGCTCTAGCAGCAAGTAATGGTTCATTGATGGGTGCAAGAGGTAACTCAGGTGTTATATTATCCCAGTTATTAAGAGGATTTTCAAATGGTGTGAAGGGTAAGGAAAAGTTAGATGCTATTGCCATTGCAAAAGCTTTTAGAATGGCATCAGATACTGCATATAAAGCTGTTATGAAACCAACTGAAGGAACTATATTAACTGTTGCAAGAGAATGTGCAGAATATGCATTATCCATCTCAAATACGGAAAAAGATATACTTATATTTATGGAAAAGGTTTTAAAACATGGCAATGAAGTTCTAAATAGAACCCCAGAGATGTTAAAAGTGCTTAAAGATGCAGGGGTAGTAGATGCTGGTGGAAAGGGATTATTATTTGTATTAAATGGTGCATACAATGCTGTTGCAAATAAGGGATCCATTGATATAGATGAAATAAAAGAAGAAAAAAGGATAGAAGATGTCCATAAAACCTCTTTTTCAAAGGAACTGGACACATCGGATATTAAATATGGATATTGTACAGAATTCATGATAAATACAAATACGGAGGATTGTGAATCTTTCAAAAATGAGATTTCAGTATTTGGAGATTCACTATTAGTAGTAGGTGGAGAAGGCTTAATAAAGGTCCATATACATACCAATAATCCTGGATTGGTTTTGGAAAAAGCGTTAAGCCTTGGAGAACTTAGCGATATAAAGATAGACAATATGAGATATCAGCATAAGCACCTATTAGCTAAGGAAGAAGAAATAGATGAATATGAAGAAGATCAAAATGAAAAAGTACAAAAGAGATACAGTATTATTTCTGTTTCTGTTGGAGAAGGATTGGATAACATATTTAAAGAACTTAATGTAGACTATATAATACCAGGCGGTCAAACTATGAATCCAAGTACTGAAGATATATTAAATGCTATTGAAAAGGCAAACGGGGAAAATATAATAATACTACCAAATAATGGAAATATAATTTTAGCTGCAGAACAAGCAAGGGAATTATCAGATAAAAATGTGTTTGTACTGCCTACAAAAACTATACCAGAAGGTATATCCAGCTTAATAGCATTTGACCCTGAACTAGAAGTGGATGAAAATATTGAAAACATGAAAGAAGCAATTGAAAATGTAATAACAGGACAGGTTACTTATTCAGTGAGAGATTCTGAAATAAACAACCGAAAGATTAGCAAGGATGATATAATAGGTATATCTAAAGGTGAAGTAGTATCAAATGGTAATGATATAGAAGAAGTATCCTTCAATTTGATAAAAAGCATTATAGATGAAGATTCATCATTGATTTCAATTTACTATGGAAATGGAATTAAAGAAGATGAGGCAGAACGATTAGCTAATTTAATAAGGTCAGAATATGAAGACTTTGATGTAGAAGTTTTATATGGTGGTCAACCGCTATATTATTATATTTTTTCAGTAGAATAATGCAACCCTACCTTCTGGTAGGGATTTTATTTAGAAGGTGTTAAGTTGAGGGGATTTAAATGGAAATTCAATATGTTAAAGGTGTTGGACCAAAAAGGGCAATACAGCTAAAAAAACTAAATATAAACACAGTGGAAGATTTGCTGTATTATGTACCTAGAGATTACGATGATAGAAGTGAATTTAGATTTATAAGCCAGTGTAAAAGAGGAGAAAAGGTAAGCCTCAAAGTCCAGGTATGTGGATATCCTATTACTACAAAGCCTCGAAAAAACCTATCAATTACTAAAATTCCAGTAAAGGATAATACTGGATGTGCAACACTAGTTTGGTTTAATCAGGATTATATAACTAAAAAGATTTCTGTTGGAGATACAATCACTGTAAATGGAAAGATTAATATTTTTGGTAATGAAGTTCAAGTGATGAATCCTGTATTTGAAAAGGATGATTGCAATAAAATTGGCAGGATAGTACCAATATATTCTTTAACAAGTAAGCTTACAAATAATGAAATGATTAATATAATGAATAATGCAATTTCTACACATATTAAGTCCATTAAAGAAAAGCTTCCTGAAGATTTAAGAAAGGAACTGGATTTAATGTCTATAGAAGAAGCTATTAGAAACATACATTTTCCAAAAAGCAGGGACCATTGTATCAAAGCAAGAAGAAGACTTGTTTTTGAAGAACTTCTTACACTTCAGCTTGGTTTATTTTTGATAAAGAGTAGAACAAAGGAATTATATCGTGGAATTAAATTTCCACCTGATAATGAAGTATATAGCTTTATAAGTAAACTACCATTTAATTTGACCAATGCTCAAATGAGAGTTTTTAAAGAAATAGAAAAGGATATGGAAAGTGAAGAACAGATGAACAGGCTGGTTCAAGGTGATGTAGGTTCTGGTAAGACAATTGTAGCAGTTTTAGCAATGCTTAAGGCATGGAGAGCAGGTTATCAGTCTGTTATGATGGCTCCTACGGAAATACTTGCTACACAGCACTATGAATCTATATCAAATTTCTTAAAGGATTACGATATTAACATAAAATTATTGATTGGGAGTCTTAACAATAAAGAAAAAGAAGAGATTTTAAAGGAGTTAAAGGAAGGAAATATCGATATATTAATAGGAACTCATGCAGTAATTCAGGAGAAGGTAGAATTTTACAAACTTGGTTTAGCTATAACTGATGAACAGCATAGATTTGGAGTAAAGCAACGTGCAGTTCTAAGTCAGAAGGGGGACAACCCTGATATATTAGTTATGACAGCAACTCCTATACCGAGAACATTAGGCCTAATACTATATGGTGATTTGGATATTTCAATAATTGATGAGCTCCCTCCAGGTAGAAAACAGATAGAAACAATTGCTGTTGGTACAAATATGATAGATAGAGTAAATGCATTTGTTAAAAAGCATATACTAACAGGAAGACAAGCATATATTGTAACACCACTAATAGAAGAAAATGAATCCATGGATTTACAATCAGCAGATGAATTGTACAGGAAACTAAAAAATGAAGTATTTAGTGAATTTAGGGTTGGTTTACTCCATGGAAAGATGAAGCCTTCAGAGAAAGACGAAGTAATGGAGAAATTTGCAAAGGGGAAACTGGACATACTGGTTTCTACAACTGTTATAGAAGTTGGTGTGAATGTTCCTAATGCAAATATAATGGTGATACATAACGCGGAGAGATTTGGATTGGCTCAACTTCACCAGTTGCGTGGCAGAGTGGGAAGAGGTGAATATCAATCCTATTGCATACTGATTAATGGAAGCAATTCCAAAATATCAAGGGAGAGAATGAGAATACTTCAGAAATCAACAGATGGGTTTTATATTTCAGAAAAGGATTTGGAATTAAGAGGACCAGGAGAGTTCTTTGGAACAAGGCAGCATGGCTTGCCAGACCTAAAAATAGCAAATCTGTTTACAGATATGGACATACTAAAGATTGCTCAAAAGAAAGCTAGAGAAATATTAAGCGAAGATAAGCTTTTAATCAGCGAAAAGTACTTTTACTTAAGACAAAGTATCATAGAGTTGTTTAAGGATAGTATTAAAGATTTAATTTTAAACTAATACTATTTATGTGCAGACAAAATATGATAAAATATTACCATAAAATGAGGTGGTATTATGAGGGTTATTGCAGGCGAGAAAAAGGGGTTTAAGTTAAAAGCACCTAAAGGAATGAGTACCAGACCTACTGAAGATAGAATAAAGGAGTCTTTATTTAATATTATAAGGAATATACAAAGTGAGGCAGTAGTGTTAGACCTTTTCGCTGGTTCTGGTGGAATAGGAATAGAATTTTTAAGTAGGGGTGCAATGAAATCATATTTTGTCGATAATTCATATGAAAGCATACAATGCATAAAAGATAACCTTATTCATACAGATCTCCTTGATAGGGCTGAAATAATTAAAAAAAGTGCTTCTAGTGCTATAAGGGAATTCAGTGATAATAATATTAAGTTTAATTTCATATTTGCAGATCCACCTTATGGAAAAGGATTAGCATTAGATATACTAAAAGCAATAGATAGAATGGACATTTTGAAGGAAGACGGTCTATTGATACTAGAACATGAAAAAGATTTGATGTTTGAGGATGAATCCTTATTGAGACTTATTCGAAAAGACTATAGAATGTATGGATTTAAGGCTTTATCTTTTTACACAATTAGACAAGTTTAGGAGGTATACAATGGTTGTTATTTACCCAGGAAGTTTTGATCCAGTAACCTATGGACACATTGATATTATAAACAGATGTTCTAAAAAGTTTGATAAGGTAATAGTGTCTGTACTGAATAATAATTCAAAGAAAAATATGTTTACAGTAGATGAAAGAATCACCCTTTTAAAAAAAGCACTAGAGGAATATGACAATGTAGAAGTAGATTCTTTTAACGGTTTGCTGATAGACTATGCAAGAAAGAAAAATTGTTCATTAATAGTAAGAGGATTAAGAGCTGTTTCAGATTTTGAATATGAAATGCAAATGGCTCTTGTCAATAAAAAATTGTCAAAGGATATAGAAACCATATATATGGTAGCACGGGGAGAATATTCATATTTAAGTTCCAGCATAGTAAAGGAAGTAGCTACATTTGGAGGTGATATATCCTGCTTTGTTCCTAAAGTTGTGGAGAAAGCAATAAAAGAAAAATTAAATGGGGGTCAGGGTTAAATGGATGTATTAAAACTTATTGATGAGATAGAAGATATTTTGGAAAATGCATCTTCCATACCATTTTCAAATAAGGTTATGGTAGATGCGGACGAGCTATTTGAGATATTAAGAGAAATTAGAATTAAGCTACCAGATGAAATCAAACAGGCTAGCTGGATTAAGGAGGAAAGACAAAGAATTTTAGCGGAAGCTCAAAAAGATGCAGATACAATGTTAAACGAAGCAGAGTTGAAGTTAAAAGAATTAGTTGATGAAAATGAAATAACTAAAAAAGCTAAAGAGTTAGCAGAAGAGATAATTAAAAAAGCTCAAACAAATGCAAAGGAAATAAGGATTGGAGCATTAGAATATGCTGATAATATACTCCAGGAAACTCAGCAGAATCTAAAAAATCTTATTGAATTATTAAATAAAAATAGGCAGGAGTTAAAGGGTACAAAATAATTAAGCTCTTTCTGATATCTTGTATATTATCAATAGTATTAATGAACTAATTAACATATATAATGTTGCAAATATTACTATTTTGAAGGAGTTTATTAATATTACTTGCCACTGTCCTGTAAAATAGTAATCAGTTATATATGGCCCAGGCATGAAGGATGGTCTAATGTATTCCTTATACCTGATGGCATATAGCAAAGCACAAAAAAGGCTTGAAAAAATACCATGTAGTAATTTTGAAAAAATATATAATTTACTATTTATATCTGTATGACTTATGAAACTTAATGCTTGACTATGAATAGAGAAACCACTCCAGCCAATAAGGAAATTTATTATTATTAGTTTATATATAATATTGATGTTAATGGAAGAAATTCTCTTAATACCAGTAGTTATCTCAAATAGGCCTGCAAGAAAACCTTTTAATAATTCCATATTGATATTAAATGGAATTATATTACTTAATATATCGATTAATTTGTTAAATGATTTAGAAGCAAATAATAGCTCTGTAAAAACTGAATAGAAAATAATCATTCCTCCAACGAGCAATATAGTGTTTATACTTTTTGATATGGAATTGCCGAGAATTGAACCTATTGAGTAATTTTTGTTAAAAATGTTTGAAATAATATCTTTATTGCTTGTATTTGCTTTATGAGTTGGTTTTTCATTCAACTTATAGAATCGGAATATTATTCCGACTGTAAGAGCTCCTAAATAGTGGGAAAACATAATTAGTGGAGCAACATTTGGATTATCTAAGATTCCTACAGATACAGCTCCAAGCATAAAAAGGGGGCCTGATGTGCTGGAGAAAGAAATAGTTCTTTGAGCTTCAGTTTTTGATATAAGCTTTTTTTCCCGTAAACTAGATGTGATTTTTGCACCTACTGGATAACCGGATATTACACTCATTGCAAAAGGAAATGCGCTTTCCCCAGATACATTGAATAAGGGATACATAATTGGTTTAAGAGCATTTCCTATTATATTTACAAATTTAAACTCTATGAGTATTTCTGATATTATAAAAAAAGGAAATAATGAAGGTAAAACAATACTGAACCAAGTCATTAGTCCATTATAAGCACTATTTAGAGAAGTTTCAGGATATTTAATTATACCAATTAGAAGAAACAGTATCAGCGATATAAAGAATGCATTTTTTATGTATGTTTTCATAAATGTCAACCCCCTCTATAAATTATATTTTTCTATAACATTTATATGAAAAAAATAGCAGGTATTATCTGCTATTTTTTTATATAACAAGTTGTATAAAAATCTCTGTCTGTAAAGGGAGGGGTGCCATTTATGCCAAGGTAAAAAAGATCTGTTGCTTTCATATCATAGCTTATTGTCTTGTTTATGTAAAAGTTATCAATACCCTTGTAATCTGAAAATTTTGTGATTATTGGAATATTCGATCTTTCCTTTATTTTTTTTATCAATTTAAAGCCCTTTTCATTGGAACCAAGAATCCTTATATAGGAAGGATAATGTGGTAGAATATCAATAAAATCAGGTTTTTTTAATCCCACCATTGAATGAATTAATATTCTTTGAATTCTAGTTCTAGGATATCTTTTTGTTACTATTGATTGTATGAAAGAATCTAAATCACCTTTTTTTGAACTCATGTCAATAATCCTGTTCTCAAGCCCAGGCTCAATATCAATAATGTTTGTCAATATATCAGAACCTCTTATTCTTAATAAATAATGAATAATTTGGTTATAATTATCTAAAGAATTGAAATTCTTATTAGAATCCAGATATTGCAACATGTGTTTATAAGTATATTGAGGTATTAAATCCTTTATTTCATATATGGATTTTGTATCCTCTAAAAGTTTTTTTCTTATAGCAGTTGCACTTGGAATTTTACTTGATAGTTTAGTTTCTTTAAAATGGCTTCCTATTCTCTTTATTGTAATAGGAGTAATACTGCTGTTTAGTCGTATTAATGCTTTTAAATATTCGATAGCCAATATATTATTTGGTGAACTTAATATTACATCAAGATTTATATCCTTCGCCCGATGTTTTTTATAATAATCTTTTAGGGCTTTTAAGCGGGATACCGAAAAAGAGTTACCATTTTTCAAGTACGCTTTTAAACTATATTTGTAATAAGGAGGTTCTTCTACTAAAATATGAGCGATTTCATATAGTATATCAAGATTTCCTTCTTCGCTCCCAAAAGAAATGAAGTCTACAATATTAAGACTATGAAGAAGGGCTACGCTACCGTATGCAAATTGCTCTGCAGATTGAGTGGCAAATATAAATGGCAGTTCTATAACTAAATCAACTCCGTTATCTATTGCCATTTTAGCCTTTGTCCATTTATCAACTATGGATGGTTCTCCCCTTTGAACAAAGGAACCGCTCATTACTGCTATCACATATTCTGAATTAGTTTCTTTTTTTGACATTTCCAAGTGATATTTATGGCCAAAATGAAATGGATTATATTCAGCTACAATACCTACAACGCTCATAATAATGCCTCCTTAAGTTTATTAATATTATAACATAAAGGCTAGAAAATATAATGACGTTGATTTTTTAATTCTTTTATAATAATATATTCTATGAGATAAATATTGAAGGAGGAATATAAATGAATGTTTTAGTAATTAACTGCGGTAGTTCTTCTTTAAAATATCAATTAATAGATATGACTAACGAAGAAGTTCGTGCAAAGGGTTTAGTTGAAAGAATTGGTATTGAAGGTTCAAGAGTTAAACATACAACTATTGGTAAAGAACAGGTTATCATTGAAGAGCCAATGAAGGATCATAGAAAAGCATTGGAGTTAGTATTGAATGCCCTTGTAAATCCAGAATATGGAGCTATAAAATCCATGGACGATATATATGCTGTTGGTCATAGGGTAGTACATGGTGGAGAAGAATTTGCTAGTTCGGTAATTATTGATGATAAAGTTATGGAAGCTTTAAATAGATGTATAGAATTAGCTCCATTACATAACCCACCAAATATAATGGGTATTGAAGCATGTAAGGAGTTAATGCCAAATACTCCAATGGTTGGTGTATTTGATACTGCATTCCACCAAACAATACCACCAGAAAACTATATATATCCAATACCATATGAGTACTATGAAAAGTATAGAATAAGAAAATATGGATTCCATGGAACAAGTCACAAGTATGTATCACAAAGGGCAGCAGAAATGCTAGGAAAACCTATAGAAGAGTTAAATATCATAACATGCCACTTAGGAAATGGAGCTAGTGTATGTGCTGTTCAAGGAGGGAAATCCATTGCTACAAGTATGGGATTTACACCACTAGAAGGTTTGGCAATGGGAACTAGGTCTGGAGATATTGACCCTGCCATTATATTATTCTTGATGGAAAAAGAAGGGCTATCCTTTGATGAAGTAAACACTATGCTAAACAAGAAATCAGGTGTATTGGGTATTTCTGGAATAAGCAGTGACTTCAGAGATCTGGAAGAGGAAGCTGAAAAAGGAAATGAAAGAGCACTATTAGCATTAAAGGTATTCTGCAATAGAGTAAAAGAGTATATAGGAGCTTATTCAGCATTGTTATGCAATGTAGATGCTTTAGTATTTACTGCAGGAATTGGTGAAAACTCACCAACAGTTAGAGAGCACATCTGTGAAGGACTCGACTGCATTAATATAAAGCTGGATAAAGAGTTAAACAAGATAAGAGGAAAAGAAGCAATAGTATCTAAAGATTTAACTAGTGTTCCTGTACTTGTAATCCCAACAAACGAGGAATTGATGATTGCAAGAGATACTGTAGAATTAGTTAGAAAATAATATTTCTTGACAAATATCAACCTCCTTATATATAATAGTTTGTGTTAGTTTAAGAGGTGAAATTTATGAAAATGGACCTGTCAAGACTTCGCGATGAGAATGTCTCAAGCATTGTCCTTAATGGTCAAGTAGAAAAAGATCAAGTAGACATCGATGGCAGAAGGATTAGATTTATAGAACCTATAAAATATGAAGGAGAAATATATAAAGTAGATGATGATTATCTAATTCATATAGATGTAATCTATAAATATGAAGAAATCTGTGGAAGATGTCTAGAGCCATTTATAAAAGAAGAAAGAACATTCTTGTCGGGAAAGTTAGTAAAAAAATCTGACGAGACAATGGAAGACGAAGAAGGGGAAATTATTTACTATTCTGATGAGAAACTAGATTTAACAGAGGAAATTATGACTATGGTATATTTATCCCTTCCTATGAAACCTCTTTGTAAAGTAGAATGTAAAGGAATCTGTCCTCAATGTGGTGCAAATCTAAACGTCGAGGAATGCAATTGTATTGTGGAGGATATCGATCCAAGATTTGCAGTACTAAAAGATTTATGGCTTAATGAATAAGGAGGTGTTTTAGATGGCAGTACCAAAAAGAAAAACAAGTAAGGCTAGAAAAAATCAAAGAAGAGCTTCAGCATATAGATTGGCAAAAGCTACAATTTCAGAGTGTCCACAATGTCATGAGCCTAAACTACCTCATAGGGTATGCAGAGCTTGTGGATATTATGGAGAAAAAGAAGTTTTAAAGGTAGAGTAAAGATAGTGAATAAATCACTATCTTTTTTTCTATAAATATTGCATTTTTAACTTTTCTATAATATATTAAATAACAGTAGTACTTAAGGAATATTAGGAGGATTTATATGAAAATAATAATAGATGGTATGGGGGGAGATAAAGGCTATAAAGAGGTTGTAAAAGGTTCTATAGATGCTGTAAAAGACTTAGGTGTGGAAATAATAATAGTAGGCAAGGAGGATATAATACAAGAAGAATTAAAAAAATACGATTATCCTCAAGAGTCAATTGAAATAATAAATGCAAATGATGTAATAACAAACGAAGATGAACCAGCTCTAGCAATTAGAAGGAAAAAGGATTCCTCTATGGTAGTAGGTCTAAAAGCTCTTGCTGAAAATAAAGGAGAAGGTTTTATATCTGCTGGAAGTACGGGAGCACTATTGGCTGGAGGTCTCTTTATAGTTAAAAGAATTGAAGGCATTGAAAGAGCAGCATTGGCAACAGTTTATCCAACTAAAAAAGGCATATCATTACTAATAGATGCTGGAGCAAATGTAGACAGTAAGCCAGAATATTTAAAGCAATTTGCTGTTATGGGTTCAATATACTGCGAAAAAATACTAGGCTATAAAACTCCAAGAGTAGCCTTGGCTAACATAGGTACTGAAGAGGGAAAGGGAAATGCGTTAGTAAAAGAAGCCTATACACTTTTGAAAGAATCAAATATAGACTTTATTGGCAACATAGAAGCCAGAGATATTCCTGAAGGAGTTTGTGATGTTATTGTATGTGATGGATTTGTGGGAAATATCATATTGAAGTTAACAGAAGGCATGGCTATATCTATTTTTTCATTATTAAAAGAAGAAATTACTGAATCTTTTAAATCTAAAATTGGTGCTTTATTATTAAAATCACAATTTAGCTCCTTAAAAAGAAGAATGGATTATAGAGAATATGGAGGAGCTCCACTTTTAGGATTAAAAAAGCCGGTAATTAAAGCTCATGGAAGTTCCGATGCTTTAGCTATAAAAAATGCCATTAGACAAGTAAAAAATTTTGTTGATAATGAGGTAATAAATTTAATCGAAAATGATATAAATAATTAAAAGCGCAGTAATTCGGAGGTGTATTATATGGTATATGAAAAGGTAAAAATGATTATTTCAGAGCAATTTAGCATTGATGAGGATGAAATAACAATGGAGACGTCATTTAAGGATGACTTAAATGCAGATTCTCTAGATTTAGTAGAGCTTATAATGGCATTAGAAGATGAGTTTGAAATTCAGGTAGACGACAGTGAAGTGGAAAATATTCACACTGTTGGTGATGCAGTAAACTATATAAATGGACTTTTAGATAACTGATAATACAGAAGGTATTGTAACAGATTGGAAATTACTTTGGAGGTAATACTGTGAATATATTATTAGAGCGAAGGAGAAAACTAGAGGAGTTGCAGACTATTATAGATTACAGGTTTAGAGATATAGAAATACTGAATACATCTCTAACCCATAGCTCCTATGCTAACGAAAGTAAATATAATGTAGCAAGCAATGAAAGACTTGAATTTCTAGGTGATGTAATAGTGAATTTAGTTGTTAGCGAATATTTATACAATAAATTTACTGAGCTGCCTGAAGGAGAGCTAACAATTAGGAGGGCGTCTGTAGTTTGCGAATCCTCTTTGGCTTTTGCTGCTAGAAAGATAAACTTAGGTGATTATCTTCTTTTAGGAAAGGGAGAAGAAGCAACAGGAGGTAGAAATAGAGACTCTATATTGGCAGATGCCTTTGAAGCGTTGACAGGAGCTATTTATATAGATGGAAAATATGAATCAGCTAGGAATTTTCTACTGGTAAACTTTGAGGAAGAAGTTATATATGCCCTATCAAAGGGAAATCTATTTAAGAATTACAAAGCTGAACTTCAGGAATTACTGCAGAAAAAGGCTAAATCCAAAGCAGAATATGTATTAGAGAGAGAAGATGGTCCAGATCATAGAAAGAAATTCTACATGAATGTAATTGTAGAAGATAAAGTTATTGGGAAGGGTATGGGCAGAAACAAGAAAGAAGCAGAGCAAAATGCTGCTAAACAAGCACTGATGAAATTAGGTGAGCGTTTTGAGTAAGAGCTATTATATAATACCTATATTTGTACCTCATCTAGGATGTCCCCATGATTGTGTCTTTTGCAATCAAAAAAGAATTACTGGGCTTTCCACTGATGTAACTGAAGAATATGTATATAAAACTATCATTGATCATTTAAACACCTTTCCTAAAGAAAATATTACCATAGAAGTAGCCTTCTATGGTGGAAGCTTTACAGGTATTGATAAGGACATTCAAAGAAAGCTTCTATCAGTACCTTTAAAATTTAAAGAACAGGGAAGGATTCATGGTATAAGACTATCTACAAGGCCTGATTACATAGACCATGAAATATTAAAACTATTAAAGGAATATAAGGTGGATACAATAGAATTAGGTGTACAATCTTTAAATGATGATGTACTTTTAAAGAGCGGAAGAGGCCATAATAGCCAACAGGTATATGTGGCCTCTAAACTAATTAAGGAATATGGATTTAATCTTGGGTTACAGATGATGATAGGATTAGTAGGTGACACCAGGGAAAAGTCACTATATACAGCAAAAGAATTTGTAAAGCTAAATCCATATTGTGTTAGAATATACCCTACACTCGTAATAAAGGATACATATTTAGAGAAGATGTATCAAAAGAATAAGTATAAGCCACTAAGTCTAGAGGATGCAGTAGATATTACTACAGACATCTTAATGTTGTTTGAATATTATGATATAGATGTAATCAGGGTTGGATTACAGCCTACAGAAAACATAACTCTTGGTCGTGATGTTGTAGAAGGTCCTTTTCATCCATCCTTTAGACAGCTAGTGGAATCAAATATCATGAAAATTATTCTTAAAGAATGTTTAGATAAAATCCATAGGGATTATTTACAAGGGACCTTAGTTATTGAGGTAAATGGAAAGAATATTTCCTATATAGCTGGTCAAAAATCATCCAATATAAATTACTTAAAGAATACCTATGGATTTAAAAAAGTCAAAATATATAGCAACAATGAATTGCCAATAGATACTATAAGAATAACCCTTGGAGATTATGAAAAAATAATAGACAAAAAATTAGCTATAAAGGAGCATTTATCAACGTTAAAACTAATTGAAGGGTGATTGTTTTGCATCTTAAAAAGATATTTATACAGGGATTTAAATCATTTGCAGATAAGACAGAGATTGAATTTAAAGAAGGTGTAACTGCCATAGTAGGTCCCAATGGCAGTGGAAAGAGCAATGTTGCAGATGCTGTCAGATGGGTATTAGGAGAGCAAAGCGTTAAGAGTCTAAGAGGTAGCAAAATGGAAGATGTTATCTTTTCTGGAACTGATAGGAGAAAAGCCTTAGGCTATGCAGAAGTAACGATAACATTTGATAATACTGATGGAGTAATACCTGTGGACTTTCAAGAGGTAGCCATTACCAGAAGAATGTTTAGATCTGGAGAAAGTGAATACTATATAAATAAGAGTCCATGTAGACTTAAGGATGTTAGAGAGCTTTTCATGGATACGGGAATTGGAAAAGATGGCTATTCAATAATTGGACAAGGGCGCATAGATGAAATTCTAAGTACAAAGCCAGAGGATAGAAGAAATATATTTGAGGAAGCAGCAGGAATAGTAAAATATAAGTCTAAAAAAATTGAAGCTGAAAGAAAGCTGGAAAAAACTGATAGCAATCTGGTTAGAATAAAAGATATAATAGGTGAACTAGAAAATCAATATGAAAACTTAAAGGAACAGTCTGATAAGGCAAAAGTATATCTTGATATTTCAAATAAGGTCAAAGAAATAGAGATTAATTTAATGATACGAAAGATTGAAGAGCTTAAAGAAGAGATAGATAGGTGCTATCAGGAAAAGGATAATATACAAAAGCAAATTAATGAAAGGGAAATTGAAAAGGATAAAATTGAAGAAAAATTACAGCTTTTTCAAAAAAATGTTGAAGCTAAGGACCATAATATAGAGAATATCCAAAAAATAAGAGAGAATATAATAGATGAAATAAATAGCAAAAGTAACCAATTGACATTATTGGAAGAAAAGAAAAAATTTTATATAAAGGATGTTGAAAGGATTTCAAATGAGGTAAAAGAGCTGAATTCTAGATATAGTAAGTTACAAGAAGATAAAAATCTATTGTCAAGCTCTAGTACCATTAGTAAAGAGGAGCTGGACATATTAAGAGAAGACTATAGGTTAAAGAGTATAAGGCTTGAAGAGTTAAATGAAGCAATTAAGAAAAGAGAAAAGGAGATAGAATTAGAAAAGAATAAGGTAATAGAACTTTACAATGCAATTGCTGACAAGAAAAGTAAGTTTAATGGTATTAATAGTTTTAAGAATAATATAACTAAAAGAATCAATCAGATAGAAAAAGAAATAGATTTGCTATTGAAAAATAGTGATGTAGAGAAAAAAATAATTGAAGATATGGAAGATAAAGAAGTAGGAATAAAAGAGGAATTAGTTGCAGTAAACAAGGCATTAGTCAATTTAAAGCTAGAAGAAGAAAAGTATAAAAACGAGTTGGACAATCTATATAAGTTGATAAATCAGAACAAAATAGATTTACAGGGAAAGATAACAAACTATAACCTGCTGAAAAATATGGAAGAGGACTTTGAAGGCTATTATAAGAGTGTAAAAAATTTAATGCTAGCGTATAAAGAGGATAAAGTATTAAAGAATAGACTTATTGGAATAGTGGCAGATTTAATAAGTGTAGATACTAAATATGAAAAAGCAATAGAGGTTGCATTAGGAGGAAGTCTGCAAAACGTTGTAACTGAAGATGAAAATGATGCTAAATTCATTATAAATTATTTAAGAGATAGGAAGCTTGGAAGAGTTACATTTTTACCACTTTCAACAATAAAAATGAAACCAGCAGATATTAATTCTAAGGACAGAGAGGAATACAGCATTATAGGATTAGCTTCTGAGTTAGTTAAATATGATAGTCGATATAAAAATATTGTTGAATTTCTGCTAGGAAGAACAATTGTCGTGGAGAATATTGATAATGCAACTAAAGTAGCTAAAAGATTTAATTATTTTTATAAAATAGTTACATTAGAAGGTGACATTGTTAATCCAGGTGGTTCTATAACTGGTGGTAGCATGCCTAAAGTTAATAATCTCATAAACAGGAAATATAGAATTGAAAGAATTAAAAATGAAATAAACCAGCTTTCAAAAATCCAGTCTGAATTGGAGAAAAAGAAATCATTGTTGAAATTACAAATTGATGATTGCTCAAACAACATTAGGATAAAGGAAAATGAGCTTCAGAACATCAATATTGAAACTATAAGAATAGAAAATGAAATTAATAAGCATTCAGCTGAACTTAAAAGAAATGAAGAATCCATATTAAAGTATAAAGAAGAGATAAATAAGCTGAACATAGAGCTTAGAACTATAGATGAAGATGAAATAAATCTTAATGAGGAAATAAAAGTATTAACAAACAAAAGGGAATCAATGGAAAAGGAGATATCACAATTTCTCGAAGCATTTGAAGAAAATAAGAAGATACTGGAAGAAGCAAAAAAAGAAGTTACAGATGTTAAGATTCAAATTAACACTATGGAAAACAAGATGGCTAACAATGAGGAAAAGATGCGAATGGCTGAAATGGAGCTAAATTCCATAAAGGACTCTATTGACGAAAAGATAAAGGAAAGAGAGCAAAACCTGAAAAGAATAGATGAAGTATCGAATCAAATTGTCTTGATAAATGAGGAAATTCAAAGTTTAATTCATCAAAAAGAAGAAATGGAGATGGAATTAGCTTCATTGAAAGAGGAAAAGGACTTGTTGATGAAAGAATATTATCTGATACAGAGTAAGTTGAAGGAAATATCAGATGAGATAAAAATTCAGGAGAACGTGAAAAACAATTGTTCAATAAAAGAGACAAGATATATTACCCAACTTGATAATATAAATCAGAGATTAGAGGAAGAATATGAATTAAGCTATGAAGAAGCAGTTAAGTTAAGGGTGGAAATTGAAGATATTAAGAGAGCGGAAATAATGGTAAAAAACCTAAAGGAGGAAATAAAAAGTTTAGGAACAGTATATCTAGATGCAATAGAGGAGTTTAAACAGGTAAAGGAAAGATTGGAGTTTTTGCGAAAGCAGCGGGATGACCTTCTAACTGCTAAAGATGACTTAAATAAGGTCATAGATGATATGGAAGAAAAGATGAAAGTTCAGTTTATTGAAAACTTTAGAATAATAAATGAAAAATTTAACGATATATTCAATAGGTTGTTTAATGGTGGTAAGGCAAGTATTGAGTTGGAAGATGAAGAGGATATACTAAACTGTGGAATTGAGATAAAAGCTCAACCTCCAGGAAAAAAACTGCAAAACTTGAATCTCCTTTCAGGTGGAGAGAGGTCTTTAACTGCTGTAGCTCTTTTATTTGCAGTTTTAAAGGTAAAACCAACTCCTTTCTGTATACTTGACGAAATAGATGCTGCTTTAGATGAAGCAAATATAGGTAAATATACAAATTACTTAATGGGGCTAGTTGAGGAAACTCAATTTATAATCATAACTCACAGGAAAAAAACTATGGAAATAGCAAGTGCTCTTTATGGTGTTACCATGGAAGAGGATGGAATTAGTAAAATAGTATCTGTAAAATTGACAGATAATCTTGGAGATATTGCAAGCTAAGGAGGAAAAATATGTTTAAAGGATTTTTTAACAAAAAGAATAAAGAAGAAGAGAAGTCAATTGAAAATTTTTCAGAAATCAAAGAGGATGTAGAAGAAATAGCTGAAATTAAGGAAAATGAAGGAACTGAATCAGTTCAAGAAGTCAAAAAAGGTTTCTTTCAAAAATTGAAAGCAGGGCTTGAAAAGACAAGAAAGGGAGTAACTGATAAAATTGATGGTGTATTGAAGTCCTATGGGAAGGTAGATGAGGAATTATTTGACGAACTGGAAGAAATACTAGTTACTGCAGATGTAGGAATAAATACTGCCATGAAGATAATAGATAGATTACGAGATAGAGTTAGGGAGAAAAAAGTAACAGAACCAGAGAAAATTAGAGAACTTCTTAAAGAGGAAATTAAAGAAATAATGAATGAAAGTGGACTATCAAATAGGTTAAATACCCATAAATCTCCAACGGTAATTCTAGTAGTAGGAGTAAATGGAGTGGGAAAAACTACTACAATAGGAAAACTTTCATATAACTTAAAAAAATCAGGTAAGAAAGTGATTATGGCTGCTGGGGATACATTTAGAGCTGCAGCTATTGAACAGCTGGAGGAATGGAGCAACAGAGCAGGGGTAGATTTTGTAAAGCATAGCGAAGGTGCAGATCCAGCAGCTGTAATATACGATGGAATACAAGCAGCAAAGTCCAGAAAGGCAGATATATTAATATGTGATACTGCTGGAAGGCTACACAACAAGAAGAATTTGATGAATGAGTTAAACAAGATATTCCGCGTTATAGAAAGAGAGTATCCTGAAGCAGAGAAAGAGGTACTATTGGTTTTAGATGCTACTACTGGACAAAATGCTATTTTACAAGCCAAAGAATTTAAAGAAGTGTGCAATATAACAGGTGTAGCTTTGACAAAGCTTGACGGTACTGCTAAAGGCGGAGTAGTAATAGCAGTGCAGTCTGAGCTTATGCTTCCAATTAA
>ENA-OWOZ01000281-OWOZ01000281.1-bioreactor-metagenome-genome-assembly--contig:-NODE-281-length-70996-cov-7.731271_pt1 | contig 70996 bp, 61 predicted proteins | sample MGYA00238140_ERZ651804 | MGnify/ENA primary metagenome ERZ651804 (study PRJEB26910, sample SAMN07631232) | bioreactor metagenome | isolation source: Switchgrass digestor | place: USA: Dartmouth...
CTCTCAAGGAAGATATCTCTGATCATTGTTTCCGCTGGCTGTGAATTGACGATTCCCAAATGTGGAATAATATTGTTTACTATAAAAATCTCCTTGTGGTTCCTGTTAAAAATTTCTTTTAACTCTCCAACAAATACACTGTTCCCTGCATAAATAATTGGAATATTTGCGCTCATCTGACTCAACATCTGTGCATTATGACGGTTGAATTTTAGATTGCCGCCTTCAAATCCCCCGCAGAATAAGATAAGTTCCACATCCATTGCCTCAATTTCATCAATATCTGCATTTGACAAGATCCCCGCATAGGATTTGAGGATCTTAGCCCCCGCGCCAAAAGCTGCATTTCTGCCAGCAGTCTTGCTCAGAGTTTCTGTCAGACCCAGAACGACCATTCTCAGCCCACCTGCAGCACTTCTTGTCGCCAGTTTTTTGGCATGCTGGAACCGATTTACTCCAATCTCTTTTCGGATCTTATCATAGCAAACCTCCAAACCTTCCCTTACATTTGTCTGTACAGTGGAAGGTGTCTTTACCGTGTAAACGATTTCCCCCACTTCTAAGTCCGCAACAGCGGCTTTTGTGAAGGTGCTTCCTATATCTATCAGTATTGCCGTTTTCATGTTGAGTGTCTCCTCTAGCGCATTACATTAAGGGTACAAATTATTCTTCATGTTTTTGCCCTTCCTGTTCACTTGCGCTTTTTTCATAGGGGAAAGCGTTCTTGTTAATAAACTCTTTATAAACAATCAATATTCCTAAGAGAATTGCGAAATAGCCTGAGAGCGGATAGAGAATATTCACCAATTGATCAAAGGGCAAAAGCGTACCAAAAAACATGCCAACTGCAGTCAGGATTATTGCAACCAAGTTATATCTTAACGTTTTATCTGTAGCGAACTTTCTGGTAACAACCATAAGGAGTGAAGCCACTGCAGAGTATATACACACCAGCAGGACAGGCGCAAAAATCATTGCTATATAAGGAGCAACATGCTTAGCAACAGCTAAAGTAGGCACCTGTTGGCCTTTAATAACATCCAGACAAAGTATTTCAGCTACAATCACCAAAACAATAGCAATAAAAACTGCGCCCACTCCTGTTAGACCTGCAATACGTGCTTCCTTTGTACTACTACAAGATGATCCGCTGATAACAAAAAAGGATGATTATGCATGCTGGATATAACAATAAAACAAGATACCGAAAAAGCGTTGCTCGAACTGCTGAAGGTTGCAAACCTGAAAAAGAACGACCTGTTCGTTGTTGGTTGTTCCACCAGCGAAGTCGCGGGCCAAAAGATCGGATCGGCCTCAAGTGTCGAGATAGGAGAAGCGATATTTTCGGTGATATACCCGATCCTCAAGGAAAGGGGCATATATCTTGCTGCCCAGTGTTGTGAGCATCTTAACCGTGCGCTGATCCTTGAATCTGATGCCGCAGCTTACTATCGCTATCCTGAAGTCAATGTAGTACCGCACCCTAAAGCGGGAGGTTCTTTCGCTACCGCAGCATATAAAGGGTTTGAAAAGCCTGTCGCGGTCGAAGCGATACAGGCAAAAGCGGGAATGGACATCGGCGACACATTGATAGGCATGCATCTGGCACCGGTTGCTGTTCCGGTCAGGGTGAGCATAAGTTCAATAGGTAATGCGCATCTTGTCTGCGCTAAGACAAGGAGAAAGCTTATCGGCGGCAGCCGCGCACAGTATGATCAAAATGATTAGCCGCTTGTGCCAAGGATGACAAGGATGTCAAGGGGACGGTTCTCTTGGCTGTTTTCCAAAGCGATGAATGATCTGCATATTAAAAAGCGCCGGGGAACCGACGCTTTTTTGTTTCTCGCAATGCTTTATGACCGCTTTTATGCTGCTTTTTGATCGCTTTTACGCTCGATACTATACATACAGTAACGTCTGCTATTCAAGAGGCTTATCAAGTGCTTCCTTCAGTCCCTCGAAATCGAGGTAATCCTCTATGAACTGCTTTCTGAGCAGTTCAAGCGGAACGAACTCGTTGTACTTGCCGTCGATCTGCACCTTCTCGGGCAAAGGAAGGTCGTAAAGGTCAAGGTCGCTGTCGAGGATGTCGCGGATTATGGCTTCCAATTCCTCTTTCGTCCCGTCAAAAATCACTTCAAGGTAAACGCAGGTTATCCAAGGATGCTTGCTTTTGATATGCCTGTGACGTAAAGCGTAATTAAGCGTTATTATCTGCCTTGTCCCCACCCAGGGGAACACTGCATACTTCCTGTCGGACAGCGGTGTCACGAGATTGTCCAATATGCCGCTGTTGCGGGCGATATAACGTATTTCGGCCAACCGCTCCTGACAGCGGGGGCTTAGGTACGGATACGTGTCGTCGCCCTTAAGGACGCTTCGAATTTTTCGTACAAGGACGGTGTGCAGATCGACGTTGAAATCCACGTTCCAGTCAACCACCGATATGCCCGGAACAGGCTTGACAAAAATCACCTTTGACTTCACGTTTACGTCCACAGTTTCCCATGCCCTTCCCGCCAGGGCAAAACGGACACCCACCGGGTATACTTTGTCAACGGTACCGAGTAATTCCGGGGCTTAATCAAAACTCTCGGATTCCCCCGGGTCATGCCTTATATTTCAAACTCCTGAAACTCGCTGTGTATTACTTCGTCGGAAAGACCGCCCTTTGCCATTTCAAAACTGTTGCTTCCCAGGATTTCCGAAACGGTCTTCTGCGGGTTCTGGTACAGGATATTTATGAGCTCGATGAAATCGCGGATGATTTCCCTGGGAGTTATATGCGTTTCGGCGCCTACCCTGTTATATTCCACCGTCAGGAAGTAAACCAGGTCCTCGTGCGTCAGGGAAGGAGTATAGTTATATAGCTGGGCATGGATGTTCAGGAGTTTTTCCACAAGGACATACATCTCTTCCTGTGAGAGCATCTGAAGCCTGATTATAGGGGCGGTAAGGTCCTTTACGTCAGCGGAAGAGAAATGCCCCTCCGCCAGGCGCGATCGGAGCGCCTCGTAGCTGAAAACGCCCCTGTACCTGTCTTCGATGCACTGGGGCGTCGCACCCATAAGAAATCCTATATGGCTTGCCTTGCCCTGCAGCACGTCGTTGTACATTGTGAGGATTTTTTCGTAATTGTTCGCCCTTGTGATGGAGTTCGGGATCTTGAAGATGTTTACCAGCTCGTCGATAAGGACAAGCAGCCCTTTATATCCCGCACCTACAAGAAACACGGCGAATATCTTCAGGAAATCGTACCATGTTTCGTCGGTGACGATGAAATTGATCCCCAGGTCGTCCCTGGCCTCTTTTCGGGACTGGTATTCGCCCCTGAACCACTTCAGCACGTTGGATTTCGTGGCCGCATCGTCATTCCTGTAAGCGTTCCAATAAGTTACTACCGCTTTTGCGAACTCAAAACCGTTTACCATGCCCTCAAGCGAACTCGCCACGGCATATATCCGCCTTTCGACAAGGTCGTCAAACATAGCGCCGCTCGCGTTCGTTTCTGCTTTGACGGCCGCCTGGATGCCTGAGATCCATTTTTCGAGTATCAGCGGAAGGGCTCCGCCGTCCGGCTTGGACTTTGTGGAGAGGTTCTTGAGAAGCTCCCTGTATGTGGCAAGTCCCTGTCCCTTCGTCCCGGCAAAACGGCGCTCTGGCGAAAGGTCGGCGTCCACCACGGCAAAGCCCTTTGCCGTGGCGTAATTGCGGATGGTCTGGAGCAGAAAGCTCTTTCCGCTGCCGTATTTGCCGACGATGAAACGGAAGGAAGCGCCACCCTCCTCTATCATCTCGATATCGTGAAGGATGGCGGAGATCTCCTGGGCCCTGCCCACCGTGATATACTCGAGACCCACCCGCAGCAAAACTCCGCCTTTCAGAGCGTTAAGCAAAATATGAGCTATCCTGTTAGGGACCTGATATACCGTGCTCATCCTACCATTCCCTTTATATGATCTTTATAGTCTTCGTATATTTCAAACTCTTCATCGAGCAAGCCGTCACCTATATAATCCATTGCCTTTTCGTTGATGCCGTCCGCGAGGACCTCCAGCATGATCCCGCACTCATCGGCAAACTTTTTCAGGCTTTTCTCACCGTTCAGCAACGCAGAAAGGGCTCTTATCTCTGTTTCCGAAAGAGCGTTTCTGAGTGCTTCCCACTCGTCGCTAATGGAGGAAGTATCGTCTGCAATGACTGGCATCTCCTTTGGGACAGCGAACGTGAAATTATCGGCATCCATCACCGGTAAAGGCTGATCCTCCGCCAGCGAAAGCTGTTCTTCCACCGGCAAAAGCTGCTCTTCCACCGGTAATGGCTTCTTTTCCACCAACGAAAGCTGCTCTTCCGGCTCATCAACCGTCAGCATTTTCAGCTCATCAACCTTATCAACTTCATCAACGGTCAGCTTTTCCTGCGTGGCAAGAGCCTCCCGCCTGATAAGCGACAGCTTGCTGAAATCGACTTTTACGACGATCTTTGTAGCTTCCCGGTAATACTCCTTGACCGCGTCGTTTATGAGGGCTTCAAGGGACAATCCCTTTCTTCTCAGCTCTCCGAGCACCGGATGTTCGACCATATTGATATCAGCGGTGAGTTTATATTTATACTTCGTGATATTTCTCAGTGCGGATTCTGCCTGCTTCGTTACGTAACCGATAAGCTGTCTTCCATCCTCGGAGGCGACAAGCTTGCTGAACTTCCATCTGTTCCGGGAGCAGACATACATCTCATTTGCCGAGAGGATAACACGCCTGTCGGGCTGATTCAGCCAGTTATAAAAAAGAGCACCCCCGAAAGGCGTCCACTCCGATATCTTTCTTGGCGGGCTGAATATCGTTTTGTAAAAATCGATGCCGTTTTCCGAAAAAATTTGCCTAAGCCTGTCCGTAACGAAACGTAAACACCCGGTTATGAGTTCCTTCCTGTCGTCGGTGAAAAAGGACGACTTTCTGAAATTATATTTTGAGACGGCGCAGAAAAGATCGAAATCATCTTTCGTGTCCACTATTCCGGGATAATGTTCTGTCAGGTCGTTCGCAGTTACAAACTCCTTGAATGAGTGCGGAAGCTCGTAGTAGACATGATAATCCTTCAGCCACTTAAGTATATATTTATCAACGGTATTATTGATAGGCCTGAAAGCTTTCCAGAAAAACATCAGCTTTTCCAGGCCTTCCTGCGGAGTTTCAACGCCTATGTTGTTCAGAAGCTCGTAGATATAGAGGAAGGCATAGGACAGGGATGTGTCCGAAACGTTGCCTTTCCTGACCTCCGTGCGCCAGGTAAAGTACGTCCGGAGCTGTTTGTAGCCCATCATCTGGTAATAGGGATAATACTGTGAAAACGGGACCTTCTCCGGAAAATCGTCGGAGAAATCCTTCATAAACATTCCCTGTTTATAAAAGATCGCGGCGTTTTCAGACTGGACCCGCCTGTCAAAAAACCTTGAGAAATCGTGAACGGCGCGATATGCCCTGGCAATATCCCGCATCCGGACGAAAAGGCCGCGTATTTCGTCACTTTCAGGAGAGGATTCGGGATTCACCGGTTTTACGATTTGCTGTGGCTTCCGCACGAACCTGCCGACACCGGGTATGGGATGGGAACCGTACTCGATCTCATAAAACATCCCGTCTGTGAGGGATGTTTCGGACTTTGACAGAGCGTCTTGCCCCGCCTGTTGCGCTCCCCGCCCGCTTTCGCCGTTCCGGTTCGGCTGCCTGCCGGGTATTTTGAACGGTTCGTATTTTTTGTGTTCCTCGTTCTCACTCATATATCCACACACCGGTTCTTAAAACAGAGAATTTGAAAATAGGCGCCGCCGTCTCCGCAGGGGTTAACGACAACGTCGCAGCATATAGCTTGCGTTAATCCTCATAACTAATATCAAACCGACTATATTCTACCACAATATGGCGGCAATATCAATAAAAGCCGAACAAATTTTCGATTCTTGATATATGCTTGCCTCGTAATAGAGCCCGAATCTGAAGTTCTTATTATGGCGATTAAAAATCTGTGAAATCTTTTTTATTCAACATAAACTATGATAGATATAGTTTATACTTAAAATATGAATTAACAGGTTTCTCAGCAGTACATTATACATTGCCGGGAAACCTGCTTTGATTATGTATCTAATTCATAGTAATGAAGCGTTCTGTTATTTATATCATAAATTGCAATATTGAAGTTGAATGTCTTTTGAATAAGTCCGTATCTTCTTTAGGTCTCTGCTGTCTTTGTGCCTGTCAGCAAAAAAGTAAAAACCGTTATCGACCATTGGGAAAAGCGGTTCATGCTCAGCGTCCGAAGTAAATTGACCATAATTTGGCCCCTTGTCCGATTGACAAGATATATACGTTTTTGTATAATTAACTCGACAACATAAGAGGTCCATATGACTGACGGAAGTGGAGCACCACATGGAGTATGGATCTGAAGAAGCCGACCGTCTGGGCAGCATGAAAAGCAGCTCAGGCGATTTTTATTTAATTTTGTTATATATCTGTATATACATATCAAGTACCAACAGGATTTCAAACATAATTCCAAGTTTCAACATATTTCGTATCGAGTAACGTAGCATACTGATGAACAGGGTTATATTTGCTGCATTTCTATAAACTAACTATCAAATAAGTATCCGGAGGGTTGTAAGAGAAATGAACGCAAATGAGAGAAGGCTTGCGGAAAATACTTATCCGGGCCGCGGGATCGTTGTGGGGATGACGCCGGACGGCAAAAACCTGGTACAGATCTATTGGATCATGGGAAGGAGCGAGAACAGCAGGAACAGGATATTCGTGCGGGAAGGCGATGCTGTTAAGACCAGGGCTTTTGTAGAAAGCAAAATGACTGACCCGTCGCTCATAATCTATTATCCGGTACGCACGGTCGGAAACGTCCACATCGTGTCGAACGGAGACCAGACGGACACGATCGCCTCATACATCAGTGAGGGCAGGACTTTTGAAGAGGCACTCCTAACCCGGCAATATGAACCTGACGCGCCGAATTATACACCTCGTATATCAGCAGCAATAATATACAATGGGGACAGTTCAAAATTTGTCATGTCGATTTTGAAGACTGTCGGCAACGACCCTGCGATCGAAAAAAAGGAGTTTTATACATACGGCAAGTTCGTTCCGGGTGAAGGAAGGTGCATCCACACATATATGAGGGACGGGAATCCGCTTCCGTCGTTTGAGGGAGAACCGTATAAGGTCTCACTTGGAAACGACCCTGATGTTACGGCAAAGCGCTATTGGAACATGCTTAATGAAGACAACAGGGTGTCGCTGCTTGTCAAGTATATAGATGTTGAAACAGGAAGCTCAGATATAAGGATCATCAACAGGTATGTGGATTGATTGAACGCTCTGTATAACGAACGGTCAGTATAACAGACGGTATAACAGATGTCGAAAGGAAGAGTATGAAAGTGAACAGTTTGACACTGAAATATGGGTGCAATCCAAATCAGAAGCCGGCAAGGGTTTTTATGTCGAAAGGCGAACTGCCGATAGAAGTGCTGAACGGGAATCCGGGGTACATCAACCTGCTCGACGCGCTGAACGGCTATCAGCTTGTCCGCGAACTAAAGGAAGCCACCGGCTACCCTGCGGCGACGTCGTTTAAGCATGTAAGCCCGGCAGGCGCAGCTATCGGACTTCCGCTTAGCGACACTCTTAAGAAGATATATTTCGTTGAGAACAAGGAACTCTCGCCTCTGGCGGCGGCATATGCGCGTGCGAGAGGGGCAGACAGGATGTCTTCGTATGGCGACTTTATCGCGCTGAGTGATGTTTGCGATAAGGAGACCGCCGCTATCATTTCGCCTGAAGTGTCGGACGGTATAATCGCGCCCGGATATACTGATGAAGCACTCGCTATACTGAAGCGCAAACGTAAAGGCAGCTATAATATCATCAAAATAGATGAGGATTACGTGCCTGAACTTATTGAACGCAAGGACGTTTACGGGGTGACCTTTGAGCAGAGACGCAATGATTATATGGTAGACGAAAACGCGTTTCAGAACATAGTCACATCTAACAAAAACCTGACTGAGGAAGCCAAACGGGACCTGATCATATCTCTGATAACCCTTAAGTATACGCAGTCGAATTCCGTCTGCTATGCCTATGATGGCCAGGCGATCGGCATCGGGGCCGGTCAGCAGTCAAGGATCCACTGCAACAGGTTAGCCGGAAGCAAAGCTGATACCTGGTTTTTGAGGCAGCATGAAAAAACGCTTGGCCTTAAGTTCAGGAAGGGCATCGGACGCGCCGACCGTGACAACGCGATAGATGTCTATCTCTCTGAATTCTGGGAGGACTTGCTTGGGACCGATGCGTGGAAGGATATTTTTGAGGAGAAGCCGGAGCCTTTCACCGTTGAAGAGAAGAGGGAATATCTCAAAACCATAAAGGGTGTTTCGCTCGGATCGGACGCGTTTTTCCCGTTCAGCGACAATATTGAACGGGCCAGGAGGAGCGGAGTGAGCTATATCGCCCAGCCCGGCGGATCTATCAGGGATGACGCGGTGATCGAAGCCTGCGATAAATACGGGATGGTGATGGTGTTTACGGGAATGCGCCTGTTCCACCATTGATCAGACCCGGTATTTATTTCGTCGAGCTTGATTTGCACTGGAAATTTCTATATAATGGGATTATAATATAGACAAGCTTTCCATCAGGCATCTGATACATACACTGATTTCCGAACAGCATTGTTTTAGCTGTCATAAAATAATACTGCTATGTGATGAATGGTATATCAGGTACCGATCAAAAGGCTGATATTAGTAATTGAACTTATATAATGAAATACGACTCATCTCATTAAGCTTACCGACATATGATTGGTAAGCTATGATTTTATAAACATTTGTGATAGAGGGAATCAGATGAAATATCTACTTGGTATCGATGTCGGTTCGACTACCGTAAAGGCGGTCGTCACGGACAGTTCACTGAACATACAGTATAAAAGATATGAGCGGCACAATGCCCGTGTAAGGGAGAAGCTGCTTGTGATACTGCGCGAGATCAGGGAAAAGCTTGGGTCCGTCCCGGTAAAGGCCGCAGTGACGGGTTCGGCGGGACTCGGGATCTCGCAGCGCGCAGGCCTGCCTTTTGTACAGGAGGTAGTAGCCTCCACCGGTGCGATCGAGCGGTTGCTGCCGGGGACCGATGTGGCTATCGAACTTGGCGGGGAGGACGCAAAGATAATATTCTTCGGACGTGTCCCGGAACAGCGGATGAACGGAACATGCGCGGGCGGGACCGGGGCCTTCATTGACCAGATGGCGACCCTGATGGACGTCACGGTCGACCGGTTGAACGATCTTGCCGCAAATCACGGCAAGATTTATCCGATAGCGTCAAGGTGCGGAGTGTTTGCGAAGTCGGATATCCAACCCCTGCTCAATCAGGGCGCGAGCCGTGAGGATATTGCCGCGTCGATTTTGCAGGCTGTTGTCAATCAGACCATAGCGGGACTTGCCCAGGGCAGGCGGATCGAGGGAAACGTCGCGTTCCTGGGGGGCCCGCTTGCTTTTATCCCGCAGCTTCGCAGGCGGTTCATCGAAACGCTGAAGCTGACCGACGAACAGGTGCGTTTCCCGGATAACGCCGAATATTTCGTAGCCCTGGGCTGCGCGGCGGAGGCGGAGATATTTGATGAAAAAACACTGGACGGCATAATCGAAAGGCTGGAACTTGCGGAAGATGACCGCAGGACGGCAGTCCTGCAGCCGCTTTTCGAATCGCGTGAGGAATACGAGGAGTTCCTTGAGCGCCACGGCAAAGCCACCGCCCAAACGGCAGATCCCGAAGAATATGAAGGTATTGCCTGGCTGGGAATAGACGCAGGTTCCACAACGACCAAGCTGGTATTGCTGACAGATGATTGCCGTATATTATACAGCTATTATGCTCCTAACAAAGGAAACCCCGTTGAAGTACTGCGCAACGAGCTCATACATGTGCGAAAATTATGCGGGGACAGGATACGAATAGCCGGAACTGCGGTTACAGGTTATGGCGAAGAACTGATGGTCAACGCTTTTGGTGCGGACCACGGTATAGTTGAGACCATGGCGCACTATTATGCCGCAAGATTTTTTGATCCGGATGTGGATTATATAATCGACATCGGCGGGCAGGACATGAAGTGCTTTCGTATCCGCAACGGAGCAATCGATTCGATAATGCTCAATGAGGCCTGTTCGTCGGGTTGCGGATCCTTCATTGAAACGTTCGCCAAGGCGATCGGATACAGCGTCGAGGAATTCGCCAAGCTGGGCCTTTTCAGCAAAAAGCCGTCCGATCTGGGGTCCCGCTGCACGGTATTCATGAATTCGTCCGTAAAGCAGGCTCAGAAAGAGGGGGCTACTGTCGAAGATATTTCGGCAGGCCTCTCGGTCTCCGTAGTGAAGAATGCCCTGTATAAAGTCATCCGAGTAGTCGATCCCAAAGAGCTGGGACGCCATGTCGTCGTGCAGGGCGGCACATTTTTGAACGATGCCATCCTTTGCGCTTTTGAGCGTGAACTGGGATGCAATGTCACGCGTCCGCAGATCGCAGGCCTGATGGGAGCGTTCGGATGTGCACTTTATGCAAAGGAGATGGGTGAAAGGGAGAAGGACACGGAAGAAAAAACAGTAAAGGGAAACAGCAAACAGGGAGACGGTGCGGAGGAAGTCAGCACTTTTGAAAACAGTACGAAGGGAGTAAAGGCTTCACGCATACTCTCTCTCGAAGAACTGGAGAACTTTGAACACACTTCCTCCGCTGCCGTATGCAGGCTTTGCCCGAATCAGTGTACGCTTACAGTCAACCGTTTCAGCGGCGGACGCAGGTTCATAACCGGCAACAAATGCGAGAGGGGTGCCGGGCAAAGCCGGAATGTCGAGAAGCTGCCCAACCTGTACGAGTATAAATATCAAAAGCTGATGTCTCTCAAACCCGTTGAAGATCCAGGGAGGGGGACCATAGGGATCCCGATGGTGCTGAACTTCTTCGACACCCTCCCCTTCTGGATGGAATTTTTCAACCGGTTGTCCATTCGGGTGGAACTGTCGTCAAGGTCTTCGCATGAGCTGTACCAAAGGGGACAAAACACGATCCCGTCCGATACCGCATGTTATCCGGCAAAACTGGTGCACGGACATATAGTAGACCTTGTCGAGCGCGGTGTCACGCGGGTGTTTTATCCCTGCGCTCCGTATAACAATGTGGAAAGCGAAGTGGCGGACAACTATTATAACTGTCCTGTTGTTGCTTACTATCCCGAGCTGATAAAGGCCAATATGCCGCAGACCGACAGTATCGATTATATATATCCATATCTCGTCATCACCAAGCCCAGTTTTATCAGAAAGGCATATGAAGCGCTCAAACCATACTATCCTGATTTGACCCTTTGGGAAGTGAAGGAGGCTGCAAAGGCTGCGCGAAAAGCTGATGCTGCTTTCCGTGCAGATATAAGGGCGGAGGGAGAGCGAGCTTTGGAATATGCCCGGAATACCGGGAAAAGCGTAGTCGTGGTAGCAGGCAGGCCTTATCATATAGACCCCGAAATAAACCACGGCATAGACAGACTGATTACGTCCCTCGGGCTTGTACTCCTCTCTGAGGAATCGGTAGCACATCTCGGGAAGGCCGAAAACCTCAAGATACTGAACCAGTGGACATATCATACCCGGATGTACAACGCTGCCGAGTTTGTATCAAGGCAGCCTGACATCGAGCTTGTACAGCTCGTGAGTTTCGGATGCGGGACAGACGCGATCACGGGCGATGAAGTCCGTGACATACTTGAACGAAGAGGGCGGTTGTACACGCAGATAAAGATCGACGAGATTTCAAACCTCGGCGCGGCAAAGATCAGGCTGCGGTCACTGATAGCGGCAATGGAAGCGCAAAGGAGGTCCGGCGGCAATGGCTGAACTGAAGTATGACAAGACCGGGCGGCTCCTTTTCACAAAGGAGATGAAAGAGGAGTACACGATTTTAGTGCCGCAGATGCTGCCGATACACTTTGAGTTTATTGCCCACGCTCTCCGGCTGGAAGGCTATAAGGTGGAGGTCATCAACACGACGCACAGGGGGATCATAGAGCAGGGGCTAAAGCATGTGCACAACGATATATGCTTCCCGGCGATGCTTGTGATCGGACAGATGATAGACGCTCTCAAAAGCGGAAAGTACGACATACATAAGGTCGCCCTGATGATAACCCAGACTGGCGGAGGATGCCGGGCCTCAAACTACATCCATTTGCTCAGGAAAGGGCTGAAGAAGGCGGAACTCGACTTTGTACCGGTCATCTCCCTTAACCTGTCCGGACTGGAGAAAAACGAGGGGTTCAAACTGAACCTTACGATGCTGCGCCGCATGATCTACGGTGTGGTATACGGTGACCTGCTTATGTGGCTTTCAAACAGGTGCCGGGCATATGAGGTGAACGAAGGTGAGACCGACGATCTGCTGCGGAAATGGATAGACCGCATAAGCTCCGAGTTCAAGGACAGATCCAAGCTCAGGAAAAAGCGCATTCGCGACAACATGCTTGAAATCGTGCGGGACTTTGCCTCCATTCCGCAGACGGGCGAGTTGAAGCCGCGGGTCGGCGTCGTCGGAGAAATATATGTAAAGTACGCACCGCTGGGCAACAACAACCTTGAGAAGTTCCTTGCTGCGGAAGGCGCTGAAGTCATAGTGCCGGGTCTTCTGGATTTCCTGATATTCAAGTGCGACAACCGTGTGGAAGACGTGAATCTGTACGGTGACATATATATCAAAAAGATCCTTGCCGGGGCGCTGAAAAAGTATCTGATCGGGTATCAGGATCTGATGCGGGAGTGCATAGAAAGCGCTGGAGGTAAGATCCCCGTACCTGCCGGCTTTGAAGACATAAAGGCTTTGGCAGGAGAATATCTGGGTGTCGGCAACAAGATGGGCGAAGGCTGGCTGCTCACAGGGGAGATGCTTGAGCTTATCCATTCGGGTGTTAATAACATCGTATGTACTCAGCCTTTCGGGTGCCTTCCGAACCATATCGTGGGCAAAGGGATGATCCGGGCCATTCGCAGGCATCATCCCGAGTCAAACATCGTCGCCATTGACTATGACCCCGGTACGTCTCCGGCTAACCAGGAAAACAGGCTGAAGCTCATGCTCTCGGTGGCAAAGCGTAAGTTGAGCAGCTGATTTTTGGCAGCGATATTTTGACTTTAGGTAGTAATATTTTTCAGCAGCAATTACTTATAACAGCATTCGACCGACCTGTCTACCAGCCTAAGCCATCCGTTTTCGGAAGGTTATGATATATGGAAGGTGCCGGCGATTTTGCTTTTAGTCGGTCCGGCACCTTTACATTCATTTTGTAATATGCTATATTTATCTGAAATGTTTGTTATTTTTGTAATATACATACATTGTCCGGCGGAACGGATCCGATGTGCCCGAGGTGCTGCATGATGATCTGGAACGAACATATAGAAACGATGTCAAGGGATGAGATGCATCAATTGCAGAGCGAAAACCTCCGCTCTGCCGTCAAGCGTGTCTATGAATTCGTTGGACCCTACCGCAGGAAAATGCAGCAAATCGGGCTCGAGCCCGGTGATATCAAATCGATAGACGACTTGCATAAGCTGCCTTTTACCACTAAGGATGACCTTCGTGACGCGTATCCTTATGGCATGATAAGCGTGCCCATGGAACAGGTCATACGGCTGCATGCGTCTTCCGGCACAACAGGAAAGCAAACCGTTGTTGCATATACTAAAAACGATATCGACCTCTGGAGCGAAGTCATGGCCCGTTCCCTTACCATGACGGGTGTCACAAGGAATGACATAGTCCATGTCTCATATGGATACGGACTGTTTACCGGCGGCCTCGGGTCCCATTACGGAGCGGAATGTATAGGAGCCGTAACAGTTCCTGTGTCTACGGGGAATACTAAACGCCAGGTGCAGCTGCTGAGGGATTTCGGTGCTACCGTTCTTATGTGTACACCGTCCTATGCGCTGTATCTTGCGGAAACGATCGAACAGGCGGGCTTCCTGGATGAGTTGAAACTCCGCGTCGGAATATTCGGCGCTGAGCCGTGGACCGAGGAAATGAGGCTTATGATCGAAGAGAAACTGCGTTTGTCCGCGCATGATATATACGGCCTGTCAGAAATCATCGGACCGGGAGTTTCCTGCGAATGCGGGATGAAAAACGGTCTGCATGTTGCCGAAGACCACTTCGTTCCTGAAATAATCGATCCCAAGACGGACAAACCAATGGATGAAGGTGAATATGGGGAACTGGTCTTTACATGCATAACCAAGGAAGCCATGCCTCTGATACGCTATCGTACAAGGGATATTTCCAGCCTGAACTATCAAAAATGCGAGTGCGGCCGAACTTCCGTCAGGATGTCGAAACCCAAAGGCAGGGTGGACGACATGCTTATCATACGCGGCGTCAACGTATTTCCGTCTCAGATCGAGAGCGTGCTGATGGGCATCACTGAAACTGCTCCCTTCTTCATGCTGGTCGTGGATCGTGTAAACAACCTGGACACGCTAGAGGTAAAGGTTGAAATGAGACCGGAGTTTTTCTCGGATGAAGTGCGCGTGATCGAGAGGCTGAGGAACAGGATCGCCAGGGAGATCGAGTCGGCACTTGGACTGTCGGTCATAGTAACTTTGGCAGAGCCGAAGTCTATCGAGCGGAGCGAAGGGAAAGCCGTAAGAGTTATTGACAGGAGAAAACTTTATTGAATATCTGGGAGGAGCACATATGGAACTGAAGAAACGGAACGAAATGGATCCAAAGTATCAGTGGGACTACACTCACATGTTTGAAAGCAAAGAGGCCTGGGAAAAGGCATTTCAGGAAGCACAGGGCCTCATAAGCAAAGTGCAGGGTGTAGCGGGGACTTTGGGAGAGTCCGCGGAGTCTCTCAAGAAGGGGCTTGACACAGTATACCAGGCTTTTGAAAAGACTGAGCTTGTATATCTTTACGCCTATCTGCACAAATCGGGTGACAACGGAGATCCGGAATACCAGGACATGGCAGCCCGCGCTACGAAACTCCTTGTCCAACTTGAGACCGCAACATCTTTCCTGGACCCTGAAATACTTGCGATACCTGAGGACAAGCTGAACGAATACCTGGAATACGAAGGTTTGAAAACATATCGCCACAAGATCCACAACATCGCCAGGGGCAGGGCCCACACACTTGACGCCGAGAAAGAGCGGATACTCGCGATGCTGGGCGACGCTGCGCAGACTCCGAGCGACAGCTTCGAGATGCTCGAGAGCGTCGACATGACATTCCCGAAGATCGTTGACGAGAACGGCAACGAGGTGGAACTGACACACGGGAACTTTACCGTTTACCGCGAGAGCAAGGACCGCAGGGTCCGCCAGGAGGCTTTCGAAAAGTACTTCGGTGAGTTCAAACGCTATATCAACACATTTGCCGCAATGTATTCCGGGTCGGTGAAGTTTGACTCATTCTATTCTGATGTGCGCAATTTCAATGATCCGTGCGAGGCTGCGCTGTTTGGAAGCAACGTGCCCGTATCCGTCTATGAGCAGCTTATTGAGGCCGTGCATTCGGGCCTGAAGACGATGCGCCGTTATCTCGAGCTGAGAAAAAAGGTGCTTGGCCTTGAGGAAATGGATATGTATGACCTCTACACCCCGATCGTTGACGAAGTGGATTACAAGGTCCCTTATGAAGATGCCAAGGTGCTTGTAAAGGAAGCGCTCAAACCTCTTGGAGAGGGATATCAGAAGCTGCTGGATAAGGCATACACCGAAAACTGGATAGACGTGTATGAAAACAAGGGAAAGACTACCGGCGCGTTCTCATGCGGAGTATATGGGGTCCATCCATATGTGCTGCTGAACTATACCGACACTCTTGACGACGCATTTACACTTGCCCATGAGCTTGGACATGCCATGCATTCATACCTGTCCAGCCAGGCTCAGGACTATGTGAATCATGATTATCGCATCCTGGTTGCCGAAGTCGCATCGACCGTAAACGAAGTCCTGCTTACAAAATATCTGCTTTCGAAGGAGACGGATAAAAAGCGCAGGGCATATATACTCAACCACTTCCTTGAGGGCTTCCGCCTGACAGTATTCCGTCAGACGCTCTTCGCGGAATTCGAGAAGAAAGCCCACGACATGTACAAGAGCGGTGTTTCCCTTACCGCCAAGTCTCTGAGCAAGGTTTACAGGGAACTCAATGAGCTCTATTATGAAGGCGCTAAGGTAAACGACCTTATAGATGTAGAATGGGCAAGGATACCGCACTTTTACAGGGCATTCTACGTGTACCAGTATGCAACCGGGTTCTGCAGCGCAGTTGCGATAGCCGACAAGATCCTGGAAACCGGCGACCCGTCGGACTACCTGAAGTTCCTGTCCCTGGGCGGCAGCGACTATCCGCTGGAAGAACTCAAAGTCGCGGGTATCGATCTTACAAAGCCTGAGCCCGTAGCGAATGCGCTTAAAGTGTTCGATGAAAGCTTAAGCGAGCTTGAAGCGATTTTGCTGGGAGAATGATTTTTGGATGATATCAAGTCGGGGTTAGGGCTAAGCTCTATCCTCTAACCTCGGTCGGGTTTAGACAGACTGCAACCGGTCAAACAGCAGCCGTGTAGTGCGGCTTATTTGAACCGGTGCAACGAGCAGGAGCTCATATGAAAGAGGGAAGCACGCCGCTATGGTGGATGAAACCCCGATTATCGGCGGAAAAAATCCAAGTATCAAATAAGTTAGCAAATCAGGTATTTTGATTGGATTTAGAAGAGATACTTGATTTGAATAATAAAGAAGAGAGGTAAAAAAATGGGTAAATTAAGACTCGGATTTGTCGGCTGCGGCAACATTGCAAACACTAAGCATTTACCGAATCTGGCCAAGTTTCCGGACAGAGCGGAAGTCGTTGCTTTCTGCGATGTGATTGAACAGAAGGCGATCGACACAAAAAACAAGTTCGGAACACCTGATGCAAAGGTCTTCACGGATTACCGCGATTTGCTGAAGATGGACCTTGACGCAGTTTATGTGTGCACGCCGAACCGTTCGCACAGCGAGATCACGGTTGCCGCACTGAGAGCCGGATGCCATGTAATGTGCGAAAAGCCGATGGCGATAAACTCTGAGGAAGCGAAGGCAATGGTGGACGCAGCCAGGGAAACCGGGAAGCTCCTGACGATAGGCTACCAGAATCGCTTCAGGGAAGACACCCTTACGCTGAAACAGATGGCGGAAGACGGTTTCCTAGGGGAAGTCTACATGGCAAAGGCGCATGCCTTGAGAAGACGCGGCATACCCACCTGGGGAGTGTTCACAAACAAGTATGAGCAGGGCGGAGGACCGCTGATAGATATCGGCACGCATGCACTTGATATAACTCTTTGGATAATGAACAACTATAAGCCTGTTTCAGTACTGGGCTCCACATATAACGTTTTGGGTACGACTCTAAGAGGAGCCGAACAGGGAACATCCAGCCATTGGGATCCGGACACATATGAGGTTGAGGATTCGGCGTTCGGGTTCGTGAAGTTCGAAAACGGAGCGACAGTGTTCCTCGAGTCCTCATGGGCACTCAACACAGTCGAGCAGAAGCAGGCGATGACGACGGTATACGGCACGAAGGCCGGCGCTTCCATGGAGTTCCCGGTTGGCGAGGCATCCAGCACGAAGAAGAGACTCGTTGTCAACACCGTAGTAGGCGGCAAACAGGTAGTATTCGAACCGGATGTTCGTGAAACCGTTCCGGACTCACAGGACCTGATCTTCAACTATCCCGGTGCCGAAAAAGAGTGCAAAGTATGGCTCGATGCGCTTGAAGGCAAAGGCGAAGTAGTTGTAAAGCCTGAAGAGGCATTCGTAGTCACACAAATACTCGAAGCTATTTATAAGTCTGCTGAGACAGGAAAGGCCGTTTATCTGTAAGATTAGTCCCCCTGTTCCTGATCTGGATCGTAGCAGCGAGTGAAATCAGGATTGAAAATGTACTTTTAACGTATCATACACAAGAACGGACAAAGTTTATGGACGCGAGTCTTGATTCCTGATTTCAGCTTCATCGATATTTGATGGCATTAAAGGTTAAACCATAATTTGATGGTATAAAAAGTTATACCGTATAGGTACAACTGGAATAGGTACAACCAGAAAATTAGCGATACTTGAATACAGTATCGCTAATTTTTCTGGCTGGCATCAAAATCATGAATGCTTGATGTCTCAAGCCCGCATTCCGTGCAAGGATATGGCCTCTTTTACCGGATAGACTAAATCGGTTTTCGTTTCCCCATCATTCAAGATGCTCACATCTTTCAAACCGAGAGCTTTTGATTGCGAATAATATCTCCGGGACTGGCCTGCAGACAAGATTACACAGTCTTGTTGAAATTAAATACGAATTCCTGTATACTTGAAGAGTAAAATCAGTATTCAGGACCAACTGCTGACTGCCTGAGGAGGTCGTCCGATGTTGATCAACCAGATCTCTGTTTTCATTGAAAATCGTCCGGGCAGACTCTACGCCATAACCAAAACCCTGAGCGAAAACGATATCGACATCCGCGCCCTTTCGCTGGCGGACACGACCAATTTCGGTATCCTGCGCCTTATAGTAAATGACCCTGTCAAAGCGGACAAAGTACTGAGGGAAAACGGATTCACCGTTAGTACGACCAAGGTTTTGGCCGTGCAGGTCGAAGACAAGCCGGGAGGGCTGCACAGCATTCTGGAGAAGCTCTATGAGCAGTCGATAGGGGTAGAGTATGCGTATGCGTTCATAACGCGAAAGGCTGACGGCGCATTTGTCATACTGCGCGTGGAAGACAATGAAAAGGCAGCACGATATCTGAAATCCTGCGGTGTAAAAATAATCGAGGACGACGAAATATATTCCCTGTAACCGTTCAACCGCCTTGGAGGTAATGTGATGACCGAAATCAGCAAAGAAGTTCGGCTGATGGCAGATGAGGCTGAGCGCTCTCTTGCCGATATATTCAGAAAGATAGATAAAACGGCGGAACGAAACACCGAGAGAATACTGTCGGCGTTCCGCCGTCATTCTGTGTCGGAATCCATGTTTGCCGGCACTACCGGATACGGCTACAATGACCGTGGCCGCGACACCCTTGACCTGATTTACGCTGATGTTTTCGGATGCGAGGCAGGCCTTGTCCGCATAGGGTTTGTAAACGGAACACATGCAATAACCGCAGCCCTGTTTGCCTCTTTGAAACCTGGACAGGTGCTTTTGTCCGCGGTAGGTGCGCCTTATGACACCTTGCATGGTGTTATCGGAATAAACGGGGATCACTTCGGTTCGTTGAAAATGTACGGGATAGGATACAGGCAGGTCGAAACGCTGGAAGACGGCAAGCCCGACATAGACGGTATTTTGAAGGCTGCCGCATCGCCTGATGTCGGAGCTGTCCTGATACAGCGTTCCCGCGGTTATTCAACCAGACCTTCGCTGTCGGTACGTGAAATAAAGGACATATGTAAGCAGATCCGCAAGGTCAGCAGCGCTGCTATAGTCGTGGACAACTGCTACGGCGAATTCGTGGAAGACGAAGAACCCGGCGGACCTGACGGCGGCGATTTGCTGTGCGGTTCTCTTATAAAAAATCCCGGCGGGGGACTCGCCGTGTCGGGCGGATACGTTGTCGGCCGGGCGGATTTGGTTGAACGTGCCGCGTTCAGGCTTACCGTTCCCGGGATCGGAGGGGAGTGCGGGAGCACGTTCGGACAAAACAGGCTTATGTACCAGGGATTGTTTATGGCACCCCATGTTGTTGCCAACAGCTTGAAAACGGCCGTGTTTTGCGCTAAAATGACAGAGATGGCGGGTTTCAGGACCTCTCCGGGATGGGACGAGGAGAGGCACGACATAATCCAGATGATAGAATTCGGGGATCCTGAGGCAGTAAAAGCCTTCTGCGAAGGCATCCAGGCAGCCTCGCCCGTCGACTCGTTCGTGAAACCTGAGCCGTGGCCGATGCCGGGATATGACTGTGATGTTATCATGGCGGCGGGTACGTTTATACAGGGCGCTTCAATAGAGCTGAGCTGCGATGCGCCGATGCGTCCGCCTTACACGGCATATCTGCAGGGCGGCCTCACATATGAATCCGGAAAGCTCGGGATCATGCTCGCTCTCAGCAGGATATCGGAGCGAAAAAACACCTGGTTTTGATTATGGTACTTTGCATATGATTATTTTAGGTATAGATCCTGGAATGGCTACCGTAGGTTACGGTATCGTAAACTACGACAGGAACGTTTTCAGAGTCATACAGTACGGGGTCATAAAGACCGAGGCGGGGCTGCCTGCAAGCACTCGCCTTCTTGAGATATCCAACGACATAGGTACACTCATTGAGACTTACAAACCTGACTGCGCGGCGGTGGAGGAGCTGTTTTTCAACAGCAACCACAAGACCGGTATCCAGGTCGCACAAAGCAGGGGAGTTATACTTTTGGAATGCTGCAGGCGCAATGTTCCGCTGTATGAATACACGCCTTTGCAAGTCAAGCAGGCTGTTGTCGGGTACGGAAGGGCGGAGAAAAAGCAGGTCATGGAGATGACGCGCCTTATCCTGAAGCTGGACAAGATCCCAAAACCCGACGATGCGGCTGACGCGCTGGCCATTGCGATCTGTCACGGGCATTCTTCAGGCGTCCAGGGCAAACACATCGATAACTCTACATAAGACGGGCAGGACAGGGGACGGACTATTATAAACAGTTGGAGGGCCGTAATGTTTTATTATATCGAAGGCGTCATCTCTCATAAGGAAAGCGGCCTTGCCGTTGTCGATGCGGGCGGCGTCGGGTACGCGTGCAATACATCGCTGAATACACTTTCTCAGCTTGAAAAGGGTGCTCGTGCGCGCCTGTATACTTATGTGCATATCCGAGAGGATGTCCTTGATATTTATGGTTTTATGACCCGTGAAGAACTTAACTGCTTCAAAATGCTGATCTCCATATCCGGAGTCGGTCCGAAAGCTGCAGTATCGATTTTGTCGACAGTGACCCCCAGCCAGCTGGCAATGGCTGTGATAACCGACGACGAAAAGGCGCTTACAAGGGCGCAGGGGATCGGGAAAAAGATAGCGCAGCGTATCATACTTGAACTGAAGGACAAGATGAAGAAGGAGCAGCTGCAGGCTGCTTCGACCGAAGGGTTCACCGGGGTCGATGTTTCTCTGCAGTCCAATGCCTCTGAGGCCACAGCGGCTCTTGGCGTATTGGGGTACAGCCAGCAGGAAGCCGCTTATGCTCTTAAGGGAATTGATACCGAGAGTATGCCTGTTGAAGAAGTCATCAGGCTTGCTCTCAAGAATTTGGCAGGTGGCAAGTTATGAGTATAGAGTTTCAGGACGGGTTGGAGGAGCGGATCGTTGCTTCCACGCTTACCGGAGGAGATGAAAATGAGGTCTCGCTAAGACCTCATACACTTGCCGAATACATCGGCCAGTCTAAAGCCAAGGAAAACCTGACGGTGTACATCGAGGCCGCGAAGATGCGCGGAGAATCGATGGACCACGTTCTGCTGTACGGGCCTCCCGGACTTGGCAAGACTACGCTTGCCGGAGTCATAGCAAACGAGATGGGCGCCAACATCCGCATCACATCCGGTCCGGCTATCGAGAAGGCGGGCGACCTGGCAGCCCTGTTGACAAACCTCAATCAAAACGATGTCCTGTTCATAGACGAGATACACCGGCTGAACAGGTCGGTCGAAGAGATCCTCTATCCCGCGATGGAGGACTATGCCCTTGACATCATAATCGGGAAAGGCCCCTCCGCACGTTCCATACGCCTCGACCTTCCGAAGTTCACCCTTGTAGGAGCCACAACAAGGGCCGGGCAGCTTTCAGCTCCGCTTCGGGACAGGTTCGGCGTCGTCCTGAGGCTGGAACTGTATACGCCGGAGGAATTGCTGAAGATAGTGTGCCGCAGTGCATCCATCCTGCAAATCGACATAGAAGAAGAAGGAGCATATGAAATAGCAAGGCGTTCACGAGGGACGCCCAGGATCGCCAACCGGTTGTTGAGGCGCGTTCGTGACTATGCGCAGGTCAAAGCCAACGGTGTTATAACGAAGGAAGTCGCGGACAGGGCGCTGACCATGCTGGAAGTCGACGATATCGGGCTCGACGCAACGGACAGGCGGATGCTGCGCAGCATCATAGACTTTTTTGACGGAGGACCGGTGGGGCTTGATACGCTGGCCGCAACGATCGGCGAGGAATCGATCACCCTTGAGGATGTATATGAGCCGTTTTTGCTGCAGCTGGGATTTTTGAACCGGACCCCGAGAGGACGCTGCGCCACAAAGCTGGCATATGACCATCTGAAGATACCGTATAATGGGGCTCAGAATCCTCAGCAGCAGTCACTGTTCGAGTTATGAATTTGAGTATAATATCGGATCATCATTTTGAGTATCCTTAAGTATAAGTTATTAAGTGTGACCCTCCTTACGCATGGAACGGTAAGTAAAATCTAATCATTATCGGGAGGATTTATGGGAAGACTGTTTGGAACAGACGGGATCCGCGGCGTTGCCAACGAAAATCTCAGCGTAGACCTTGCGCTGCGTGCGGGGCAGGCGGCTGCTGAAGTGCTTACCGAGGCGTCGAACCACAAGCCGTTGATTTTGATAGGAAAGGATACCCGTATATCATCGGATATGTTTGAGGCGGCGCTTACCGCGGGTATATGTTCGGTGGGCGGTGATGTGTTGTTGCTGGGGACCGTTCCCACTCCTGCGGTTGCGTATCTCACAAAGAAGCTGGGGGCCGATGCTGGCATAATGATTTCAGCATCCCACAACCCCTATGAACACAACGGTATAAAGATCTTCAATTCGGAAGGATTCAAGCTCTCCGACGAACTCGAGGACAGGATCGAGGAGCGTATTAAAAGCGGTGTCAAACTGAAGACGCACGATGGTATCGGCGCCGTTAAGAGAAGCGACACAGCCATACAACAGTACATTGACCATGTAGCCGGCTGCATACATAGCGATTTGAAAGGTCTTCGCATTTTGGTGGACTGCGCTAACGGTTCAGCTTCTGTTACAGCTAAAAGCATCTTCGAACGATTCAAGTCCGAAACGGAAATATTATTCGATTCACCCAACGGCATCAACATAAACAGCCGATGCGGTTCGACCCATCTTGAAAGCCTGGCCAAAATGGTAGTTGCAGGCGGATATGACGTTGGGATAGCGTTTGACGGAGATGCCGACCGCTGCCTGGTGGTAAACGAAAAGGGAGAAACTGTTGACGGCGACGCCATCATGGCGATCTGCGGGCTGCATATGAAGAAAGCCGGCAAATTGGCGAAAGATACTATCGTAGCCACTGTCATGTCGAACCTGGGCTTCCACATGTTCCTTGAAGAGAACGGAATGAAAGCAATAACCGCACCTGTCGGCGACCGCTACGTCCTTGAGGAGATGCAGAAGGGAGGATATGTCCTGGGCGGGGAACAGTCCGGTCACCTGATCTTCCTTGACGAGGAGACGACCGGGGACGGCCAGTTTACGGCCATGAAGTATTTGGAGATATTGGCCGAGTCGGGACTTAAGGCGTCCGAGCTCAACGCGGGGATAAAACAGTACCCGCAGGTGTTGAAGAATGTAAAGGTGCATCCGGATGTAAAGCATGTATTGGCTGAGAATGAGGCCGTTAAGGCGGCCATCGGTGAGGCTCAGGACATCCTGGGTAAAAACGGTCGCATCCTTGTACGTCCGTCAGGGACTGAGCCGCTGGTCCGCGTAATGGTCGAAGGGTTCGATGACGCACAGGTAAACAAGGCGTGTGATTTGATAGTAGCGGCGATAGAGAACGTTAAGCAGTAATTCACATAAAGTTTCGATACTTTAATGATACGTGTAAATTATACAATTTGGCATGCGAAACAGGTAAAATGTTAGTCTTGCAAAGTTGAGCAAATATGCTATAATACTCTCTGTGACTGTTTTGGCAAAAACGGTCACGAATTTCGAGGCGTAGCTCAGTTTGGTAGAGTGCATGCTTTGGGAGCATGATGCCGCAGGTTCGAGTCCTGTCGCCTCGACCAAAAAAGTTGCAAATATTGATGCAGCAGAAAGCTCTTGAATAAGAGCTTTCTGTTTTTTTATATTAAGACAGTGCAAACAGTCTCTGTTCGGAATGGTTTATTTGCTTATGTGAAATAAAAGCAAGCAGGACATCGGAATGAGGACATAGCGCATTTAGTGGTCATCCCCGCACTCATGAATAATTAGGTAACAGTAAATAAATATCAAAGTGGGACAAGGGAAAAGTACCCTTGTCCCACAATCGTTATTTTGCCATCAACGATCGACTGAGGAGGCGCAGCGGTTAATGAAGCAAATCTGTGGCTTTTGACATGTAAACGACGAAACATTTTCTCTATATAATCTTTCGTTTAAATATACAGATGATCCATCTCGTGCTGCCATAGCTCTGAGCGGAAGGGACGGCGCTTACTAATTCCCATCCCTGCGCTCCCAAATCATTTAATTCCTTTTCGAAAGCATGCCTGTCAACCTTACCTCCGAATGCCCCTTTTGCGTCAGTAAACAGTGTTTTGTATTCGAATTTTTCCATGTCGTCATTCCTCCATTAGATAGATTTCTTAAATGAGAATTTCGTCGCATACATGTGCCGGTGCATTTTGAGACTTGGAACCTTAAATTTACTCCACTTTTGCCCTAAGCTCTTGACCGAAATCTTCTGCCCTAAGTTCTTGACCGCAAACTTCCCGGTCGCAGCCTTTCCTCTGATACGTAACACATAATCGCAGACGTCTATTTTTCAGAACCATTATCATAATAGCAATCAAACCTGTCATATATCTGAAAAGAACCTTAAATTAATTATAAATCCGATATGCGCTAAACGAAGTATACTTAGCTCAGGCTATTATCTCGACTTAGTGCACGCCTGGTTTTGCTGCATAGACAATGATCGTTTATACGTTTTCGGATTTTTCTTCTGAGAAACTGTATGTTACAAGACAAACTCTTTAGTATGGGAAGAATAAAAAACTTTTCCGGAGTATCAATTCTCAATTCTCTTACAATTTTAAATTGACATCTAGCAATAATGCAATACAATTATAATTGTCAAACGTTTTCATAACGAAAAACATGGAGAAGGGTAGGATTATATGAACAAATTTGTTTTTGATCCCGTAAAGCCGGTCGTCGAGACGAAATTCGGCAAGCTGCGCGGCGTGACCTATGGCGATGTGAACATTTTCATGGGTGTAAAGTATGCGGAGGCGAAACGCTTCCATATGCCGGTGGAGCAGCAGCCCTGGGAAGGAATTAAGAACGCCTATACATATGGACCCATCTCGATGCAAATGCTTCCTCCCAACCCACCCTCATATTACAGAGGCCTTCATATGCTGCAGAAGCAAAGTGAAGACTGCCAGAACCTGAACATCTGGGCGCCGAAGACCATGAATGGAGAAAAGAAACCGGTACTCGTATGGATGCACGGCGGCGGATACTTTGCGGGCAGCGCTCTTGAGGAGTACTCGTTTGATGGCTTCAATTTGGCGCATTATGGCGATATTGTTTTCGTTTCCGTCAACCATCGCCTCAACATTCTGGGTCATCTGAATCTGGCAGACTACGGCGAGGAATTCAAGAACTCCGTGAATGTCGGCATCGCGGACCTGGTCGCCGCTCTCAAGTGGATCCATGAGAATATTGCGGCATTTGGCGGCGATCCTGAGAATGTGACTATCATCGGCCATTCCGGCGGTGGCGGTAAAGTACAGTGTATGTACCAGATCGAGGAGGCAGCTCCATACTTCCAGCGCGGTATCGTTCTGAGCGGTGCCGGCGGAATGGGAGGCTCTGATGAGGACAGCCGGAAGGGCGCGAAAGCCATTCTCGACGAGCTCGGAATCACAAAGGATAACATCGAGAAGCTGTACGAGGTATCTTACGACGAATTAGTCGGAGCATACAGAAAGGTTGCACGTTCACTGGCCGAGGCCGGTGTCCGTCTGGGTTGGAGCCCGATCGCCGATGATTATTTCCGCGGCTTTCCGGGTGATGTCGGCTTCATGCCCTGGTCCAAAGATAAGCCCATCATTTACGGGACGACGCTTGGCGAATTCTCGAACGTGAAGCTCACCGCCGAAGAGAAGGAAGCAATGACAGAGGCTGACAAAATAGCGTTCCTCAAGGACAGATACGGCGAAGGTGCGGACCGCATGATGGAGCTGTTCAGAAAGGCTTATCCGAAGCACGATATTCTTGATCTCGCATACATGGATTCCATGTTCCGCATCCCGACCATGAAGGCAGCGTTGAAGCACGCCGAGGCCGGCAACAATAACACCTATGTTTTCATTGCAGCCTACACTGCGCCCGAGGACGGCTGGATACCGGTGTGGCACGGCGGTGAAGTCTGCTACATCTTCATGAATGAGGATAGAGTGTTTGTTCTGAACGAAGCTATCTATGGCCAAAAGTTTGCGAATATCTTCAGCACCATGACGCTGAACTTTGTCAAACACGGTGATCCAAATAACAAGTATCTGCCGGAGTGGAAGCCTCTCACGACAGATCACCTTTATACGATGGTCATCGACCGCGAATGTGAACTGCGTGAGGCATTCGACGAGGAACTGGTTGAGCTTCACAGTAAGTATAACCCCAGACCGACGTTCGGGCCCAGGCTGTAAGCATAGGCAATACTGTCAACCGGGATTCGATAAGAGCCAGTCCGCCAGGGCTGGCTCATTTTGCATCTATCAACGATCGGCAAGTTAACTGAGGGATCAGGCCTTGCGGGGTATGCTCACGCCTGTGGCCATCTTTCTACACATGTATCGCTTTGCCGGAGATTTTCAGGATACTACTATTGAGACTATCCCCATTGAGGACAAGTTTTCCGTTAATGTACACGCTGTCTATGCCAAAAGAGCGGTATTGGTCAGGTGTTGCCTTCAGAAGCTCGTTTTCATCAAAGACTGTCAAATCGGCATAGTATCCCTCTTTGATATAGCCCCTGTCTTTGAGCATGAATCGGTCAGCCGTAGCGCCTGTCATTTTGCGGATGGTTTTGGGCATGATGTCTCCAAGGCCTTTGAGTGAGTCCTGAAGGAACTTCGGGAAGCAATCGTATATAGCCGGATTTTGCACACCGTAGTCTTCAACCCATGCATCGGTCATAAAATAGCAGTTGCCATTCTTCTCGAAGTCGTGGATGATCTCTTCTGTCGTATATGGTCCCATATTCACGCGCCCCTGGAAGTTCGACTCCCGGCAGAGCTGGAGATACATGTCCAGGTTGCTTTTGCCGTACTCTTTGGCAAGCCCGGCCACGGTTTTCCCTTCATACTTTTCATATCCGGGCCCGATATAGGCGATTTCGATATCATCCCAACCAAAGCCAAGAAGCTTCGAGGTAGCTTCGGTTAGAACATAAAGCTTAATTCGGTTTATAAGCTTTTTGCGATCTTTCTCAGACATCCCCTGATACCAGGAGGGCAGGATCACTGTTATAACGGAAACGCCCTTGAGCTCATTATAAATATCAAACTGTATTCGGATGCCTTCAGAACGCATCCTGTCTACCATCTTTAGAAATTCCGGCTGATCTTTCAGGGTCGATCTCCCAACGAATATGGCATGGGAATATTGAAGCTTCAGATCGGTGCCTTTTGCAATATCATACAGTTCGTCAAGGGCCCTGAGAAGGTGCGACCTGCCAAACAACTGGGGATAAGCCATTGATACTTTCGATTCGGCTTTCGCATGGACGGTCAGGATCTTGTCATATTTTACGCAGAGGTCTGCGACCTTTTTTAGCTCCGATAGCGGAGCATAAAGGCCGGGCTCATACATGAGGCCCAGCGAAATGCCTGCCGCGCCCATTTTCAGGTTTTCTTCAAGTATTGCCAGCATCCTTTCCTCTTCGCTATCGGTAAGAGGTCTGTTTGAATATCCGGAGACAGAAGCCCTTGCGGAACAGTGACCGACAAGAACGGCCATGTTGCACGGGGAATTGTTATTGACAGCATCGAGGAAAACATCGGCTGACGGGTAGACACCAGTAGTGTCTCCCTTGTTGTAACCGAACAGTCCTCCGCCGATCTTATCAAGATAAGGAGTGTCTCTATCAAAGCCAATTGCGGACAGCCCGCAGTTTCCTGTTATAAAAGTGGTGATGCCCTGGCGTATGAAAGGGTCGAAATACGGCAGGGGGTCCTTTTTTATTGCAAACCAGTCGTTATGTGAGTGGCAGTCTATAAAACCCGAAGATACCGATTTTCCCGAGATATCCGTCACTGTGTCTGCGAGGGTCTCATCGATGGAAGGTGCGACTTTCAGTATCCTGTCATCTTCGAAGAGAATATCCCCTATGTAGGCTTCATTGCCCGTTCCGTCGTAGATTTTTCCGCCTTTCAGAAGAGTTTTCATGGCAGCATCCCCCTTTTTTCGGTTCATTGACATTATATCACAGAAAAATGCAGTAATGTAGAATAGAAACAGGTTTCGCAGAAGTACATTGCACTTCCGGGAAACCTGCTTTCATATGTAGCTATATAATTGTGTAGTTATATAGTTAAGAAGTTATGCAGTTCTGTAATATATTGTTAAGTTTTTAAGCTTGCGCGGCTAACCTAAAAATCGAAGCCATTCCATACCGGCTCTCCGGTATAAGTGTGCGCTTCTTCTTCCCCGCGCAGGACCCGCAGTACGGCTCCGGCCATTTCCTCCTGTTCCATTTCGCCGGGGTATACTGTGATTGGGGCGATCCAGCCGCAGCGGCTGCGGATACCCTCCACGATGTCATCAAAGCGGACAAGCCCGCCGGTCAGCAGGATGGCGTCAACTTTACCGCAGAGCACGGTGCTCATTGCCCCGACTTCCTTGCAGATCTGATAAATCATGGCGTTCCATACCAATGTCGCTTTCCGGTCCCCGGATTCAACCATGCTGTGCACCTTGTTCGCATCGGAGGTGCCAAAGTGGCTGACAAAGCCTCCGGCACGGGAGCACATCAGCCGAACTTCCTCTATGGAATGCTGCTCCAAATAATCCAGCAGGCGCAGCACGGGAACGCCGCCGATCCTGGTTGGAGAGTAGGGGCCATCACCGCCGGAGCCAACGTTGCCGTCCACCATTTTTCCGCGGTCATGGGCATTGACCGTTATACCGCCGTCGATATGTGCAACCACAAAGCGGCAGTCCTCATAGCGCTTTCCGATAGACTCAGCGTGGTAGCGGGCTACAGCTTTTTGATTCAGTGCGTGTGTCTGTGCATTCCTGTACACTCCGGAAATGCCGGTCATTCGGGCATAGTCACACAGTTCGTCAATATTAGTGGGGTTGACAGTGAACATTTTCCCGCCATACTCCGTGCACAGTTCATAGGCTAATAGAACACCCAGCTTTGCAGGATGGTCGCTGCCTCCGACCCCGTTCAATGTATCAAGGTATAGCCGCTTATCGATCGGCATTACTCCTGCCCGTTGAGGATAAGCGCTTCCGCCGCGGCCGACGAATACGTCAACATCCTTCGGTGTAAAGCCGTTTCGGTTCAGAATGTTCAGGACCACCTGCTTTCGAAAGGGGACCTGGTCATTTGCCGAGGAGTACTGCAGCAGGACAGGTGCGTCATGAAACTCGCTTTCCTCAAAAAGCAAAGTGTCGTCATCAAACAAGCTGACTTTTGTGGAGGTCGAGCCCGGATTGATAACAAGTATTTTCATTTCAAACCCTTCTTAATGTTCCAAATGCTTTATTTAATTGATTTATTTAATTCTACAGTGTACTGTTAAAAATATATTATATCATGTAATGTACGTTTTTCAACGAGCCATCAGAACTAAAAGAATCAATGCTTTTATTTTAACACTTTTTCGTTAAATAGTGTGAAATTTAACTTATTTTTGGTATTATGTAACTATAAAAACAGTTCAGGAAAATAATTTTTATAAACTATGATACACTCATAAAAAGGAAGACGAAGAAATGGCAGTTGTGACGATCGTGGGCGCAGGAATGATGGGCTCCGCCCTTGCATTTCCGGCAAGAGAGAATAAAAACGAGGTAAGGCTGGTCGGAACGCCGCTCGACAGGGAGATCATTGAAATCAGTGAGCGTACCGGGCGTCATCCGAAGTTTGCAAAGGACTTCCCGGAAGGAGTAAAATATTATCAGATCGAGCGGCTCAGGGAGTCTCTCGACGGTGCCGATATGGTAATCGGCGGAGTGAACAGCTTTGGTGTAGACTGGTTTGGAGAATATGTTCTGCCTGAAGTTCCGGCTCATGTACCGGTTCTCAGCGTCACGAAAGGACTTTTCGACACCGGGGACGGAGATCTACTTTCATATCCGGAACTCTGGGAAAGCAGGCTTGAAAAAGCGGGGATCCATCGTTCGGTCAACGCGATCGGCGGGCCCTGCACAAGTTATGAGTTGGTGGCGCACGACCAGACAGAAGTCGTTTTTTGCGGGAAAGATCTCAAAGTTCTGGAGAAAATGCGAAAAATCATTGCCACGGACTATTATCATATCAGCCTGTCGACCGATGTCAGAGGGATAGAGAGCGCTGTTGCATTAAAAAACGCATACGCACTCGCTGTTGCTTTGACTATCGGAGTAAATCAAAGAGAGTTCGGGATCGACAGCGAGCTGCATTTCAATTCCCAGGCTGCGGTTTTTGGCCAGGGAGTGAAAGAGATGCATATACTCCTTGACTTTCTGGGCGCGGCCAGCATTGAAAGCCTCTATGTCGGTGCCGGTGACCTATATGTAACCATAAACGGTGGCAGAACTCGTCTTTTGGGTATTCTGCTTGGCAGGGGTGACGATATAGACACTGCAAAGAAAAAGCTGAGCGGCGTTACGCTTGAGTCTATTGTCGTTACAGAACGTGTCGCCCGTGCTGTCAAAAAGAATGCGGAAAAAGGTGTACTGGATATTTCGGATTTCCCGCTGTTGATGCATATTAACGAGATTCTTACCGAGAAACGGCCGGTCAATATTCCCTGGAGGAAATTTACGTATGTAAAATGAGTATGGTGCAAGCGCATACCAAGGCGCTACTATGCGGAAATGTCTGCATTAGCGCAATAGATTCTAAGTTACATAAGATAGCCCACTCCAAACCATATAGGCATGGAGTGGGTTCTTGATTTTACTGCATTAATCGTTCTGCAAACGACAGGAAAAATCCGGTCGCCGTACGATATCAATACATATCGCACCTTATCACAACTTATTTATCAGTCGAATATAAAACTCCACTGTCCGTTTTACAACTTCGACCCGAACGTGTTCGTCGTTTCCGTGGATGCTGCTGCGCTCATCGGTGGTCAGGTCAGCGGCAGAAAAGCGATACACATGGTTGGATATGCGGCCATAATGGCGGCTGTCGGAGCACGCGACCATCAGGTAAGGACTTACGATGCAGTCAGGCCAGGTTTCAGACACTGTTTCTGCAAGCATATCCCATGCTGGGCAGTGGGTTTCGGAGATGATGCTTGGGTTTATAGCGTTTTTACACACTGTAAGCTGGACGTTCTCGTCGCCCACAACATTCCTGATATATTCCACAGCGCTGTCAATGTTGTCGTGGGGATTCAGCCGCAGGTTGGCAACAAAAGAAGCTGATGGCGGGATGACGTTTGGAGCCTGGCTTCCGCTTGCCTGCGTAAAAGCCACGGTTGTGCGAAGCAAAGCGTTCATCTCACCCCCGGACTTTTTGCCCAGGATGTCAAGGAGACCGCCAAAACACCACAGGTTGGCGAATATCAGACGATAGACGAATGAAGAGTAGCGACCGAGAGTATCGAACATTTCGGAAGCCGGTTTGCTGAGGTGCATCTTAAATGGATGGTTTTCTACTTTACAGCAAGCTCTTGACAGTATTCCGATGGGGGTATGTGGCTTAGGGGCTGATGAGTGGCCGCCTGCAGAGGAGACACGGAACTCCAGGTTCATCATGCCTTTCTCCGCGATCCCGATCAGACCACAGGGGCGGTTCAGACCGGGGAAGATGTTTTCAACTACTGCGCCGCCTTCATCAAGCACAAAAGCCGGCTTTATGCCATGCTGTTCAAACCAGTCCACGATGTTCGGCGCTCCTGGTCCGTTGACTTCTTCACCGCCGGAGAAAGCGAAGTAAATATTCTGTTTCGGCTTAAAGCCCCGGGAAATCAGGTGATTTGCGGCAAACATCACGCCATTGAAGGTGTGCTTTGTATCTATGCATCCCCGTCCCCACAATATGCCGTTATCATCAATAATGGCGTCAAAGGGTGGCCTTGTCCATCCTTCCTCGTTCACCGGCACGACATCATAATGGGACATCAGTACCGAGGGCCTGTCATGTTCTTCGCCTTCCCACTTATACAGGAGAGCCCTGCCGGGCAGACGAGTCAGAGAACATACGCGGGCTACCTCGGGATAAAGCTTCGGGAGCAGCTCTACAAATTTCTCAAATTCATCGTCGTCTTCAAGGGCGGGATCGTAGTATGAGACTGTGCGGCAGCGTATGAGTTCCTGCAAAGCTGACACGGAAGCGTCTTCATCGAAGATCACCTTTTCGGGAGCCCGCTTTGCCTCTTCAGGAGGGTTGAACATTGCCGCACGGATGAGGATGATGGCAATGAAAGCGATGATAAGTGCAAAAATGACATATAGCGCGACCATTATACCGCCTCCTCAATTAATCCAGCATGCCTTTTTTGTAAATCAGTCTGCTGACGCCAAGAGTGAAGAGAACGCTTACGGGTACCATTATACCTACCGTCCCGGCATTCAGGGCAGGTACGAATACGAACAGAACAAGCATAAGAACGACCGGTGCGACAGAAATTATCCAATTCTTCGATATGAAGACCACGCCCAGTCCTCCGAATAATGCAGGTATCATCTGGGCAAAGGCAGGCTGCAGTACCGGCGATTGCAGTATTGGTGTCAACGGGGTGATAAGTATGACGCCCAATATTATGATCAGTGTCGTCACAATGCTGGAAACAGCAATGGCTATCGTGGACACCACTTCGCCCTCCTCGGAGTTTGCGCTGACCCCGGCCTGCTCCAGTGCATTGAGTGCACACGGGAGCTTGAGGTTGGAGATGTTGCCGGTCACGAATGAGAGATAGGAACCTCCGGCACCAAGCATGGGTATGTATGTGAAAGTTTCGATGATGCCTACTGCCCAATACATGGGGGCTGTGGCGAGAAGTCCGAGGAGGAGGCCCCTGGAATCGGGCAGGGCATTGAAAAGGATACCAACTATGACGGGATACATCAGCATAAGTCCTGTCATTGACAGGTTCCAGGCTTTGCCCCATTTATGTACACGATCAATGTAAGATGTATTCATTATGCTCCCTCCTAACCTAACCATGCTGTTATTGGGATCGCGCTTAACATACCCAGCACCAGGCTCACAGGCAGGGCATAGTCGGAAATCCAGTGATATTTGAACTTCTTTACCGCCAGTCCGGCAAGGCACATGACGACAGCGGATACTACCATTACACAAACGGGTATCAGACCCGCAGTAGAACCCCTGGCAACGCTGGACACGTCACTGAATATGTAGCCGAGGAAGGCAGAAATCATGCCGATGAACATTGAATTGATGAAAATGTCGGCCCACTTCCTGTCCCGCTTTTCAAGGTTTATCATGCCGCCAAGGACCTTTTTGGCCACCAGGGGAGAAAGCCATACCCCCACCAGGATACTGAGCGTCATCACAGTGGCGATCGTCACATACTGCTTTGCAGTAAGGTTTGAAACCAGACCGAAAGTCAAACCCATGGCATTTTCTGTGTTGGTTGCGGCTATAGTTTCGTATGACAGGGACCCGATAACGCTCAGTCTGAGCCATGGCAATGGGACTCCCAAGTCCTTTGACAGGGTAATCACACCGATTACTATGGCTACTGCCGGGGCGATCGTAAAAATTGAAGCGGTCACGGCAACTTTCTTGAGCTTATCCGCTCCCATGCCGATTTCCCTGCCTCGTTTCCATGCCTTTACAAGGAAAAAGATACTCTGCGCTAAAACGGCAGCGATCACGATTCCGCTTAATATAAACAGAACGGGGCTGTTTATATTAAATTCCATTGTTATTCCCCCTCGTATTATGTGGTTTAGCGGGCTGTTAAATTTTTACCATTATATCATAGGTAAAGGTTGAATAACAACATAGTTTAAATCGGTAAAGCGCTCTTTCTTCAAGTACTTGCTCTACATGATGCAGAATGGATTTGGTGACTGTAAACACGTTATAAAGTATGGTTGAGTTTATAAAGCCAGGGCAGTATTTACTTTTTATAAACATAAAAATAATAAATCTTTATCAACTTGTTGCTTGGGTTTATAATATTTGCAAATAGAAACAGATGGGGTGGTTGTATATGATGTTTAGTCGTGTCCGGAGGGCCCACGAGAAATGACCCTCCAATAAAATCAATAAAGGAGAGTCATAAAGGAATGAACCAATATGCTGATAAACTGATTTCTGACTTTACCGATCCGCTATTCCAAAATGCATTCAGGAAGTATTTTTCGGAGCTGCAAATCAACGTTGAAGATTGGGACGGTCTTTTCAGAGAGATGAATGAAGAGAACGGTAATTTGGCCTTTATAAGAATTGATGAAAATGATAAAGTTGTCGGATTCATTCAATTTGCTCCGATAGTGTTCACAAGCTGGTTTTTTGAAGAGACATATGGCTTTATTCGTGAATTTTGGGTAGCTGCAGAACATAGGGGAAAAAGACACGGTTCCGAATTGCTGAAGATAGCAGAACAGTACTTTTTTGATAATGGGATATACAGTACGATATTGACTGCGGATACAGCAGAGGATTTCTATGTCAAACACGGTTATGTGAAAGTTCCGGGCTGCAAGGCATTGAACGAAGATAACGTATTTGTCAAAAGACTAAAGTGAAGACAGATTTCAACATTAGAAAAAAACTCAGCAGCTTTGTTTCGCCAATAACTGTATATGTATTAGCCGGAGCTCATTAATTGACTGATATTTACTAATACCTGCAAAAGAAGGCACAGAAAATCGGGCATCGCTCTCAAATTGGTGATAGAATAGACTCGCGGCTGGGGGAGGAGACAACTTTATGATGGGGTGGATAGAGGGGATCCAAAGCGCGATCGAGTATATCGAGGATAACATTACCGAGGAACTGACAGTTCATGAAATTGCTGAAAAAGCATGCGTTTCTGCGTTTCATTTCCAGAGGATCTTCAATGTACTGTGCGGTTTCACTCTGGGGGAGTACATAAGGAATCGGCGGCTAAGCATCGCGGCAGAAGAACTATCCAAATCGGATGCCAAAGTGATCGATGTGGCAATGAAGTATGGCTATGATTCCCCTGACAGTTTTACCCGGGCGTTTACCAAATTTCATGGCATCTCTCCTTCGGCGGCAAAATTGAAAGGTGCAAAACTAAGATCTTTTGCACGAGTAAAAATCAAATTGACATTGGAGGGCGGGACAATGCTGGAGTACAAAATCGTCGAGAAAGCGCAGTTTACCGTCATGGGAAAAGCAAGAAGCTTTGATGTCGAGACTGCCTATACCGAGATCCCGAAGTTTTGGGATGAGCACAAGGAGAGCGGAGAAACCGATATCGTTGTCGGAATGTACGGAATATGCTTGGACAACGACGGGAAAAGATTCGAGTACCTGATAGCAGATAACTATTTGCCGTGGAACGAGGTACCTGCAGGGTATGAAGCCAGGGTTATCCTCTCCGGAACATGGGCCGTATTTCCGTGCAAAGGGGCCCTGCCGAAATCGCTGCAGGATGTGAACACTAAAATTTGGAGTGAGTGGCTGCCGGGCTGCAAGGAGTATAAGCTTGCAGGTAGTTACAATATCGAGTTTTATTCCCCTCCGACTGAGAACCCTGATGATTATTATTGCGAAATCTGGATCCCTGTTGAGAAAATCTGAATAAGCTTGAGTACGAAATAATGCACCTTACGACTCTTAGTCTTAAGGTGCATTATCTGTTATTGACAATATTCATGGCAACTTTACTCAACAAGCGGAATCATTATCTTAAAAGTAAATACACCGTCATCGGCGGCGAAAACTGCCTGACCGTTATGAGCAGCAGCGATCGCTGCGATGCTGCGTGTCCCGAATCCATGTCCGTCGCGGGCAGATTGGGGAAGTCCGTCTTTCATAACGACATCGTACACATACGGGTTGACGATCGAAATCAAAAGTGTGGACTTAAGTATCTTCGCCTTTACCGAGACTGTCCTGAGCTCAGGTTCCGGGCAGGAGGCTGCCGCGAAAATTGCGTTTTCAATGCCGTTTGACAGTAAAGAGCACAGTTCTGTGTCGCTAAAAGGTATGTATTCCGGGAGCTTTGCGTCAACAGTCATCGTTACTTCTTCATGTCTTGCCTTACTGGAAAACGTGGACAAAATCAGGTTTACAGTTTCATTTTTGCAGTACCTTGTTGGTGTGATCGCTTCTATATCTGATTGGGCAGTATTAAGATATGTCCTGATCTTCTCCAAACTTCCTTCGGCAGCCATTCCGCTCAAAATCGCTATATGATGGCGCATATCGTGCCGATAGGCAGCGGCATTCTCCTGCATCTGCCGCAGGTTCGCAAGTTCCGTATGGGCACCGCGGATCTGGGCCGCAAGCATGTCTCGCTCCCTTTGAGCGCGAGACTGCTTTTGCACTTCTATGTAGTACAGGACGATAAACACAAAGTAAAGAACTGATAATACGGAAGGCATGAATTGGATCGCTGCATTCAAACCTCGGTAAAGCGAATCAGTGTATATCCTATCATGTCCGGGCGCTTTGGCAGACGCACGAAGTTCCCGCAGGATGTCGCCGCAGGTTTTCTTGAACTCGTCGAGTCCCATGAACGCTTCAGTGTCTATGGCTATGAAAAAGTGCCCAAGTCGGTAAGGGATCTCTTCGCCGTTTTGCCCGATACCTGAAAGCATAGTCAGGAAATTGCCCTGTTGCAGTGCAGCCGAAAGGATCTCTACAACGGTGGCGTACCCATACCCCTTATATCCCCCAAGCTCTTCCCCGATACCGCCAAGAGGTGCCAGGGCAGCGTCACCGGTGTTGAGATCGACAAGGATCTGCTCAGAGTCCGTCTTTGGCTCGCCGTCCCTGCCGATGACCATCCCTGCCGGGGTGGGCATTCCCAGGCGCGCATAATACTCGATTTTTCCGCGCTGTGTGATCGATGTGGCGCAGTCCAGAACGAAAGGAAAATCTTCATCGGTAGGCATCCCGAATGTCAATGGGTTTGTGCCAAGCATATTTTGAACGCCGAAGGTGGGAGCGATGGACGGGCGCGCATTCGTTCCCGTAATACCAATGCAGCCTGCGTCGGTAGCCATAGTTGCATAGTATCCGGCAATGCCATAGTGATTTGAATTTCGCGCGGCGACCATTCCCATTCCGTATTTTTTGGCCTTTTCTATGGCCATTTGCATCGACTTGCAGCCGACTACCTGCCCCATTCCGTTATTACCGTCAACCACTGCGGTAGTCGGAGTCTCACGTATGATTTCAAAATCCGTTACCGGATTTATGATACCGGCCTTGATCCTATCTAGATAGATTGGCTTTAAGCGGTTTACGCCATGGGATTCAATGCCGCGCTTATCGGACTCAAGGAGGATATCCGCGCAGATTTTTGCATCCTCCTCAGGGACTCCATATCCTACAAATGCATCTATGACAAACGAAGTTATCAGATCCCAAGATACGATATTAGTTTTCCCGGCCATTTTAATACCTCCAATTGATTATGTTATAAGTAAATGCGGCCACCACATCAAAGGCAGCCGCATATCTCAAATCTCGAAGCTACTGTATAAATCATTATATAATTTTTTATACGGACTTGTCAAGGAAAATGCATAAATTGAAGGAATGTCGCAACAAACTTCAATAAATGCACCTTTTAGTCATGTGTGGGCGATTTTTTGAATTTTTCGCTGCCTGCCGGGCAATGGATGCACAAATATTACGGGGTATCTTATTGACAGGCGCAGAGCATATAATAGATCAGGATCATCAAAAATTTCACAAGAAAGGATTCTTTACTCAACTAAAACGAGAGGGCGATACATATGGTCCCGGTCAACCTGAAAACGAGATACATGACTCGAAATGATTGCTATAATGCCCATCAAATCATTGTGCCGAAGGGGATAATGATCCATTCAACCGCCACACCCGGAGTAATGGCAGCTCAATGGTTTGACAGATGGAACAAGTCATACAGGGCGGGAGAAACCGACCGGCAGGTTTGCGTACATGCATTTGTGGATGATAAGGAAATATGGCAGTACCTGCCGTGGAACTATAAAGGATGGCATGCCGGGGGTAAGGCTAACGATACGCATATAGGTGTTGAGCTTTGCGAGCCGGCAGGTTTTTACTATACCGGCGGCGATAAAATGGTCGGATATGATGTGAAGAAGAACGAGGCATATTTTAGAGCTACATGGTCAAATGCTGTAGATCTTTGTGTTTATCTATGCACACAATTCGGATTGACCGGTAAGGACATCATAAGCCACAGCGAGGGCGCCATGATGGGACTCGCGACTGGCAGTTCCGATGTGATGCACTGGTTCCCCAAGCACGGGGAGGATATGGACAGTTTTAGGGCTGCAGTAGATAAGGCACTGATCCAACAAGGGGGTGACGATATGACTCAGGAACGGTTCAATGAGTTGATGGATAAGTGGCAGGACACGTATGATCCTCTATACAAGACACTTGAGGATGTGCCGGATTATTGGCGCGAAGATGTAAAAAAGCTGGTAGCCGTGGGTGCGATAAAGGGTGACGGCAAATACAGCATCGGGATGAGACGGGAGACCCTGAAGGCGATCATTGTCGCGATGAGATATTCCGACTATCTATCCAAGGGCGGAAAATAAACTGGTGCTATTTTGTTGAATATTACTTTCAGGTATAGTAGACTGTAGTGTGCTCATACTTTTTGCTAATTGCTTGAGGAGACCGGACGTTTTGATAAAAAAGATAGACACCAAAGATTTTGACATGATTTTTGACTTGATGGAAAAGAGCTTTCCTCCTGAAGAATACAGGACTTATAATGGACAGAAAGCTCTGTTGGATGATCCCGCATATACCATTTATGCATTGTATTCTGATACTGAAAATATAACAGCTTTTATTGCAGTTTGGGAATTTGATGATTTTGCATTTATCGAGCATTTTGCGGTGGCTCCGGAGCATAGGAATAAAGGAGTCGGAACATATATAATGAACGGTGTCATCGATATGCTGGGAAAAATGGCGTGCCTGGAAGTTGAGCCGCCGGACACCGAAATTTGCAAAAGGCGAATAGCATTCTATGAGAGAAACAACTTTTATCTCAACGATTATCCATATATCCAGCCTCGACTGCGGGAAGACATGGAACCTGTACCGCTCTATATAATGACATCCGGCGGCAGAGTTGATGAGTGCACGTTTGACAGGATCAGGGAAGCATTATACACTAAAGTATATAAGTGTGTTTGATATGAACGGATCGGTTTTAAGTAAGCCAAAGAGCGATTCATGGAAATCTCATATATACGGGTTGTTCGTTATTCAGGAACAGTTAAAAAATAGAGTTATAATATTAGAGGGTCTTCAAGTGTTATCTTCCGATAACCATATTTAGAAAGAAAATGCATATAAAGGCGATGGATATGGCATTGGAAAGTTACTTTCCCGTATGGGATAAGTTGACTGCAAACGAACGCGAGTTACTGAAGCAGTCAGCTGTCAGGCGAATACTGCCAAAGGGAACGCTGCAGAGCACCGGGACCGATGGCTGCATAGGGCTGCTCGTTATATGCTCCGGGCAGCTCAGGGCATTTATCGTTTCGGACGAGGGAAAAGAAATCACCCTTTACCGTTTATTTGAGCGTGATATATGCCTGTTCTCCGCCTCATGCATGATCAACAGCATCCAGTTTGATATCACTCTTGAAGCGGAAAAGGACACCGAGTTATGGATAGTGCCTGCCGAAGTCTATAAAATGATAATGGAATCTTCCGCTGCAGTAGCGAATTATACCAATGAGCTTATGGCCACGCGCTTTTCTGAGGTGATGTGGCTCATGGAGCAGATCTTGTGGAAGAGATTTGACGAACGGCTTGCAGCCTTCCTGTTGGAGGAGAGCAACCTGGAAGGTAGCAATGTGTTGAAGATCACACATGAAAGGATCGCTGCCCACCTGGGGACGGCAAGGGAAGTAGTGACGCGGATGCTGAAGCACTTCCAATCTGAGGGTTTGGTAGAGCTCGCAAGAGGTACCGTGGAGCTGACTGATATTAAACGGTTGCAAGAGCTATCCGAATAAAGGAAAACGCCGTCCTGTTATCAGACGGCGATTTGCTTTATCATGACAGCATTGAAAGTATCTGCTGCTTGGGCCTCACACCGGTTGCCCGATTAACTACTTTACCGTTTTTCACGACCACCAGAGTGGGAGTGCTCATGATATTGAAGGCCATGGCCAACTCACGCTGTTCGTCCACATCAACCTTTCCGACCTTGACATCAGGTATCTCTTCAGCGATCCTGTTGATGATAGGCGAAATCATCCGGCAGGGTCCGCACCAGTTGGCGAAAAAGTCCAGCAACACGGGCTTGTCGCTTTCCATGACTTCTCGCTGAAAATTGTCTTTAGTTATCTTAAGGACTGACATATATACGACCTCCTATACCAGAAAGAATTTTATCAGGATTTTGTACGCATAGTATACGACGTTCTTGCTTTGTTCTACCCTTGTAAATCCTGCTGAGGTTATTCCTTTTATTGTTCTGACTGCATTATATAGGGATTCTCTTTATAGTTCTGTGACAAACTCACGTTATTGCCGGATCTGGCTTTGCAGATAAGCTGGGTCATGGTTCCCATCGGACAGTATACACACCAGGATCGCGGCTTGAACAGGACCATGGTGAAAATGCCTAATATCGTTGATGTGAGCATTACGCTATAAAAACCAAAGGCGAATTGCGCAACCCATGGAGCGACAGCGGAACCGTGATATGCCCAATGCCATGGCAGCCTGAAGGTCCACAGAAGCGTTACTGTTTTGCTCAGTTCTCGAATGCCCGAAAGGACAAGCCAGGTGTTCCAAAGCATAACAATAAACATTGTCAGAAAGAATGTCAGAAAACCGTAGCGAAACCATCTGCTTTTAAGAAATCGGGGAGGATCCTTTTTGCGGGAGAAGCCGAAGCGACCGCCGAGCAGAGCGAAAAACTGTCCCCGGCCGCAATAGCGATTGCAGTAAGCCTTGCTTCCGCCGACAACAGCTATGATCAGCGGTGTAAAGAAACACAAAAGTCCAAGCCAGGCAAACAGTATATTAAAAAGCCCGAGGAACAGATATAACAGTGAGACGATCCAAAGGTAGTCATACCAGCGCTTTTTCATAAAGGTACCTCCGATATCGCGATAACGGATGCCGGACATTCCCTCGCACATTTGCCACAGCCTATACATTTTTCGAAGTCCACCTCGGCAAATATGCCTTTTACGATATGTACTGCAGATTTCGGGCATACCTTCACACAACATCCGCAGGCTACACAGTATTCTCTGCCTACGGTCGCTTTTCTCACGCGTTTGGCCACTGTCTGCACAAAAGCACCTCCAAGGTTTGATACATAAATGATACTTAATAACTAGTCGACAGACAGTAACAAAGTCACATTGCATGCCAGTATGGCGGTAAAAAAGAGTTTCTTTCAAAACATATTCCGGCTTGATTTGATGATGCGATTTTTAATATCAAAATGCATCAATCAAAGCATGTCGGCATATAAAAAAAGCAAAGCTGCTGCAGTAAAGCTGTTGAATCCGCTTGAATCTTCCCAACTGTCAAAAATCGAAATAGTTGCAGAATATATCTGGACACACTGCCTCTATATTACTCAATTGATGTTGAAAAAAGCATTAGAAAGAGAAGACCCATTGGCTGTAATCCGGCCAATAGGTCTTTTTTTTTTATTCCGTGATAAGATTTCAAACCATCATGAAAAGACGGGAATTATTCCATAACACGCACTTCGAACTCGCAGTAAGGGTCGCCGTTTGCGCAGCATTTGACTTCTGTGACCTCTACGCGTTTGCCCAGCGGTAAACCTAAGCACCCTGCCGCAGTTCCGGCCTCGTACACACATATCTTCATACCGATGTTTGGTAAACCATAGCAGTCAGCGCACTCATAGTTGCGATAGACTGCAAAATCTTCTCTGCATTCCACTATTTCCTGTATAGCATAACCGTGCTCTTTTGCGATAGGCTGGTTGCTTTGCATGATTTCGGGAAGGGTTTTCCCGGTAAGATAGGGCGCGATGAACTTTTCGCCGAGGATCCTCGCAACTTCATACTGCATTTTCAACAGCTCGGGAAAGAGAAGAGCGGTGATCGTCTGGCGTTCCCTCATATAGAGGATCTGCATTTCATTGCCGAGTGTGGGGCGTATCGGTTGGTTGTTATTATACAGCGTATAGCATTCCTGCAGTTTATCAACAAGCTCCGGACTCCTGTCAATGACCTTGCACATATCAGCGTAGGTTTCCTTGCTGATCGGAAGGAATTTTGAAAGGATTTCATTGGCCTGCCTGAGGTTCTCCAACCCCTGATAAAGCTCTTTATTGATATATGACATACCGAAACTCCATTCCGTCTAATATTGCTTGTCAGGCTTTGCCCTTATTGTCAATAATGCGGGCTTACATCAATGCTATTAACATCTGGATAGCTATTTTGCGTTACAATGACTTCGTGCTCACACTTCTGCACGGTCGAAGGACTTGCCTGCCGCGGAAGGCCCGCGAGCGCGGTTTTTGACCAGGATCAGGACCAGAATAGTCAGAAGATACGGAAGCATCTGTACGATCTGGACCGGGAAGTTGTCACCCTGCAAACGGAACTGGGTGCTTTGCGCGATGCCGAATACCATACCTCCGCATAAAACGCCAAGCGGGTTCCAGCCGCCAAAGATGTTTACTGCCATGGCGATATATCCTCGCCCCGCAACCATGTCACGCGCGAATAACCCGATGTCGCCGATCGAGAGATATGCACCGCCGATACCTGCCAACGCTCCGCAGAGAAGCACAGCAGTGTACTGCATCTTTGTCACGTTGATCCCGGCGGAGTCCGCGGTTTTGGGACTTTCGCCAACAGTGCGAAGCCGGAGCCCCCATACTGTTTTGTATAGGAGGATCCAGAAACCTATTATCAGTAACACCATCAGGAAAAACAGCGGGGAAAGGTTTCCGAAGGCCTCTCCTATGAAAGGTATGTTTTTGAGAAAAGTCAGCTGTACCGTTCCAAGACCCGCTACCGCGTCGGATTTTCCGCGGTTGTTCCAAATTGAGACAAGGAGAAGGGTCGTTATGCCGCTTGCCAGCAAATTGATCCCCAATCCGCTTATTATATGGCCGGTTTTGAACCTGATCGTCAATATGCCGTGCAGCAACGCGAACACCATGGCAAATGCCATCGCAAACAGCAGTCCTATCCATGCACTGCCGGTCAGGTAACTTCCGAGGACGCCCCCAAAGCTGCCTGCCAGCATCATGCCCTCAACACCGATATTGACGATACCTGACAGCTCGCATATCATGCAGGCCATTGCTCCGTATACGATGGGGATGGCTATCCGGATCGCACTGGAAAACAGGACACCGGCCTGACTCAAAAGATCCATCATGCTTGTTTACCGTCCTTTCCGCGCATAAAGAGGATACGGCCCTGTCTGCGCAATTCCATTACGATTCCCGGCGTTGCGACGAACAGGATGATGAGAGCCTGAAGTATGACGACAAAGTCTCCCGGGATGTTTGTCGCACGGTCCATCATCGTTGCCCCCGAACGCAATGCACCGAACAGAACGGCGGATACAGCCACGCCGATCGGTGTGTTTTGTCCCAGGACAGCAATACTTAGTCCGTCATATCCATAACCGGGAGAAAACCCCTTGATGAAGTATTTATGTACACCCAGCACCTCGACCGCACCTGCCAGTCCGGCAAGCGCACCCGAGAGGAGCATGGCGGCCATAAAGCACTTGTTAAGATTAACGCCGCCTGTTTCCGCGGCAGCACGATTGTAGCCCATAGCCTGAAGCTCAAAACCGAAGACGGTCTTTTTCAGCATCCAGTATAACAAGACGGTTATTACAACGGCGATAATGAAACCGATTGTCAAACGGCTGTGCGGGTATAGCTTCATCAATAATGCGCTGTCCAGGACGTTTGGTGTTTTTACCACCATTCCTTCTGCTTTTATCCAGTATGTAACTATGTAGTCGGTAAGATAAATAGCTATATAATTCAGCATTATCGTAACTATGACCTCGCTTGTCTGCAGCCTGACTTTTAGCCAGCCCGCAAAGGAAGCCCACAAACCGCCTGCAACCATTGCTGCAAGCAGGCAGAGAGGGATATGCAAAACAGCCGGCAGCCCTTTCACAAAAATACCCGTTATCGTTGCTGCCATGGCACCGACATACAACTGTCCTTCGCAACCGATGTTTACTGCCCCGCCTTTCATTGCTATCGCTACCGCAAGGCCGGTCAGGATCAGCGGAGTTGCTGTCCCCAGTGTGTCGGCTATTTTGCCCATGTCGCCAAATGCGCCGCTGATCATTGCTCCGTATGCGGATATAGGGGAGTGACCGGAAAACAGCAGTATGACACTGCTGACGATAAAGACAAGCACGATCGATATCAGAGGGAGCACCAGCTGCTTTCCGGCTTTTATTAGGATCGTTAAAGCTTTGTGTTTGGCATTATCCATGCTTGTCCTCCTGGTTCCGGTAGCCCGTCATAAGCAACCCGAGCTGCTGCTCGTCAAAATCCGTATTTCTGCCCTGTGCCATGATCTTTCCGTTATATATCACCGCTATGTTGTCGCTGAGCTTCCTTATTTCATCGAGGTCCGCTGAGATAAGGAGTATGGCCTTGCCGGCTTTTTTCATTTCCAGCAGTTTTTCGTGGATATACTCGATGGAACCGATATCAACTCCTCGGGTAGGCTGTGCTGCGATTATGATATCGGGATCTTGGGACAGCACGCGCCCTATAATCACTTTCTGCTGATTCCCGCCGGACAGTGAGGAAATCGGAGAACTGATGCTGTCCGCTTTTATTGAAAATTTCTCCGCGACATCCCGGGAGTATTCGTTGAGATATTTGGTGTTAAGGATGCCTTTTCTGCTGAATGCCTTTCTTTTCTGGTAACCGATAACGATGTTGTCGCGGATGGTAAGTTCTTTGACGAGCCCGCGCGTACCTCGGTCTTCGGGGATATGGCCTATCCCAAGTTCGACCATTTTTCGAGGTGAGCAGTTGACTACGGTTTGCCCCTTGACGACGATCTCGCCCTCCGTTAAGGGACGGATACCCGTGATAACTTCTATCAGCTGAGTTTGGCCGTTTCCTTCAACGCCGCAGATACCCAATATTTCGCCTGCATGCAGTTTTAAGCTGACTCCGGAAAGGTGCTCGGTTTTATTTTCCCTATATACGGCATTGCGTAGTTCGAACAACACAGGGGCGTCTTCGGGAATGCCGGTTGATTTTTCGACTGTCAGGTTCACTTTCCGGCCGACCATCATTTCGGCGAGTTCCTGCGGGTTAGTACTGCAGGTGTCCTTTGTGCAGATGTACTCACCGTTTCGCATAATGGTAACGCGATCGGAGATCTGCATGATTTCCTTTAGTTTATGTGTTATGATGATGATCGTTTTTCCGTCATCGCGAAGTTCCCTCAGGACTTTGAACAGTTCCTGAACTTCATTCGTGGTAAGAACGGCGGTGGGTTCGTCCAGAATGATGAGGTCCGATTTGCGATAAAGTGCTTTCATGATCTCGACGCGCTGCTTGGTACCCACTGACAGGGTCTCTATTTTTGCCCGCGGGTCGACCCTGAAAGAATACTTTTTCGAGAGCTCTTCTACTTCGCGGATCGCTTTCTCCCTGTCGTAAAAGAATCCCCTTCTGGGTTCGCTGCCCAATGTGATATTTTCTGCTACCGTCATGGTGTCGGAAAGCATAAAGTGCTGGTGTACCATCCCGATCCCGTGCCTTAAGGCATCCTGGGGATTTCTGAAGTTTACTTTCCTGCCTTTGATGTAGATTTCGCCGCTGTCAGGCTTTATCATTCCGTATAAGATCCTCATCAGCGTTGTTTTGCCGGCGCCGTTTTCTCCCAGCAATGAGTGGATCTCACCGCACCGCACCGTCAAATCGACCCTGTTATTAGCCATTACCGATCCGAAGCTCTTGGTAATGCCTCGCATTTCTAAGTAGTTCACTGTTAGCCCCCTCGCACCGTTCGTTCTCCGGAAAGGGAACCCGCCGCACAAAGACAGCATGGGACAAGGGGACAGCTTACTTGCCCCGGGATGAACTATCGCGCTTTGGCGGCAGATCCCCAACAGTGGATATTGAGTGATTATGTAATTTCGAAGATCACCTGATAATCACACATTTTTATTTAAGTCCTGCAATAAAAGCATCAACTTCGTCCAGTGTTGCCGGCGGAACGATCGTACCGTCAATGATCGCTTTTCTCGCTTCTTCGGCTTTATTCAATATTTCATCCGGAGTTTCGATCCGAGCTCCTTCGACAGTATAATCAACTGCATCTTCTTTCAGGCCCAGTTGCTTCAGGCCGGGAGTAAATGTGCCTTCTTTTACGGCTTTTATCTCGCTGAATACACAGACGTCCAGTTTGCGTATGGCGCTGAGGAATATGCAGGACGGATCGATCGGGATCTGGTTGACGTCCGCGCCGACCGCAAGGTTTCCGGTATCCTTTGCCGCTACGAAGACTCCGAGCCCGGAACCGCCGGCAGCTGCCATCACGATGTCGGCACCTTCGTTGAACATTGACATTGCAAGTTCTTTTCCGGTGTTGGAATCGTTCCATGCTCCGACATATTTATAAAGTACTTCAACGTTGGGGTTAACGCTCATTGCACCGGCTTTGTAGCCTGCTACAAATGCATTGATCAGAGGGATGTCCATGCCGCCCACGATGCCTATTTTATTGGTCTTGGTGGTAAGCCCGGCAATCACACCGACGAGGAAGGTTTTTTCGTTGTCTTTGAAGGTGATGCTGGAGACGTTAGACATGCCGTCAATTTCGCCGTCGAGAAGGACAAACTTCTGGTTCGGGAACTCATTGCCTACAGCTATGATCGCATCCGCCTGGTCAAAGCCCACGCCTATGATCAGGTCATACTTGCCGGATTTGGCAAATTCGCGGTGATGGCCTTCAAACTCTGCGATTTCCTTTGGCTCAACGTACTGGACCTTGGCCCCGAGTTCATTTTCGGCTCTCCTGATACCTGCATATGCACTGTCATTGAATGCCTTGTCGCCCAGTCCGCCAAGGCCGAACACGACAGCTACGCTTATTTCGCCGTCGGAAGAGGAGCCGCCTTTGGAGTCCGAAGGGGACGACGAGTTGCAGCCTGCAAAAATGACGGAGAATAGCAGGATGATCGAAACGATAGAAAGGATCTTTTTCATAAATGCCTCCACTTGATCAGATGAATTTATTGATTGGATGAGATCACTCATCAATTGCAATACGTTTTTTTACTTCACCGGGTACTTCGATGAGATTTTCCATGCAGGTGCACTTTTTATCTTCCGGGGAGATCGCTGCAATGGTCCTGACGGTTATTCTTCCGATCTTCTCGGCACAGTCCCTGTAATAATCGAAGATCGAGGAACCTATCCAGCTCGTGTCTTCAACTCCTTCGGCATAGTTGCTTATGATATACGCACTTGCATAGCATGCGCCGATTGCCCGTGCAAGATATGCTTCGGCGACAAGGGTGTGTCCGGTTATGTCGGCGCCCGCAGCACGAAGCATCCTGATTTCGGCGGCTGTCTCAAAGCGCGGAGGTTCGGTGTTCACATAAACGCCGCGCGGGAACACGCGGGGATATTCCTCCCTGGCATATTTATAGAGAAGTGCCCGCAAATCAGGGCAAAGGGGCTCCCTCATGCGCACTATGCTGTTTGTGAAGCGATGGATGTTTGAGGGGCGTTTTGTCATATCGATAATGTCATGAGGTATGATAATATCGCCCGGATCAAGCAACGGGTTGATGCTTCCGCCGCTTCCCTCGGCTATGATGAACTTTACTCCCGCCTGCCTGAATACCCAAAAAACCTGCTCGGAGGGAGTGTTGTACGGGCTGAGTCCGTGATAGCCGTGGAATGGGACTGTAAGGACTTGCCTGGGCTTGCTGTCTGCGGTAAGGGCAGAGTCGATTTCAAACAGTTTCATCGGCATCGACTTGCCAAAGGGGGTCTCAAACTCCATGTCCCGCTGCAGGACAGTTATCCCGTTGAGGCCGGTGTTCTCTGGGAACTCTCCCGCCCAGGTACCCGAACCGCCTATGATGGCATAATCGACTTTTGGGATTTCTTTTACGATCATTTCGGTCAATCTCCTCTTTCTGCCGCTTGAGTTTTGCGCGGCGTAATTATTTGCAAATGGTGGATTGGCAGTTTAGTTAACAGGTAAAAACGGTTAGTGGAAAATCAAATTGCATTGCCGAAAAGAACGCTCGAAAAATAAAATACGGGCAAAGCACTATAGATGCTTTGCCCGTTTCAAAAAGACACAATACACAAAGTGCAAAAAGCACAATGGCAAAAGCATGCAAAAAGCACTCATCCGGGAGCGCGTCTTTTGCATTGAAGAAACGAGTATAGCACACCTATAGCGAGGCAATTTACGGTTGCTTCGTAGAGACATCTGCGCCATATTCGCAGACATATATAGATGTCCTTTGACAATATTCGACATTTTTCTGGACGGGCTGATTATATCATAGCTTTATCTCCATGAAAAGTAGCAGTGAGAAAATTGGGGATGAGGCTAATTTGTATCAGCAAACCCGGATAAATTTGTGGATATTAACATAAGGGTCGATCCGGGACGCTTCTAAATAAAGTAATTAGTGTATTATAATGCAAAATATGGCAAATATTGTGAACGTTTCAATACGCAATATTACATGAAAATATACCAAATACAGATTACTGCGTTTATAGTCAGAGTGCATCAATTTATCAATTTAGCTTGCAACGCTGTAGTTCTATAGTAAAATAAGGGTATCAGCATTTACGATCATAATGGATTGATCGACCGAATATAATAGGAGACGGATTTCCGCGAGTAAAGAGATTTGGTGGTGCTTGATGGGATCGGAATTTGGATACTTTTTGGATATAATACCGCCGGAGATGTATTCAAGGACAAAGGCGACGATTTGCAGGTACATAGCCATTTTTGAGCCGGTAGAGTTTTTCGTCGGGAATGAATTCTGCGTGGATGATTACCACTTCCTTCTGTTCTTCGGAAATGCCCCTGGAATGAAGATCAATGATGTGGAGTACAGGGCCAAGAAGGGCGATGTAGTGGTGATCCGCCCCTGGGATAAGATCTATGGGATCCCGGGTGAATCGGAAGAGTATGGTAAGTTTCTGCACATAGCTGTTAAAAAAGAGCTGTTTCAGAAAATCGCTGACGAAATTGCGGGCGGCAAAACATTTGAATTCAGGAAGATCCACGGCCGTTACAGCAACCAGCTGCTGTATCTGATCGGTTGTTATCAGCAGGAGATGATGAATTACGGAGAGGCTTTCCCGCAAATGATCCTCAGCCTGTCGACACAGATAGTGTTCCAGCTGATTCGGGATCTGAATGCGGATCATAAGAAGGCAAAAGACAGAACGGTCGAAGACAGCCCATATATCCGGAAAGCCATAAATCTGATGCAGCAATATTATGCAACGAACATAAGCATAAAAGATATAAGCGACCTCATTTATCTGAGTCCGTATCATTTCAAGCGGATATTTAAGGAATACACGGGACAGACTCCCCACAGTTATCTGACGAATATCCGGCTGGAGAAGGCCAAGGGACTTCTCGAGAAAAACGAACATTCTATAGAAGAGACTGCAAGATTATGCGGCTTTGTGAACTCCAGCCATTTTGCCGTGGTTTTCAAACGATACACAAAGATGTCGCCGACCGAGTACAGGAAAATACATGCCAGGGGTTAAAGACATAAAGACTTGACACATATGGGGATTGAGACGATAAGAGCCGGTCCGGAAGGAGGGTCGGCTCTTATCGTATCTGAACTGTATAATTCCTTTCATTGACATCCATAGCATATGGGGATATGATAAAGTTAACAGGGATAAAGGGATCGCAAGAAATAATGTAAGCATTATAAAACAAATAATGATCGGCAAAAGGACTTTTACTTTTATGATAAATATTGAAGAATTATTCATCGTCAACTACTGCCATCCCAGTTGCAGGCCCCTTGAAAACATAATGAGGCTGCCCAGAGAAGAAGCCTTTGCATTGGCCAGGGAAATGGCGTTGAAAAATAAGGATACGACTGCGTTTTATCGTTTTGCCGATTTTGAAAACTACTACCCCCGGCGACTGGCGGCTGAGAAACTGATGTATGAAAAATTTCTCGCACTTGGCGGAAAACCGGAGACGGAACACCCGCTGTCCTTTGTTTTGCAGGGGAGCGAATATTTATACAACTGGTTCGATAAAGGCATCATTACGAAGATACCCTTGAAGGTTATACCGTCTAAATACATCAGCTTTACATATGGTGACAGCACTTCTGCTCTTATAAGGACCGGGAATATTACTCTGGTAACAAAGGAAATGCTTTTGGATTCGATCCGCAGGTTCGACGGAACGATCGACGAGTATCTGAAGGAAGTCAGAGAAAAGTGCAATTATATCGAGGTCCAGCTTTGGAACGATGATTATGTTGCAGAACTGCGCGGTGCAATAGTTTGAAAACATAAGTAAGGGGTGTAAAAGCAATGAAAGACAATCAACTTTTAAGGACTTCGCCCGAAAGCGTGGGCATACCGTCGGCTGCCATTGAGGCGTTCCTCGATGCGGCTGCAGACCGAGGCATCGATCTTCACAGCATAATGATTCTGAGGCATGGGAAGGTGTGTGCGGAAGGCTGGTGGGCACCGTATTCACCAGAGCTGCTCCATCCGATGTATTCGGCAACAAAAAGCTTTACGTCGACAGCCATAGGTTTTGCGGTGCAGGAAGGGCTTTTGTCGCTTGACACCAAACTGGTCGATATCTTTTCGGACTGTCTTCCTGAAAATCCGTCTGAAAACCTGAAAAAGGCGACGATACACGATTTGCTGTGCATGGGATGCGGTCATGAGACCGAGCCTTTAATAATGGGTGAAAGCGACTGGATCGGGAAATTCCTTGCCCATGAATTCAAGTATGAACCGGGTACGACCTTCCAGTACAACACCGCAGGAACGAACATGCTCTGCGCGGCCCTTTATCGCGTAAGCGGCCAGCAGCTTTCTGAATTCCTCCGTCCAAGGTTCTTCGATAAGGTCGGAATAGGTGAGTTCAGGACCACATATTTGCCTGACGGAACGGAAATGGGAGGAGCGGGATATCGTCTGAGAACGGAAGATCTCGCGAAACTCTGCCAGTTCATCCTGAACCGCGGGACATGGAACGGAGAGCGGCTGCTCAATGAAGAGTGGTTCGACAAGATAGGTACTAAGCAGATCGAAACGAAGAACGATGTATATAAGACACCAAGCCCGGAATGGCTATTGGGATACAGTTATCAATACTGGATGTGCAGAGAGCCCGGGACATTCAGAGCGGATGGATTATTCGGACAGTTTGGAGTCATCATTCCATCCAAAAACGCCGCGGTGATCATCACCGAGACCACTTTGGATACTCAGGGAACACTTGACCTTATCTGGGAGCACCTGTACCCCGCAATGGGAGAGCCCTTGCAGGAAGACAGCAGTGCCGAAGCAGCTCTGAAAGCCCGTTTGGACAGGCTGACGCTTGCCCGCTTCCCCGCCGGTACGATCAAGGGCGATCAGAAGTACAACAGGACCTACAAGTCAACGGGCAGCTGCTCGCTCGGTCTCAAAGAGCTCGCAGGCGCTTTGAGGTTTGGCGGGAAACCGTCCGGGCTGAAGTCTATCGGCTTCGGGTTTGGCGGCAGAATTGCCGAGATAACGATAGACGAAGGGGAAGGCGAAGCAGTTTTGTCCGTAAGTCTTGGCATGGACTACGCAGAGAATGTATATAACGGTGAGAAATACTTCTGCAGGGGACACTGGCGTTCTCCGATACATTTTGAGATGGAAGTCCATGCTCCTGAAGCCGGTCAGGGTATGATGATAAACTTCGTATTCGACGATAAGGGTGTGTCCGTCCGCCCGGAGCGCATTCTTGCCTTTGCCGGTTTTCCCGGGATGCAGTCGCCTGCGGATCCTACATTCAGGATGGAGCTGATTTAGTACTGACAGAGCACATGTAGTATAGGGCAGAACTCAGGCAAATGAAACATTTATGAAAAAGTTTCAGAAATCGTTGGTAAAAAACGGTTTCCGCATGTGAAAAAAATAGCGAAATTTTCATTAAGTTATTGACTTGTGAGTGAAAAAGTGATAGTCTAGTACTTGCGAAACCGATATATATGTTAAGGTCGCACAAAAGATCGAGGAGGAAGACAAGTGAAAAAAGTTATTTGCTTAGTTCTGCTAACTGTTCTGATGTTTTCAGTTGCAGCATGTAACTCTCAAACATCAGAAACAAAAACTGAAGGCGGCCGCACAATAGGCCTCAACTATTTCGGCTCCGGTTCATATGTATTGGGAGTACTTAGGAACAACTCCGAAGTCGTCATCAAAGCTAACGGCGATACCCCCCTTGCAATGGACAACCAGTTCAACCTTGAAAAGATCATCACAGACCTCGAGTCCATGATCCAGGCCGGCGTAAAAGGCGTCGTAGTTTGGACTCCGGTTCAATCGCAAATGCTCACGATCGCTCAAATGTGCAAAGAAGCAAAAGTTCCTTTCGTTCTTAACGACAAGGTCCCGTCAGATCCCGAAATAATTGCGCAGATTATGGAAAATCCGTACTTCGCAGGCGCGATCGGACCTGACAGCGCAGGTTACGGCGAGGCGGCAGCAAGATTCTGCATAGAGCAGGGCTATAAGACCGCTCTTATCTCCGGACCGAACGTAGGAGACCCGACCGACCAGCCCCGTATCGATCAGTTTACAAAAGTATTTGAAGAGGCCGGCGGAAAGGTTCTGGCAGTCACTTACGGTGAAGAAGCTGACCGTATGCAGAGAACCGAAGACCTGCTTGTAACTTACGGTGAAGTTGATGTCATCTACGGATCCGGCGGTGATATGGGTGTTACGGCAGTTAAGGCTCTGGCTAATTATCCTGACTGGAAAACCAAGGTCGTTACGGCCGGTCTGGACGAAGTGGTCATAGATCTGCTTGCCGATCCTGAAAGCCCACTCGTGATGACATGCGGCGATTTCTGGGTCTGCGGACAATTCTCGGCAATGATTCTTGAGAACTACCTGAATGGTACTCCGCTCAAAGACGCTGAAGGCAAACCGATATTTATTGATGACGTTGCTTTCTTCACCGTTTCAGCGGATCAGATCCAAGCCTTTAAGGACACTTTCCTCAAGCAAAACTGCTACAGTGACGAAGAGATCAAAAAGCTCAGCAAAACTACATACGATGAGTTTGTGAAAGCAGTCCGCAACTTCTCGTTCGAGGAAAGAGCGAAAGCAAGAGGCGTAACCATCCCTAACTCATAAGACTGTAATTGAAAGAATTGGGATACCGCCTTTCAAAGCGGTATCCCAATTATGCTAAGGAGGAGGAAAACTTGAATACAGCAAATCCCTCAGCTAAAATGCCCCCTAGATTGAAACGCAGGTTAATTGGGATGGCGGTCTTTTTTGCGATTCTTTGCCTGATTTATGTCGTTATAAACATCATGACAGACGGCAAGTTTCTTTCTGCATTCAATATAAAGACAATAATAACCCATGCAGTTTTCAGTTCGATCCTGGCTTTTGGCATGAGTTTTATCTTTTCGGCCGGTATTATCGATCTTTCCATTGGGGCAAAAGTACTCCTGGCGTCTAATGTCGGCCTGATCTTCGCTTATGATTTTAACCTGGGCTACCCGGGGCTGCTGCTCGGTACGATCCTGTGCTGCATCATCCTCCAGCTGATCAGCGCATGGCTCGTCGTATCGCTTAAGATCCCGTCATGGATAGCGGGTCTTGGGGTGGCTTTGGTTTTGGAAGCTACTCTGGCTGAATATTCAACCGGGAGAATAAAGTCCGGCCTTACATCTGTCATTAATATGACAGACGATATGCGTCTCTTTGGTACTACTCCCGTAATGTTTACCATGATGATAGTATGTTTCATTGTCGCATATATATTGTTCAACTATACGAAAATAGGGATCAATCTCCGTGCGATCGGAAGTAATGCTTCTGTTGCACAGGCAATGGGAGTCAATTACAAAAAATCTATTTTCATCGGAGCGATCGTAGGAGCGATTTTTATAGGTATTGCTTCGGTCATCCAGATCAGTTATAACACTAAACTTGAAGCTGTCACCGGTCTTTCCAGCATGAGCCGGATGTTCAACTCATTGGCTGCGGTACTACTTGCACAATCGATAAACAGGATATTCAACAATACCATCGGTATCCTCGTGAGTTCGGTCGTTCTGATGTCTGTTTTCAATGCGCTGACTATGCTTGGCGTTCCCTCGGGCACATGGCAGACAGTAGTACTCGGCGCGATCATAGTTATATGTGGTATACTGGCTAATATAGGGAACAAGGGAGTGGTGAAATGAGAACGGGAGATTGTGTGCTGAAATTAAGAAATATCAACAAGTTCTTTGCATCCACTCACGCCAACAACAACATATCCCTTACCTTCAATCGCGGTGAAGTCAGAGGTATCGTAGGAGAGAACGGTTCGGGAAAATCAACTCTTTCATCCATAATCTGTGGAATGCAAAAAGCAGACAGCGGTGAGATGTTCAAGGACGGCAAACCCTACGCTCCCAAAAGCCCGCTTGATGCGATCAGCAACGGGATCTCGATGGTAGTGCAGGAACTGGGTGTGCTTACACAATTGACCATTCCGCTGAACATATTTATCGGAAGGGAAAAGCAGTTCTCGAAGTTCGGTATCATAAACACCAGGAAGATGAAAAAAGCCGCGCAGAGGGAACTTGAAAAATTCGGACTGGGCGTAGTGGATGTCGACGACTATGCGGGAGATCTGTCCATCGAGCATCGAAAAATGGTGGAGCTTACAAAAGCACTCATGGTCGATCCCGATGTTCTGATCCTGGATGAGATCACGCAGGCACTGTCCAGGGATAACCGTGACAGAGTACATAAAGTCATCCACGACTTTGCCGAGAAGAACAAAACTGTCATTGTAATAACACACGACATCGAAGAAATCGTTGAACTGGCGGACACCATAACGGTCCTTCGTGACGGTCAGGTCGTCGGTACCGTCAAAGCATCCGAGACGACACCGGACAAGATCAAGAGCATGATGATAGGGCGCGATCTTACAGGAAATTACTATCGCACCGAAGAAGAAGAGACCCGGGGCGAAAATGTGATCCTTTCGGTGAAAGATCTGACCCTTCCCGGCGTTTTCAACGATGTCTCCTTTGATCTCTATGAAGGTGAGATCCTCGCATTCTGCGGGCTCAGCGATGCCGGTATACATGAGCTGGGAGAAGCGATCTACAAGATCGGTGACAAATCGCAGGGCAAGGTTTTGACACCTCTTGCGCAGAAGAAAGAAGTGGAATCACCGATCGACATCATCCGTGCGGGCGGCGCTTATTTGTCAAAGGACAGAGACGTTGCAGGCCTTATGCTGCAGGCTGATATCAAAACGAACATTGCCATCCCGTCGATCAGGGATCTTGCAAAGGGCGGTCTGTTCGTAAAGCCGAAGGATGTCAGGAAGAAAGCCCAGGACGCCGTTGATACGTTTGAAGTAAAATGCACGGGCATAGAACAGCCAGTGATGCGCCTCAGCGGCGGAAACAAGCAAAAGGTCAATCTTAGCAGATGGCTTACCAGGGACCTGAAGTTCATTATCCTTGACTGTCCCACACGTGGCGTTGACATCGGTGTAAAGGAATATATATACCATGTACTGGCTGAAGCGAAAGATAAGGGGATCGGTATCATCATGATCACCGACGAATTACCCGAGGCGATCGGAATGGCGGACCGGATCATGGTAATGCATAAAGGCACAATAGCAAAGACGATCCACAGGAGTGAAGGGTTCACCGAAGAGTCCATTATAGAGGTAATGATATGAACAGCAGAAGTCAGAAATTTAAGTTTAAGATCAGAGATTTCAATGATGTTACTCCCATATTGATATTTCTTATCGTCGTAGTCTTTTTCGGCATAGCTACCCAGGGAAGGATTTTCTCCCCGTACAATATAAAGATATTGATCGATCAGTCAGTCACGACTCTCGTGGCAGGCATGGGTATGATTTTCGTCATTGCCCTTGGCGGGACTGACATTACTCCGGGCGCCGTTGCGGCATGCGGCGGATTTGCGACTTACCTGATCGGATGTAAATACGGCATCCTTGCCGCCTTTGCTGTTGCGCTGCTGGTCGGCGGGGCAACGGGTTTGCTTCTTGGTGTCGTAAATGCCAGGTTTAAGGTGCCCTCATTCATGGCGTCACTGGCCATCGGTCCTATAGCGCTGAGGGGTTTCGCCAATATCATACTGCAAAGCCAGGAGTCCGAGGTCATCATCACGCCTGAGCTGGTCTCAATAAATACGTTCCCCATCAAGCTGCCCATAGTGATCACTCTGTTGATCATCATAGTCTATCTGTTCCACTATTCGCCGTTTGGCTATTACTGCCGCGCGATTGGTGAAAATGAGTCCGCAGTCAGGTATGCCGGTGTCAATGTCAGAAAGATCAAGATCCTTGCGTTCCTGATTTCCGGTCTCATGTCAGGCTTCGCAACGGTATTCATGGTATCGCGCGCATCGGGACTTCAGACTTCATTGGGCACTGGATTCGAGATGAATGTCATGATGGCGATATTTGTGGCCGGAGTCCCCGTGACCGGAGGTATCGGCGCCAAGATATACAAACTTATAGTCGGGGCGTTTACGCTGCTCATCCTGCAAACCGGAATGGTGCTCTGCGGGCTTACCGGATCCACGATCCAGCTGGTCAGGGGATTAGTCCTGCTGTCTGTTGTATATCTGTCGGTGACCCTCAACAACAAAGGACCGGAAGGTCTTAAAAACCTTTTCCCTTCAAAGAAGAAGAAGGATACTGCAAATGCATAATATACTATGAAGAGAGACTCAATCAGATTTGCTTAACCTCTGTCATTGCCTTGATATAATATCAAACATAAAACCTGTGCAGTCAAATTGATTGCACAGGTTTTATCATTAGTGCGCCACCTGCCATATGTTCCTGAGGATTTAGTACCGGCATGGCTATTTAACAGGCTGTAGTACGTCCCGGTGTTCGGCTAGCATGCCGCCTTCTATTCGAAAGATATCGACTACCCGCGCAATTTGGGTATGGATGCGCAGAATGTGTATTTTCCGCTGCCCACAGTGACAGGGTTACTATCGCAAAGTTCGACCACTGCTTCGATATTTGGCGGGATCACAACATTGAGGTTGATCGTATCTTCCTTTATGTGCCAGTCAACTTCAATTTTTCCGTTGACAGACTCATAGTAACCTCTTGCCCACTGCAGCCTGCTGTTTGGATCAGGACATATTTTTACCCGCTTATATCCCGGCTCCACAGATTGGATACCCAGTATCCTGCGATAAATAAAGTCACCGACACAGCCAAATGCAAAGTGGTTATATGAGTTCCTGCTCCTTTTCCCGTCTTCGGATATATTGTCCCAGCTTTCCCACATCGTAGTTGCACCTTTTTCAACTTCGTAAAGCCAAGACGGGCACTTGGTCTGGTAAAGCAGGGTGTAGGCAAGGTCCTGTTTGCCGTTTTCATAAAGCGTGTCAAGAAGGAAAGGAACAGACAGAAACCCTGTGTCAAGTCTGTCCCCGTTTTGATGTATAAGCTCCTCAAGACGGTCGATGCATCGTTGACGAACAGCCTCCGGCACGGCATCCATGGCCAGAGCGAGGACATAAAGGCCCTGGAACTCTTTCTTCAGCAGTCCGGTCGGGAACATATATTCTGCAAAGAAAGCGTCCCTGATGTTTTGATTCAATTCACTGTAGTACTCTGCAGTTTCATGATGGCCCAACAGATGCGCTATCTTGGACATTAATTTGGTGGTGTAGGCAAACATGAGTGTCGCTACTTCATAACCGGTGATAAATGGGTTATGCTGGCCGCTCATAACGAGGCTGGGCATTAGCCAGTCGCCAAAGGAGAAACCTGTGTTCCAGAGGTACTTTTGCCTTTGTTGGCGGTCGGGGTCCATGCTGTCATAATCGTCCGGGAGTTCTGAGGCCAGTTTTTCGACACTTTTCAAATATCTCAGCATCATGTCGTAGTTTTCGGAAAGTATCGTGATATCCCCGTAAGCTTCATACAGGCGCCATGGGATGATAATACAGGCATCGGACCAACCAGCTGCTGAGACGTTGTCCAACCCGTCCGGCTTCATAATGTCGTGACTTGGAAAGTATGGGATAATGTGTGGCAGCTGGCCGTCCGGCAGCTGCTCGTAGCGCATATCAAGCAGCCATTTCCTCAGAAACATCTCGACATCCATATTGAAGCAGGCTGTAGGTGCAAATATCTGCATGTCACCTGTCCAGCCGGTGCGTTCCCGCTGGGGGCAGTCTGTCGGTATTGAGATCATGTTTCCCTGCTGGCTGCGGTATATGTTCTCCTTCAGCCGGGTCAACCTTTCGTCAGAGCATTCAAAGAAACCTGTCCTTGCCATATCGGTCCCGATAATGTGGATAGTAAAATCCTCAACTGAAAAATTCCGGGCCCCAGTCAGCCTCACATAACGAAAACCATGATATGTGAACCTGGGGCAGTAACTGACTGTCCCGTCTACAGCAAACTTATAGAAGTCTTTTTGATGCTTGTTCTGACCGATGATGTTCTGAAGGAAGTTCCCGTGCTCGTCAAGTGTCTCACTATATTCCAATGAAAAGTTTTTGGCAATTTAAGAAAGTCGCTCCTATCACCGGAGGAGCGGCCGGACGCGCTGTTCTGTATCAACGACACGATCGCATGCGAACTTTTGCGCTTTTTCTATGAGAACGATCTTCGTGCGCCGGATGACATTGCGATCATTTGCATCGAAGATACTGATCTGATCAACAGTTTTGCCAACTATCTAAATATGGTGATCCACGACCGTGAGGAGATAGGGAAAGAATCCATAAACCTTATGCATTCGATCCTGAACGGTACCGTAAACAGCAGCAGAAGGGTTTTGATAGCCCCCAAATGCATCACCAAGGCTTCTTTCCGGAGGGAGAAATCCATATAGTTTTTTATGGAATGAAACTACTGCTCAAAAAGCCCGTAACCTAATATTATCCGGTCAAGCTTATCCTTTAAGAAATCCTGAATAATAAAGCATATATACATAAAATTCAAAAAAGAATATTCATGAATATTCATATGTAGATGATGATAGTCTGGTATACATGGTAAATGATAAAAAAATAAAACTCTTGGAAATCAGCCTGATTCCAAGAGTTTTTTCCGTAGTGCGCACATAGTGCGTAGCTAAGGGTGAAAGCTCGCTATAGGAATGGCAATGCCAACTATTAGCAAAAGATAAAAGCTGGTCGCAAACTACGTTGCTGCTCGTCCATGCAGTCTGGGATGTCCCTCGCAAAGGCACATGGGATGAAAGTCTCGAGTCTTACCGTGGGAGGACTCACGGGCGCATGGAACGGATTTGTGAAATGCGGATGAAACAAGATTTGCCGTGAGAAGTCAGCAGAGGCCATAGTAACAGCAAGCTCGGGAGTGCTGTGAAGGTCACTTCCACAGCACTTCTGCGGCAAAATACTCGAACATCTGGGGCCAGCAGAACCAGTCATGGCTGCCGGTCGTGAAGTAGGTTCGGAACGGTATGTTGTTTTCCCTGAGGGCTCGTATCGTAGGCGGCACACCGATCTCTCTTTCGTTGTAGGCTATATCCTCTTCGGCGCAGCCTATCAGCAGCTTGACATTTTTCAGATGAGGATCATCCAGGGTATAACCCGCGTGTCCGGGGGCCATGCCGCCGCTGAAAGCACCGTAATAATCAAATACACTGGCATGGTGCATGTAAATGAAGAGTGTCGTCATGCTGCCCATGGATAAGCCGCAGAATGCCCTCTTGTCCGGGGTAGTATATACCGGGAAGAGCTTCTCGATAAATGGTATCACACACTGGATCATATTTTGCGATATCATCTCGAAGTCCCATTTATAGACGGAGTTGTTCATGGTCACGAGTATGGCCTCTTCCGTCTTTCCTTCGGCAATAAGGTTATCCATGATATTTGCAATGCCGCCCTGGTGGAACCAGTCGGCCTCGTTGCCGCCTCCGCCATGGGAAACGTAAATCGTGCGGTAAACCTTATCACGGCTGTAGTCGCTGGGGAGGTATACACCCAGCGATTGAGTATCACCGTTGATGTCTTTGTAAGACATGTATGACACTGTACCCGCCTTCTGCCGATCTTTTATGGGCAGCCATGATAATTCAGTGCAGTCCCCGACTATCAACTGGGAGTTATGCTGGCTTCCGGTAACTGTGGGGACGTCGGGCATATTCTTTGGATCGGGGATGATACTCCCTTTTTGGCCTGACGCGATTTTCTCAAAATGCTCCTTGATGTTGCGAAGGCCCTTGATCTCGCCGTCTTTTGTATAGACATTGCAATAAATGCTCTCACGACCTTCAAACTTCTCGCAATATTCGGGGTTTATGACAAAGCTGTATGGATATAGACCGGCAGGAAGCCTGAGCGTTACTTCATACTGCCTGGTCTCTTCGTTCCATGACATATCTTCAACATAAACGCCGCCGATGTTGTCCATGCCATCTTCATACTCATAGCAGGTGTACTTGCGGTCACAGTCGACCATGCCGGTCTCATCGGTGTGGCCTGTCAGGTTGCTCCTGTAAAAAAGGAATTCTCCGCGCACTGCTACGCTCTTTACTTCACCGGCATGATCCTTCGGGTCGAAAGTCAATTTAACGTCATAAAGCTTCTTCATGTTCCTGTCCCCTCTCTGGTTAATATGAAGTTTGGTATTTAATACAAGTATATCACAGACAAAGGGCTCCTGCAAAAGATGTTTACTGATGATTTGCAAAGCGATCACCAGGTATCCGGAGAAATTGATGAACGCACCATCCGCAAATATTTTCTCATACCGGCTTCTTCGTCGATGCGGTATGTGAATCCGAAATGATCGGCCACCGCGACCGCCAAAGTGTGGAACAAATCGCACATTATATCGATCGCTGCCCATATATCAGAATAATTACTGCCCGGATATGTAGCGGCATATCGTTCGTATAGTTCAGGCGAAAGATACTTCTTGAAGTACTTGCCGTTCTTTCCTGTAGAAAGATTGAACCCGTGTCGTGTGCCGATATAGTAGTTTATCATATCATGCAATTCGGTCCGGACTTCGTTATTGAGCATGTGCATGACATAAGGAAGCTCGTCTCTCGCAATACCTTTGGCGACGTTATTGAGGCACCACCAGAAGTTGTTGCAGCAGGAGTAATAGTAAAGGGGAGAGGGCGGTTCGATATGCCAGAACTTGTCGCTTGGAGCAGGCAGGACCGGCAGAAACCCTTTTCCATTGTCTTTATCAAGCAGGACAACAGCTGGCTCACCGTCATCAATGTACCTTGTGAACTCGAAGGACAGGTCTATACGGATACCGTCATTGAAAATCATCAGGTAGGTAAAGTGGCCGTCCCCATCGGGATCACGCATGACTTCAGGCATCTGCATGATCAGAGGTTTGCCGAAGTGTTCTTCGATCCATGCCGGATTATTAAAGTACGGTGTGATGTCTTCTGCAAAATAGGTGATGTCGTAATCCTGGTAGATATCCTTTGGTACTGCGGGGTTTGCTCTCGAACCGACCAGCAGTACAGCACGTATACGATCATCGGCGCATGCCACATCAAGTATCAAATCCATAACTTCCTGCTCGGTGCGCATCTTTGCCACATCCTCAATCAGAATACAAAGGAAGAACAGTCATTCACTTTTAAGGTAGCGCCTCGTATAGGGACAGACCTCTATACACTTGCCGCACAGTGAGAATTCCAATCCAAATGCTGCTTTGGACCGCGCTTTTGCTGTCCTGGAACATGCATCGGCATCATAGAACTCGTCTCTATAGACATTTACATCCCAGTTCTTGCCTGTAATCGCTCCTGCAGGACAAGCATTGGTACAGATATTGCATGCCCCGCATTTTGATTCGTTTATCGGGGCTGCGGTATCGAGCGGCGCATCGGTCAGGATCGAGGATATACGGATCATGGAACCGTAGTCTTCAGTGACCAGAAGGGCGCATTTCCCGATCCAGCCAAGTCCGGCGCGAGTGGCTACAGTCTTATGTGGAAGCATCGATATGTTACCCGTTGTGAATTGCCTGACATATTCTCTTGTCTGGGGCACGGCTTGATATCCGAGGACTTTGAGAGCATCGGCACCAAGACTGACCAGTTTATCAAGCTTATCGTTCAGCAGATCATAATACTCATGATACTCTTTCGTGGGGCCTTCTGATATACCGCGGATTATATCTTTTGGATATTTGACAGCGATACTGACACCAACAGGCAATCCGCACCGGATGTTTGACGGCAACTCCGTAAGAGAGCCGATACCTACAAGATCCGCACCTGCAGAGAGTAATTTTTCTTTTATGTATGCAGTTAATTCAGTCATTGGCCTTGCCCCTCCTCTTATAAATTTGGTTAGCCTGTCATTCTGTCAACGCCGGTACTTTGCTGCGGGAAGTTCTATGAGATATTCAGCTTGTCGTTTCCGCCTCTTTATTTGAAAGATTACTGCATATTGCGATCTGGCTCTATGTTATGTGATCGCTGTTCTATTCTTCAATGCCGTCATGATTTTCCGGCAAACATTGCAGGCTGTGCGACAATCACTTATGTCCACGAGTATGCCCTCTTTCTCGGCATATCTCATTAACCCGGGTACTCCTCCTTCAAGTACTGCCCGGATCGACGGGATATGATATGGATCATAGTTGTCTATGATTTCAATAACGTCCTGTTTATAGATATTGCCTATCGTAATCGAGCAAAAACAGACATCGCCGTTTGGATCTATGCAGAACGACTCGATCTCGTCAGGTCTTGACGTGTACGGAGCGGACCCGCAGGGTTCGGACAAATCGACTTCTTCCGGTGAAGGGAACCAGTCGGAAAGATATTTCAATGCGTTCCCGGCGGCAAAAATAACATTTCCATGATTTGCTTCTATTCCTTTATCGCCAAACAGCTTTAACAGTCGCTTTGTCTCCGCATTATATTGATTGTCGTGTCCTTCGTCTGCCAGCCAGGCAGGCTGGACGCGCAATGAAGGGATGCCATGCTTCAACAGGGCTTCCGCAAAATACATGACGGGTCCAAGCGGTATATATTCCTGGTGGAACGCATCAACGGACAGCAAAACATCATTGACCCCGGATGAGCACAGACACCTTGCAACTTCCTCGATCCTGTTTTCGTTGCGTGAGAAATAACCGTTAGTTATTAGTTGCCTTTTCGGGATCCCGAAGTCACGGGCTGCAGCATGGATCTTGCATACAGTATCAGGGTATAATAACGGCTCGCCCCCGAATGTCATTAGCGACTCGATCTGATACCTATCCGCAAGGCGATTGACGGCAGATACCGCAGCATCAGCATCGATGCTGCCGCTTTCCGTTCTGCTGCCGCCGTTGGAACAGTGCCTGCATTTTCCGCTGCATGCGTTGGTTATAACGAATTCGATCCGTTTAGGGTCTATGTACATAGGACACCTCGATCTGCCTTGCTTTGCCGTGATGTTCAATCGTCATCTCGGTCAGCATATTATCACTGTTATGATCACAGTCCGTGTCAATGACGATATTTTCTTGGCCTCGCATGATCAGCGCTTTGTTGATATATCAAAGTATGATCTCGAACTCGAACTCATGCAGGATCGGTATATCGTCATTGCCTACGAGCGGGATGGAAGGTTTCAGCTTACGCGCTTCCTCCATTGCATTTATATGTACCGCCCGCAGGGAAAAACCGAACCGCTGATAGAATCTGATGGCATGTGTGTTGTCGTTTGTCGTTATCAGCCATAAACGGCGGCACTTGTTCTCTCTGGCCACATCGAGCACGGCATTTATCAGGGCTGAACCGATGCCTCTCCGCTCCTGCAGGCTGTTGAGCGTAACAAGCTCGCACTCATCGCCATCTATCTTGTAGGTCGCCGCACCGCACATCTTGCCGTCATCGAGCGCAATAAATCCGGGCAGGACTGACGTATCCAGGACGCGTCCCCTGCTTACGCTCATCGGGCCTGCCCATTCCTCCTTTATAAGGTCATCTACGGGTTTTCTGTTTTCAGGCGTCAGCTTTTCGATCCGTATCATAGTTCAAACTCCTTTACTAACAGTGTAGAAATCGAACCTGCCCTTTATATATGTCAGCCTGGATCAATGCCTTCCGTCTATCCCGCAGGAGGGATATGTGCCTTCTTCGTCGAAATCTTCGGAGATTATATCGGCATACTCGTACCTGTGCTTTTTCAGCCATGAGTTAGCATATGAGCAGCTTGCCGTGGCTTTCAGCCTGTTTTCGCGCAGGTACTTCGCAACTACTTCCATCATAGAACCGGCCACGCCCTGACCTCTCAACGACGGATCGACATATGTGTGGTCAATGTCGACCTCACCGTTTTTCCTGTGGTTAAAGGTGGTCTCGGCCAGCAGTCCATTGTTTTCGTCCACGCCGTATATACGTCCTTTTTCATACTTCCAGTTCATGAACTTCCCCCTTTATGCTCATATCATACTTATTTATGCCATTTTTTATGCTTGGCATCATTATAACCCGTAAGTTGCCGAATTGGAATAGTACACTTTTGCTATGCACGGGAAAAGTGCCGGATCCATAGCCATAATGTCAAAAACAGCCCCGATCCCTCTGCCAAGGAAGGATCTAAGGCTGTTTTTCAACCGGACGATCAGCTCATGGATGATCAGACCATTGCATGGTTTTAGCGCCAGTTCGTGAACAGTGGACCGCTGCATGGATGATAGGGCCCACTGCATAAACGGTTAACTAATGCCTGGGCAGTATGACCACTGCATGAACGGTGAAATAATACATGGACAGTATGGCCACTGCATGAACGGTGAACTGATACATGGACGGTATACCGCATGAACGGTCACATCGAATGAAGGTGGTGATAGATCTTCGCTATTTCCCCAATTTATTGTAAGTCCTTATAGACATTGCTATTGCCTGTTCCCTTGTTGCCATTCCATAACCCGCAGCTTTTTGAACAGTTGTGGTAGCCTTGGGCATGAACTCGCCCGCCGTATTTCCTGTTATGATGCCGATCTTAGCCATATATTTCGTAGCTTCGACAGCCCAGCTCGATATGTGCTTCTGGTCTGCGAAGTCTTTCACGCCCGCCGTGCTGTAATCCCCGTCGGGATTGATAGCCTTTATTGCACGGAACAGCATCGTTGCGCACTGTTCCCTGGTAATGAGCTCATTCGGGGAGAAGGTGGTCAGCGATGTACCTGTAGTGATTCCGATGGCAAAGGCCTTCAATATCTGTGGGTTCGAAGTATCGGTAAACGGGTTTGCCGGGACTTCGACAGTCTCGCCGGTGCACTTCTCGTAGAGCAGTATTGCCAGTTCGCAGAACTCTTCCCTTGTGATCGGCCTTGTCATGTCGGCGCCTTTAAGGATATCGGGTACAAGCCCGGCCTCCGCAGCCTGTTTCAGTTCCGGTGTTGCCCACGAGCTTGCCGCGCTCCAGTATGCGGGGTTTCCTATCGTTACAGTATTTGAATAACCGGAAAATGTATATTCGGATATAAAATCGCCGACATAGCCCCATACGACATAGAAACGTGCCCTGAAGTGGTATGTCTCGCTCTTTATGTCAACTTCATCGTACTTCTTTGAACTGTCGAACGGACGATATTCGAAATAGCCCAAGTCAAGGAAATCGGTCAGATAGGCGGTTGTCGTCCAGACGTGGGACGGCCCCTCATTCCAGTCATAATCGGCATACTTGTAATCAAACTCGACATAGACCTGGTCACATATGATGCCATCAATGGCGGCGTAATCAGCGATGATTTTGTCGTTGAGAGCCCTGACGCTTTGCGGGACATCAAGCTTAAGTTCAAAGTAGGGCTGGCCGTCGGCGTCCCACTTCAGCTCCGCCCTGAGATTGGCGGGATTTTCGAGCCTGAACGGATCATTGGCGGCCAGTGCGGACAATGGCATAAGACCGATCGCTATCATGATGCAGAGCGATAATGCCAGGATATTACGTTTTTTCATGACTCGTACACTCCTTGTATTTGAAAGGTGTCCCAGTCATAATACCATCCATTGAGGGCTTTTAGTTTTTCAAAAGTCACATCTTTATTTTTTCAAAGTAACATCATGGCAAGAAATATAAAAACCGCCCGCCGTAGAGGCGAGCGGTCGCGGGTTTATGCTCTATCTGGCATGCTTCTTTCTGTACTCAGAAGGTGAGAGCCTGGTGCTTCGCTTGAAGGCTACCGCGAAATGGCCGGCATTGACAAAACCGCATTTCCTTGCGACGTCTTCAATGGAGTAATCACTCTTTGCCAGCAATTCCTTGGACTTGCTTATGCGGATATCCAGAAGGAATTGATGCGGCGTGCGGCCGGTCTGTTCCTTGAATACCCGTTTGAAATGGCCCGGGCTCAGATAGATCAGGTTGCAGATATCATTGATGCTGATGTTGGATCGGTAGTGTTCCTTCATGAACCGGATGGCGTTGCTTATGTACGGGTTGTCGGCATTATCAAAGTCATTATCACAGGCATTATCCCACTTACTATCACCGCTGTTATCATGCTCGGCGTCCAGGTCCCGTATAAGCTGAAACACTATTTGGGTGGAGAGGCTGTGAAGCATTTTAGGGTAGGCATCACCGTAATTCATGATCTCCTGCTGGAACAGTCCGATCAGATCGAGCAGCTGGTTGCTGAAATGCCCATGGACGTGCCTGAACGCAAACGGCTCGCCGCGTGATACTTCAGAGGCTATTTCGGTGAAGAATTCCTTTTTCACGGCGATATGCAGATACTTGCCGCGGTTCCTGGAACTGCCGGGGATCCCGAATACTTCCTCCCATGGCCGGATGACAAGCAAGTCACCCTTCCTGACCTTATACTCCACATTTCCGACTTTCGTAACGGGCGCGCTTGAAAGGAACAGCACGAAGTGATAATCATCCACGCAGATGACTTCGCCTACGGCAAATTCCTCAGGTTCAAAGATGGCGATGTGCGTCGAAAATGTGGCCTTGGTTTTTGCATACAACTCAGGAGGGATCGCCCTGGTAAGGTACTCAAAATCCATCTTCATAAGCTTTTCTCCCCGGTATCATTCATAATCATCATAATATCTGCGTTTTTTGGATTGCTTGGTGTACATGGAAACAGACTTCTCCCAGTTCTTTTTCTCCCTGAGGTAGCCGGATTTATCCTCCACGAACCTGTTTTCCTGTTTCTGCGACATGTAATTCTCCCAGCGCTCCCTTGATAAAGTACCGTCATCCAGCGCCGCAAGGACAGCGCATCCGGGTTCGGTAGTGTGGCGGCAGTCCGAAAACCTGCATTGGGAAAAAAGCTGCTCCACATCGGCAAACTCAGCGCTTATCCCTTCGGACGCATGGAACAGGCCCAACTCACGCATACCCGGGGTGTCTATGACCATCGCACCGGAAGGCAGCATGAAGAGCTGGCGATGGGTAGTTGTGTGACGGCCCCTGCTGTCATCTTCCCGTATGGAACTGACAACCATTACTTCCTGTTTCATCAGGGCGTTGAGAAGCGAAGACTTGCCTACACCGGACATCCCGAGGAATACGACTGTTTTTCCGGGACGCAGATAGTCATCCAGTTCTTCAAGACCAAAGCCGGTGTGGCTGGAAATCGCGTGTACCGGCACAAACGGTGCGGCTTTTTGGATCTCAGCGATGTATCCGGCAAAATCGGGCTGAAGATCAGCCTTTGTCAGCAGCACAACAGGTTGGGCACCGCTTTGCCTGGCCTGTGTAAGATAACGCATGACACGGTTTACGCTGAAATCCCGGTTAAGGGAAGTCATTATGAACACGTAGTCGAAGTTAGCCGCGATCGTCTGCTGCAGGACAGTTTTTGCATATCCGGCCGCATGTCCTGAAAAGTCACTGCGCACGAACATGGACTTTCGCGGAAGCGTCTTTATGATGGTGCTGTCCCCCATCCGGTTGAAGATCATCAGCACGAAATCTCCTGTTGCGGGAAAACTCTCACTTCCGTCGTTAAAGTACACACCGGCTTTCAGCCTGCCGAACACGCTTCCGTACTCGCAAATGAGTTCATACCTGTCCCTGTGAACGGATGTGACCCTTGCGGGAATTGCTGATGTATCGTATTGTGACATATCCAGTGAGTAAAGTAAAGTGTTATTGAAGCCGTAGTCTTCGAGCAACAACTCTTTTCCCTCCAAAATCCGACATTTGGATGCTTCGATTTCATTTGAAAACCTGTTTGCGATGAACATACACGTCTTTTCCGAAGCTGCCGACATAATGGATCTCTTCCCAGCCGCGGGTGGTAAACTCTGGACTGGGAGACATGTCTGTGACAGAATCTCCCGGGCAGTCTATGAGCCACCCCCCGGATTTGCAGACGCGAGTTATCTCCGCTATTTCCTCGTCCCAATAATCACCGATGACGTGGCCGGACATTACGATGTCAAACGTGTCATCCGGGTAAGGGAGGCTTGTGATGAGGCCATCCAAAACCCTGACATTGCTTATGCCCTCACGGGCAATTTTGTCGCGCATGAACTCACGCAGAGTTCCGACAGGTTCACTTGCGTAGACCCATGCTGCCTTCTCGGCTGCGGCGAAGGTCAGCCTGCCGGAACCGGCTCCGATGTCTAGAACGACTTTTCCGTCGAAGTCGGCCAACCGGAACAGGCGTTCCTTGCTCCAGCCGCGTATGAAGTCGCACTTTTCTGCCATGACTTCAGGAGTGGTGTAGATTATGAAGTCTTCGATGCTTGACATGACGTAGACCTCTGCGTTGCGCACTTGCGCCGGTTCAGAAACATTCGGAGCTTCCAAAAGCAGTTTGTCTATCATGGAAGCGCATTCCGGACAGCGGTGTTTAAGGTACCACTCAACAGACGGATTTGCTTTCAGCGCAATTCCCATGTTCTGTCTCCACTCATCCCTGTTGACACGCCAGCCGTTGCTTTGCAGCATGATTTGGATCTGAAAACGTTCAAGAAGCAATAAACTGTTGAAAGAATAATCTTTCGGGTCTATCCACCCTAATGACATATGGTCCTCCTTATCAAACGTGACAAATTAATTCAATGTTTTTCTCATAACTGCGCATATGGTATTTGATTTTTCATCATAAGGCTTTCCTGTGAAATCCGAGTAAAAATCGACAACAGCGAAGCCGTGAGGCCGGACTTCTTCGGTCAGGGTCACCTTCGTGAAGCAGGTGTCCCAGATGTTGTATTCTTTTACGTTCCCGTCTTCAATGATCACCGTTCGGGTCAGACCGATGCATTCGCCGTAGTAATACTGCGCATTCAGGCAGATGTGCGGGTTTGGGCTCCAGAAACCGCCGTTTTCATTGATCTCCCATGATGTATGTTCTTTGCAGCCCTTGCTTTTTTGCGGGGTGAATACGTCAAGTGCAAACAGTCCGCCAGGTTTCAAAGCTCTGTACACACGATCCAGGAGATTATGCCGATCCTCAGGTACCAGGGCACCGTAGTCGCACCAGATCAGCGTTACCATATCGAACTTATTGTCAAATTCCATCTCCAGGTAATCCATCAGCAAATATTCGGTTTTTTGGTCATGGGACTTCGCATACTCGATCGAGCGCTCGGAAAAATCCAGACCGGTTACGATGAAACCGCGATCGGAAAGACGTTTCGTATATAATCCCGGTCCGCAGCCGATATCGAGGAGCTTCCCGCCGGGCGGCATCAAAGAGGATATCCACTCCGCAGAACGGTCTATGAACTCCGGCTTACGGCTTGCAGCATCGGTATTGGGGTCGAGATGCGCTTCGAGCATTCCCCCGGATATATGTGGATCGTTCCAGAACTTTGAACAGGTCTTTTCGTATAGTTTCGGTTTATCTAACAGAGTCTTCAGCGTGCTATACATGTCTGAAATCCCCCCTCACTTTCAGTTTTTAGGTACAAAAATACCGCAGCAAGCAGCCATCGATAGCTGCAAACTGCGGTGTGCTTACGGGTGAGCGCGTAAAAATAGAAATACGGGCACACCCGCTCGTATACCCGTAGTAGTTTACAGTATTCACGAAGGGTTGCTTGTGAGGGCACAGCGACAACTGCAAGAAAACCTTGCATCATCACCACGCCGAATATTCAGTTTTAGATGAATGCCACCTCATAGACTAATATCATCAAAAACAACCCCTTCCGTTGTCAAAATCGAAAAGCATCATGGTCTCAGAGTCGCTTTTCATGATGAATATACCATGTCTTTCCTCAATAATCAATACCCAATTTAGTAATGCATATTAAAAATTTAACTCAAAATGAATACATTGCTTTACAAAAAGGACAAATGTGCTATAATCGGAA
>ENA-OWOZ01000282-OWOZ01000282.1-bioreactor-metagenome-genome-assembly--contig:-NODE-282-length-70881-cov-8.035973_pt1 | contig 70881 bp, 67 predicted proteins | sample MGYA00238140_ERZ651804 | MGnify/ENA primary metagenome ERZ651804 (study PRJEB26910, sample SAMN07631232) | bioreactor metagenome | isolation source: Switchgrass digestor | place: USA: Dartmouth...
TGTTGTCATGTTGGCGGTCGTGCTCATCGGACCTGCCCAAATCTTGAAGGTAACGGGTTCGTCCAGCGGGAATTTTACACCCGAATCCTTTTCGTCGGCCGGATCACTCGTGGTCGGAGTTCCCTTGTCACCGGTATCGCTGGTTGCTGTCGGTGCGGGAGTCGTCTCTGCCTGTTTATTCGAGCAGCCGGCAGAAATTCCGATCACAAAAAGAAGTGCGCACAGTAATGCAACTAACTTTTTCGCAGACATTTTCTTACCTCCTTGATCGTACTTCGGGTTCTGTACATCTGTTTATATCCATGAAACTATGTATAACGACCGCCGTTTAAAGCAGCCTGTTATATTAAGTACAGTATAATAACATTGTTAGGTCAATGTCAAGTAATTCAGGCTACTTAATTAACTTAACATCTGTGTTTTTTTACTAATTTCGGCAGTTACGCCCGTTGGGTGATTATTTATTTTGCATTATAATTTAACTAAATTCACTTAACATGTTAAGTGAGCAGAGCGGATAGCACTAATGATAAGACCTGCGAAAAATGGCGTGCATCCACCCTGTCTTTTAAAACAGACAGACCAACTTGGGAACATATTGCGATCCGACATCAACCGGAGGAAATCGCATCACAACAATACTGACGGATGCAGTATACACCTCGCAATGGTTCGATTTCGGGAAGGGCGAGCAAAATCCTTAACACTTTCCCGGCGGGACACATAATATAGTGATGAACGGCTTTGCCTGACCATTCCGGCTGTCCCACGCCAGTACCGCGATAGGAAGTACCGTCATATCTTGACCGATCCCGGGCAAAGCCGTTTCAATAGCTTATTGAACGGAGGTCCTTCATGTCCCCGAAAAAAGCCTTACTTGGCGTGACAGGAGCCGCTGTGCTCGCAACAGGTGCCTTCTTTGCGGGTAAGTACCTGGATCTTAAGGAAACCCGGGAGTTCCTCTCAAAGACACTCCGCAAAGTTAAAAAGACCGGGCTATGCAAAAAGTTGACAAAATAAAAGGCAGGGCACATAAGCCTCCTGTCCAAATAAACGATCCGCCTGCAGTCGGGATGCGGACTGCTCATCAGCCGCCGCTCCTGCTGCAGGATTTTTGCGTTCTATTATTTTTCGATCGGTTACGACATGGAGTCCCCCCGGCATACAATAAAACAGATATCAATCGAACCAACCGTTAGCGCTATGAGTTTGAGGTGAATAAAATGACTGATCTACCCAACGAGTGCAATGCTTACACCCTAACGTATCGTGACATACTTCCCGCTTGCAGATGCCTGTATATTCAAATCAAGACTCCAAAAAACATTGAAGTAAGGATCCTGAACAGACTCGTGATCGCGCAGGGCGAGCAGCTGGGCATACGCTTTCTCAAGGAACCGCAGTTCCTGCCCGGAAACCGCCGGATCATTCCGGTATGCCTTGATGACCGCTCCGACGCACAGGCGGCGACCTGCTTTTTCTCCGATCCCACGGATGTCAATGGCGGTACGCTGATTGAAGAGTCGATGGTACCGAAATTTGCGTACCACCTAGGCGGCACCCCGGTAGAAGCACCGATTTATGCCCGCACGCTGCAGGAGAACTCAAACTACATGCTTGTCGTCCGGAATGAGGGCTTTGCGCCCACAGATGTCCTGGTGTGCCTTCTCTTCACGGAAACTCCGGCCGGAAATCGACAGGTCACCTGACTTCATCCGTGCCGCTTGCAAGTATCTCTCGATAGATGAGGTTCCTTGACACTCCGAACTCCCTGGACGCCTGTCTTGCGGCCTCGGAAGCTCCCGCTCCCTCCGCCACGAGTGACAGCGCCCTCTCTATCGCCTCATCTTCTTTCGATTCCGCCCTTTCCTGAGCTCCCTCTATAACGAGCACGAATTCGCCCTTGGGCTCGTTTTCGGCATAGAGACGCTCCGCCTCGGCGAGAGTGGTCCTTATGCACTCTTCGTACAGCTTGGTAAGCTCCCTGCATATAGCTATTTTCCTGTCACCGCCCAGCGTTTCCGCCAGATCGCTCAGTGTCCTTCTCAGTTTATGCGGAGCCTCATAAAAGACCATCGTGCGCTTTTCGTCCCGGATAGCATCCAGATGCTCACGCCGGGACCTTCTGTTTGTTGAAAGGAACCCTTCGAAGCAAAACCGTGAAGCAGGCATTCCCGAAATCGCGACCGCTGATACCACTGCACTTGCTCCCGGCACTACTGCCGTCTCTATACCCGCTTCCGCGCACAACTTTACCAGATCGCTCCCCGGATCACTGATGGCAGGCATCCCTGCATCCGACACAAGAGCGCAGTTCTCCCCTTCCAAAATCCTGGCAACGATCTTTTCCCCGCTCTCTGTGCGATTGTGTTCATAATAACTGACAACGGGCTTGGATATGCCGAAATACGTCATCAGTTTACGGGTCACACGTGTATCTTCGGCTGCTATGAAATCCACGGATTTCAACGTTTCAACGGCGCGAAACGTCATGTCACCGAGGTTCCCGATCGGTGTTCCAACGATGTAAAGCTTGCCTGCCATTCACAAAATCCTCTTTCATTCACGATTTCTGCGTTCATTCCTTCAGGTCATATATCGACCTGTATTCATCGGTGAAATCGCCGCTTTCATCTCTTATGACAAAAGGCGGCAGCGTCCTGATACCCGGCTGCGCATTCTTTCTTCCGGCAATCATCAGCAGTTTTGGTTCAGAATAAACCGTATTATGGATATACCTTATCCTCTTGGGTTCTATACCCGCGCCGCGCATGGCCATTATCAGATCGCACAGCCGCTCCGCCCTGTATACGACCGCAAATTCACCGCCGTTCCTGAGAAGCCGGGACGCCGTCCTGCATATATCATCGATCCGGGCTTCCTCCTCGCTTCTTGCTATACGCCTTTCCGCGAGCGCGCTGGGTTTCCCTGCTCCCTTTCTGAAATAAGGGGGGTTGCAAACGACGGCTGTATATGATCCTGCCGGGAGTATCCCTTCAGATTTGCGAAGATCTGCATGTATGGCACGGACCCTGTCGCCGATACGGTTGAGCGATATGTTCTCTTCCAGCAGGCCGACTGCCTCCCTCTGAATGTCTATACCGTCTATATGGGCCGAATCATACCGGGCCGCCAGAAGTATGGTCAGAGCACCCGAGCCGCAACCCAGGTCGCAGATCCTCCGCACTTTGGACGGATGCAGAAAAGAGGACAAAAGGAAAGAATCCATTCCCAGCTTCCCGTGGGGCCCTCTCTGGATCAGCCTGAATCCATTTATGAGCAGCTCTACACTTTCATCCGCGGCCTTCTCTGTACCGGTTTCCACTATATCCATATTATCCATAATATCATTATCTATTCCGCACATAACCTGACCTGCCATGATCAATACTGCCGATAAGCATTATGCCCGATTAATTATAACACATGGAGAGGAAACGGATATACATATGATTAAACTCAGGTATGCAAAAAAGGGGGAAACTCCCCCTTTTCATTCCATATGTACGACTTATTCCTGGACTGGAGCGTCAACAGGGCAGACACTTGCGCAGGCTCCGCAGTCCACACATGTATCCGCGTCAATAACATATCTGTCATCACCGGCCGAAATCGCGCTGACCGGGCACTCTGCTTCGCATGCACCGCAACTGATGCACTCGTCCGTAATTTTGTATGCCACGAACGTACACCTCCATATATTTTAGACGAGCAATTGTTATGCTCAACCTTCCATATTTTATCATATCTTTCTCATAATTCAAATACTAAAATATGTTAAACAGGTCTATTGGGAGATTATGGCACTGTGAGTAGAGATTGATGTATGATGCCTTATATGTAAATGAAAACTGCTGCGAGCGGCTATGGAACATTTGATGGTATGTAATATTTGATGTTCCGTAATGGAATATTGAATATTGAAATGCATCCATTTGCTCTATGTATCCGGGCCCAACTCATTTCGACGGTCCAAGTATCTTAAAAAAATATAGATAGTGAGTGTTTTAATGTGACCGTCCAAAGCCAAATAATAATATGTGCAACGCAAAAATGTGCACAGCAAATCAAAGTAAAACTATTTAAGCATCCATAACATCAGAGAGGTCAAAGATATGGGCATATATGATGAAAAGCCTGAAGGTTTCATCTACGGTGCAGATGAGCCGAAAAGCAGGTCGCACAGCAGCCGCTTCGAATCGAATACCGCAAAAAAGTCAAATGATCAAAAAACGGAAAAAAAGCAAGCTACGCCTCAAAATAAAAAGAAATCATGAGCTATTCGGAGATATGTGCCTGCCATTTGGTCAGACAAGGTCAAAATGGGTATTGATTTTTCAATAATTGGACATTAAAATATAGTCAAAGAAAGTCAAAGTCAAACATATATAATTATGGGGGGTGATCTCAATGGGCCTCAGCGATCTGATAGCCGAGTTTATCCACAATGCACTGAATGCATCGGACGGAGTCCTTGAGCTGCAGAGAAGCGAACTGGCCGAGTACTTCGGTTGTGTCCCAAGCCAGATAAACTACGTGATTTCCACCCGCTTTTCGCCCGAACACGGCTATATAGTCGAATCGAGAAGGGGCGGCGGAGGATATATAAGGATCAGAAGGATAAACGCAGGCAAGTATTTACTGCTAATGCATACGGTCAACTCCATCGGGGATGAGATCGATTCCGTCTCGGCAGCCGCCATAATAGGAAACCTGGAAAACGCGGATGCCATCACTCCCGACCAGGCTTCCCTCATAATGGCCGCACTGTCATCCAGGAGCATGGCGAGCGTCCCACCGTCTTTGAGAAGAAAAGTGCGGGCTGCCATACTGAAAGAGATGCTGATCGTATGCAGCGATGAGTCCTGATGACAGATGGATCCCGGCCCTTGGCGGCTGACGCTTCGATAATCCTATCGCAGTTGCTTGAAAGGAGGCACATATCATCATGCTTTGCCAAAATTGCAATAAAGAGCAGGCTACATGCCACTACAAGGAAATAGTGAACGGAGAAACACACGAGGCGCACCTCTGCGCAAGCTGCGCTTCGCAGTTGGGTTATACTTCCATTTTTAACTGGAGCCCGGTCGTCGATTTCGGCTTCGGCCTCGACAACCTGCTGAGCCACATGGCAAGCTCCGATTTTGCCAGGCTGAGGCCGTCACAGGTATGCCCGCTGTGCGGCTCGACATCAGAGGACATAGCACGCACCGGACGTGTCGGATGCGCCATTTGTTACGAAACTTTCTCGAACGTACTTAACCACTTCATAACCAGGATCCACGGAAACACGTCCCACTCCGGGAGGATCCCTGCAGGAGCCGGCGGAAAAATAAGACTGCGCCGCAAACTCGATTCCCTCAGGGCGGATCTTCGCAGGGCTGTCGAGAACGAAGAGTTTGAACGGGCAGCGGTGCTGCGCGATGAGATAAAGAAGCTGGAGGAGGAGATGAAGGATGAATAAGAAGTGGTATAAGCGCAAGGGCAAGGAAGGCGACATCGTCCTATCGACCCGGGTGCGTCTTGCGAGAAACCTTCGCGACTATCCCTTCCCCGGCAAGATGACGCCCACACAGGAGCGGGAAGTTGTCGACGCAATAGCAAAAGCCATGGCTTCCAGCCCATCCGGAAACGACTTCCAGCTTATAGAAATATCTTCGCTTCCCGACCTTGAGCGCCGTACCCTCATGGAAAAGCACCTCATATCGAATGACCTCGCAGAGGGAAAGGGTGTCCGGGCGATGCTGCTCAGCAGCGACGAAAGTGTCAGCATCATGATCAACGAGGAGGACCACCTCAGGATACAGGTGCTCGGCGCCGGCCTGTGCCTTGAAGAATGCCTGAAAAAGGCTATAGAAATCGATGATGCTCTCGACAGCAATCTCAAATACGCATTCGACGAAACACTGGGATACCTTACAAAATGCCCGACCAATTTGGGGACCGGCATACGCGCTTCTGTCATGCTTCACCTCCCCGCCCTCACAAAGAGCGGCGCCATCCGCAGCCTTGCCACGAGCGTAGGAAAGCTTGGATTCGTTGTCCGCGGGCTTTACGGAGAGGGAAGCATGGCAAAGGGAGCTCTGTACCAGATTTCGAACCAGATGACCCTCGGTTTTGACGAGGAGACCATCGTAAAGCGTTTGGGCGACGTACTGGCGCAGATAATCGAGCATGAGCGCAATTATCGAAAAGAGATGCTGAAAGCAGGGAAACTCCGGATCGAGGACCAGGTATGGCGTTCAGCGGGAACTCTCGCATATGCAAGGAGCGTATCGACCGACGAAGCCATGCAGCTGCTGTCCGACCTGCGTATGGGTGTCTCGATGGGACTGTTTGAAGCAGACATCGAAAAGCTGAACAGCCTGCTCTGGGAGATCCAGCCGGCCAATCTGACAAAAGCGTCGGGAAAAGAACGCCTTACACCCGAAGAGCGGGATGTCAGGAGAGCGGAACTGCTCAGAAAGGCATTTCAAAGTTAGTTACAATATTTAATGAATAGTTTTGAGTACCAAATTTCTGAGCAGTATTATAATGCCGATATTTTATGAGTAGTATTTCATATATAACAAACGACTGATGCAAGTAGCCATCGGTATGATTATCAATCATTTGAAAAATCTATCGTTATGATTTATCAATCATATGTTTGATCGATATTATGATCAATCATTATTAATGATCGATCGTTGTTGATGATAAACAGGAAACAAGGGAGGTCACCTATGTTCTCATTTTTCAACAGGTTTACGCAGCGTGCCCAGAACGCGCTGCGTCTCGCGCATGAATCTGCGGGAGAAATGGGCCACAGCTATGTCGGATCAGAGCACATATTGCTCGGCCTGCTCCGCGAAGGAGAAGGCATTGCCGCAAGGGCTCTCCAGAACGCGGGAGTAAACGCCGAGCAGTTGAAGTCGAATATCCTCAGTCTTATCGGAAAGGGAGAAGGCGGTGTCCCCGCCCAGGGCCTGACTCCAAGGAGCAAACATATCATCGAAGTCGCGGCAGCAGAGGCAGCACGCCTCAACACAAGCTATATCGGCACGGAGCACCTGCTGATGGCGATCCTCCGGGAGACGGACAGCGTTGCCACCCGCCTTCTTGCCGCAAGCGGAGTGGATATCCCCAAACTTTATCGCAGCATAGAAGCCCTGATAGGTGCAACCGGATCGGAAGCTCCTACGCAGCACTCAAGACCCGTCCGCCCACATGCCAACATGCCGGGCGGTCCTCCGACCAAGACACTTGACCAGTTCGGAAGGGACCTCACGCGGCTTGCGGCGGAAGGAAAGCTTGACCCTATCATAGGCAGGGACAAAGAGGTTTCAAGGATAATACAGATCCTGTCCCGCCGTACCAAGAACAACCCTGTTCTGATCGGTGAACCCGGGGTCGGAAAAACTGCGATCGCCGAAGGGCTGGCCCAGAAGATCGTGGCCGGGGACGTACCGGAAAACCTGCGTGATAAGCGGCTGTTCTCCCTGGACCTTACCGGAATGGTGGCAGGAACCAAGTACCGCGGCGAATTTGAAGAGCGCATAAAGACAGCGCTGGACGAGGTCCGCAACGCCGGGAACGTGATCCTGTTCATCGACGAGCTCCATACCATCATCGGCGCGGGCGCAGCCGAGGGGGCGATCGATGCGGCCAACATCCTGAAGCCCGCCCTTTCACGCGGTGAAATCCAGGTGATAGGCGCGACCACCCTCGACGAATACAGAAAGCACATCGAAAAGGACGCTGCCCTGGAGCGCAGGTTCCAGCCGGTGATCGTCGGGGAACCGACCGAGGAGGAGTCTGTCGAGATCCTGAGGGGCCTTCGCGACCGCTACGAAGCGCATCACAAGATCAAGATTTCGGATGAAGCCATCAAGGCGGCTGTTGAAATGTCAGCGAGATATATAAGCGACAGGTATCTGCCTGACAAGGCCATCGACCTCATTGACGAAGCTGCAAGCCGTGTGCGGATGAGCACCCTGACCGCTCCATTGGATATAAAGGAGCTGGAAGAGAAGCTGAAGTCCCTTTCCGCCGAAAAGGAAGAGGCTGTCAAGAACCAGGAGTTTGAGAAAGCTGCAAGGATACGCGACGAAGAAAAGAAGCTCAACGAGCAGATCGAGCAGGAGCGCAGGAAGTGGCAGGACAGCCAGAAATCCACACGCGGCGAAGTCACGGTCGATGATATCGCGGCCGTCGTATCGGGATGGACCGGCATCCCTGTAACACGCCTTACCGAGGACGAGTCCGAGAGGCTGCTGCACATGGAGGAGATCCTCCACAAACGCGTCATAGGGCAGGAAGAGGCCGTTTCCGCCGTCGCCAAGGCCATCAGGCGCGGGCGCGTGGGTCTGAAGGACCCCAAGAGGCCTACCGGCTCATTCATATTCCTCGGCCCGACCGGCGTCGGAAAGACGGAGTTGTGCAAGGCCCTGGCCGAAGCGGTATTCGGAGACGAGGACGCCATGATCCGCATCGACATGTCAGAGTATATGGAAAAGCACAACACATCCAAGCTGATCGGCTCTCCTCCGGGATATGTCGGCTACGACGAGGGCGGCCAGCTGACTGAGAAGGTTCGCAGAAAACCCTATTCGGTGATACTTTTTGACGAAATAGAGAAAGCCCATCCCGACGTATTCAACCTGCTGCTTCAGATACTTGAGGACGGAAGGCTCACCGACTCGCACGGACGTGTCGTAAACTTCAAGAACACGATCATAGTGATGACTTCCAACCTTGGCGCACACGACCTGTTCAACCGTAAGCGCCTGGGATTCAGCACCGGCGATAATGACGGCGTCACTGACCAGGAAGAGATAAAGTCCACGGTCATGTCGCAGCTCAAAAAGACATTCCGGCCCGAGTTCCTCAATCGCATCGACGAGATAATCGTCTTCCATCAGCTCGACCGCGAACAGATTAAGAAGATAGCGACCGGAATGTTCAATACCGTTGCCGAAAGGATCCGTGGCCTGGGTATCGAGTTGGTTGCGGACGCGAGTGCCATCGAACTGATCGCAGATGAGGGATTCGATCCCGTCTACGGCGCACGCCCGCTCCGCAGGGTCATCCAATCCAAGCTGGAGGACGCAATATCCGAACGGATGCTGGAGGGCAGCATCAAAGCCGGAAGTACCGTGCGCGTATACGCCGAAGGCAAGGATCTGAAGTTTGAAACCGTCGGAGGCGGTTCCGCCGGGAAAGCGGAAAACGTACGGGATGATGCGGCAGAAAACCGTCAATGATCCATGATTAATAAAGGCTTTTAGGATCGATTTCACGGACCGCTCAATCATCCTATACTGCCGGTCGGTTTTCGCCGGCTTTATATAGAAAGACAAGCAGAAAGTGACCTCATAGCACTGACTGCTTGTCTCTTTATTTTCTTTCTTAAGTTTTAATGAGCGTCAAACACTTCAGCAACAGTTTTGCCGTTATCGTACTTGCCCTTCGCCGTAAACTATATACTTTATGGTCGTCAGTTCATTCAGCCCCATGGGACCTCTTGCGTGCATCTTTTGCGTCGATATCCCGATTTCGGCTCCGAATCCGAAAACAAACCCGTCGGTAAAGCGTGTCGAAGCGTTGACATATACACATGCAGCGTCGACTTCCCTCAGGAACCGCTGTGCCGTAAAGTAATTCGTGGTCACAATGGCTTCCGAATGACCCGAACCGTACCTGTTTATATGTTCGATCGCATCTCCTGCGTCCCTGACTACTTTCACCGCCAAAATATAGTCAAGATACTCGGTGTAGTAATCCTCTTCGGTCGCGGCTGCTATGCCGGGCAGTATCTCTCTTGCCTTCTCACACCCGCGCCACTCCACATCCTTCTCGTCAAGGCGCTTCTTTGCCCGGGGCAGGAACTCGCCCGCGACCGGTTCCGCAACGAGCAGCGTCTCGGCGGCATTGCACACTGAAGGCCGCGAGCATTTGGCATTGAACAATATTTCCACTGCCATGTCAAGGTCGGCTTCGCTGTCGACATATACATGGCAGTTCCCAACGCCGGTCTCTATTACCGGGACTTTTGCATTCTCGACGACGCTCCTGATCAGGCCTGCTCCGCCCCGGGGTATCAGCACGTCAACATAACCTGTAAGCTGCATAAGCCTGACGGCTGTCTCCCGCGACGTGTCCTCCACCATGATGACACAGTCTGCAGGAAGGCCTGCATCTTCTAGACTCCTGCGTATGATGCGGGTCAATGCCATGTTGGAAAGAAAAGCTTCCTTCCCTCCCCTGAGTATGACGGCATTGCCCGACTTTATGCAGAGAGATGCCGCGTCCACGGTCACGTTGGGGCGGGATTCGTAGATCATCCCAATGACTCCCAGGGGGACCCTCTGCTTGCCGATGATCAACCCGTTTGGACGCCTGGTCATCGACAGGACCTCCCCTATCGGGTCTTTAAGCGAAACGACATGTCGTACCCCCAGGGCCATGTCTTCCAGCCGCCTGAGGTTCAGGGCCAGGCGGTCAATCATATGGTCGGGCATGCCGTTTTGCCGCGCGTTTTCCAAATCGGCACGATTCTGCTCGAGTATTTCGTCGGAATTTACTATCAGCGCCTCAGCCATTTTCAAAAGTGCTTCATTTTTCTGCTGTTCCGAAGCTGTTGCCAAAACGGATGCCGCCTTCTTTGCCGCTGCTCCCAGTTCCACCAAACCGTTCACATTCAGCACCTCCCTGAATAGTCATTAAAGCCACTAAGCAACGTTGCGAAATTTTTGCAATAGTGCGATCATATCCTGAACGTTAATTCCCTTGCGTTTATTCGTTCTCAGACATGAACGATCATTCTTTCCATATTTCATATTTCATATTTCATATGCCCTATGCTTTATCACACGCAGGCCGGTTTAGCCGTTTTTCACATCATTGCCGGTCCTGCAGTTTTTTGCCACGAACAGGGTGCCCACCGGCTTTCCTTCCAGGATATCATACAAAAGCTCAGGCGTATCTCCGCGAGTGACTATGGTATCCACACCGCAGGAAACCGCCATTCTCGCAGCCTGGATCTTAGTGATCATGCCGCCGGTACCGCGGTTGGATCCCGCACCGCTTATACTTGCCTCAAGCGAGTCGATATCTTCTACCCTGTCGATGAACCGGGCTTGCGGATTCAGGCGAGGGTCGCTGTCATATAAACCGTCGATATCGGAAAGTATGACAAGCAGGTCAGCCCCCACCAGGCATGCCACCGTCGCTGACAGGGTGTCGTTGTCGCCTATAAGTATTTCTTCCACCGCAACCGAGTCATTCTCGTTTACGATAGGCACAGCTCCAAATTCTATAAGCGCTTCAAATGTGTTCTGCAGGTTCTGCCTCCTGCACTGTTCTTCCACATCCGAACGGTTCAGAAGTATTTGTCCTACCGGATAACCGTACTCACCGAAATATTTCTCGTAAATATACATCAAAGCGCCCTGTCCTACTGACGCTGTAGCCTGTTTCAGGCGCAGTTCCTTCGGCTTCTCACGCAGTCCCAGCCTTCCAAAGCCGGCTGCCTGCGCTCCCGAAGACACCAGTACCACCTCTATGCCGCTGTTCATGATATCCGACAGCACGCGCACGATTCTTTCCATATTTCTGTGATTCAGTTTTCCGCTTTCATATGTGAGTGTCGAAGAGCCAACCTTTACGACCAGCCTCTTTACCTTTTTCAAACCCATTGCAGACCGTGCTCCTATTTTCCGGCGATCGTTCGCCAAAGATTCCATAATGTCCCAAAGACTCGATATTTTCAATCAGTTTATCACTTTATCGCACTTATATCAATATCAATATAGCCACAATCCGTTATGATTTCATATGAAATATTTACTCATTTATAACATTTCCGCCGGATTGCCGCATAAACAAAATATCCGCCAAATCTTGAAAAAACGGAGCAGATTGTATATTATTTTTAATGTTTATCCCGTTCCCGTTTTTATCGTATCCTTTGGCCGGCAGCGGCTGACTCCCTTTGCGGGATGAGCCGGTTCTGACCGGGCTTTTGCATGAAATGGAGATGGCTTGTAAGAATGTTGAATATCGTGCTGGTTGAACCTGAGATCCCAATGAACACGGGCAATATAGCAAGAAGCTGCGCCGCGACCGGTTCTGTGCTCCACCTTGTGGGGCCCCTCGGCTTCTCCATAGACGACAGGGCCGTCAAGAGAGCAGGCCTTGATTATTGGCACCTCGTTGACGTGAGGTACTACAATGATTTTGACGAGTTTCAGCGGAAAAATCCCGATATCCGCTGCTGGTACTCTACGACAAAGGCGCAGCGCAGGTACTGCGACGTCAGGTATCAGGACGGTGACTACCTCTTTTTCGGCAAGGAGACCAGGGGCCTTGACGAAGATCTCTTAAGGGCCAACTACGACCGGTGTATACGCATACCCATGGTCGATCAGGCGCGTTCCCTGAACCTGGCAAATTCCGTCGCGATCGTGTTATATGAAGCCCTTCGTCAGCTGGACTTTCCCAACCTTGAAACCGCCGGGAAACTGACTAAAGCTGAGTGACCTCAAATTATCCAAAGAGCGATATAAATTACCCATAATATTTTATAATATTGTTAAAACTGTCACATAGTGTAACATTCCTCTTGAATTTGTGCAAAATGTGGGATATAATTCTTGTGCTTTAAGAATTTGGTTACAAATTTGTGTTATAATTGAATGTGTTGCAGTTAAATCGGAGTTTTAAATGAATGATTTTTAATACAAAGGAGACGTGTCAGATGAACTACAACAAGAAGACCATTGAAGACATCGAGCTCAACGGCAAGAAAGTTCTGGTCCGCTGCGATTTCAACGTGCCTCTGGACGAAAACCGCAATATTACTGACGATACGCGGATCACGGCAGCACTCCCGACGATCCGTTACCTGCTCTCAAAGCAGGCAGCCGTCATTCTCTGCTCGCACCTCGGGCGTCCGAAGGGCGAATTTAACGCAAAGTATTCGCTCGCTCCGGTCGCAGCCCGTCTTACCGAGCTTTTAGGCCAGGAAGTAAAGCTTGCCAAGGACGTTATCGGTCCGGACGCAGACGCCCTGACATCCTCACTCAAGCCGGGCGAGGTAATGCTCCTTGAAAACGTCCGCTTCCACAAGGAAGAGGAGAAAAACGACCCCGAGTTCGCCAAAAAGCTGGCATCGTATGCCGAAGTATATGTCAATGACGCGTTCGGCACAGCCCACCGCGCCCATGCTTCCACAGCCGGTGTCGCAGATTATCTGCCTGCCGTTTGCGGGTACCTCATCAACAAGGAAATCAGCATCATGGGCAAAGCGCTCGATGACCCGAAGCGTCCTTTTGTCGCAATCCTCGGCGGCGCAAAGGTTTCCGACAAGATCGGCGTCATAAACAACCTGCTGGAAAAGGTCGACACACTGATCGTAGGCGGCGGTATGGCCTATACTTTCGTGAAAGCCATGGGCGGATCGATCGGAAAATCGCTTTGCGAAGATGACAAACTCGACTATGCCCGCGAAATGCTCGAAAAAGCGAAGGCGAGAGGCGTCAACTTCCTGCTGCCCGTTGACAACGTTGCCGCGAAGGAATTTGCCGCTGACGCGGAAGCAGTCACCGTTAAGACTGACGAGATCCCCGATGACCTCATGGGTCTTGACATTGGCCCCGAAACCGTTGATATGTTCAGCGAAGCGATCAAAAACGCAGGCACCGTCGTCTGGAACGGCCCGATGGGCGTGTTTGAGTTTGACAGGTTCGCCAACGGCACCCGTGCGATCGCCAAAGCCGTAGCGGAGAGCAATTCCGTCAGTATCATCGGCGGCGGCGACAGTGCGGCTGCGATCCAGCAGCTTGGCTTTGCCGACAAGATGACTCATATTTCAACAGGCGGCGGAGCATCCCTTGAGTTCCTTGAAGGCCTCGAGCTCCCCGGCATCGCATGCCTGATGGACAAGTAATCCCGATAATGGGGGATAACATCGCAAACTGACAGATAAAAAATATATACAGTCTTACTATGCAATAAGTTTTCTTTATTGCCGAAAGGAGAAACTCACGTGAATAGAAGATACCGCAAAACCATAATAGCGGGTAACTGGAAAATGAACAAGACCGCTTCGGAGGCGAAGGCGTTCCTTGAAGAGCTGAAAGCCCAAGTCGGGCGCGTCAAGTGGTGTGAAGTCGTTGTTTGCGTTCCGTTCGTAAACATACCCATGGCCCGCCGCGTGCTTAAGGATTGCCGCATAGCAGTCGGAGCCCAGAACGTCCACCACGAGCAGAGCGGAGCCTATACCGGTGAAGTCTCTGCCGAGATGCTGAAAGACGTGGGTGTCAAGTACGTCATAATCGGGCATTCGGAGCGCCGCCAGTACTTTGGCGAAACAGACGCTTTGGTCAACAGGAAAGTACATGCCGCCCTCAATGCCGGTCTTCGTCCTATAGTTTGCGTCGGTGAAAGTCTCGAACAGCGCGAAGCCGGTATCACCAACGAGCTGGTCACCATGCAGGTCAAGGCTGCACTCGCAGGCGTCACCGTAGATAAAGTCCGTCAGATCGTATTTGCATACGAGCCGATCTGGGCTATCGGAACAGGCAAAACCGCGACCGCAGAACAGGCAAATGAGATTTGTGAACTTATCCGTGCAACCATACGCAAGATATATGGTGCAAGAATAGCCCGTGCTATCACTATCCAGTACGGCGGATCAATGAACGCCAAGAACGCATTCGAACTGTTGGCTCAGCCCGATGTGGACGGCGGTCTGATTGGAGGCGCATCACTCAAAGTTCCCGATTTCACGGCGATCGTCAATGCCGCAAATCAGGAATAGCGGTGATATAACGATTATGAAAACACCTGTAACCCTGGTGATCATGGACGGCTTTGGCCTTGCCCCCAAAACAAAGGCAAACGCCATAGCCAATACACCAACTCCAAACATTGACGCCCTTTTTGCAAGATGCCCCCATACCGTGCTTCAGGCGTCAGGCCTCAACGTGGGGCTCCCCGAAGGTCAAATGGGCAACAGTGAAGTCGGACATACCAATATCGGTGCCGGCCGCATCGTTTACCAGGACCTTCCCAGAATAACCAAGTCCATAGAGGACGGTACATTCTTTCAAAATCCCAAATACCGCGAAGCAATACAGAATTGCATAGATAAAGGCACAGCACTCCATCTGTTCGGACTCATGTCCGACGGTGGTGTCCACAGCCATTACACTCACACATGGGCGGCTGTTGAGCTTGCCCGCAGAATGGGTCTCGACAGGGTCTACCTGCACTGCTTTTTGGACGGACGTGATGTTCCTCCCACATCCGGTGCATCATATGTTGAGGAGACCATTGGTAAGCTAAAGGAGATCGGCGTAGGCAAAATAGCTACCGTGATGGGACGCTATTATGCGATGGATCGTGACAAGCGCTGGGACCGTGTTGAACGCGCTTACGCCGCAATGGTATATGGTGTGGGCAAATGGTGCGACGATCCGGTCAAAGGCATCAGGGAAAGCTATGAAAACGGCGTGACCGACGAATTCGTGGAACCCATCATCACTGCCCGCGATGCCGAGATCCGTGAGAACGACTCCATCATTTTCATAAACTTCCGCCCGGATCGTGCCCGGGAGATCACCCGCTCATTCGTCGACCCTGAGTTCGACGGCTTCCAGAGGAAAAAGGGCTTTTTCCCCGTACATTTCGTCTGCACGACGCAGTACGATGCCGAGATGCCGAACGTGAGCGTCGCGTTTGAAAAGGAGAAGCTGACGAACATCTTTGGCGAATATATAAGCAAGCTCGGGCTGCGGCAGCTCCGGATAGCGGAGACGGAAAAGTATGCCCACGTGACCTTCTTCTTCAACGGCGGTGAAGAGACCGTATTTGAAGGCGAGGATCGTGTCCTCATACCCTCACCGAAGGTGCCCACCTATGACCTCAAGCCGGAAATGAGCGCATATGAGGTCACCGAAGCTGTCGTTGAGCGCATATTGAGCCGCAATTATGACGTCATCATACTCAACTATGCCAACTGTGACATGGTCGGTCATACGGGCGTCTATGAGGCGGCGCAGAAAGCCGTTGCAACAGTGGACGAATGTGTAGGCAGGGTAATAGAAGCCATGCAGACCGTCGGCGGTATCACGATCGTGACCGCAGACCACGGCAACGCCGACAAGATGCTGGAGGACGACGGTGTTTCTCCGTTTACGGCGCACACCACGAATCCTGTTCCTCTTATAATCTGCGGGGCAGATGTAGAGCTCAACGAAGGAAGGCTTGCGGATATCGCGCCCACCATGCTGGACCTAATGGGACTCGGAAAACCTGCCGAAATGACCGGCGTTTCCCTGATCCGTGTAAACAAATAACACACCAAATTAATAAGGAGTGTAAATATGAAACAGTACCTTGAAATCGTTGATGTCCTTGGCAGAGAAATCCTTGACTCCCGCGGCAACCCGACTGTGGAAGTCGAAGTTACCGTCGATGACGGCAGCACGACCTATGTCGGCCGCGCAGCAGTCCCCTCAGGGGCATCGACCGGTATTTTTGAAGCGGTCGAGCTTCGCGACGGCGATAAGTCACGCTATCTCGGAAAAGGCGTATTGAACGCCGTTCAGGCAGTCAATACCGAGATCGCCGACGCGATAATCGGTCTCAATGCTCTCGACCAGGTCGAGATCGACCGCACCATGATCGAGCTTGACGGCACCCCGAACAAGGGCCGCCTGGGCGCAAACGCCATCCTGGGCGTCTCGCTGGCTGTCGCCAAAGCTGCTGCGGAAGCCCTCGGACTGAGCCTCTACAACTACATCGGCGGCGTAAATGCCAAGACCCTGCCCGTGCCGATGATGAACGTGCTCAACGGCGGCGCCCATGCCAACAACAACGTCGACATCCAGGAATTCATGATAATGCCGGTTTCGGCGCCCAATTTCCGCGAAGGCCTCCGCATGTGCGCCGAAGTGTTCCACACTTTGAAGAAAGTCGTACCGTCCTCCGGAGTGGGTGACGAAGGCGGATATGCTCCAAACCTCGAAACCGACGAGGACGCCCTCAAAGCCCTTGTCGAAGCCATCACCAAGGCCGGTTACAAGCCGGGCGAAGATTTCATGATCGCGATGGATCCTGCGGTCTCAGAGTGGTATGTCGACGAGGACGGCGGCTACTACCTCCTTCCGAAGGCCCAGAAGAAGATGACCCGTGCCGAAATGGTCGAGATGTGGAAGAACTTCGTCGACAAGTATCCGATCATCTCCATCGAAGACGGAATGGCCGAAGAGGACTGGGAAGGCTGGAAGATGCTGACCGACGCTCTCGGCAAGAAGATACAGCTCGTCGGCGACGACCTGTTCGTTACGAACACCGAGCGTCTGTCCAAGGGCATCAAGCTGGGAGTCGCGAATGCTATCCTTATCAAGGTCAACCAGATCGGTACTCTTACAGAGACCCTGGACGCCATCCAGATGGCAAACCGCGCCGGTTACACCGCAGTAGTGTCCCACCGTTCCGGTGAGACCGAAGATACAACGATTGCCGACATCGCAGTAGCCGTAAATGCCGGACAGATCAAGACCGGTGCGCCCTCCAGGACCGACCGCGTCGCAAAGTACAACCAGCTCCTCAGGATCGAGGAAGAGCTCGGCGATTCCGCCATCTATCTCGGCCGTAACGCCTGGTTCAATCTCCGCTGAGCGATCCGGTAAGGAATATAAGGCAAATAGTCAAAACCACGCGGGAACGCGTGGTTTTATTTTTCCGATCATCGAATTTTTGTATTATTTGATTACTTACTGTTCATAGATTACTGTCTATATTTTTCTCTAAGATCAACTCAATAGGTAAACAGAAAGCTTATAGACCCCCGTCAGATCGAGGACAGCGTGTTTCTTACCATTTCAACCGCTTTGTCTGTTTCCCTTGTTAAAATCATTTAATACTGCCTTCAGTATTGCCGGCATTTCATTTTCGTCGTAAGCCTTGTAGCCTGTTATCCCGTTTTCCAGCATGTACCTGAGCTTATGAGCCATCAGGCGGTCAAGAACGGGGTCCCTCCCCTTACCGATCCTGCCCAGTATTTCCTGCACATCGTACAGGTCGTTGTATGTCAGGTATGGATAATCATTGAAGCCGGGAGTCCCGTCAGGTTTGATCCCATACGCAAGTCCGCGGTTCCCGTTATACCACTTTGTCTCCGTGCTGCGTATGCCGTCAAGCAAATCCTGCGCAAACTCATAGTATCTCAAATCTGCGGTGCATTCATAAGCCGTAAGCAGGACCTTTATCTCTTGCAGCTGGTGGTTCAGCGAACTGTGAGTCTGCCTGACTTTCCTGTCTCCCGCAGCGACCCCGTAGTCCTCAACCAAAATGCCTTTCTCCGCTTTTATATGGTTCGATGCTGCATGGCGCATCAGCCATTCCGTCTGTCTCAGGGCGGCATCCAGATAGTGCAGGTAACCGAACTTCTTATATGCCTCAAACAGGCGCATCGTCACGTCGTTATTGAAACGCGTATCATAAAAGTTGCTGTTGATACCGTACTCTTTCGACAGCCACTCGCTCTCCGCGGGTGTGGGCCAATATCCTTGTTTGTTCTGGTGATTGACAGCCTCGTCCAGCAGCCCGATCGACATTATATCTGCGATACGGCTGTCAGCTCCGAGCAGGACAAGTGCCGGGTGGACCGCGGGACATCTGTAATACATACCGGCTTCATATGGAACGTATGATTCTGGGGTGGAATAATACGCGCCGTCGAAGCATACCCGGTTTTTCCCGTCAAAATCGAGCCTTTCCCACATTTTTGCTGCTTCATCGTCCCATTCATGATCCGGCTCCTGCACGGAACACATCCAGAGATGCAGCTCTGATGCTCGTGATCCGGATATATGGAGCACGACTTCATAGCCGGACTCGGTCTCTTTGAACGATAATTTGCCCCATTCACCGAGATCCTTCAGGCTGCCATCACCGTATTGCATGTAAAACACAGCAGGTCCTACTACCGAAAATGTCTCGTCAGTTTGAAAAAACAGGACAGTGTCAAACAAACCTTCGTCGGGGACTATTCTCTTCCATTCCCCTGTCTGCCTGTCTTTATAAATGACCGTGCCGTTCTTCCCCCTTATGTTGAAAACGGACATTGCAGTTTCAATGTCCCTTTCAATGTTTGCGTCCGGCACGACTTTCTTAAGAAGAAAACCTGCGCCCCCTTCAAAGAGGTAAAACTTGTTTTCGACAATACGATCCGTATATTTTTCTTTATATTTTACAATTTGATAATTTACGACATGATTTCTGACACCGGAAAGGCTTATGCCCTCAGCTTCATTGCCAGTGTCTGCTGAGTGACCGGTATCAAGACTTTCTTTGATAATACCGGGCTCCGGAATACCGGGCTCCGGATCAAAGTCCGAGATTCCCTCGTCATCTCTGCCTTTTTCTTCGGGCGCGCCAGTACTATCTGCAACTAAACCGGTATCAGCGTCAAATAATGCGGTGCTTATCTCACCGGCACGGAAAGATGCAAAGCTGTATGACGATACGAAACCGACCAGCAAGAAGGCAACGGCAATGATCCTCATATCTCCTTACCGGCGTCCAGCTCCATGATAAGGTCTACCCTGTCCTTGTGTCTTCCACCCTCAAATTCGGTCGTGAGAAACAATTCCACGAGCTTTACGGCAAGGCCGGTGCCGACCACACGCGACCCAAGAGCGAGCATATTTACGTCATTGTGCAGCCGCGAAAACTCCGCGGAATATGCATCAGAACAGCAAGCGCAGCGTATTCCCTTTATCTTGTTTGCAGCGATCGATATCCCTATCCCTGTTCCGCAAAACAGCAGACCGCAGCAGCATTCCCCAGACGCAACGGCCTTAGCGGCCCGCTCCGCATATACAGGGTAATCAGAGCGCTCTCCGTTGCATCCGAAGTCCTTATATCGGTATCCCATCTCTTCCAAATATCCGATTATATGCTGCTTGAGCGGATAACCCGCGTGGTCGCTTGCTACAGCTATCAGTTTATGTTCCATGATCCACCTCTTCAAATCCTGCTGGTGAGCTTCGATATTTTATTTTTTACATATTAACGAATGATTATATCTTAACGAATGATGCCTTTCTGCCTTTGTATACTGTGAAGTATTTGAAACCGGCATCTTTAAGGACGGCAATGCCTTCGGAGATACCTGCCCCCACATCTCCCGCGGTGTGGGCATCCGAACCCAGCGTTATGATTTCGCCTCCGCACTCCCGGTAAAGCCTGACGATATCGGGAGCAGGCATGGTCTGGCCGACAGGCTGCCTCAGCCCCGAGGTGTTGAGTTCGATCCCCAGCCCCGAAGCAGCCAAAAGCCTGAATATGTCCGATAATTCCGCAGTATACTCTGAAAAGTCGAATTCGATGCCCGCCCTTCCCCTTATATATCGGAGAGGATAGCTGATGTGCCCAAGGACATCGAATCCCCCATACCCGATCATTTCGCGGAGCTCTGCGAAGTATCGCTCCATCAGTGCACGGCAAGTGTCCATGTCGGGGTATTCGAGAAGATAAAAGTCCTCCATCCCCCTCAGGTTGTGCAACGACCCGATTATAAAGTCAAGTCCAGGGCTTGACAAGTAGCGTTTTGCCAGTCCGCTGTTCTGAGTAGGCTGCCCTAGCTCGAGGCCATACACAACTGTAAGGCGGTCTCCGTACTCTTCCTTCACCCTATCAAGGGCTGTAATATACAGCTCCTCGTCAAAGTCACAGGGTATACCGTTCCAGCCGTTCACATCGCAGTGTTCCGTGAAAGCAAGTTCCCTGACACCCTTTGCGATCGCCGCTTCGCACATCTCCTCCATCGTGGAGGCGGCGTCAGGGGAAAAGTATGATGAATGAGTGTGATAATCGACCAGATACATCGTGCATCTCCCTCATCAAAACGGCCATGACGGGAACCATTTCAAAAACATCCGGCCATACCAGTCAGGAACCGTAAGTCCGGTCAGGACGGGGAAAAACAATGCGAAGAGCGCGATACCTGCCCCGCATAGACCGTATGCATAGTATTTGCCCCGTGGTATTTCTTTTACATAGACATTGATCGTATAACATAATGCCAGCACAAGGAAAACCATGGACGGGAAATAGTGGTAAGCGAACGTGATCCTTGAAATGAACATCCAGGGCACAAGCTGTGCCGCATATCCTATCAGGATGAACAGGCTCAGCCCGTCTCCGCGGCGACTGATCTGTCTCCACAGCAATGCGATGATCGCTCCCAAACCTCCCCAGCAGACGAGCGGGTTGAGGAACGCACCAAATGAGACCCGGTAACCGTCAGCCGGGTATTCCAGATAGTATAATATCGGGCGGATATCAAAGATCCACATCCACCATCGCGAGGCATAGCTGTGCTCTGCTTCTATTCCGGCGTGGTATTTGAACATGCTGACCTGGTTCTCCCAAACCAGTGAAAGTGAAAGCGGTTCTCCCATCCCTTTCGCATAGGGAATGTAGCTCAGGTAGTAGATCGCTGCCGGTACGGCAACAAAGAACACGATACTGACAAAAACAATAAGAGCAAACCTTTTTACAAAATGCCGCGTCAGCCCTTCCCGGTGCAACTTGCGTCCCTGCAATACGATATAAATGGCATAAAGCACCACAAGCCCCGCGGCAGCGTAAAACGCCGTCCACTTGGACGCAATGCCCAGGCCGAAGCTTATCCCGCACAAAGCGAGGGGAATAAGCTGCCTGAAAGCCCTGTCCGTAAATCCGGTGGAAATGAAGCGGTACATGAAGTAGTACATAAGGATGGTGAAGAATACGCCGTAAGTATCGATGGTTGCGATCCTGGTTTGCACATAGTGCATAAAGTCAAATGTAAAAAGCAGGGTGCCGAGAACGGCGGTGAGCCGCATCCCGAAAAGGCTCTTTATGAAAATGTACATGATGGGGACCATCAGGACACCCAACAGTGTTCCGATGAAGCGCCACCCGAAAGGAGTCATACCGAAAAGCCTTATCCCAAGGCTTATAAATATCTTTCCAAGCGGGGGATGGGTGTTCTCATATGGGCGTATTCCATGGATATGCTCATATGCCGTCCGTGCGTGATAGATCTCGTCAAAGTAGGTGGAGTTGAGGTATGTCGATTTCTCAGGCATGAGTTCCCATTCGTCAAAGAGCAGATCGGCTCCGCTTGTCATTTCAAACCCGTCAGACGGGATCCTCCTGCCCTGCGGATCGAGCAAAACCAGTTCACCCAGCTCCATGGGCGTCCTCTGCGCGGTGATTTTCAGGTAGCGAATCTCCACTGGTCCGTCCTCAAACCGGTTAAAAAACCAGTGGAATGTCTTAGCATGGTCCTGCCTCAGGTCCTCTTGCCTGGTCCAGGTCGCACCATCCGCCGATGTTTCGAGAGTATATCCGCTATCCGAATGGAAATTTCCCGTATAGTGAACTATGGTCGATACCTGCCGGACCTCTCCGATGTCCACGATTATGCTCGAGGACTCCCTGGTAAACCTGTAAAAGGTCTGGGGATCCTGCATATCACCGAGGTTCCAGAACGCAATGGCAGCATAACTCAACGTCAGCAGCAGGATCGGTATGACATCCGCCTTATCGGGATGAAAAACACCGGGAAATTCAAAGCGCCTTTCCGATGAAATCAGGTCAAGGATCGACCTCGGTTTGGATGTGCTCAACAGATACTTGTAAATATAGTGGATGACAAACGCGGCCGTCACTGCAGGAAACAAATATACAACATATCGTTGGATCCAGTAGATCATCCTCATTTCCCGGTCCTTTCCGTTTATTGTGTGATCGTTCGACACCAATTATATACTTTTTCTGAAGAGGGTACAACCCAAATTATGCCCTTATCCCGCATCATGCCCATATTTGGCTTTGGATATCCGTTTTGTCAAATTATGTTGAAATAGCTTGTAAGAAATAATGCACTGTGATATACTTTATTCGACACTGACTCGGAGGGCCGAAAGTATGGACAGTCTGAATACCGGATTGAAGCGCACCGCCAATATATATGACGAAATGAGAGGACGATACCTCACCTTTATCGTGGACAAACAGACCTTTGGCATACCGATCGCCGACGTGGTGCAGATAGTCGGTGTCCAGGAGATCACCGAGATCCCTGAATTGCCGAACTATGCCAAAGGCGTTATAAACCTTCGCGGCAGCATAATCCCGCTCATCGACATGCGCATCCGCTTCCATAAAGAAGAGATCCCCTATAACGACAGGACCTGTATAATAGTTACCGACATTGGCAGCCGGTCCATCGGTCTGATCGTAGAGGCCGTGGATGAGGTCACCACCATTTCCGATGAAGAGATCTCCCCCCCGCCCGTAGTATCTGAAGATTACACGAACAAATTCCTTACGGGCATCGGCCTGGTCAACGAAAAAATCATACTCCTTATAGACACCCGTAAGATATTGCTCAGTTCCGACATTGAGAAATTCAACGAAATTTGATCCCGATGTTGTTGTCTGAGCGAAGCAAAAAGCAATAAACAAGAGCTGCTTTCCGGAAAAACGCTTCCGAAACGTCAGCTCTTTTATGTTGCCATTTTGAACCCGTCACATTAGCTTTACTGTATAGTAAACCGCAAGGACAAAAAGATATGCGAAAATGCCAAACAGGAGATAGTATGCGATCACCGATCCGAAAACCAAGGCTGCGGCTATGCATATAAACGATACAGCTATACTTATATAAATCAGGCCGTACCTGGAGGAGGGGCGGAAAAGCTTAAGACTGTGCTTTCCAAATCTGAGTGCTCCCCCGTTGCGCGATGCGATGAAAATCACGGCCGCGGCGGCTATCATCGCTGTCATTGCTGCGATCCCGGCATAAAAAGTGAGGTCGGATAACAACAGCGACGGATCGATTTCGGTGATCGGGAGCGCATAGTATGCCTTGCTCAAATACCACATCAGAAATCCCGTTGCCGCGGTTACCGCAGAAATAAAGAAGAATTCGGTCGAGTATACCAGATATATCAGCACCAGTACCGCCGCAGACGGGATTATGACATAGAGGAATTTTATCCCGTCAACGAAAAACCTTGCGGCTATCAGCGCACAGATTGCCGTAAACGCAGATGCGACCGACAAGTTCCTTCCGCGTATCACTTTATACCTGTTGTCTATTCCCTTTTTGCGGGAACGGTATTCCCATACGGCACCGACTATCACCATAAGTGCGGCAAATGCCGAGAAGCCGTAGACCAGCCGGATCGTAGTCGCTATGCTTTCTATCCTTCCATATCCCCGATATGTAGCCATCAGTCCGACTATCAACAGAAATGCGAAAGAAAATACGCCAAGGATCATGTTTGTCATATAGTCGTCATATTGTGATGTCTTCTTTTTCACTGCCAAGTCTCCCTTTCTTACTGTCCCTTTCCGCCGCATAAATCATTATGGATAGCACGCACAGCGGCGCTGTCTCGGCACGAAGGATCCTGTTTCCTAATGATATGGGAGTATAACCTAAACCTTCGGCGGCCATAACTTCCTTTTCGGTGAACCCTCCCTCGGGACCCGTAAACACGGCAGAAGTGAGGTAAGTTCCCGATTCAATCACTTCCCAGATCGGGATCGCGGCCCGCTCATGGGCTATCAGGCGCATGTCCGCTTTCATGCCTTCCTTCAGAGCCTGTTCATACGGCATGATCGGAAGGACCCGGGGTATACGCCCGCGGCCGCTTTGTTTAGACGCTTCAAGCGCGATTTTGTTCCATCGTGCCAACTTATTTTTTTCTGAATCCTTATCGTATCTGTATATGCATCTCTCGCTCAGCACGGGGACGATCGAGCTGACCCCAAGTTCAACCGCCTTTTGAATGACGATGTCCATCTTGTCCCCTTTTGTGACCGAAGCGTACAGCGTTATTTCCACACTTGGCTCGCTCGTTGACTGGGTGACCTCCAAAACACGGACCTGCGCGTTATTTCCCGAGGTTTTGACAAGTTCGCAGCGATAATCCGTTCCCCTCCCGTCACACAGGGTGACCTCTTCACCCGGCTTCATCCTGAGCGATTTTGATATGTGAAGAGCGTCGTCGCCTTCAACAAGCATTATATCCCCAACAGAACCGGATGCGTCGACAAAAAACCTGGGCACCGGTCATCCTCCCTACCGCTTATAGTTCAAAGGCATTTGGAAGCAGATCGTCGTAGCCGAACACTTTGAATTCACCGGAAGAATTGGCGCACAGGAACACCAGGTCCGCGGAGAATTCCCGCAGGAACTGCCTGCATATGCCGCACGGAACGCAGTAATCGTCCCCGGTGCCGGCTACGGCTATTTTCACGAACTGCACATTGCCGTCAGCGACGGCGGATACTGCAGCGGTCTGTTCCGCGCAGATCGTTGCGCCGTATGATGAGTTCTCAACATTGCACCCGCGGTATACGCTTCCGTCCTCACACAAAAGCGCGGCGCCTACCGCAAATCCCGAATATGGCGCGTATGCCCTGTCGCGCATTTCCATGGCGATTTTTACGAGCTCTTCATCGGTAATCATGTTTTTCATCGATGCCGCTCCCCTTCCGCTGCGGGCCCGAAGCCCTCTTTTTCTTCGATTATATACAACGGACGGCCTTTGCTCTCGTCGCTTATACGGCTGATATATTCGCCAAGTATCCCGATCATCAGCAGTATCGTTCCGTTGAGCAGGAAAGAAAACCCTGCAACAGTATACAACGGCGATAAGTTCGGATCGACAAGGATGTTCCGGATTATTATGAACAGGAAATAGAATGCTGTCAGCAGCAAGACGACAAACCCCAGGATAGACGAAAGGCGCAGCGGTTTATACGAAAATGCGGACAGCCCGTCGAAGGCAAGCTTCAGCATCTTTTTGAGCGGGTATTTGGTTTCCCCGGCAAAGCGCTCTTCGCGCACGTATTCCACAGCGGTCTGTTTGAAACCAACCCAGCTTACAAGCCCGCGTACATACCTGTTCCTTTCGGGCATCGATTTCAGCGTGTCGCAAACCTTCCTGTCGATCAGTCTGAAATCACCCGTGTCGACCGGGATCGGTACTTCCGTAAGGGCATTGAGAAGCCGGTAAAAGACCTTCGCGGTGAATAACTTGAAAAAGGTCTCCCCTTTTCTCTTCAGCCTTTTCCCATAGACCACGTGGTAGCCCGCTTTCCACTTCTCTATCATGTCAAGCATGACTTCGGGGGGGTCCTGGAGGTCAGCGTCGATTATCAGTATCGCTTCCCCGCTTGCATGGTCCATTCCGGCGGTTATGGCGGTCTGATGTCCGAAGTTTCTTGAGAATCCAAGCATTTTGACATTTCCGTCGACCGCAACAAGGTTCCTCAGTTTTTCGGCAGTGGCGTCCTTGCTGCCGTCGTTTACAAATATCAGTTCATAGGGTTCACCGGTGCTGTCCATGACTTTTTTGAGCCTTCGATAGCTCTCTTCGATGACTTCCTCTTCGTTATATGCCGGTATAACCACTGAGTATTTTACTTCACCCAAATTAACCCACCTCGAATCTATTATGCCCAACTTTTGATATCACTCGACATCTCCCGTATATGCTTCACGGTCTCCGATCCGTCTCATACGCGCCCTATACATCCCGTACAGCCTCATGAGACAAACGATCGTGATTATCGAGGCGGCCACCAATATTATGACAGAGACCACGCCAGAGCCTTCCTGGGCACTCGCAGCGTCCGCCTCCGAAACCGGGATCAGGCTGAGGACCGCGCTCAGTCCGTTGTAAGCGATATGTAGTATGATCGGAGCCAATATGGAATCGCACCACACATAAACTAGCCCAAGTACCAGGGACGTTGGCAAAACATAAGCGATCTGGAACGGAAGCATGTGGGCTGCTGCAAATATCAGTGTCTGGAAAATGACGGCCATAGCAAGCGTCATCCCCCTGCGCAGCACGTTAAATGACATTCCCCTGAAGACCAGCTCCTCGGTCACGGGAACAAGCAGCGAAGTCGTAAACAGGGTGAGCCAGAAGTCGTCCGATATGATCGCCTTGCCGACCAGTTCGTTGTACTGCTCGATGATGCTCTCGGGTATAGGAAGCAGGGCCAGCGAAAAATTGGTGACCATATTGATGGAGATCCCGACCAGGAAAACCAGGACTGCAGTCCCGGCGGAGATGGGCCTGATCACAAGGGCATCTCTGAAACTTCTCCTGCCGGCCCTGATTATTATAAGGATGACAACACAGGTTATAACGCAACCCGCAATCAGGATTTGCTGGCTATATCTGCCGACGAACTCAGTCTGCACGGCTGATATATCCCTGTTCAGGATGTCGCCCATAAACCCGTTTATCGATGTCGATATGATATACGCTATTATGGCTACAAAAGAAGCTATCAACTGGCTTCCCATATATATCAACGGATAAATCAAAGAGTGCAGCAGCGATACGAATCCCTTTTTCAAACTGACACCCGCCTTTGCTTTTTGATCGATCAACGGTTCGCGAAATGATTATAGACAAAAAACGCCAGCCCTAAAGACAGGACCGTCAAAGCCCATGTTGCTGCAAGCAGAAAAGTGTGGCGGGTTTTGTGTCTGCATAAGTAAAAACCGGTAAGTACCCCCGGTCCGCCTGACAAGAAAGCCGCCCACAGAAAAAACTTCTCGGGCACCCGACGCGTCCCGCGTTTCGAAGCAATTTTGTCACCGGCGGCAACGGCAAAGCAGATAAGATTCCAAATCAGCCACAAAATCGCCGGGACTTTTATCAAAACATGAATATCTTCCATCGTTTTTCCATATGTTTGATTTTACGGACCGGGTCTCTCAGATCTTAAAATTCCTGATCACCAAACCGGTTAGTTTGTCTGTCCGGTGCTTACTACTCCGGTAAGCCTTTCCCCGTCGTTTCCCGTTATGAGGACATCGAGAAGCTCTCCGCGGATGTTTGCTGCGCTGACAACGACGGGAAGATAATTCTCGGAATGCCCTTCGGACTTCCCTTCAGCTTCCGTTTCAAAAAGGACTTTCCTTGTCTTCCCCACCTGGCGGTCAAGATAGCCGCGCCTCATTTCAGAGGCAGCTGCGGCAGCCGCCGCCGCTCTCTCCGCTTTGACCGATCTGGGCAGCTGGCCTTCCATTTCCGCGGCCCGGGTACCCTCCCTTATCGAGTAAGGGAACACGTGCATGGCCGCAAAACCGATCGACTTTATAAATTCCAACGTCTCCAGGAACTCTTCCTCCGTCTCTCCGGGAAAGCCCACGATAAGATCCGTCGTTATGGCAGGATCGTCAAATACCTCCCTGAGAAGCGAAACCGCTCTCCTGTAATCTTCGGGCAGGTATTTTCTCCTCATCCGCTTCAGCACGCCCGCGCTTCCGCTTTGCAGGGACAAATGGAAGTGGGGGCACAGGTTCCCAAGGGAGCCCAGTTTTTTTACAAACTCCTCGCTTACGGTGGATGGCTCAAGGGATCCCAGCCTGAACCTTACCGATGGGGCAGCATTGCAGAGGTCCACGATGAGGCAGCCAAGATCAGTACCTATGTCGATACCGTATGAAGAGATCTCGATCCCGGTTATCACGATTTCCTTGAAGCCCTGCCCGGCCAGCCGCATGACCGAGTTCAGGGCTTCATCGGGCGGCAGCGAACGGCTGGGTCCGCGCAGGTACGGTATGATGCAGTAAGAGCAAAAGTTGACGCATCCGTCCTGGATCTTCAGCAGGGCCCGGACACGTCCCCCCACTTCCCCCGCCGGAAGGATCTCAAAATCCCTCCTGCTGAAGGGGTCTGCGATCTTCATCCCGATTTCGGGCACGTTTCGATTCGCGGCTTTGTCAATGAAGTCAACGACGCTCAGACGCTCTCCCGCGCCGCCGACGAAGTCGGCCCCGAGTTCTCGCGCCGTGTCGGCGTCCGCCTGCGAAAAACATCCGCAGACGACGATCAGGGCATCCGGATTTGACTTCTTCGCTCTTCTGATAGCCTGGCGCGATTTCCGGGCGCTTTCCCCCGTTACGGCACAGGTATTAATCACAACCGCATCCGCAGGCTGCCCGGGTTCCACCGTGCTGTGCCCGTGAGCGTGAAGCAGTTTTTCCATTGCCTGGGTCTCATATTGGTTAACTTTGCACCCTAGGGTGACAAAAGATATGCGCATTTGTTTACCTTCCTAAAAATATGCAAGTACCTTATAAATTCGGAACAATATACGTTGATTTTCAAATTTGATTGATTATAATTATATTAAGGATCGAAATCGGCGGTAAAATATCCCGCTGTTAATACTTTGTGAAACCGAATAACATTATAACAGTTTAGTCTGTATCGTTCAATAATTATATTGCAAAATTGCCTTCGGGCTTATCTGAAAGGAAATCGTGGCTATGAAGAAATTCAAAGTGATGCTCAACTCGATCAACGATGTCAAGCAATTCGTAAGCGCGGCTGTGGCCCGCCCCTGTGATATAGACGTGGTATCGGGCCGCTATATCATCGACGCAAAATCCATCATGGGCATTTTCAGCATCGACCTGACCAAACCGGTCAGCGTAGAGGTCCACGGGACCGAGGAAGACGTGGCAGCGTTCAAGGCGGATATCAAGGCATTCATTGTAGAGGACGACAGCAACGAGTAAACATTACCTGCCCCGCACCCGTCAAAGCATATTTTGACATAGATGCATAATTTTTAAATCAACTCCACATCCTTACGGGTGTGGGGTTTTCTCGTCCAAAAACATGCGGGCCCTGTTCATAAAACATACTTTCGGAGAATCGAGGTAATCAAGTTGAGACATAACGAACTTTCTACCTGTCAAAAAACAAACAAGCCATATAAGAGATGGCTTTGCCTGGCACTTGCCTTAATGCTGCTTTGCGTCCTGCAAAGTCCTGCCCTGGCAGCGCCTCAGGGGCCGGATGTAAATGCGAAATCCGCCGTGCTGATGGAGAAGAGCACCGGCCGCGTACTTTACGAATACAACGCCCATCAGCCGCTTGCGCCCGCCTCGGTTACGAAGGTCATGACGATCCTTTTGGTCGGCGAAGCGATAAACAGCGGGAAAATAACCTATGACGATATCGTAACGACATCCGAGCATGCGGCGTCGATGGGAGGCAGCCAAATATACCTGGAACCGGGCGAAAAGATGAGCGTGCACGACATGCTCAAGGCGGTAGTAGTAAGTTCGGCCAACGATGCCGCCGTTGCCCTTGCCGAGCACATCGCAGGCAGCGAGTCCGCCTTTGTCTCGATGATGAACCAGAAAGCGGCTCAACTGGGAATGAAGGATACGAACTTCGTCAACGCACATGGCCTCGATGCCGACGGGCATGTGACATCCGCATATGACATCGCTCTGATGAGCCGTGCGCTGCTGCTGGAGTTTCCCGATGTCAAAAAATATACGACCATATGGATGGATTCCGTCAGGGGCGGAGAGTTCCAGCTTGCCAACACCAACAAGCTTCTCCGGCAATACGACGGCGTAACCGGAATAAAAACCGGTTCAACATCGGTCGCCGGATATTGCCTTTCCGCTTCTGCGGAACGGAACGGCATGGAACTAATATGTGCCATAATGGGTTCACCGACCTCAAAGGACAGGTTCGCTGCCGGCAAGAGCCTGCTCGATTACGGCTTTGCAAACTTCACACTGATAGAGGTATTCCCAAAAGATGTATTGCTGCCTATCCCGGTAAAGCTGGGTGTGTATCCTGAAGTCCAGCCACTGATAGCGGGAGACAACAAGCTGATCGTGGACAAGGGCATCGAGAAAAGCCTTGAGCAGAAGATCGAGCTGGTCGAATCGGTTGAGGCCCCTGTGGCCGCAAATCAGCAGCTCGGACAGCTTATAGTCTGCGCGGGCGACAATGAGATCGCAAGAATCCCGATCGTGGCGTCAAACGACGTAGAGCGCATAAGCTTCGGCGGAATGTATGCAAAACTTTTCAAACGACTTACCATGTCGCGATGATCTGCCAGGGACCTCAAAATTTATGTTCTCCCTTGAAATTGAAAGCATTTTGAAATAAAATGGTTTAAATCAAAGGCTTAGTAAATTCATGGGAGGACATTTATGCTTCGTGTAGACACAGGTAATATATTCCCCTTTGTGGAAAAGTCCGCTTACCAGGAAATGGCGTCGGAAATAGAAAAGGCGCATCGGACTCTTGAAGCCGGAACCGGCGCCGGTTCGGATTTCCTGGGATGGGTAAGACTGCCCGGGGAGTACGACCGTGAGGAATTTGCCCGCATAAAGAAGGCCGCGGAAAAGATCAAATCCGATTCCCAGGTCCTGGTCGTCATAGGTATCGGCGGATCCTATCTCGGAGCCAGGGCTGCCATCGAATTCCTGCGCTCTCCGAACTACAACCTCATCCGCAAGGATACACCCGACATCTTCTTCGCGGGAAACAACCTGAGTGCTTCGGCGATCGGCGAGATAATCGAACTGATCGGCGACCGCGATTTTTCAATAAATGTGATCTCCAAGTCGGGCACGACGACCGAGCCCGCCATCGCATTTAGGATTTTCAAGAAGCTTATCGAGGAAAAATACGGTGTCGAAGAGGCAAGAAAGCGCATCTATGCGACGACCGACAAAGCCAGGGGCGCGCTCAAAGGCCTTGCCGATGCCGAAGGATATGAGTCTTTCGTTATTCCGGACGACATCGGCGGCCGCTACTCGGTGCTTACAGCCGTAGGCCTCCTTCCCATGGCCGTTGCCGGGATCGACATCGATGCAGTCATGTCGGGAGCCCGCGCCGCCATGGAGCGCTTTGCCGAGAAGTCCCTCGACAACCCCGTCTGGCAGTACGTTGCCGCCCGTAATTTGCTGTATCGCAGCGGGAAGACCATTGAGGTGCTTGCCGCATACGAGCCATCCTTCCGCTTTATGGCCGAATGGTGGAAGCAGCTTTACGGCGAGAGCGAAGGCAAGGACGGCAAGGGGATCTATCCCGCATCAGTCGACTTCACTGCCGACCTCCACTCGATGGGCCAATACATCCAGGAGGGCATGCGCAACCTGTTTGAGACTGTGGTCCACATAGAAAATGCTCCGGGCAACGTCGTTATCGAAGCGGACGAGCAGAACATCGACGGTCTCAACTTCCTTGCAGGGAAGGACCTCCACTTCGTAAACGAACAGGCCTTCCGCGGTACGCTCCTTGCCCATGTGGACGGCGGAGTCCCAAACATAGTAGTGAATCTCGATGCGGTCAATGGGGAAAACTTCGGATGGCTTGTCTACTTCTTCGAGCTCGCGTGCGGCATTTCGGGGTATGTACTCGGCGTGAATCCCTTCAACCAGCCGGGCGTTGAAGCTTATAAGAAAAACATGTTTGCCCTGCTGGGCAAACCCGGATACGAAGAGCAGCGCAAAGTTCTTATGGAGCGCCTCGACCGGAAATAAGCCTAATCGTAAATCAAAATCAATAAGCGGCGAATGGAGCACAGCTTCCTTTCGCCGCTTTTCGTTGTGAAGATTATATATAAAAACGCAGCACTGCAAACCGCAAGCTGCCACTAAATGAACCTCCTGATGTCCTCCGTGGCATCCTCGACCGCGGCGCTTATCGTAACGGTAAAATTGATACCGTTCTCTTCGCCGAATTTCTCAAGCCACAAAAGGAACTTGCCAGCCTTATCCATGTCGTTTTCACCGCTGGCTTTCATTAAGTTGTCTATGAACACATGAGTTATGTCATAGTTGCTGGCATAAAGCCCGCTTATGAATCCCTCCAGCATCTCAAAACTGTAGATGTTGTACTGGGATATGTCGATCAGGCGGGCCTTGTAGTTGATGTCGTACGTCATCTTGTTGCCGCGCTCGATGCATACGACACTGCCCTTTTCGGTTTCAATGGCGGAGTTGACGAGCTCGATCATATTCTTGGTCTTCCCGGAGCCTTTCAACCCCATAACTACCTTAACCATAGCAATTACCCCCTTATATTATGGCTGCCATATATATAGCTGCGACATATTTTGATCATCAACCTTGTCCGAATATCTTTTCTTAACCTTATAGTACCACAGTTTTTATAACTGTTCAACCAAATAGGGGCCACTGAATAAAAATTTTCTATTAATAATTATTTACAGAATTTTGGCATGAATACTAAATAGTGTGTCAAAAATTCATTTGTCATAAGTTTGGATCTTTATAGAATGAAATCCGCTTTTCGCGCATATAACTGTTTCAGACAAGTCTTGCGTGGGGGTGGATCATGAATCAGGCAGCTGAAAGGATTAAAATGTTATTGGGCGATGATCCGAAAAGGTCCGAATACATCTTTAAGGGCATTACAATAGTCGCAATTGCGGCTTCGCTTACTCTGATCCTGATCATGCTGATCGCAAATCCGTCCGGGAGGGCAGGAACGCCGCCGGTAGAGCCGGATTTTTCGACCGCCATTGACAGGAAAATCATCAGCCATGCTGAAAGGGAGCCGGGAAATCACTCTTCCATGCAGCCTGCTGATCAGACCGCCAATGCCGATGAAGACGCGGACAACAGCGACACGGCAGGAGAAGCCGGACATGAAGAAACATCACACGGAGAAAGCGGTGAGCATGATTTGCTTACACTGTCCCTGACCGATGCGGAGGCCTCGGACTTATTGGCATTTGCATTTTCACGACGCTTCCCCATAACCGACGTCAAAGTATCCTTCCACGCTCCCAATACCGTCAAGGTCAAGGGAAACATGGAAAAAGAGAAGCTTGGAGAAATGTTCTCGGAACAGGATCTTCCCCTGTTGAGGGCGGCATTGATACTTGCTCCGGATGTGCTGGAAGGCGAACTTGTCTTCAGCCTTTCACTGGGTAACGGCACTCTTACCGCTACACCTGAGCGCATATCGATAAACCGGATGAACCTGACCCGTTTTGTCCCGCCCGAAGCCGTGGAATCCGCAAATGAAGCTTTAAGGTCTCTGATACCGGAGCAAACGTCACTTCGCTCTCTCACCATAGATGACGGATCGATCTCGTTCACTCTCCAGAGACAATAAACATCATATGTATTTCAGAGACATTATAGAAAAGCCTGTGATTTTCACCGGAAAGTCACAGGCCTTTTATATATAAGATCCTTATTCAGATCCTGCGTTCGCAAGGAGTCTCGCCGAAATCTCCTCATCCGCCGGGCAAAATTCGAACAGGGGGATCTCATCCACAGTTATCCAGCGGATCTCCTGGTGCTCCAGCTTTTGTGGTACTCCGTCGATGATTTCGGCGTTGAACAGGGTCAGATGGACGGTGATGTCCGGATACTCGTGGACCGTTTCCATGAACACATCCCGCACCCTGATCTCAACCCCCAGCTCTTCCCTGCACTCCCTGACAAGGGCCTGCTCTTTCGTCTCGCCGGGCTCCACCTTGCCTCCGACGAACTCCCAGAGAAGAGGCCTGGCCTTGTTCGCCGGCCGCCGGCATATCAGGAATTTATCCTTGTCCCAAATCAGGGCAGCCACAACTTCAGTCAATCATATCACCAGCCTGATGGTTTACTTCCGGTACTTCTCAAAGCCCATAAAAGACGTGTCTCGGATCATGTCCAAGACACGTCTTATTATACATGATAAGTTATGCCTTATTTATTGCCGATCAATACATTCCTTCCATGCCTGCGCCTGCGGCGGGTGCAGCCGGCTGGGGCTCCTTCTTGTCGGTGACAAGAGACTCTGTCGTCAGGACCATGGACGCGATCGACGCGGCATTCTGGAGTGCCGAGCGGGTCACCTTGGTAGGATCTACGATGCCGGCATCGATCATCTTTACATATTTCTCGTTGAGCGCGTCAAATCCTATGCCGGGCTCGGAAGCCTTTACCTTCTCGAACACGACGGATCCGTCATAACCGGCATTGATGGCGATCTGGCGAACAGGCTCCTGCAGAGCACGGGCTACTATCTTGACACCCGTTCTCTCATCGCCCTCAGTCTGATCGAGCAGGGCTTCTACCGCCGGAATAGCATTTACATAAGCGGTTCCGCCGCCGGGGACGATCCCCTCTTCAACGGCTGCACGTGTAGCGTTGAGGGCATCCTCGATGCGGAGCTTCTTCTCCTTCATTTCTACTTCGGTAGCCGCACCGACCTTGATCACCGCTACGCCGCCGGAAAGCTTGGCAAGGCGCTCCTGGAGCTTCTCGCGGTCGAAATCGGAAGTAGTGACTTCGATAGCGGCCTTGATCTGGTTGATGCGTCCCTTGATCTCCTCGGGATCTCCGGCGCCGTCGATAATGATGGTGTTTTCCTTCTGGACCTTGACCTGGCGGGCACGTCCGAGCTGGTCAAGCCTTGTCTCCTTGAGCTCAAGTCCGAGTTCCTCGGATATGACTTCTCCGCCCGTAAGGACGGCGATGTCCTTGAGCATCTCTTTGCGGCGGTCGCCAAATCCGGGAGCCTTGACGCAAACACAGGTAAATGTTCCGCGGAGCTTGTTGACCAGGATGGTGGCGAGTGCTTCGCCTTCCACGTCTTCGGCGATGATGACAAGCTTCCTGCCTGCCTGCACGATCTGCTCAAGCACCGGAAGTATATCCTGTACACTGGAAATCTTCTTGTCGGTAATGAGTATATATGCATCGTCGATGATGGCTTCCATCTTCTCCGAATCGGTGATCATATATGGAGAGATGTATCCGCGGTCAAACTGCATTCCTTCTACGACCTCGGAATATGTCTCCGCCGTCTTGGACTCCTCAACGGTGATGACTCCGTCGCTTGAAACCTTCTCCATGGCCTCGGCTATCAGTTTGCCGATAAACTCGTCGCCGGAAGAGATGGCTGCAACGCGTGCGATATCCTTGGACCCGTCTACTTTCTGGGAATTCTTCTTTATCGCCTCGACGGCCGCATCGACAGCCTTCGCAATGCCGCGCTTCATGATCATCGGATTTGCGCCTGCTGCAACGTTCTTCAGACCCTCGCGGATCAGCGCCTGTGCCAGCAGAGTTGCGGTGGTCGTTCCGTCACCGGCTACGTCGTTTGTCTTTGTTGCGACTTCCTTAACCAACTGTGCGCCCATGTTTTCAAACGGGTCATCAAGCTCGATTTCCTTCGCGATCGTTACGCCGTCATTGGTGACCATGGGTGCTCCGTACTTTTTATCGAGTACAACGTTGCGTCCCTTAGGACCAAGCGTGATTTTTACTGTATCCGCCAGCTGGTTGATTCCTCTTTCAAGGGATCTGCGTGCGTCTTCTCCGTAACTTATAATCTTAGACATAATTTACTACCTCCGTCATAAATGGCTTGGGACTACTCGACAATAGCAAGAATGTCGCTTTGGCGTACTATTGTATACTCATTGTCATCGATCTTGACTTCTGTTCCTGCATATTTGCTTGTGATGACCTTGTCACCGACCTTGACATACATGACAATTTCCTTGCCGTCAACATTTCCGCCCGGGCCGACCGCAATAACTTCAGCGATCTGGGGTTTCTCCTTGGCCGATCCGGTCAGGATGATCCCGCTCTTGGTCGTTTCCTCGACCTCAACCATTTTGATGACGACTCTGTCTGCCAAAGGTTTCAATGTCATGCTTGCTGCCTCCTTATTTTTCTGTTTACTGATCGTATTTTAGAATTATATTAGCACTCTCATTGTGCGAGTGCTAATGTCAACTCTATTATAAATACCACTGGTGGCATTATCAATCCTAATTTTGCACAATTTTTGGTTTCTATCCATAATATTTTTGTATTGTATCAAATTAGCAGCGACTTTGGCGGTTATATTTCGACTGGCTGCTAATTGCTCTGTTTTTCTTTTCCAAAAAAGTCAAAACTGCCCTTCGGAGCAAAAAACTTCATGCGATGCTCCGAAAGCCGCAATTCTGCCTTGTCACATTTATATACCTCGCCGTCTATATTCACCACATCCCTGCCGCCGACGCATTCGACGATCATGGACCGTCCTCTTCGGTATGTTATCAGATCGCTGAGCTCCCGGTATTTGCCCTCGGAGTACTTTTTTATCAGCGTCGCCACCTGGAAAGCCGATGCCTTCTTTACAAGCAAAAAATCAAGGATCCCGTCGGTCGGATCCGCGTCCGGAACAGGGTTGTAACCGCCTCCGTAGAAGCGGGAATTCGCACAGACAAGCAGGGAATACTCACCGTCCAGCTGCTCTCCGTCTACCTGCACACTGTATTTGCGGTTGATCCCCTTGAACAGGTTATACGCGGCCGCAAGAGTGAATGCCGTATACGGCTTGATAAAAGGAAACTTTGAGAATAGATGGACATCACCCGCAATACGGGCATCGAACCCCACCGAGCAGATATTGATAGAGTGCTTATCCATGCATTTGATGAGGTCGAACTCCATGCTCTCGCCGTCGGCAAGTTCCTCCAATGAATAAAACCTTGTTAAATGCCGTCCGAAAAGTTTTACAAAGTCGTTTCCGGTCCCGCAGGGGTAGTGCGTTATCTCCACGTTCGGCAGGCCGACCGCGCCGTTTAGGACTTCGTTCAGCGTCCCGTCCCCGCCGCAGGCGTACACACGCCAATATTCACCGCCGCTCACGACCTTCTGAACGATTTCCGTCGCATGCCTGGGATACTCGGTTACCGCGATCTTGTAGATCCCGCTGCGCTTTCTCATAAGCTTTTCGATCCTTCTTTTCAGCTCGTCGGTGCGGTCGGTCTTACCCGCTTTAGGATTGATTATAAAAAGATGGTTCATCAGATCCCACACATTTCTTTTTCTGTTGTTTCAAAAATTCCGTTTTCAATAACAATGTCTTCCCTATTTTAGCCCAATAATACATGTTTGTCTACAACAAACCGGCATTTTTTTGTTGCTATTACAGGCAGCGGGCAAGTCTGTGCCCTCCTGGGCTGTCAAAATTGCTGCTTTTAAAAAAAGTGTTGCAATTTTACGGCCCTTCTGTTATTATACTTAATGTCGCCCAAAAAGGCTTGATTTATGATTCCGCTTAAAAGGAGGTGCAGGAATATGGCTAAATGCGGGATTTGCAACAAGGGTGTGACCTTTGGTATAAAGGTATCCCACTCGCACAGACGTTCCAACAGAGCTTGGAAGCCTAACATCAGGCGCGTAAAGGCAATTGTCGACGGTACACCGCGCCGTATTTATGTCTGTACCAGGTGCCTCCGTTCCGGCAAGGTGACGCGCGCAGTATAAAACCGAACACTTTGTTGCATATATAAGCTTTGCTGAATAAGCAGAGCTTTTTGCATTTCGGCGATCAAACATCGGATCCGAAACGGATGTTATATTTTTTCAAATTTTGCCCCGAAAACAGCATCCAGATCACGACTGACAATATTAAACGGCTGTGCATTACCCTTCAGGTAATGTACAGCTGTTTTCTGACGACTTACTTTTTCAGCAGATCGCGGATCTCTGTAAGGAGCAGGACCTCTTCCGACGGCTTTGCCTGCTGCTGTTCCTTAAGCTGCTCCTTTTTTCTGCGGAATCGGTTCATAAGCTTAACCAGCATGAAAACGACGACCGAAATCAGCAGGAAGTCGACCGCTCTTTCAAGGAAACTCCCGAAATTGACGGCGACCTCTTCGGACACTCCCTCCACTGCCGGCCGAAGCACCAGCCTCAGGCTGTCGAAGTTTATACCGCCTATGATATAGCCCAGCACCGGCATCAGCAGATCATTTACCAGTGAATTGACTATTGCGGTAAACGCGCTTCCAACTATTATTCCGACCGCGAGATCTATGACGTTGCCACGGGATATGAATTCTCTGAACTCGGATATTATCCTGCTTTTTTTCATAAGGCGCTCCTCTCTTTTCCGGCAGCATCACCTCTGCATCATTTGCCGGCATGTGCACGAGGTCGGAAGCCGCCTCTCCGTCAATTCCTTTATGTAACTTCCCGGCTCACCCGTTTCCCACATCCCACATCTCAAACGCTGTGTCCTTCTACTTCCTCAACCTGAATTTTGGCTCGGTGCCGTTGATCAGCCTTTTTATATTTGACCTGTGCATGAAGATGACTATTGCGGCGATAAGGATGGTGGCCCCGACAAAATGCCAATTGCCGTCATATAAGAACCATGTGCATATGGGAACGACCGAGACACCGCATATTGAGCCTAGAGACACATACTTGGTAGTCGTGACCAGTGCGATAAAAATGCTGATACCTATTATAAAAATGCGCCAGTCCAGCATCAAAATCAGGGCCGCGGTGGTAAGGACTCCCTTGCCGCCCCTGAATCGAAAAAACACCGGAAACATATGTCCAAGGATCACAAAGATCCCGGCAACAAGTTTCCCCATGAAGCCCAGCATACTACCTGCAATAAGCACTGCAGTGACACACTTCAGGACGTCCCCCGCCAATACGCCAAGGGCGCTCTTTGTGCCGAAGGACCTTATATAGTTAGTGATACCCGCGTTCCCGCTGCCAAATCCGCGGATATCCGAGCCGTTTGCGTATTTGGAAATAATGATCGAAAAATTCAGGCTCCCAAGCAGATAGGACAAGGCTATGACGATTATATACTTGATTGTATCGCTCATATGAAACCTCATTTCTCGGACTACTATTGTTCGCCTCTTTGCTTGACCGTTATCCGGACAGGCGTCCCCTCGAATCCGCAGACGTCCCGGATCCGATTTTCAATATAACGCTGATATGAGTAATGGAACAGCTCGGCGTCGTTGAGGAACACGACAAAGTTCGGGGGGCGGACTCCGGTCTGGGTAATATAGTATATGCGAAGCCTTTTCCCTTTTTTCGCAGGCGGCTGCATCCTTGCCATGGCATCGGCCAAAATGTTGTTGAGAACGCCGGTAGTGACTCTCTTACCGGACTCCTCATACACCTTGTTTATCAAGCCGAACAGCCTGTTCACCCTTTGACCTGTCTCGGCCGATATAAACAGGATTGGGGCGTAGTCCATGTAACGCAGCCCTTCCCGGACTTCCTTTTCCATGTTTCTCATCGTATCTTCGTCTTTTTCGACAAGGTCCCACTTGTTGACGACTATTATGCACGCTTTTCCCGCCTCGTGTGCAAGGCCGGCAACCTTTGTGTCCTGTTCGGTCACTCCTTCGGTGGCGTCAACAAGGATAAGGCATACGTCCGCCCTCTCGATCGCCATAGTAGTCCTGAGGACGCTGTATTTCTCGATCACCTCATTGACTTTTGACTGCTTGCGCAGACCGGCAGTGTCTATCAGGTTGTAGCGCCCGAATTCATTTTCGAAATAAGTGTCGATCGCGTCCCTTGTGGTGCCGGGTATGTTGCTGACTATGACCCTCTTTTCACCGAGGATGCGGTTCACAAGGGACGATTTCCCGACGTTCGGCTTGCCGATTATGGCCACGTTTATCGGGGGATCGTCTTCGCTTTCAGCGGACTCCGGCGGGAAATACTTCAGGCACTCGTCCAGCAGTTCACCGGTGCCGATACCGTGAAAAGCGGAAACGGCGATCGGCTCCCCGAGCCCGAGATTGTAAAATTCGAACAGCTCGGGCGGCGGATCACCGGGGGTGTCGCACTTATTTACGGCCAGAACTATCGGCTTTTTTGAGCGCAGAAGCATATCCGCGACTTCCTGATCGGCAGCAGTAACACCGACCCGTACATCAGTTACCAGTACTATTACGTCGGCGGTATCTATCGCTATGTTGGCTTGTTCGCGCATAAACAGCAGCATCTCGTCGTTGGTCTTCGGCTCTATACCGCCTGTATCCACCAACTCGAAACGCCTTCCGTCCCATTCACATTCGGCATAAATGCGGTCGCGGGTAACGCCCGGTGTGTCCTCGACGATGGAAATACGCTTCCCCACCAGGCGGTTGAACAGCATGGATTTTCCCACATTCGGCCTTCCAACGATCGCTACCAGGGGCAGAGACAATCGGTTCACCTCTTCAAAATCACATCTACAAGAGCGGCTCCGTCGTTTGCAACGGGTATTACTTTGACCCCGAGAGCACGCTCAACGTCCTCCACGGTAATATCGTCAAGAAAAACCGTTTCTCCGGCCCTGAGCATATTGCCGGGTATCAGGAGCCTCGACGGAAGCTTCTCACACCGGAGCTGCCCGATCAGGTCTCCGCCCGTCACAAGGCCGGATACGGTGATTTCTTCCCCGAAAAACCGGTTATTTATTGCATATACCGTGCCATCCATATTATTGCATTTTGAACGTAAAAGGTCAATAAGTTTGCTCATTATGGGAGCAAAGAGCGCGCCCGTCGCAATTGCAAACGGTTCAACGCTTTCGATTTTGCCCGCCTCCTCGAGGGCAAGGCAAAACTCCTCTTCAAAAAGTGCCGCCATCCCCACTCCGTTTTCGATCTGGGGAAAGTCTTCATAGTATTCCACATCCGGCAGGGGGATACCCGCCTTAAGGTAGAGTTCGTCCGCGCAGTAAAAAAGGCGTGTGCCGAGGACCTTTTTGCAACGGTCCCCGATCTCATCCACCAGCCCGATAACGCTCAGCGCTTCCTCCTTCGTTAAGGGCCTGAGCGGTGTAAGCCCCTGCCGATATCTTGTGATCCCGACCGGTACGACAGATACGCTGGACATCGCCGGATAAAGGCCCTGGAGGTCGTCAAGCGTGCGTCTCAGCTCTTCTCCGTCATTATATCCGGGGCACAGGACGATCTGTCCGTTCAAAATAAGGCCGGCATCGGCAAATTCCTTTAAATATTCAAGGGACTTCCCGGCGTTGCGGTTTCCCAGCATCCTTACCCTCAGGTCGGGGTTCGTCGTGTGCACGGAGATGTTGATCGGACTTATGCGCATCCTGATAATTCGGTCTGCGTCTTTCCTCGTCAGGTTCGTAAGCGTGATATAGTTGCCCTGCAAAAAACTCAGCCGCGCATCGTCGTCCTTGAAGTAAAGCGTTTCCCGCATTCCGGGGGGCATCTGGTCAATAAAGCAGAAGATACACCGGTTCGAACACGTGCGGGGGCTGTCCATGAGGTAGGTCTCAAAGTCGATCCCAAGGCCTTCTCCCTCTTCCTTTTCGATGTGCAGGGTGATATTCCTGCCGTCACGTTTGACCACGATGTCAAATTCTTCTTCGTAGGAGTAGAACTGCAGATCCAATACGTCACGTACGGCATGCCCCGCGACCGAAACCAGTTCGTCTCCGGTGCGGACCCCTGCCCTGTCAGCAGGCCCTGCCTTATCGACTCTAATTATCCTCGCCATATTTTTACACCCCCTTGCCTTTTTTATTACACGACCGGCGTCCAACGCCAATTGCCTCATAAAACACATCAATCCGGCAGCCGCCGGATTGATCAGTCGTTATTTCTTGCTGTCTTCCACCGCAAGCACTTCGCGTCCTTTGTAGCTTCCGCAGGCTCTGCATGCCCTGTGGGGCAGTCGGAAAGCGCCACATTTCGAACATGTGACCAATGAAGGCGCGCTGAGCTTCCAGTGTGAGCTGCGCCGTTTGTCACGTCGGGCTTTGGATGTTTTTCTCTTTGGAACCGCCATTTTGACACCTCCTTCTGTCTGCAGAAATCTGCGGTCTGCTCGCGGGGATCATCGGCAGGTTATTTATTGAAATAGTTTTTTAGTTTTTCCAGCCGTGGATCTATTTCGGGCGGGCAGTCGCACTCACCCTCATTGAGATTCTTTCCACAACGTGGACATATCCCCTTACAATCCGGACTGCAAAGCATCCTCATGTCGCTATTTAATATGATAGCGGACCGGACGACCTCATCTATATCCACCGTTGCGTTCTCGATCAGAACCACATCGGCGTTTTCAATGTCATCCGGGTCTTCGAGTGATTCGGCCAGTACCGTTTCCGTGTCTATCGTGTAGGGTCTTTCCACTTCCGCGGCACAGCGATCGCAATCAAACCTGATGATTGTATCACATTTTGCTTCGAGATACAATACTCCGGCGCTGTTGTAAACCTTGCCGACGATTCGCGCAGGATTCACAAACGGCTTGGAGAAGTTTATTTCCAGGTCGCGGAAATCGGCTTCGTAGTCAAATGGAATGGAACCGCCCGGATAATCGATGATCTCATTCAAATTCAAAAGCATTCCATTACCTCCGCCGCTGAGGCAGTCAAAACCCATAAGACCATGGAACCGCCCCTAAGAGCGGTACGAATGGTATTATACTTTGACATTGCCGGTTTGTCAACATTTTTTCGTAAAACCTGTCCGCATTCAATCAAAAAACACTCTTTTTACATATACTAAATCATCACGTAATGTAAAGCCTTCATGAAAACATACAAAAAATCCGGACCGGCCATACATTGCGATGTTGTCTTGTTCACAAAACCAGTTGAGACCGGTTATCCTTGATGATATAATTGTCTGAAATCATTTCCTTTCTGTTTATATTATTGCCCTATCGGTGCAAATTTTCGGAGGATAATTTTGACTGAGATAACTGTCGGAAAAAACGACGCGGGGCAGCGTCTTGACCGTTTTTTACGCAAGACATTTTCGGATCTGCCCGTACCGCTTATCCAAAAAGCGATCAGGAAAAAGCAGATAAAGCTCAACGGCAAAAAGGCGGCTGCCGATGTACGCCTGGCCGAAGGCGATATAGTCACCGTCTATCTGAGCGACGCGATGCCGAAAAGCAAGACGGATAAACAGTCCTTTTCGGATATTGCGGACGCAGGCCTGTGCATCATATATGAGGACAGAAATATCATTTTGCTTGACAAGCCCCCGGGACTCCTTTGCCACAGCAATGATCAGGACGAATCGAACACACTCATAGCACATGTCCGGACTTACCTGTATCAGAAGGGTGAATATGACCCGGATATGGAGAACGCATTTGCCCCCGCCCTGTGCAACAGGATCGACAGAGATACCGGGGGGATCGTCATCGCTGCCAAAAACGCCGCCTCATTGCGCATCATAAATGAAAAGATCCGCAAAAGAGAGATCGATAAATTTTACCTATGCATCATATCCGGCCTGCTGGAGCCGCTCAAGGGCAAACTGGAGTGTTATATACTTCGCAATATGAAAACCATGCGCGTGGAAGTGCTCGAAAGGCCTTTCCCGGGCGCAAAGCACGCTGTTACCGAATACAGGACCCTGGCGTTCGACGGCAGGTACAGCCTTGTCGAATGCAGGCTGATCACCGGGCGCACCCACCAGATCCGTGCGCAGATGCACCACGCCGGGCATCCCATCGTAGGGGATCCCAAGTACACGGATTCCGCAAAAAACGATCTGGGTTTCAAGCACCAGGCTCTGTACTCCTATAAAATAAAATTCGACTTCAGGTCGGATGCGGGCGAACTTAACTACCTCAACCGGAAAACCTTCAAGGTCGATGTACCCTTCTCTTTGCCGGGGCCCGTCAACCGGATCAAGGATTGAAATACGGTATTTTTCGCCTGCGAAAACCGAAGCATTCAAAAGCATTCCTAAGCATTCTAGAGCATTCAGCGTTCAGTGAATGCCCAATCCTTGAAATTTCCTGATAACTCTAAAAAAATTCCGGAAAATTCGAATTATTTGATTGACATTTCGTCCGACACGATATATATTGTTGTATGATTTACGATTACACATCCTGAAACGGGGGATGATAAATGAAAAAAGAGCTCATTCGCCTGGTCGACTGCGTAATGGAATTCGACGGCGAAGCTGTTCTTAAATCCATCAACCTTACAGTTTACGACAAGGAGTTCCTCACATTGTTGGGCCCGAGCGGGTGCGGAAAAACTACCACGCTCAGGATCATCGGCGGCTTTGAGACCCCGACATCGGGCGAAGTGCTGTTTGACAATGTGAGGTTTAATGATGTCCCGCCTTACAAGCGGAAGGTCAATACCATATTCCAAAGATATGCACTGTTCCCCCACCTGAATGTCTTCGAGAATGTGGCGTTCGGTCTGCGCGTAAGCAAAACCCCCAGGGAAAAAATCGAACCTGCGGTCATGGAGATGCTTCAGCTCGTCGGACTCAAGGGATTCGAGAAGAGGGACGTTTCCTCCCTCTCCGGAGGTCAGCAGCAGCGCGTAGCCATAGCACGGGCGCTCGTCAACAAGCCGCAGGTGCTTTTGCTGGACGAACCGCTGGGCGCCCTTGACCTGAAACTCCGGAAAGAGATGCAGGTCGAGCTTAAGCGTATCCAGCAGCAGGCCGGAATAACCTTCATATATGTAACTCACGACCAGGAAGAAGCTCTGAGCATGAGTGATACCATCGTTGTCATGAACAACGGTACCATACAACAGATCGGAACCCCCGCCGATATATATAATGAACCGGTCAATGCTTTTGTCGCGGATTTTATCGGGGAGTCCAACATCATCGACGGAATTATGCGCCGTGATTATCTGGTCAACTTCAGCGGCCGCGACTTTGTATGTGTCGACAAAGGATTTGACCCCGATGAACCGGTCGATGTCGTCATACGGCCGGAGGACATCGACGTCGTCCCGGTGGAAGACGGTCTTTGGACAGGCGTTGTGCAATCCGTCCTGTTCAAGGGTGTGCATTACGAGATAATGGTCGATTCGGGCGACTTCGTATGGATGATCCATTCCACAGATGCACAGGTACCCGGGACAGAAGTAGGTATGAAAATATCACCGGAAGATATCCATATCATGCACAAGTCGTCGGAGGTGGAGATCCCTTCCGAAGAAGGGGAGGCGGAATAGATGAGGAAGTCCAGGCGAATATCTTTTCTGGCACTGCCTTATGGGGTCTACGCCATGATTTTCATCCTTGCCCCCATACTCCTAATACTTTTCTACAGCCTGTTCTATCAGGGATCCAAAGGTTTTGCCTTTACTCTGGATCACTTCATCAAGTTCTTCAACTTCAGAGAACCCGTCTACATGCAGGTTTTGCTGCGTTCGGTCAAGACTGCCCTGATTTCCACTGTCATATGCCTGATTTTCGGCTATCCGATGGCATTCATACTTTCCAGGATGCGTCCGAGCGTCCGCAACATGGTATCTTTCCTGTTCGTCCTTCCCATGTGGATGAACTTCCTGCTGCGTACATACGCCTGGATGACGCTCCTGGAAAACACAGGCGTAATAAACACACTGCTGGCTTCCATCGGGCTTCCCCCGGTCAATATAATGTATACCGAGGGAGCCGTCATATTCGGCAATGTCTATAACTTCCTGCCGTTTATGATCCTGCCGATATACAACGTTCTGATCAAGATCGATAAAAGCCTCATCGAAGCGGCAGGGGATCTGGGCGCGAACTTCGTTAAAACCTTCATACGGGTGATCTTCCCGCTCAGCCTGCCGGGCGTCACCAGCGGCATAACCATGACTTTCATGCCGGCGGTCACCACCTTCATAATATCCAAACTCCTTGGCGGCGGCCAGAACGCCCAGATAGGCGACCTTATCGAAAAGCAGTTCAAATCGGTCGGAGACTGGGGCTTTGGATCGGCAATGTCGGTGATCCTTATGATAATGATACTCATTGCCGCCGGATTCATGAACAGCTATGAGAAGGAAAAATCGGCAGGGGGTGTTTTGCTGTGAAGCGTTTTTTGAAAGCCCTCAAAGGAACCTATTCGGCTTTGATCTTCCTGTTCCTGTATGCACCCATCGCCGTGCTGATAGTGTTTTCGTTCAACGAGTCGAAATCCCGCGGCGCCTGGGGCGGTTTTTCCCTCAAATGGTATGAAGCGCTCCTGAGGAACAGCGAGATAATGCAGTCGCTGTTCAACACACTGTTGATAGCAGTCCTTGCCTCCCTTATCGCAACGGTTATCGGGACTGCCGCTGCCATCGGTATAAACAATATGCGCAAGGGCATGCAAAACTTGCTGATGAATATCAGTTACCTGCCCGTACTAAGCGCAGATATCGTTACAGGTGTCTCGCTGCTGATTCTTTATATGTTTATCGGTATCCCGCTTGGCAGAGTCTCTCTTCTTCTCTCACATATCACCTTTAATATACCGTATGTTATTTTGTCGGTGATGCCAAAGCTGAAGCAGATGAACAGATATACTTATGAAGCTGCGCTTGACCTCGGGTGCACACCGATGCAGGCGATCTGGAAAGTGGTCCTCCCGGAAATCATGCCCGGAGTCGTGACAGGCGCCATCCTCGCCTTCACCCTTTCCATAGACGATTTCGTGATTTCCTTCTTCACCACCGGCGCCGGGGTCAACACGCTGTCCATAACCATTTACTCCATGGTGCGCCGCGGGATAAAACCGGAGATCAACGCTCTCAGCTCGATCATGTTCGTCGTTGTCCTATTGCTTCTCTTCGTAGTCAATATCCGTTCTACGAGGGACGCAATAAAGCAGGAACGTCAGGCGCACTCAAACAGGTCGCTGAGATCTGTTCGATGATATTCTGATATGTTATTATGAAAGGAGAAATGCTAGAGTTGAAAAAATTTCTGTCGGTTGTCCTCATTGCGGTAATGGCCGCGACCCTCATCGCTCTTGGAGGCTGCTCGGGAGCAAATCAGGGCAAACAGGTTCTTAGAGTCTACAACTGGGGCGACTACATTGACGAGGAGGTCATTTCCATTTTTGAGGAAGAGACCGGAATCGACGTAATCTATGATACCTTTGAAACGAATGAGAGCATGTACACCAAGATCAAGACGACCGGGACCTCGACCTATGACGTGATCATTCCTTCGGACTACATGATAAAGCGTATGGCGGACGAGGGCCTGCTTGCCGAAATAGACATGTCCAAACTGGAAAATTATCCGCTGATCGACGACCGGTTCAAAGGTCTTGAGTACGATCCCGAAAATAAATACTCCGTCCCGTACATGTGGGGAACGGTCGGAATCCTGTATAATACCACAATGGTCGACGACCCTGTCGACAGCTGGTCGATCCTGTGGAACGAAAAATATGCGCGCAAAATATTCATGATGGACTCGGTCCGCGACTCCATCGGTATCACTCTCAAGATGCTGGGTTATTCCCTCAACAGCACAGACCTCGACCAACTCAAGCAGGCCGAGGAAAAGCTGAAGGAGCAGAAGCCTCTCGTATTGGCATATACGGGAGATGAGGTCAAGGACAAGATGATCGCCGGCGAAGCAGCGCTTGCGGTAGTATACTCCGGAGACGCGGTAACCTGCATCGAAAGCAATCCGGATCTTGCCTATGCCGTGCCGAAGGAAGGCACCAACCTCTGGTTCGATGCCATGTGCATCCTCAAGGATTCTCCGAACAAGGAAGCGGCGATGAAATTCATCGACTTCATGTGCCGCACGGACATAGCGGAAATGAACCGTGATTTTATCGGCTACTCCACCCCGCACAGCGAAGTATTCGAGGCATTGCCGGATGAGATCAAGAACGATCCCGTTCAGTATCCTTCGCAGGAAGTGCTTGATAACAGTGAAGTATTTGCCGACCTGGGTGAAAGCGTAGCTTACTATGAAGACCTTTGGGTCCGCGTAACAACAGGTTAAACCAACTCCCAAACACAAATACTCCGCCCTGCAGTCAGAAATGCAACCAATGCTGATCTGCAGGGCGTGATTTGTGGATGTCGATTATCCTTGACACAAAGGTCATATCGTAATAAAATCGAATAAAAGTATTCAAAAAAATGATATCAGGAGGCAAAAATGGCAAATACAGGTTCTCTATATGATACTCCCAAACTGGGATTCGGCGCGATGCGCCTTCCGAGGACAAAGACCGGCGAGATCGATATCGAGCAGGTCAAGGAAATGGTCGATATTTTCCTTGACAGGGGATTTACTTATTTTGATACTGCCTATGTCTACACGGGTTCGGAAGATGCTCTCCGGGAGGCCCTGGTAAAAAGGCATCCGAGAAGCGCTTACACGATCGCGACAAAAATGCCCCTTTGGAATGTATACAGCTACGAAGACTATGAGTTGCGCTTTAAGGAGTCCCTTGATCGCCTTGGCGTGGACTACATCGACTTTTATCTCCTTCATAACCTCAGCGGCGACCGCATCGATGTTACCGAAAAGCTCGGCGGATGGGATTACATGAAGAGCCTCAAGGCCGACGGCCGTGCAAAGCATATCGGTTTTTCGTTCCACGATTCGCCGGAGCGCCTGGATGAAATACTTACTAAGCACCCGGAGTGCGAATTCGTGCAGCTCCAGATAAACTACGCCGACTGGGACGACGACAAGGTCCAGTCCCGCAGGTGCTATGAAGTGGCAAGAAAACACAACAAGCCCATAGTCATCATGGAACCGGTCAAGGGCGGCTCACTTGCTTCGATGTCACCGGAAATCAGGGAGATATTCAAAGCAGCTGATCCCGACGCGTCGGTCCCCTCCTGGGCTATCCGCTACTGCGCTTCCCTTGAGGGAGTGATCACAGTACTCAGCGGAATGAGCAACGCGGAGCAGGTCCTTGACAATACCGGCTATATGAGCAGTTTCGAACCGCTGACGGACGCGGAGCACAAGACGATAGAAAAGGTTGTCGAGGCCCTCAGGAGCATACCGACGATTCCTTGCACCGCCTGCAGGTACTGCGTTGAAGATTGTCCCCAGAATATCAATATACCCGGAATCATTGAAACGCTGAACGACTATACACTCTTTGACAATCTGGATGGCTCAAAGAGGCACTACGGGTTTATGTCTTCACGGGGCGGCAAGGCTTCAGACTGCGTCGAGTGCGCCACATGCGAATCCCGCTGCCCGCAGCAGATCGAAATCATGGCAGCCATGAAGAAGGCCGCCGGTTTGTTCGAATAGTTGATTACCGGCACCCTGCAAAGCAGTTAAAAGCTTTGCAGGGTGTTTTTTTATGCTCTGGCCACCCTCTACTCGGATGGCCTTTTTACTATGCCTATGCCAAGATGTAAAGTACAAAATATCCACCATGTATTGACATTCATGGCAACATATGGGGATATATTGGCAGGTCCTTCAATAATCCATCATCAAATCAGTAAATCCTGGCAGAGTACCTCTGTCCTCTCACTTCAAGGCGGTGATCATAATGTTCAATAAGAGAGTTATTGTATCTGGAGTAATACTGTTAGGTATAACGATATTGATTATTGTCGGAGTAAAAATCTACCCATCCTGGCGAGCTGAACGTGATGAAACATATGTACCACCGGTTATTAGAAAAAGGCTTCTTCAAAAAACTGAAATCACAGATGATATGTATTTGCCGGTAAATATGATACAAGCTATTTTTGAATTACCGGAGGATAAACGTCATCTTTCACCCGAAGCTTATGCCTTACAAGACTTGTTTCTTGAAAAAATCGGAAACGAAGAAGCTAAGACCGCAGATCAGCTTTTAAACTCATCAGTTTTTAACCGGAATTATTCAGATGATTGGTATTATTTGTTCATTGAGTACAGCCGAGAAAAAAGTTCTCCGTATGTAAGATTTAATTTTAGTATAAAAAAGTGGAATCATCTTTCTTATTGTTTCGATTATTATCCTGATGGATCAATTGTAAGGCAAGCATCCGTTTATTATAAAGGGATCTTTTATTCTGCAGAAAACATAAATAATAAAGAAAGATACATATATAAAGAGTATAAAGGCAGAACAATAGTAATTGATAATTGAACGATCATCAGACGTAAGCTATATGAATCAAAAATTGCAAAACTGAGTTTTAATCGTGGTGTTTCAGATCCATTTGCCGACGGTGATTTTTATTATATATTTTCTTACCAAAATCGGGAAAAAGATTTACCGTATATAAGATTTTCGTTTAGTATATCGAAGTGGGACAACTTAGGATATTGCTTCGATTACTACCCTGACGGATCAATAGTAAGACAGGCATATGTCTGGCATGGTTATAAAAGTATTAGGTATGTAATGAAAAATGAAAATAACGGCAGAAGAACGTTATATAAGGAATATATGCTGTTAAACAGATCGATCGAAATCGATTACCCGGAACATGCGTCGTCAAAACCTTGAGGACCGACTGCCTAATAAAAAGCAATTGAATCATAACTACATCGAAAGTTGGGGTCCATATAGAACCTCAACTTTTATTTTGCGCCCGATATTGACAGGATACTTCTCACTGGACAAATGTTTGCTAGAGTCGATAAGCTGTGGTATAATCTGAAAGGATTTTATATTCAAAATACAGGAATGGAGGCACACGGAATTGGCTTCCGAAAGAAGGAACATCACACAGTACGGAAACGATTCGATTTCATCGCTTAAGGGGCCGGACCGCGTGCGCAAACGTCCCGGTGTCATATTCGGGTCGGACGGCATAGAAGGTTGTCAGCACGCATTTTTCGAAATATTATCAAACTCCATAGACGAGGCAAGGAGCGGATTTGGCGATACTATTATCGTGACCCACTATGCCGACGACTCCCTCGAGGTCGAGGACTTCGGCCGCGGCTGCCCCGTCGACTGGAACCCTGTTGAGAATCGATATAACTGGGAGCTCGTCTTCTGCGAGCTATATGCCGGCGGCAAATACAAGCAGGAGGAAAACTACGAGTTCTCACTGGGCCTTAACGGCCTTGGCTCCTGTGCGACGCAATACTCCTCCGAATATATGGATGTCACCGTGTGGCGTGACGGCTATAAATACTTCCTCCACTTCGAAAAGGGCGAGATCGTGGGTGAAATGCTCAAGGAAGAGTACAAGGGCCGCCGGACAGGCTCCCTGATCAAATGGAAGCCTGACCTTGAAGTTTTCACCGACATCAGGATCCCCGAAGAATACTTCCATGACACTCTGAAGCGCCAGGCCGTCGTAAACTCCAGGGTCAAGTTCATATACAGGCGTCAGAAAGACGGTAAATTCGAAGAGACGACTTACTGTTACGAAAACGGGATAACCGACTACATCATCGAGTTGGCCGGGGAAAACACCCTCACCGAGCCCCGCTATATATACACCGAGAGAAGGGGGCGCGATCGTGAGGACAAGCCCGAGTACAAACTGAAAATATCATGCGCCTTCCTTTTTACGAACAGGGACAGCATCATCGAGCACTATCACAACTCCTCGTTCCTTGAGCATGGCGGATCACCGGACAAAGCGGTAAGGAGCGCTTTCGTGTTCGCCATAGACAGGTATCTGCGCCAAAGCGGAAAGTACAACAAGGACGAATCAAAAGTCACGTTCGGAGATATCCAGGACTCCCTGATCTTCATATCAAACAACTTCTCGACGATGACCTCCTATGAGAACCAGACGAAAAAGGCCATCACCAACAAGTTCATCCAGGAGGCCATGACCGATTTCCTGAAGGAACAGCTCCAGGTATATTTTATCGAAAACCCGTCCGACGCAGAGAAGATCGCCGAGCAGATACTGATTAACAAGCGAAGCCGTGAAACCGCCGAAAAAACGCGCCTGAACATCAAAAAGAAGCTCTCCGGCGGACTCGACATCGCAAACCGCGTACAGAAGTTTGTAGACTGCCGTTCGCGGGATCCCGAACGCCGTGAGCTTTATATCGTTGAGGGCGACTCCGCACTGGGATCGGTCAAAATGGCACGGGATGCCGAGTTCCAGGCCATCATGCCTGTCCGCGGCAAAATACTCAACTGCCTCAAGGCCGACCTTCCGAGGATCTTCAAAAGTGACATAATAACCGACCTTATAAAGGTCCTCGGCTGCGGCGTAGAAGTAAACCACAAGAAGTCAAAGGAGTTATCGAACTTCGATCTCTCGGCCCTGCGCTGGTCCAAAATAATAATCTGTACCGACGCCGACGTCGACGGTTACCAGATCCGTACCCTGATCCTGGCAATGCTATATCGACTGACGCCAACACTCATAAGCGAAGGGTATGTATATATCGCAGAGAGCCCTCTGTACGAAATAATCTGCAAGGGCAAGTCCTATTTCGCTTACAACGACAGGGAAAGGGACGAGATCGTTGCAAAGCTCGGGGATGCGAAGCTGACCATCAACCGCTCAAAGGGTCTCGGTGAGAACGAAGCCGAGATGATGTGGCTGACGACCATGAATCCCGAAACCCGCAGACTGATCAAGGTCATGCCGGACGACGCGGAAAGGACCGCCCAGGTCTTCGACCTCCTGCTCGGAGACAACCTGGCGGGCCGCAAAGAGTTTATTGCCGAAGAGGGATACAAATATATCGACTTTGCCGATGTGAGCTGAAATATAATAAATGAATAAAGGGTGCTGTTAATGGCAAAAAAGGATAGTAAGAAAAGTGAAAACAAGCCCGTGCAGGTAGTGCAGCAGCCCATTACCCGTACATTGGAAGTCAACTTCATGCCCTATGCCATGAGTGTGATCATGTCAAGAGCGATCCCGGAAATCGACGGGTTCAAGCCGTCCCACCGGAAGCTCCTTTACACCATGTACAAAATGGGCCTGCTTACCGGCAACCGTACAAAATCTGCGAATGTCGTCGGGCAGTGCATGAAATTGAACCCGCACGGCGAATCAGCCATATATGAGACCCTTGTCCGGCTGAGTCGGGGACATGAAGCACTTTTGGTGCCGTTCGTAGATTCCAAGGGCAACTTCGGCAAGTTTTACTCGCGTGATATGGCATATGCCGCATCAAGGTATACCGAAGTAAAACTGGCTCCCATATGCCAGGAGCTTTTTCGTGATATAGACTGTGACTGTGTCGATTTTGTAGACAACTACGATTCCACAACCAGGGAGCCTGTACTGCTTCCGGCCACATTCCCGAATCTGCTTGTTTCGGCAAACCAGGGGATCGCCGTAGGTATGGCATCCAACATTTGCGGCTTCAACCTCACAGAAGTATGCAAAACAACGATCGCATATATCAAGAACCCAAACTGCGATCTGTTCGAGACCCTGCCTGCGCCGGACTTTTCCACGGGCGGTGAAATCCTTTTCGAGAAAGAAGCCTTTGAGGAAATATACCGTACCGGAAAAGGTTCTTTCCGCATACGGGCCCGCTGGCGCTATGACAAAAAGGAAAACCTGATCGAGATATACGAGATCCCGTATACGACGACCATTGAAGCGATCATGGACAAGGTCGCCGAACTGATCAAGTCAGGAAACCTGCGTGACATCACCGATATGCGTGACGAGACCGACCTGAAGGGCTTGAAACTGACCGTCAGCCTCAAGCGCGGAGCTGACCCCGAAAAGGTGATGCAGAACCTCTTCAGGCTGACTCCCCTGATGGACACATACTCATGCAACTTCAACCTGCTTATAGCGGGCACTCCGAGGCAGATGGGTATTGCCGAAATCCTGGACGAGTGGATCGCATGGCGTTACGAATGCGTCAGGAGAAGGACATATTACCAGTTGCAGCAAAAGCGCAGCAAGCTCCACCTGCTCAAGGGACTCAGCAAGATACTGCTTGACATCGACCGCGCTATCAGGATCATCCGCGAGACCGAAGAAGAGGACGAGGTCGTTCCGAACCTGATGATAGGCTTCCAGATAGACAGGGAACAGGCCGAGTTCATCGCGGAAATCAAGCTCAGGAATATAAACAAGCAATACATCCTCCGGCGGATCGAAGAAACCGGGGAGCTGGAAAAAGAGATCGCATCGCTCGAAGACGTCCTGAAAAGCCGCGATAAGGTGATGGACATCATAATAAAAGAGCTTGAGGCGGTTTCGAAAAAATACGGTGAGCCGAGGCGTACAGGCATAGTATATGACTTCGACCTAACCCCACCCCAGGCGGAAGAGAAGATAGACGATTACCAGGTCAATGTCTTCCTCTCGAAGGAGGGTTATTTCAAGAAGATCACCCCCCTCTCCCTCCGCATGGGCGGAGAACAGAGATTCAAGGAAAACGACGAGCTCTCGCAGAGCGCCGAGGCGTCAAACGCCGATGAGATCATCTTCTTCACGAACAAACAGCAGGCGTACAAATGCCGCCTCTACGAGTTCGAGGACTCCAAGGCATCCGTGCTTGGCGACTACCTGCCCGCCAAACTTGGAATGGATGAAGGAGAGTCGGTGATATACATGTGCCTGCCGGGCGACTACTCCGGGTATCTCCTGTTCTTCTTTGAAAACGGGAAGGTGGCTAAGGTCAACATCAACGCATACCAAACGAAGTCCAACAGGAAACGACTTACCGGCGCTTACTCGGACAAATCTCCCGTCGTTGCGATCCGCCATATCAGGGAAGACGAGGAGCTCGCCATATTCTCAAGCGATACCCGTGTACTGCTATTCAACACCGCATCCTTAACACCCAAGGATACAAGGACCACGATTGGGGTGTCGGTAATGTCGGTGAAGTCAAAACATCGCGTCGTAAAAGTCATGTCTGCGGATGAGGCAGGTATCGTAAACCGGCAGCGCTATAGGACCCGGACTTTGCCGGCCGCCGGTTCATTCCTGAAGCCCGAGGACATTGGTGAGACCCAAATCAACATGGAAGAAATATAGGTCACCACAGCAGAAACTGAAATGGGGCATGTTTACTATGGCCAATACAAAGATCCGCGCATATCTGCTTGATGCGATCATCATCCTTTTGGGCAGCGCGCTCTTCGCATTCGGACTCGTCATATTCCTGGAGCCCAACAATATCGCTCCGGGCGGAGTCTCCGGCATCGCGATGATAATCAATTACCTGTTCCCCTCCGTCCCGATCGGTTTGCTGATCATCATTATGAACATACCCCTTTTCATAGCAGGCTGGAAATTCGAAGGCAAACCCTTTTTGGTCAAATCGCTGTTCGGTACGTTGCTGTCTTCGGTCCTGATAGATCTTTTTTCGGATGTCTACCGCTATACATCCGATCCCCTGTTGGCCGCCATATACGGCGGTATTATGACGGGCAGCGGATTAGGGCTCCTTTTCTTCAGAGGGGCGACCACCGGAGGCAGCGATATCATAGGCAGGCTGCTGAAAATCAAGCTCCCCCACTTGTCGATGGGCAAGCTGGTGCTTGGGATCGATTTTGTGGTAGTAACTGCTGCCGCTGTCACTTTCGGGCATTTCAACTATGCACTGTATGCCCTGATAGCCTTATATATATCCTCAATAGCCATTGATAAGGTGCTTTACGGTTTTGACACCGCAAAGGTCGCTTACATTATCACAAAATACCCTGAGGAGATCTTCAGAAGGATAGACAAGGAGCTGGAACGGGGTGTAACCTACCTTCATGGCGAAGGCGCATATACGGGAAATGCCACAAAAGTCCTCATGACCGCCATCAAAATGCGCCAGATAGCACAGCTCAAAAGAATCGTCCGCGAGGTCGATCCGTCCTCTTTCGTGATAATATCGGATGCGCATGAAGTTCTCGGAGACGGCTTCAGGGCCCATCATGACAAGCAGTATTAGCCTGCCTGCAACTGACGGAGGATAACGTGAATAGGTTCAAATCACCGCTGGCCGTTATAGCGGCCCTGATTTCCGCCCTGGCCCTGTTAGGGGGCTGCAATCTGCTTCTGTCCCGCGACTACATGGTCATTACTCCCCATTTGGAAAACAGGCCGGGGGAAGTCGTGGGTGACGAACTGCGGGCCGAAACCTTCCAGGAGCTGAAAGACAATATACTGCACCTCATCGAAGAGGGCATCGAAGTCGGAACCATCCGGCTGTATAACTACACCGGGGAAATCGATTCCGACATCGAAGCAGCTATAACCCAAACGATGAAGTATGAACCATTGGGTGTGTACGCGGTAGAGTATGTGTCGTATAAGAGCGTAAGGATCCTCTCATATCATGAGATAACCCTGACAATCACATATCGCAAAACGGCAGAAGAGATAGCGGCAATAAAGAAGGTAAGCAGTGTTTCCGATTTCAAAAATCTGCTCACCGACGCTTATTCAGGTTATGAAGACAGTCTGACTGTCGAGGTCCCGTGGTACTATGTCGACCAGTATAATGTTGAAGACATACTTCAGTCATATTATGATGACAACCCCCTGACCGTTGCCGCCGCGCCCAATTTCACGATGAAGCTCTATCCTGACATGGAGGCAGAGGGAGCAACAGGCTGGCAAAGGATACTGGAGGTTTCATTTACTTATCCCGAGTCCCGTGCAAGGCTCCGGGAAATGTCCCGGGAACTGTTGAGACAGATATCACGCATGTTATCGGATCTGGAATTGCCGGATGATATTAGCAGGTTCAAGGTTTTCGAGGATCTGCTGAGGGAAAACTCGGAAGTGATATCGGGCTATGATTTCGACCCGGACGGCAAAGACGCCTACGGCGTGGAGTATACGGCGTATGGCGCAATAATCAACAAGAGTGCCACAAGTGAAGGATATGCGCTCGCTTTCAAGGCTTTGTGCGACTTCCTTGATATAGACTGCCATGTTGTCCGGGGACGTCTGGACGGCCTTGAGCACTGCTGGAACATTGTAAAAACCGAAGACGGTTGGTATCACGTCGATGTTGCCATGGATATCACCGATTCCGGTTATCAATATCTGCTCTGCACAGACGGGCAGATGGCAGAAAAGGGCTACCGGTGGAACCCCTCGGACTACCCGCGTTCGGCGGCAGAAATCATCAATGTGAGCAGCATGACAGAGGAGCTCATCCATACTGAACCGATCGAAGAAACGGAATAAGAATCTGAATGATGATAAAAGCTTATATTCGTTAGAACGTTATACTGTAACCGCTTCGAATTTTCGAGGCGGTTTTCCTTAGTTTTCGGTACTTAAACATATTTTTTGCCCAGTACAACGTTTTATACAATTTACACAATATGGCCTGTGCTTTTTTTGCTATTTTACAAATTGAATAGCTCGGCCATTACTGATATATTTGTTAAAGCCTTGTTAATATCTTATTAACAAGTGTGACATAATTATAACACTTTATTAATGTAGGAGGTCAAACATGAAAAAAATCATACCGCTTCTCCTTCTGCTGACGATCATCTTCTCGATCGCCGCAGGTTGCGCAAAGCAGGAGGGAACGACACCTACGCCTTCCGGTACCCAAAAACCCGGTACCACTACTGGGCAACCCGGCGAAGAACCGGCAGAATCTGCAAAGCCGGGCGAGGTTAAGCTGCCTCTCGTAGATGACAGGGTCGAGTTCGACATCTGGTCAATGGCATTTGACAGCGGCACCGGCCTTGAAGATGCAAACGGAAGCGACGCATACCAGAAGTTAGAACAGCTTACCAACGTTCATATAAACTGGCAGCATCCTTCTCAGGCAGATACCATAACCCAGTTCAACCTCATCGTGCAATCACAGGATTTCCCGGATTGCTTCCAGAATTATGTGAGCATGTACATCGGTGGACTGGACAAATACATCGACGATGAAATCATTATCGATGTTACCGAACTGGTAAAAAGTTATGCCCCGAACTATAACTATGTAAGAAGCGCCCCCGACGTTGTAAAAGGTACAGTCACCGACTCAGGGCGCATGCCCGGCCTCTTTGGCATAAAGAAGACTCTCCAGCCGTCATGGATGGGCCCTGTTACACGTGCCGACTGGCTTAAGGAACTCGGCATCGAGTCACCCGTCACGATGGACGATTATCATGATATGCTTGTAAAATTCCGTGATGAGAAAAACTGTGAAGTCCCGATATCGGTCAACAACACAGGTTTGTTCCAGCTCGTTTCACAGGCATGGGGGCTCGGCGTAGGCTTCTATCACGTTGACGGAGTCGTGAAATTCGGTCCTATCGAGCCCGAGTTCAAGGAATACCTCGCCCTGATGAAAAAGTGGTATGACGAAGGGCTCATAGAGAAAGATTTCTATACTGTGAACGGATCCAGGGCATACGATACGTCATATACGCTTACCGGCAGGGTCGGTGTATGGAACGTCGCATACAACTTTATGCAAACGAACCTTATGCTTTCAGCCGAAGATCCGACATATGATCTTGTCGCTATCCCCTGCCCCGTGTTCAACAAAGGCGATATAAGGGAGATAGGACTCGAGACATATATCCAGGTTGACAGGTTCCAGGGCAACATTGCTGCGATCACGACGCAGTGCAAAGACCCGGTAACCCTTGTAAGATGGTTTGACTACCTGTTCACCGAAGAAGGCGGCATCCTTGGAAGCTACGGTATCGAAAACCTCAGCTTCGTATTTAATGAGGAAGGAAAGCCGGAGTTTACCGAGCTGGTTTATAACAACCCGGACGGCCTGGCAGCCTTCACCGCTATGAACCGTTATGCCATGAGCCCCAACCAGGTCATGCTGTATGACTGGGAGCGCGAACTCCTTCCCAACATGTATCCGCAGGCTTTAGAGGCTCCGCGTATATGGGATGCGAACTACGAGGATAAGAGGACACTGCCTTCAATGATGTCCATCACATCAGAGGAGAGCCAGGAATATGCCTCTATAATGAATGACGTCAATACGCTCATCAATGAGACTATCGTTCCGTTCATTATAGGCAGCAAGTCCCTCGATGAATTCGATGATTTTGTAAATACGGTCAAGGCTTTGAGGATCGACGACGCGATAGCGATCCAGCAGGCCGCATTGGATCGTTATAACAACCGCTAATAAGCAAGTTGAGTAATTGCCAATATCCAATACTCACTGATTAAGTCAAAATAACTCGCACACTTCATAAATCAAGGCAGTAGTATTTATACTACTGCCTTTGTTTTCGCCGGTTTGAGGATCTTCCCATTCTCCTGCCATTAGTGCTTTATTTGCATGTGTAATGTGTTACAAGTGCTTTATTGGCATGGACTCCCGAAGAAGTCCATGCCAACTCGCTGTGCTCACTATATCTGTCTTTTCGCCCCGCCCTTTGCATATTCGTCCGTACGCGGGATCCAGTCAAGGAAGTTCTCCACTACCAGGTTCCAGAAACGCCACTCATGTCCGTGGTCTGGAGTCTCGAACCATGTAACATCGGCGCCGTACTCCTTCAATTTATCCCTGAACTCGAGATTTGCGTTGTACAGGAAGTCCTTAGCGCCGCACGCAAGGTAGATCTTCGGGAACTTGCGCCCCTCTTTGTATATTTTATCTGCAAGCGAACCAGGGTCATACTGGGGATTTACGTTACCCGACGTAACGTTCTCTGCTGCTTCGTCAGTGCTGCCCGCTTCCCCTCCGCCTAAGTTCGCCAGGGCTGCAGGGTTGAGGTTTACGGCCGCCGAAAACGCGCCAAGCGCCGCAAACCGTTCCGGATTATTCAACGCGTGTACCAGCGTACCATAACCGCCCATGGAGAGACCGGCTATATAAGTGTCCTCCGGCCGGTCGGATATCGGGAACATCCCGCATACGAAGTCGGGCACTTCCTTTGACAGGAAGTCAAAGAAACGGTCACCTGACCGATGGTTTACATATGACTTGTTTTCGCCCGAAATCATAACGACCGCTATGTTGCGCTCCTCGGCAAAAAACTCGACGTTCGTGTAGCTTGTCCAAGTAGCATGGTTGTTTGCCATTCCATGGAGCAGATACAGAACCGGGTATTTGGCCTTCGGCTTATGGCTCGCCTTTTGCCCCGGCTCAAGTCCCATACCCATACATTCCGGTGTCGTAGGCGTCGGTACCACGACTGTGATATCCACCGCCCTAAGCAGTGTGTACGAGATGAAATTGCATGTGAATCTTGCCATTTGTCTTTCTCCTTTGCTTTAACTAAATTGTTATTCAAAATCCCAGATGAGACGGTAATACAAAAACGTTTAATATATTATTCACTTGTTGCGATCAGAAATCCATGCCCGATACCGTATCATTGATAATTGATAAAGGTTAAGGACATATGTTTTTTACCGGTCTTGATATGCTAAAATCATTTGCGAAAATCGGACATGTCATTGTCCGGCTGACGTAAATCCAATTTTATATCCCCGTCGACCATGACGAAAACGGGCTTATAATTATCGTCCAGAGCCGTTATATCCGCAAGCTTGCCGGGCTCTATACTCCCCAGTTTGTGATACAGGCCAAGAGATCGGGCAGGATTTTCCGTGACAGCAAGTACAGCCATTTCAAAAGGCTCTCCTGTCATCTCTATATAATTCGCAAGAGCCCTGTCGAGGGACAATGTGCTGCCTGCCAGTGCTCCCCCATTCGCCAGTCGAGCGATCCCGTCTTTTACCACTACCGAAAGATACCCCAGCATATAATCCCCGTCAGGGACCCCGCCCGCACGCATGCAGTCTGAAACCAATATGATCTTATCCGGGCCTTTGCACCTCAGAGCGATCTGTACTGCAGGAGGAGCAACGTGATGACCGTCACATATTAATTCAGCATAAGCGTCGGACAGCAGGCCCGCACCCAGCAGCCCCGGTTTCCGATGGTGGAGCTGCGCCATGCCGTTGTATATGTGGACGAAGCGATTGGCTCCTGCATTCACCGCAAGCATTGCCTGCTCATAGCCTGCAGAAGAATGTCCCAATGACACACATATACCCTTTGAAAGCAGGAACTCGATCACTTCCAAAGCCTTTGGCTGTTCAGGAGCGACGGCAACGATCAGGACGGTTCCCCCGCTGCCATCCAGGACCCTCTCTATCGCTTCAATCGAGATGTCCTGCAGGAATTCCTCGGGATGGGCTCCTTTGTGTTCCGCATCCAGGAACGGACCTTCAACATAGCTTCCCAAAATCCTGGCGCCGTCGCAGCCCTTTTCCATAGTACGGGCAACATTTGCAAGGGCTGCTTTTATATTGTCTTCTGAAGCGGTAACAGTCGTTGGCACAAAAGATGTTACCCCATGTGAGGCAAGGTACGTGGACATGGTATTTAGAGCATCATATGTTGCATCCATTGTGTCAGCGTCAGCGCTGCCATGGATATGCGTGTCGATCAAACCGGGTATCACACGATGACCGGCCAGATTCACCGTCGTGCCTTTCGGACACTTCCCCGGCACAACATCTTTTATGACATTGCCGTCGATGCTTATGGCGGCTTCAGTCAGACGACCTTCAACAAAAACCCTGTCACTCCAGATAACCATATGTCTCACTTATACCTTGTAATATCATATTTATATTACTATTTTTCGCAGCAGTTTTTCAAGACTATAACGTCATATTTTAATGTTTATCGCATAAATATGCCCAATCATATATCAATCAAACGGTACTTAAACGAGAATTCCGCCCCATCATCAGGAGAGGGCGGAATTTGATATGCAATACTGTTTTTCGTCGGTCGACTTTTCAGTTTGGATCTAACAGTTTATCCTATACGACCGTTGCATATATTATGGCCTTGATGGTATGCATTCGGTTTTCCGACTGCTGAAAGACCAGAGACCGGGGGCTCTCAAATACTTCGTCAGTCACCTCCATGCAGGTAAGGCCATACCTTTCCCAGATCTTCATGCCTATGTCGGTCTTCAGGTCATGGAAAGACGGCAGGCAGTGCATGAATACAGCCTGTTGTCCGGCAATCTCCATAAGCTCCCCGGTTACCCGATAGGGCGACAGATCACGTATCCGTTCCTCCCAAACCGTTTCGGGCTCCCCCATGGATACCCAGACATCGGTATAGATGACATCCGCTCCCGCAACGGCTTCGGCAGGATCTTCACAGAAGGTGATAGTTGCTCCCGTTTGGCTTGCTATTTTACTGCACCGAGCTACCAGTTCGGGATCGGGGAAATACTTCTGCGGAGCACAGGCAGTATAATGCATTCCCATCAATGCGCAGCCGACCATAAGGGAGTTTCCCATGTTGAAACGCGCATCACCCATGTATACCAGGCGAATGCCCTTGATCCGTCCGAAATGCTCCCTGATCGTCAACAGGTCGGCCAACACCTGTGTGGGATGGAATTTGTCGGTCAGCCCGTTCCATACGGGCACGGATGCGTATTCCGCAAGCTCCTCAACTCTCTCCTGGGAATATCCGCGGAATCCGATACCCTCATACATACCGGAAAGGACCCTTGCCGTATCCGCTATGCTCTCTTTTGCCCCTATCTGCGATCCAATAGTGTCAAGATAAGTTACACCCATTCCAAGGTCATATGCAGCGACCTCAAAACTGCAGCGGGTACGTGTGCTTGTTTTCTCAAAAATCAGGGCTATGTTTTTGCCTTTTTTGACATCATGCAGGATGCCTTTTATCTTTTGCTCCTTGAGCTGCGCTGACAAATCGAGCAGCCCTTCCAGCTCGGAAGGCGTAAAGTCCAGCAGCTTCAAAAAATCCCTGCCTGCAAACGACATGGCTCAAACCTCCGCACACACTTCTTTAATCGTTTCTATAGCTTTCTCTAACTGCTCCCGCGGAATGTTCAGTGCAGGCAGCAGCCTCACTTTGTTTTTTGCCTTGAGCGGCAGCACGCCTCTTTTTATGCATTCGCTAACGACTGCGTCAGGGTCCCTTTCGGTTTCGATGCCGATCATCAGCCCCAATCCTCTTACGCTCTTTATCCCTTTTGCCCCGCTAAGGGCTTCAAATATAAGATCAGACTTGCTCCTGACTTCCGAGAGGAGGCCCTCATCAATACGGGACAGGATGCTTATGGCCCCGGCACAGCTCAACGGGTTGCCGCCGAAGGTCGATCCGTGGGTCCCCGGCGTAAAGACGTTTGCGGTCTTTTCGTTGAACATGGTAGCTCCGATCGGCAGTCCGCCTCCAAGCCCCTTTGCGGTAGTGACGATATCCGGCATGATCCCATAATGCATATAACCGTACAGCTCACCGGTGCGTCCGTTGCCTGTTTGGACCTCATCTGCAACAAGCAGAATATCGTTTTCCTCCGCGATCTCGACCATGCCCTTCACAAAGTCACGCTCCAGCGGGATGACGCCGCCTTCGCCAAGCACGACCTCAAAAAGTATCGCTGCCACTTTGTTGGTCTCGACCAGCTTCTTTACGGATCCGATATCGTTGGGCTCCGCATACAAAAATCCCTGCGTAAGCGGTTGGAAGTCCTTGTGGAACGAGTCCTGCCCCGTTGCCGCAAGGGTCGTGACAGTCCTTCCGTGAAAGCTGTTTTTCAGAGTTATGATGTTGTAGTATTCCGGCCCCTTCTTTTCTGCGGCAAATTTGCGGGCTGCTTTTATAGCGCATTCGTTGGCCTCCGCTCCGGAGTTTGAAAAGAAGACTTTACTCATGCCGGTGCGCAAACACAGCATCTCGGCCAGGACCGCACATGGCTCAGTATAATATAGATTTGAGGCGTGCTGAAGCTTTTTCATCTGCGATATGACCGCGTCCTGCCATTCCTCGTCTGCCAGGCCGAAAGTATTTACGCCTATACCCGTTCCCAGGTCGATATATTGCCTGCCTTCGCTGTCCGTTACTATAGATCCCTTGCCGCTTACTATTTCAATCGGGAAACGGGCGTATGTGTTAGCAATATATGCCTTATCCAGCTCCATGATATGACCCATAATTTACTCCTCACCCGTAAACATGGTCCCGATGCCTTCGTCGGTCAATGTCTCGATCAAAAGGGCGTGCGGGATGCGTCCGTCAACGATGAATGCCTTTTTTACTCCTCCCTCAAGCGCCGAGATGCAGCATTCAACTTTTGGGATCATTCCTCCTGAGATTATTCCTTCCTCTTTCAGGGCAAAGGCCTGTTTATATGTTATTTTCGAGATCAGCGACGAAGGGTCATCCTTGTCTCGAAGGATACCGCTGATATCGGTCATCAGGAACAGGCTCTCCGCATTCAGACCAGCGGCAAGTTCCGCGGCCGCAGTGTCGGCATTTATGTTGTATACGTTCCCCTCATCGTCGCAGCCGATCGTGGAAATCACGGGAATATATCCCTTTTCAAGCACATCCAGAATCGGCTTTGTGTTGATCTGGGTTATCTCGCCGACATACCCCAGCCTTTCGTCCTTCATGCGGGCCTTTATCATGTGCCCGTCAACGCCTGAAAGCCCGATCGCTTTTCCGTCCTTGTTCTGTATAAGGTTGACAAGGTTCTTGTTGATTTTTCCGCACAGTACCATCTGCACGATTTCGACGGTTTCTTTATCGGTCACCCTAAGTCCGTCGATAAACTTACTCTCTTTCCCCACCTGCTTTAGCATCTCCGTGATTTCGGGGCCTCCGCCGTGGACCAGGACTACTTTCACACCTATCAATGACAGAAGCACGATATCCCTCATCACGGAATCCTTGAGCTGTTCATTTATCATGGCGCTGCCGCCGTACTTGATGACTATGATCTTCCCGTAGTAATTCTGGATGTAAGGCAGAGCGCTTACCAGGATCGACGCGCGCTGAGCATTCGAGATCTGCATAATATCCTCCTTCGTCATGTGCGGTAGCTCCCGTTGATCTTTACATAATCGTAGGTCAGGTCGCATCCCCATGCGGTCGCATGTGCGGTTCCGCTATTCAGGTCTATCCGGATAACGACTTCCTCTTCCAGCAGGATCTCTTTTGCCTTATCCTCCGGAAATCCCACACCGATCCCTCCTTTACACACCAACACGCTGCCCTTTGCTGAACAAAGGCTTATATCGACTTTGCTGACATCCGCCGATGCCCCGCTGTAACCTACGGCACAGATCAGTCTCCCCCAGTTCGCATCTGCCCCGAACATTGCCGTCTTCACCAGTGATGAAGATATCACAGACTTTGCGACTTTTTTGGCTGCCTCCTCCGTATCTGCACCGCTCACTTCGCATGTCAGCAGTTTTGTAGCGCCTTCGCCGTCACTTGCGATGGCACGGCAAAGATGCAGTGTCACAGCGTTCAAAGCCTGCGCAAATGTGTCAAATTCCGGGCCATGCGTTGTTATGGGCGTGTTTTTGGCCTCACCGTTTGCCAAAATAACGACCATGTCATTTGTGGAAGTATCTCCGTCAACACTGATCATGTTGAAGGTAGCGTCAACGTCCTTCGAAAGCGCCTTTTGAAGCATTTCCGAAGAGATGGCGCAGTCGGTCGTCAAAAAGGCAAGCATCGTCGCCATGTTCGGATGTATCATCCCGCTTCCTTTGGCGATCCCTCCGATCCTGCATTCCACACTGCCGATCTCAAAAGAAAAGGCGATTTCTTTCAGTTTGGTATCGGTCGTCATAATAGCTTCGGCTGCCTTGATGCTTCTGTCTCCGAGCCCCTTGACCAATGACGGTAGACCGGCAGCTATAGGTTCGATCGGCAGCTCCTGGCCGATTACCCCGGTTGAAGCCACGACAACGTCGCTTGCATCTATATCCAGCTGGTCCGCAACCAGTCTGCACATTTCGGCCGCAACTTCCATGCCGTTTGAAGTACAGGCATTGGCGTTCCCGCTGTTGCATATGATCGCCCTTGCTTTTCCGTCTTTAAGGTGTTCCCGGGTCACCACCAGCGGCGCAGCCTTAGCCAGGTTCGTCGTATATACCGCAGCCGCGTTCGCATCTGCGCAGCTGAATATCAGGGCCAGGTCCGGCTTGCTCTTGTTTTTCCTTATACCGCAGTGTATCCCGTTCGCCAAAAAACCTTTTGGGGCGCAAACGCCGCCGTTTATATATTGCATAGCCATTCTCCTCACAAATCCAGTCCTGTTGTCCTGTCGATGCCGAGCTTCAGGTTGAGACATTCTATAGCCGCTCCCGCGGACCCCTTGCCCAGATTATCGAACAGGGCCATTAGAAGGATCCTTTGTTCGTTTCCGTATACCGCGATCTGCATGGAGTCCTTGCCTGAAAGTCCCGCTGCGGAAATGTAACCGTTTTCGTCAATGCGTTCGCAATATTTTATCAACGGTCCGTTGTATTTCTCCTGCAGCACTCTCCGCACATCGTCCGTTGTCTTCCCGGCATTGAGCTGCTGAGAAAACAGTGATACCGCAACCAGCATGCCGCTAAAGAAGTCAGAAACTATGGGGCAAAATACAGGGTCATATGTAAGTCCCGTCATTGCCTTCATTTCCGGCAAGTGTTTGTGCGTCTGTCCCAGAGCATATTCTCGCGGCGCCTTCAGCAGTTCGTCGGCATCTTCTTCGTATTGGGCTATCATGCTTTTTCCGCCGCCGCTGTAGCCGGTAAGCGAATGGCAGGTCAAAAGCGTATCTGCTGATATGACGGATGCCTCGATGAGCGGATAAACAAGCGAAATAAACCCGGTAGCATGACATCCCGGAACAGCTATGCGCCGGGAGTTTATGATGTTCTTTTCATGATCAGCCGAAAGCTCCGGAAGCCCGTATGCCCACCCCTCTTTCGTGCGATGAGCCGTGGACGTGTCCAGGACCGTGACTTCGGGATTTTCGATCAGCGACACGGCTTCACGGGCAGCGTCATCGGGCAAGCACAATATGGCGATATCAGCCTTGTTGAGCATTTCCTTTCTTGCCGCAGTGTTTTTCCGCTCATTGTCCGAAAGCCATAACAGCTCTATATCATGACGCCCGGAAAGCCGGTCGTAAATGCGCAGTCCCGTAGTCCCGGCTCTTCCGTCTATGAACACCTTCTTCAACGTTTCCAACCCACCTTTGCATAATATTGCACCGTATGCATAAGTATTTGATGCAGAGCTATCATCTGTATGCAATGTATTAATATACTATGTATATTTATGCAGTATAATACAATATAATGGCAAATAAATCAATAGCAAGCGCATATTATTCATAATATCGTATATTTATCCAAAGGCAAAGTCGTATTTTTATTCACACTTCATCAAACTGCACTACTAACAAAGGGAAGTACATGGCCCATCATGTAAGCCACATACTTCCCGTTAAGGATGACAACCTTTTGCCAGATAAAATAAGGAATATTGAATGTACTTGTGCTTTTGTTAAAACCCTGTTAGCTCTGCTGATCCGGCTTCATCTCATTTCCGCTGGTCAGGTTTCGGCTTATTTGGACCGATCCAGCTTCAACTCCAATTGATCATATATTTGATTTGTCAATCCCGCATCGCGTGAACCAAAAAGGTAATGTTTATTCCCGTGCGTCGTGATCAATATAAACGGCGCGTGATTCGGATCAAGACAAACCTTCATTTCTCCGATCCCTTCAGCGGAGAAGTTGCCTCTGAGCAGATTTTCCATTCCGGTACCATAAGTGCGGATCATATTATCGGGCAGCTTTTCAAGAAGTTCAGCTTTCTCGATCTCTTCAAACGCCACGGTGTACTCCGAGCTTCCGCAAGTTGAAACTATATACGTCTCTGTCAATTCCAGTCCGATCTCCCTGTTTCCGATGCTTCCCAGCAGGACGCCCGTAAAAGGCATGGCCAGGATCAGGAGGATCAGCGATCCCATCAATATTTTCCCGGATGTCCTGGCGACGTTTATGCTCGAGTTCGTACCGATGCGGTTGTTTATTACAAGGCGGCTGTCATTGGGGTTGTAATAAATGATCCCGCCGATCCACTTGTCGTCATCATCGACATACCAGTCCTTTCCGCTTTGTGCGGTCAGCCTCTCCTGAACTTTCCGCGTATTCATTTCGATCCTGATCGCAGCAACGGAGACAACAAAACCGAACGAAATAATCAATATTATGTTCCATACCGGGTAATTGCGAGTAAAGAATGTTCCGATACCGAGAGCGGAAAAACTGTATGCACATACCAGCCACATTTTTCCCCAGTTATACCGGCGTACCTGAGTCAAGACCCGGGAAAGCTCAACATTCCTGTCGACTGTCTCCGACTTGTTGCGGTATAGATAACGATAACAGAGCCAAAACAACGCCGGACAAGCAGCAAACGTGACATAAAGCGGCCAAAAGCTCCTGTCCCATATCAGCGGAAGCAGGCACAACAACACCGCCGGCAGGAAGACCCACGGAGTCAACCACCTGTTAGGTGGGATCACCTCAGTGTCTATCCAGATGCCCTTGCTTTCCTCCCTTTTCCAACCCTTTTCCAATTTTAGCTTTTTCAAAGTCCTGTTGCATAGAACATACGGAATATTCGGCAGTATGATCAAGAGGTCGACCCAAGTGCACCATAATGTAAAAGAAACAGTCATGCCGCGCACAAACAGGCACGGAACGGCTATTACAATGAGAATTATACATATCGATATTTGCTGTTTTTTAAAGCGTTCAAGTATCCGCTGCACCTGCTCATCTTCACGGGCTTCGTATGGCAAAGTGACCCCTATCACTATATTCTTCTTAAATTTTGTCTCGTTTACGAGCATATAACAGATGAGCGGAGCGGTCCATATGATGCTTGCCCAAAGTATTATCGAAAAGATCATAGCTGCCCCTCCTCATAAAGTTTCCTGCAGAGGTTTATAACGTCTTCCCGGCTCATGCCTGCCAGTCTCAGCTCCGATATGCGCAGCCTCAATGCCTCGATCGTTTCCCGGGGAATCGATACTTCCTTATTCTTTGATACTATGACCGCGCCGCTGCGCCTGTCGGTATTGATGTATCCTTCCTGTTTCAGCAATTGGTATGCCTTGCTTACCGTCATCATATTGATCCCGCTTTCTTCCGCCAGCGCTCTTATTGTCGGCAGGCGGTCTCCGGGCAGCAATTTCCCCTCCGCAATACCTATGACCACCTGGTTTCTAAGCTGCATGTACAGGGGAATATTGCTGTTAAAGTCAAAATGAAAGATCATGTTCCTCGCCCCCTTTGCATTATATATTATAATGCAAATAATTCAAATATGTCAATACGAAATTTTCAAATTAATGCAAGAGCCCAAATCCATAAAGAGATGAGATAGAAAATATCAAACCGTGGTTCCGGATAAATAAAACCGCCTAAGTCCTTTTAGACTTAAGCGGCGCTTGAGTTATGTTTATGTGAGATGATGCGGTGCTTCGGATGCGGAGGAAAGGATTTTTTCTTTTTCCCTGTTCCTTATTCGGTCTGCAATTTGCTGTATTTTACTCGTTATCCACATGTATGCCGTTGTATTTTCAGAATAGTCAGCCTCAGCGTACATATCTACGCGGCCATCCGCACGCATTTGCTCCACTTGCTGCATAGCCTGCATATCCCCTCTGGGGTAAATGGCGAACGTGGCACCGCCGTTCTGCTTTACCACTGAAAACGCGGGGATATCACTTGGCCCGTCAGCTATGTATATCATGTTCTCAAATTGGACCCTCCGCATATCTCTTGGTATTTTGTCATTGACACTGATACCATCGATCTTGCCGATGCCCTTGTTGATTTCAAAAATAGCACGTGTTTTTGTGGTATTATCGATAGTATACACGATTTCGCTGATAACAGGGTCACCGTCCCGATCAGGTGCTTCGATCAGCTCGCAGCCCCATACTCCATCAACATATGGCATGAGAATGGATCCGCGGATGACCTCAGCAAATCCTGTGCTTACGATGTAATGCTCAACCTGAATACCATACTCGGAAAATGACTTATCATCCTCAAACATATTTTTGGTCTTTTTCAATATTTCCGGAATACCGTTGTAAAACTTCTGCTCTTTCCCGAATTCACGAAGCATGGCATTGCTGAGTTTCGGAAAGGTCCCGTCGTGTGCGCACTTGATGAAATAGTTAAGATAATATGTATCCCTGTTTACACGGATCCCCTTGCTTTCATATTCATTCCGTACGGCATCGACCTTTTTCCAGAAATCGCGGGCGTCTATATTAAATCTTCTGAATATAGGGTCCTGCATATAACCATCGATCAACGTTTTGTCACAATCCCATATGACAGCAATGATGTTCGCCAACATGAACCCTCCTCTTATCGATCCTCAATATTATACTTGATGCTATGTCACAGCAAATGGTTGAATTTAGTCCTTTTCAAGAGGTATCTTTTTGATTCCTTAAATTCGTATTTTAGTAATATTTCGTATTGGTTTTGAATCATCCATTATTTCTCCGCCTTTTGATCCAAAGCTGTTTAGTAATGAATATTCTAAATTATAACATATAAAAAACGCAATCGCTAATAAACATTAAGATCGTATTTGGTTCGACAGTAAAAAACGCCCTTACTTAATTTTCTTATCTATTTTTGGGCGGCAGAAACACAGCTTTACTTTAACTGCTATCTATTCTGAAATATAAAGACCCTGAATCAAGTCCATCCGACTTACTTCAGGGTCAAACCTATGCTTGATCATTCCCACTCGATCGTTGCGGGTGGCTTTGTCGTTATATCGTAAACCAGGCGGTTGACTTCCTTGACCTCGTTT
>ENA-OWOZ01000285-OWOZ01000285.1-bioreactor-metagenome-genome-assembly--contig:-NODE-285-length-70394-cov-22.550976_pt1 | contig 70394 bp, 66 predicted proteins | sample MGYA00238140_ERZ651804 | MGnify/ENA primary metagenome ERZ651804 (study PRJEB26910, sample SAMN07631232) | bioreactor metagenome | isolation source: Switchgrass digestor | place: USA: Dartmouth...
TAGGTATGAAAAATAATGAAATTTTAAGGTAGAAAAATTATTACGCAGATAATCTCCAATTATAGGGGGTCAACCCGCTACAACTTGCTTCACAATGTTTCTTCCACATTTTTCTTCAAATTATTTTTTTCAAATTATTTTTGCTCGAGTTAAATAAATATAAAACTAAAAAGAACCGGAGCATGAAATCCGATTCTTTCTCGTCTGTAAAACCTATTAATCTAATCCTCTATACATTTAAACACCTTTTAACTTACCTGTATCTTTCTATTATCCTTGCAAACTACAATCTCAACTGCTTTTGTAAGTATGTCCGTATAACTGTAAGATACTCTCCTGGTTGCTTCATAATCATTTTCAAATTTTACTACGAAGATGCTAGGATAGGTGTTTTCGAGTATTCCCTCTTTAATGAATGCCTTTTTTCTTCCCTTATTGGCTTTAAGTTGAATCTTTTGGCCAATACAGTTCTCTATATCTTTCTTAATCTGAAGTAGGTTACTCTTCTCCGTCATTTGATCACCTCATCTTCTGTTTGCAACCATTATATCACAATACGCTCAACTTGTCAAAGAAAAATATATATTATAACAAGGTCAATTTGAATGTGTCAAGCTTTTTTTGCAATCTTTTTATTACATCTAATTCCTCTAAGGCGCATGAATACTAAATATTGATGAATTACTTATAAATTCATCAATATTTAGTATATTAATTCCAAAAAATTCTTTCAAAATTTCGCTTTAATAATTTATTCAATGAAAATCTATTTCCTGAAACCTTAAAGGCATGCGATACCTTACTAACAGGCTGATTAAAAGTTCAATGGCTCCTGGGGAAAACCGTCTCTGTATTTCCCTCTCGTTTCTATTCCTCCTATGCCTTTGATTCCTGTAATTGTTTTTTGAATTACTTCCCGGGGATTTACTATTTCATTTATGCTTGTGAAGGCAATTCTTTCGCATACCATTACAGGGTCAAGGGCATGGATAAGTACTCTATATGGAGAACTGGCATAGTTTGCACCCGCTTCAATAAGCTTGTTGTACATGGATTGGCATGCACCTGCAAAAATAACCAGACTGTCAAGGTCACTGTCAAAGCGCCTTGCCACTTTAACCGAATCAACAAAATATTTTGAATTTCTATAATTATTTATGTCCGCATAACCTTTCTCGCTTTTAATCACTCCGTCATGCCCGGTCAATACCAATATATCGGGTTTGTGCTTTACCAGCAGGTCATATATTTTTAACGGTTGCTCTTTTTCCTTTACATATACCCCTACGGCATCTATCCCGAATTTTTTATATGATTCAAGACACGTGTTTAAATAATCATTATCACCGTCAATATGAAGCACCCTACCAGGTTTTGCAAAGTTTTTATCTTCTTCATCAGAAACTGCGCGAAAAAATTTTTTTTTTAGCATTCGTTCTTAATGCAGATGCAGTTAAACTCCGAACTTTTTCCTCAACTTTCATATTAATTTTTTTGTTGTACTCTCTTACATTGCTTTCCGGCTGTATCATAAGATCCGATTCGGGAGCGTCAGCCTCCAATCTGTAGCAGATACCTTTCAGTATTGCTACTTTTTTCCCTCCTTCGTTTTTTATATCAACAACCTTAAACAATATATCCGACCCATAAGACTTTCTTGCTACAATATCTCCTATCTTGAAATTCATAAATACCATCCTCATTTTTTTCCTCCTACTATACATAATATGTTTTAAGAGGTTCATTTGTGAGAGGTATTGAAATACTGTGGCAATAAACGATATAATGAATTATATTGTTAAAGAGTCCTTTTACCGTGTGACTTTTTTCGAGGAGGGAAAAACATGTTAACTGATATTCAGATAGCCCAAATGTGCAAAATGAAGCCAATAAATCAAATTGCTTCAGAACTTGGCATAAAGGATGAAGAGCTTGAGCTCTACGGTAAATATAAGGCAAAACTAACCGATGCTCTGTGGGAAAGGGTAAAAGACAGACCTGACGGTAAATTGGTTCTTGTTACTGCAATAAATCCTACCCCTGCCGGTGAAGGTAAAACTACAACTACTGTTGGGCTTGGCCAGGCAATGGCAAAGATAGGCAAGAAAGCAATAATCGCATTGAGAGAACCCTCTTTAGGTCCGGTCATGGGAATAAAAGGAGGTGCTGCCGGTGGCGGATATTCCCAGGTAGTACCCATGGAAGATATAAATTTACATTTCACAGGAGATATGCATGCTATAACAGCGGCAAACAATCTTCTTTCAGCCGCAATCGATAATCATATACAGCAGGGTAATGAACTCGGTATTGATCCAAGGCAGATAATCTGGAAAAGAGCAATGGACATGAATGACCGTGCCCTTAGAAATATCGTTGTGGGACTGGGAGGAAAAGCAAACGGCACCCCCAGGGAAGACGGCTTTTTAATAACCGTGGCATCGGAGATTATGGCCATTCTTTGCTTATCCACAGGAATTATGGATTTAAAAGAAAGGCTGGGCAAAATTATCATTGGATATACCTACGACGGAGAACCGGTTTCGGCACGGGACCTTAAAGTAAACGGCGCAATGGCCTTGCTTTTAAAGGACGCCATAAAGCCCAACCTGGTACAGACTCTTGAAAACACACCTGCTCTCATGCACGGAGGCCCCTTTGCCAACATTGCCCACGGCTGCAACAGCATCATTGCCACAAGGCTCGGGCTCAAGCTTGCCGACTATTGCATTACAGAGGCAGGCTTCGGCGCGGATTTGGGTGCCGAGAAATTTTTAAATATCAAATGCAGATATGCGGGGTTAAAGCCGGATGCCGTGGTTCTTGTAGCTACAATCAGAGCTTTAAAGTATAACGGCGGTGTAAAAAAAGAAATGCTGGCCATTCCTGATTTAAATGCTCTGGAGAAAGGATTTGTAAACCTTGAAAAGCATATTGAAAATATCAGAAAATTCAAAGTACCTGTTATTGTAGCCATAAATCATTTTTCCACCGATTCCGATGAAGAAACGAATTTTATTAAAAAGAAATGCGAAAGCTTGAATGTGGAGGTAGCTTTCTCCGATGTTTTCTCAAAAGGCGGAGAAGGCGGCCGGGAGCTTGCTGAAAAACTGGTTAAACTTATTGAAAATCAAAAAACCGATTTTAGATATCTTTATGACACCAACTTATCAATTAATCAAAAAATAGAAATAATTGCAAAGGAAATATACGGAGCAAGAGGTGTTGTTTATTTACCGGCAGCAGAAAAAGCCATTAAAAAGATTGAATCTCTAAATATGGATAAGCTACCTATTTGCATGGCTAAAACCCAGTATTCGTTATCCGACAATCCTTCCCTCCTCGGAAGACCGGAAGGATTCGATATAACGGTAAGAGAAATAAAACTCTCTGCCGGTGCGGGATTTATTGTTGCAATCACCGGTGACATCATGACAATGCCCGGACTTCCAAAAGTCCCGGCTGCCGAGAAGATTGATATAGATGAAACGGGTATTATAACCGGATTGTTTTAACAGCATAGTCCGTGTAAATCAAGTTACAGAGCCTGTTAATACTCTATCGGGAAAGGAAGTGCAACCTTTTCTAAGAAGCAACTTTTCCCTACCCCATGATGTATTTTCAGGCTCTGTCTCTATATAAATCAAGTTTTTCTCTATACTTTTTCTTATTATCATTTAAATCATATTCTCAAAATTAAATTCCATCAGGAATTTCTTTTGATATTCAATTTCTTCAATTACCTCATTAAACCTGCACATAAAGCTTTTTCCCCTTTTACTTCTCCGGCTGTTATAGTACTTGTTTATGACCCTCCAAAATTTTTGCGGAAACTGCAGCATAATTTTCATAACTTCAAATTCTTCCTGTGTAATAGGTTCAATAGATGTATATGCATCCATTATAACTTTTGCCTCTTTCACATCCCAATTGCATTTTCTCAGTTTTCTCCTTAAAAGATTTGCGACATCATAAATCTTTATTTCAAAGCTGCAGAAATCAAAGTTTATAACCCACGTCTCCCGCTCACCGCAAAGGATATTGCAATGACTGTAATCATGGTGGCAAAAGGATTTTTCCATCCTGCTCTTTTCGACAATTTCATTGTATTTTGAACGGTTAATTTTATTTAATGCATCCTGTCCCAGCTCATAAAAATAATCGATATACTTGAGTATAAGGTAATCAAACTTGCCCCCGTCTCTTTGTGCGATTTTTTTAGCCCTCTTTATTTCCTCAAGCCTCTTGTTAAAATAAACAGGCATTTTACCAAGGTCATCCCGTACCAAACTGTTTTCAGGTGGAACATACCCTTTCGAAGCCTTGTGCAGCATTGCCAATGCCTTAGATGCCCTTATCACATCTTCCGTTCTGTTCATGTCGCATTCTCTTCCTTCTATCCCTTCAGTAACAATATAACACTCATCGTTTATAAAAATATAGGGCTTATTCTCCTTCGTGCATAAATACCGGTCTATATTTTTAAAACCGTTATTATATAAATGTTCCTTTGCACCATGTACAAACATTATCCTTTCCGGCGAGAAATTCATATTTTTAAGGATTTTATTGCCCTCAGGTGTTTCAATAACATAATAGTTCTTTACAGGATAGATTCTTTCTATACGCAAATCGTATAGTCTCGATAGTTCCTTCTCTATATCCAGCATTTTTGTAACCCCCATACTATTATCTTGGCGTTATTTGAATGCGGAAAAGATCCGTGTATATGCATTCAAACAGCTTTAGGTATTAAAAATACTTTCCACAAATCATACCACATATAATAGTTATATTATTTATACGCCCTTGAATTTAGAACAATGTGCATTAAAAATGAGAAGAAAACTTTATTTTGCACTAACCGTTTTTTTCACTTTGCTTAGCGCCGTACTTAGCACCGTTGTGAAAAAAAACGAAGAAAGAATTGCTACCAGCGGAATAAGCGGAAATGCATATCTGTCAAAAGCCATGTACACACAATGTACGACGGTGTAATAAAGAAGAAGCATTATAATGAGACTGTATTTTTTAATGCGTTTAAAAAATACAAACAGTGTACCTAAAATAGATGAGTAGATTAAAACATAGTGAGTGAATATTACAAACTTTGATGAAATTCCGAAAAACTGTTTCCAGTAAAATACCGTTCCCCATAAAAGCCATGCCTTGTCTACGGTATACCATTTAAGATATCTTAATAAATCCTTTTTAAACTCTTGCTTTATCCTCATTTTAGCAACTTCTACCTCTGTCTTGTTTGTCTCAAAAGCGTTTTTCCCCAGTTTGTAAAATACTATATTTTCCGGTGTTTGTTCATAGTTTACATAGGTTCCCTGAAGAAAAGGATTTCCGCTTGATGCGGCAAGGGGTATAAATTCTCCGTACTCCAGATAATTTCTTATCCACCAGGGCGACATTATAACGGCAAAGGCAATAAACATAATGCTTCCTGTCTTTACGATTTCTATAATCTTAAAACGCTTCTCCCAAAACAGGTAAATAAAAAGCATTACCGGATATAGAGCAATAGTCGGTCTGCATAATGTGGTTACAGCCCAGAGGATGCCTAAAACTGCAAATCGGAATTTATCAGGCTTTTTTGCAATTGAAAGGCTTAAATATATCAGAAGATGCAAAAGCATTGAAAAGAGGGTCTCAGTCAGTACAAAACCTACGGTTATTATGTTGGGTATATAAAAAGCGACAAAGAAAGATGCCAATAATCCCACTTTCTCATTAAAAAGTTCTTTTGCAATAAGATATGTCAGTAGTATTGTTACACAGCTAATAACCGCCTGTATAATTCGTACTGCCTGCATACCCTGCAAACCATAGCCAAAAAAACTAAACACCGATGCAATGAAAAACGGGTACGTTGGTGTTACAAACACTGTTGGCTCGTTTAAATTATGGAATGTATAAATGCCTCTTTTTATAAGCACTACTGCACTTTTGACATAGTTTAAATCGTCACTGGACAGTGTCAACCTGTTTTTATATTCTAAAATCAAAACAAGCTTTATAATAAAGGATATTAGAATAATTACTCCCAAAATAAAGTAGGTTCTGCTTTTATACTTCATTCTGAATACTCCGAAAGCATTTTGTAGTTTTTAAAACAATTATTATTTTATCCAATTAGTATAATATTTAAACATAGCAGTCTTTCAGGCAAACAACTTTCCTATCCGAGCCGTTTATTTTATTATCAATTACAAAAATGGAATGAAGTTTTTGCGATAATTTTAGGTCGAGACATGCGCAAAATTCCTCTTCTTTCAGTACATCTTTAATAAAGCGTAGCTTAATACTCGTCAGAGTGTTATAATTGTTTTCGTCTATCTTGCCCTTTAAATAATAAGATTGACACAATTCAATGAAGCGAACGGATTCCTCTAGAAGTCTCTTTTTTATAAAATCCATTTTTGCAATTCACCCTTTCAGAAATATATTTTAAGTGAATAATACTGCTTACAATACCGGTAAAGTCTGTGTTTTGTATGCCGATTTTCCGTGGTTTTAACTGCTCAAATGCCTTTACTTTGCATTTTATCTTAATTAATATATTTATATTTTATTATTTACATGCTTCAATATTTACCTCAATATGTAGAAACTATAACATTTAATTCAATATTTTTTCAGCATATTAATTATTTTCTAATCTTAAAATAATCTGAAATCAAGGTGAAAAATAACAAGCTTTTACACGTTATGTTATACTATTAATTGCAGCTTGTCAATAATTGGCTTAAAAAAAATAAATATTACTCTTTGATAAATTCATCCATTTGTATTAAAATTATGCCATGTAATATATATTTATATATTTTTATTAAGACATATAATATATATTTTGTATTTGATTTGATTGTATATTATCTGGTATAAGGTGGGTAACATGAGCAATTTAGGAGCACTGTTTCGAGAAATAAGACTTAGTAAAAAATGGTCTATTAGACAGGCAGCAAAGAAAATGGGAATCAGTTATTCATACTTAAGTATTCTTGAAAAGGGTGTCGATCCCCGTACAGGTAAAGATTCCAATCCAAAGCCGGAAACATTAAAAATCATATCAAAAGCATACGGTTATCCATATGAAGAACTAATGAAGGCAGCCGGGTATTTGAGTGATGAAAACAATGCTTACAGAAAATTATCTTTAGATATTTTTGTTAATAATCTTAATCTTTTAATTGAAAACATGACTATTGAAGAGTTTTCTCAGGATATTTATAAAAAAACAGGATATCAGATAAAGCCTTATCAAATAAAAAGCTATTTAAAAGGTGATATAGAGCCTTTTCCCGGAACACTGCATATTCTTTCAAAATATGCAGAGGTCACAATGGACTTTTGGTACACTCCAAATAATAAAGAAACACTGAAGATAGAAAGAAAAAAATATCATCAAAACAAAAATAAATTGTATCAGGAACCTTTTCCAAAAGAATATGCCTTTTTCTATAATCTACGCAATGACATCAAAACCTTTCTATCTTCCGAAGAAAATATTCCTTATATTAAAGTGGCTATGGAAGCGCAAAAGAAAAATATAAATCCTGACACTTTAAAGCTGTTGGTCGATACCATTGCAAAAGAAAAGGAAGCATAATTCATAGGCAATACAAGTTTAGCAAGGGAAATAATGTTTGTTAAACTTGACTAATGTTAAGCTGTTTGCTATATTTTAAAATAATTCAGAGGTGTGGTTATAATGCAGGATATGTCTTTTTTAAAGTTTTTACTGGTAAGCTTTCCGGAACAATTGTTATTTATTTTTTTAGGATCTTTTGCAATCGGAAAGTACAGTTATTTTAAAACTCGGTCAAATTACTTTAGGTTTCTGGCTGTATGTTCATTAATGGTAGTTATAAGCTACCTCTTGAAGGAAAAGCTGGGTTTGGGAGCAGAAAGCACATTGCTGATTCTGTTTTCATACATTATTTTAATAATATTTATAATGAAATTTAAATTTTATGAATCCATCGCTGCTTCAATATTCGCTTTTTCACTGCTGTTACTTATTGAAATACCTGTGTCGGTCATAATAGGTTCTATTTTAGAAGTAGAGAACAGCAATGGTTTTATGGAAAACCCAGTGCACTATTATACAACATTTTTTGTAATTCGTTTACTTCAGTCGATTTTAGCATTAATTTTCTACCGCTTTAAATTTAAGATTATTAATATGGAGTATCCGAATAATATGGTGAATGAATACTATGTACAATTGTTTGTTTACTTGATAGCCATATGTACCCTCGGATTTCTGACCTTTTTAATGGCACGAATGCTGCTTATTGATACAAATTCGACGATTCCTCCACAAAATACTTATTTATTGAGATTAAACATATATATAACTATATTTGTAACCATCATTTTGACACGGGCAGTAAAAAGTGTTTATACGTTTTATAAAAATAAAAATACTCTTAACAATAACGAAGTCATTCAGAACCTGGATTATGTACAAGGTCTTCTTAAAGAACAAAACTATAATGAGGCTATTGAAGCATTAAGCGCGTTAAAAGAACATATTTTGGACCAATAACCCTTACCGGCGGATTATAAGTTCACTTTAACTTTTTTAAAACATATGCTTATATTACGCCTTGATAAGGTTTTAAAAACAATATCATAATGAAAGACCGTCTTGCAATATACTTAAACAGTAATCTGAATGTTTATTGCAAAACTTATTGAGAGAGATACCGAATATGGACCTGTATAACTGGTATAAAAACATATATGGGAGGGAAATAATATGTTTAAAAAAGTCCTTAGCTTAGTCTCCATTGTTCTTTATATTATTACAACGATTTCCTCAAGCTGTGCATGTTTATTTTTCTTTTACCAGCCCAAAGTTCCAAAGAAATTACTGAATAAATAAACTAAGCCCATAAATCGAAAAAAACTGTCAGAAAGGATTTTCCCGTACCCTTACTGACAGTTTCATTATTAGCAGATTTAATTAATGTAAGCTTAATACTTCTTGGGTTTAATTTAACTTCATCCGGTTTAAGCTTCGCCGGCCAACCTAAGAAGTGCTTCCCATCTTCTGTCAACTTCCTGTTGAATTTCTTCCAGCATATGCTCATTTCCGGCCTTGAATAAGTGCTTAAATCTTCCCTGCATCTTCAAGAATTCTTTTACCGGCAGCTTGTTCTTCGGCTTGTAGTTAATAATATACTTGCCGTCGATAACTTCATAAAGCGGCCAGAAGCAAGTTTCAACAGCCATCTTGCTTACTTCCATAAGATCCGGAGTATTGTACCTCCATCCTCTCGGACATGGAGCCAATACATTCAAAAATGCCGGCCCCGGAGTATAAATTGCCTTTTCGGACTTCTCATAAAGGTCCTTCATATTTCCAATCAGAGCTGTCTGTGCAACATAGGGCAAATGATGATTTGCCATAACCTCTGTAAGGTCTTTTCTAGGCTGAAGTTTACCCGGGATTTTCTTTCCTGCAGGTGAAGTCGTAGTATCGGCATATTTAGGAGTAGCAGAAGACCTTTGAATACCTGTGTTCATGTATGCTCCGTTGTCATAGCATACATAAACCATGTCATGTCCTCTTTCCATAGCACCGGACAGTGACTGCAATCCAATGTCATAGGTTCCGCCGTCCCCACCGAATGCGATAAACTTGGTCTCCCCATTAATTTTTCCTTTTCTCTTCATTGCTACATATGCTGCCTCCGCACCGGATATTGTAGCGGCAGCATTTTCAAATGCATTATGAATAAAGGAATCCGTCCATGCTGTATATGGATAAATAAATGTTGAAACTTCCAAACAACCGGTTGCACTGCCTATAACCGCATGATCTTCCGGTTTTAATGCCTTAAGCACATTTCTTACTACCACAGGTGCTCCACAACCTGCACACATCCTGTGTCCACCGGTAAGTCTGTCGGGTTTTTGAGCTACCTCTTTTACATTATAAGCCATTTACCGCACCTCCTATTCTCTAACGCCCAGGTAATTATAAACTGAATCTAATTTACCCGTCTCTGCGATTTCTAACAATTTATTATAAACAACCTCTATATCATTAGTCCTAACGTCTCTTCCGCCCAGACCGTAAATATAGTTTATTACCTTAGGACCGAATATTCCCTTTGCATAGAGAGCACTTGTTATATCGGTAAACAACGGTCCCCCTGCTGCATTAAAGCTGTCTGCCTTATCAAGAACAGCTACTGCCTTAAACTTGGATAAAGCTTGTGCTATTTCATCCACAGGGAAAGGTCTATATACTCTTATCTTTATCACACCAACTTTTTTGCCCTGTGCTCTGTACTGATCAGCAACATACTTTGCAGTACCGGCTGTTGAGTTGATTAATACAATTACAGCATCCGCATCATCTGTTTTGTATTCTTCAAACAATCCGTACTTTCTGCCTGTGAGCTTATAGAACTCTTCCGAAACGTCAAGAATAACCTTCTTTGCATTTTTCATTGCTTCAGCCTGCTGTTTCTTATGTTCAAAATAATAAGGCTGCAAATCCAACGGTCCTACAGCAATTGGGTTTTCTTTATTTAAAAGATAGTGCTCCGGATTATACTCACCGACAAAAGCCTTAACTTTGTCGTCTTCCAAGAGATCAATATTTTCTATTGCATGGGATGTAATAAATCCATCCTGACATACCATAAGAGGAAGCATTACATCAGGATGTTCGGCAATCCTGTGAGCCATAAGCATGTTATCGTAAGCTTCCTGGTTGGTTTCGCTGTACAGCTGTATCCATCCCGAATCCCTTGCACCCATAGCATCACTATGGTCATTGTGAATATTAATAGGACCGGAAAGTGCCCTGTTTATTGTTGCCATTACAATTGGCAATCTTGAACTTGCCGCTATATATAAAAGCTCCCACATAAGTGCCAAACCGTTGGCAGATGTAGCAGTCATTGCCCTTCCGCCTGCAGCCTGTGCACCTATACATGCCGACATTGCACTGTGCTCCGATTCCACAGCAACAAACTCCGTATCAACAGAACCGTCCGCAACAAAGGATGAAAAATACTGAGGAACCTCTGTAGACGGTGTTATCGGAAACGCTGCAACTACATCGGGATTTATCTGCTTCATAGCGATTGCTGTCGCTTCATTACCGCTTAATCTCTCTCTAATAGCCATTTCATTTCCCCTCCTTTATCCTTCTTCCACAAAGTCTATGGCTTTGAAAGGACAAGCCTTTGCACATACGCCACAACCCTTGCAGTGATCATAATCAATACCCGCCATTTTGCCGTCTTTTACCAATATTGAAGAATCGGGGCAAACAGGATGACACAAAAGACACTGTTTGCACTTTTCAGCATTCCATATAGGCTTCATGGAACGCCAGTCACCGGTTTTAAATAAATGTGCATTTCCGGAAGAATCAATTAATCCACCGGGCGTTATTTCCTTCCAATTAGCATCGGCACTAACAGTTTTTAATTCCTTTTTGCTCATAAACCTTTCACCTCCTGCAGTGATCTCTCAAGAGCCTTAATATTTCCTTCAATAACCTCAGGTTTACTAGCAAATTTATGCTTAAACGAGCCCACCATATCTTCGAGGAATTTTTTCTCGTCCATTACTCCGCTAACCTTTACTACAGCTCCAAGCATAGGAGTGTTCGGGAAATATTTGCCCAAGGTTTCAATGGAAATAGTTTTTGCATCAATTGTACAAACCTTTCCTTTATAACCCTTTAAAAGCGGTCTTATTTCTTCGGGGGACTTGGAAGTATTAACAATAATAGCCCCGCTTTCTTTAAGCCCTGCTGTAACATCTACCGATGTTAAAAGAGTATCATCTACCACTACCACATAATCAGGCTCATAAATATTACTGTGAATGGTAAGCCTTTCGTCACTTATTCTGTTATAGGCCGTAATGGGTGCACCCATTCTTTCCGGACCGTATTCGGGAAAACCTTGAATGTATTTCCCGGTGTTGAATGCAGCATCAGCTAAAAGCAAAGATGCAGTTTTAGCACCTTGTCCACCGCGACCATGCCATCTGATTTCGACAACCTTGCCCATTTGGTAACCCTCCTCATTGATTATAAATATATAGAACCTGTGAGTAACACAGATCAACAGTTTTATGTTTGATAAAACACAACTTTATATTTTAACAACATAAACTAATACAGATTAAAGTATAAATGTTTGTTTATTTTTTGTCAAGAAAACTTATTTAAGCCCGCTTCGCATCTATAACGAATTAGGGCCACTATGTTCATTGTATACAATATTTTATCGATTTTATTCAATTTACGGGTTGTGAATCAAAAGACAGGATTTATTTACCTTATATCTGATAGACTTGTTTCAAAACTACCAGAAGCAATACCCCGGGTATTCCTAAAATACCGGAAATAAGAGCGGTTACAGGATTTAATGCAATATGATAGTTAAATAAACTGCCTGCTAGGTTTATTCCCAATAAGGATACGGTACCAAGTACGGTATTAAATATTAATCTAACGACAATTTTCATAGGATCTGCCAAATACCTTCCTAAAAAATATAGAAGTATTATTCCAATAATATATGCAAATACCACTTGGTATTCTTGAAACATGCCGATTTCACTCCGCTCTCACCTTTGTATTTTGGTTAAAACAAGTATGTTTATATCATTATATATACTGTTATAATTAGGTATTAAATCTTCAATATTAATATATAAGCATGTTCAAGATTTTATTACAAAAAGAAAAACCAAAATAAAGACTAAACACTGATTCCTTTCTCTTTTGCCTTTTTTAAAAGATACTCATATCTTATCTGATAAGCCTTAATCTTATAAATATAATAATCAATGATATCACTATCAACTGCATGATCGAAATTATTTCTTGCGCTTAACCATTCTTTTTTGGCATCGTTAATACTCTCAATAAGGTTTTCCTTTTCACTGTTCAGGTCGGTATAAACTATTTCGTCCTTCTCCTTTAAAATATTGCTTATTATTGAAAGAATAGTATTCTTCATCATTTTAAAGGCATGATTTTTTTGTGCGTTTATATCCATTTTCATCACCCTACATTATTATTTTGAATTGATCCGATTTTTCTTTTTGAAGCACTACTGAAAACAATGATTTGCATAGACTGTAAAATTTTATTCATTTATATTCTATGCAGTAAGTGTTTTTCATACATATAAAAGTATAAACATGATTTTCCCTGGCTATACATTTTTTTGTAGTCTACAGATTTATAACATATGCTGATATATACACATGCATTAACCCAAAGTTACAATTTTACACATAAAAATATATTGTTTTTTTTCTTTAGAATTGCGATAATTAAATAGTGAGGATATAAACATTACAGACTTTGAAGGTACATATTTTTTATCATTCAATATTGTATGTTTATGAACAAAACATTATAATAAACGTCTAATAAATAAGTGTTAATATTAATACAAGATATGGAGTGTTTTTATGACTGATGCAGTGGTTCAAAAGAAAAGCTTTAATTCAAAAGCTCGGATAATTTTAATATCTTTGTCGATTTTATTGGCTGCCCTTTTGCTGGTGTCTTTCTTCGCGATTTTTTTCACTTTGTCCTACAATAAGACACATAAAAGAGTATTTATCAACGGCATTGATGTGGGCAAAATGTCTTATGAGGAAATCTATAACCGTCTGAACTCAAATTATACCGAGAAACTGAAAGACACAAAGATTGTCTTAAAAAAAGGCGATATTTCCGAGGAATTTTCTCTGTCGCAAATTAATGTGCAATACAATATTGAGGAGGCTGCACAAAAGGCTTTAGAGGTAGGCAGAAAAGGAAACGTCTTTCAAAGACTGTCAAGCATAATCAGTGCCAAGCGAAAAGGCTTAAATATCGACTTAAGCTATTCTTTCGATTCAAACAGTGTCAAAAATATAATTGACAGCTTTTATTCAAAAACTTTAAACCCTGTAAAAGAAACAGATATATCTATTGAAGAATCAAAAGTTATACTTCAAATCGGACGTCCCGGTGAATCCATTGACACGGAAAAAGCCCAGGAAATAATAGAAAACTCAATCAAAACATGCACAGGCGGAACTTTTGAGATTCCTTCCGTGACAATCATGCCTAAAAGCGTTGATGCGGATGAAATTTATAATAAAATAGTATCCGAACCCGTTAATGCAAAGGCAACCGTTGAAAATAACAAAGTTGTCGTAACTCCCCATATTCGCGGACGTAAAATCGATAAGTCCGAATTATTGAAAATTTTAAGCGAAAATCAGGATAAAACCGGTGCCGAAATTACTCTTCCGGTAACCTTTGAAGAACCGGAAATAGATACTGCCAAAGCAAATTCCATGCTTTTTAAGGATAAGCTTTCAACAGCAAGCACCCATTTTTCCACTTCAGGCACCAATAATTATAACAGGGGCATAAATATATCCATTGCTGCTTCCAAAATTAACGGCAAAATCCTTGCTCCCGGTGAAGTATTTTCGTTTAATGAGGTTGTCGGACCGAGAACGGTTCAAAACGGCTACAAAACAGCAGCAGAATATGTCAACGGAAAAATAGTTGACGGAATCGGCGGAGGAGTCTGCCAGGTTTCTTCAACCCTTTACAATGCCGTGTTATTTGCAGACCTTGAAACGGTATATAGGCAAAATCACATGTTTTCCGTCAGTTATCTGCCTTTGGGCAGGGATGCGGCTGTATCGTACAATGACCTTGATTTTAAATTTAAGAATAACACAAACTGGCCTATAAAAATTGAATCAAGCGTGAAAAACAATACCATAACCTTTACAATTCACGGAACACAAGAACAGCCCGGTAAGACGGTTGAATTGAGTCACGTACAAATCAGCTATACACCGGCACCTGTACAATATATAGACGACCCGAGCCTTCCGGAAGGTCAAACCGTTGTAGTTCAGTCCGGGCATTCAGGTTATGTTGTGGATACTTATAAAACGGTAAAAATAAACGGTAATGTTGTAAGCAAAACCAAGCTGCATAGAAGTACCTATGCTACGTATAAGACAATAATAAAGAGGGGAACCAAAAAGGCTGCGCCTACTGTAGCTCCTACGTCGCAACCGGAATCTGAGCCTGTGTCTCCACCTTCAATTGAAGTTGTGGATGAAACTCTTATACAATAAAGTATTGCTTTACATTGTTCCAAGTCATTTAAACAAAGCGAGGCAGATAATTTGCCTCGCTTTTAAATCTTCTTTAGTAGCTGTCTACACTTACAGCTCCGTTATTTCTCAATATTGAACTTACCTCATCCACCTTGTCATCGTCTATCTTCATGCTAAAAAGAGTCTTTCCCGCTTTAATATCGGTTTCATACTGCTTGCTTTTGTTCTCCGGAATTCCCAGATCAACCAATCCTCCAACTATACCTCCGGTTATTGCTCCCGATATAAGTCCGGTTATAGGACCGGCTGCAGCAATTATACCCAAGCCTGGAATAACCATGCTGCCTGCACCGATTAAAAGACCTGCCAATCCTCCAAGTATACCGCCTGTAACAACTCCATCGGAAATGTTATCGTTTATGCCTCCCTGGTTATTTTTCCCGGTCATATTTGCACCCATGTTTTCTATCCCCATGGTAAAGTTATTGCCGGATTGCCCTTCATCTCCTTGTTTTGTAACTATTGAAATGTCATCGGTCCTAAGTCCCTTATCCTTTATCTGTTGTGCGGCTCTTTCAGCGTTGCTATAATTATCAAAGATTGCAGCAATAGTCTTTGCCATAAAAAAACCTCCTTAATTTATTCACAATTAGTTTTAGTTTTTGCTGCATCAATTATTCATTAAAGAAGGGTGTATGTTATTCAAGAAAATTAAAATATGTAAAATCGAAATTAGAGCTTATAAACCTGTCTATTCGGTGTCTATATTATATATGTAAAAAAATATATACGAAATTTTATGAAGCAATTTATATAGACCGTTAATGCAAATCTTTATTTATATACAGAGAATATTATAGGGAAATGCTTGAAATTCATTAAAAAAAATGATACTAATTGTAATTGTTATTTAATATCAAACAATTGAATATAGGTGTATAATTTAGGTATATATAATATATAAAACTACAGGAAAGGTGATATAAATGAAAAAACAAATGATAAGTGCGTTTTTAATTTTCATTATTTCAATTATCTCAATAATGCCCTTTGCGAGTGCAGAAGAAAATGTACCCCAAATACAGCAGGACAATGCCAATACACTCAAAACTCTGGGTATTTTAAAGGGTTATGAAGACGGGTCTTTAAGGCTTCAAAACAAGATAAAAAGAAGCGAATTTATAACTTTGGTAGTTAAGCTAATGGGATATGACACTGATGCCGATATAGATAATGTTAAGGTCACTTTTACCGATATCAGCAGCAAGCACTGGGCTTACGACAACATCAAGCGCTCAATAAAGTACAACCTGGTTGCCGGATATCCCAACAACACCATCGCACCGGATAATGACGTAACCTATGCAGAAGCTTTAGCGGTTGTAATTCGTGCTCTTGGATATGAAAAAGACTTAAAGGGTGAATGGCCGAACAATGTAATGGATAAGGCAACGGAAATAAACCTGACAACGAATCTCAATCTTGATGCCAACCATAAATTAACCCGGGGTGAAATGTCGGTAATAGTGTACAACGCACTTACAGTTAATTTTAATCAATAATGAACAGGAGAAAATTTAATGTCAATTGAAAGCATGTTGATGTTTATTTTAACATTAATATTGATACCGGTATTATTGATTGCTTCCAACGATACCTTGTTCTTTGTGGTATTGGGAGCAATTCTTGCCTTTAGCGCATTAAAATCAATACATAGCACTCTTTTCGGTTCAGATACGGAGTATGACGATGCGGAGCCTGGGGTTTTGGAAGAGATCGAGGATCTAATAAATTTTGACTTAAATAAGTTTAAAGTGTTATATAAAAATTCTAAATCCATATTGGTTATTGTATTTTTCATTTATTGCATGTTTTATATCAATCTTATGTGGCTTAAGCTTTTATGTGCTTTTGTAATTGTTTATTGGCTGGGAAATATAAACCACAATCTTAAGGTGGATTCAAATAATGAATTCAAAGACACCATACCCGGATTGTTGGTTTTTTCAGTTGATTTGTCCAGCCTTATTCTTATTTCCATATGCGCTTACAATAAGCTTTTTGTTTTCTAGTATATTTAACATTAGAATTTTTAAGTTTATAATTTACCGGTTAAAAATGTGAAGAAAAATATATGCTTCTAAAATATTTTTCTTCACATTTTTTACATCCATTTAATATCCTTATTTTATGTACTCCTTTAAATATGTATAAATATATGCTACTATTTCAGGGAAAGCTTTTATTGGAGGGTATAAAATGAGGGATAAAACTGATTTGAAAAGAAAACTTCATTCCATAGACGGAGCCGGATATAAGGCCTATAAAGACATTAAGGGAGAATATAAATTTGATAGATATGTATTGGCTATTGACCATGTTCAGGGAGATCCTTTTGCATCACCGTCAAAGGTAAGGGCAATCGTTTCTCAAAAGGATGCTGGTTTTCCTGAAGCGTTATATGACAAGCCCTATAAAAGAATCGGGGTAATTGATTTTTTAACCCGGCTTTTTTTTAACAATATAAAAAAATATTACAACCCTACCGGAGGTTCAGGCAAAAGCGGGTTGATTTCCATTGACCGCTGCGGTCAGGAAATATTGGACAGAACTTCCGTGGTAATCAACCGTGACAGGGTGGAAGTAAGATTTGAAGTCGGATTGCCTGCCAACGGAAGAAGGGTTTTGGGAAAATATGCGGATATGATTTTTTCTTCAGCCATTCCACAGATAATTGAAAAAACTCTCTTTTATAATAACATAGATACTGAGGCATTAAAAAAGCACGTGGATTTGTGCGAGGATCAGGCCTTTTTAAGAGATCAAATCAAGTCAAAAGGGCTTGTGGCATTCATAGCAAACGGTTCTGTCTTACCGAGAGAAAGCGGTATTTCCGACAGGCCTCTTTCAAAGGGTGTAATACCCTTTAAAAGTCCTGAAAGCCTTGAGGTCGAAATTAACCTTCCCCACAAAGGCATTATAAAAGGAATGGGAATACCTGAGGGAATTACCTTGATTGTCGGCGGAGGATACCATGGCAAATCCACCCTGTTACACGCATTGGAGCTGGGTGTATACAACCATATTTCAGGTGACGGAAGAGAATACGTGGTCGCAAGTAAGGACGCAGTAAAGATTCGTGCCGAGGATGGAAGAGGCGTTGAAAAGGTCAATATTTCGCCTTTTATAAACAATCTTCCCAACGGGCAGGATACCAAGAGTTTTTCCACCGAAAACGCCAGCGGCAGTACATCACAAGCTGCAAACATTATTGAGGCATTGGAAGTAGGTACGGATCTTTTGCTTATAGACGAGGATACCTCTGCCACCAATTTTATGATTCGCGATGAAAGAATGCAAAAGCTTGTTGCAAAGGACAGGGAACCCATAACGCCCTTTATTGACAAGGTGCGTCAGCTTTATAAGGAAAAGGGCGTTTCAACGATTTTAGTCGTGGGCGGGTCGGGAGATTATTTTGATGTAGCCGATTTGGTTATTATGATGGATGAATATATGCCAAAGGATGTTACAAATAACGCAAAGGAGATTGTTAAAGCCAATCCGCTAAAAAGAGAAAGCACAGAAGCTTTGGAATTTGGTGAAATTACTCCGCGTATAGTATTGAAATCCGGTTTTCCCGAAGGCCATAAAGGCAGAGACATTAAGGCAAAGGGAATGTATACGGTTTTGTACAACAAATCACAAATTGATCTTTCTTATGTTGAACAGCTTGTGGATTCAAGTCAGACCACATGTATAGCTGTTATGCTGGAATACATGATAAAATATATTTTTAATAACAAAACGACTTTAAAAGAAGCCATTGATATATTATTAAACCAAATTGAAACCAAAGGTTTGGACAGTATATCTCCTTATACAGGTCATCCGGGGAATTTGGCACTCCCTAGAAAATATGAAATTGCAGCAACAATAAACAGATACAGATATGAATTTGGAAACAGTCATATTATACAAGCAAAAGGATTGTAGCATATGAAAGGTAAATATTATGGGAAAAGGTTCAAGTAATGTTAGTAGTATTGCAATAGTATCCGTATTTATAGTATCGGGTTGCTTAGATACCGCTGTTATCGGCTTATTTCCGCCGCTTTTTTCTTCTATGGCTAAAGAACTTAATGTGAGTGTATCATCCATGGGCTTTGTTTCTGCCATAACTATCCTTTTTATAGCACTCTCATCAATAGTTTGGGGTTATCTTGCGGATAAAGGCAGAAGAAAAAGACTCATTTTTTTCGGAACATCTATTTGGACGATGTCCCTCCTTTTTACCGCATTGAGCCAAAATTTTATCCAATTGATAACCTTTCAGATTTTTACCGGTATCGGGCTTGGCTGCATCGGTTCCATAGGTTTTAGCGTATTGTCGGATTACATACCGAAAAAATACCTTGGCACTCTTATGAGCCTATGGGGACTATCACAAGGCTTTGGCGGAATTTTAGGCTCTGTAACGGCACCAATAATCTCGGCCCATTACGGTTGGAGAAGCCCTTTTATTACCATTGCCGTTTTAGGATTTTTCTTCGTACTGTTTTTATTTTTCATAAAAGAACCTCAAAAAGGTGTAGCTGAACCGGAATTAAAAGCTTTGGAATCCAGGGGAATTTCTTATAATTATTCAATTAAGCTATCTCACTTCAAACTGATTTTTGATAGAAAAAGCAATAGGTGGCTTATGCTTCAGGGTTTTTTCATGAGTATTACCCTTGGCTCTTTGTTATGGCTTCCGACTCTCTACGGTGCCAAAATTATGGCTGAGGGTATAGATGAAAAAACTTCATTGATCGTTGCAGGTTACTTTTATGCCCTATTGCAAATTGGCGGATTATCCACAATGTACTTCGGCTACCTTGGGGATAAACTTCAAAAAAATACCCTTAAAGGAAGAGCACTTTTAACCGGCTCTCTTAACCTTATTTCCATACCTCTTTACGTTATAATGTTTTCTCTTCCAATGAACAACCTCGAGCTTTTTGAAAGCGGTAATCCACTATCAATTATGAGTTCCTTGATCAATCAGTTTATTTTTAATCCATGGATACTGGGAATGTTTTTATTATCGGTTCTTGCTTCCGCAGCACAATCTGCAAACATTCCCAACTGGCTTGCCCTTTTAACCGATGTGAATCTTCCCGAGCATCGGGCCACAACCTTCAGTATAGCAAATCTTTTAAACGGAATTGGGCGTTCTTTTGGGAATGCTTTTATGGGAATTGTATTGGGTGTTGTATCTTCTTACTACCCTTCTCCTTACAACTATATAATCACTATGGCAATTTTTCAGTTGTTTATGGTTCCGGCAGCCTTCGGTTATTTTATGGTTTCTAAAAACAGCAGAACAGACATTCAAAATGTACGAGCAATATTAAAAGAAAGAGCTGATAAGCTTAAGTAACTTTTAACTCTTCTGCCTTATTGGATCAGAGGGCACAACTTTGGTTCAGCAAGGGTATTCACTGTTATTATCCTTCCTTGCTTTAAAAAATTCCGTCATATATAATAGAATTACATTTTTTATTGGAGGAATTATAATGTTTTCGGGATTTACCACTCAAACAATAGATTTTTTATGGAATATAAGATTCAACAATAATAAAAGCTGGTTCGAGGCTCATAAAGAAGAATATAATACTGTATTAAAAAAACCGATGCAGGAACTTGCGGAGGAAACATACAATCTTTTTATTGCAAATCATGATGATTTAAATGTCAGGCTTCATATCTCCCGCATATACCGTGATGCAAGACGCCCTAACCTCCACGGCCCTTATAAAGACTGCCTCTGGTTTACTATCCGCCAACATGCAGATGAATGGACGGACAAACCCGTTTTTTGGTTTGAACTCACCCCGGAGGCTTGGTCTTATGGTATGGGATATTATTCTGCGAGACCTCAGACCATGGAAAATTTGCGCGCCCGTATTGACAATAATCCAAAACTCTTGTTGTTGCTGGATAAAGAAATGAAACAGCAATCCGAGTTTGTAATCGAAGGATGTGATTACGCACGGCCCAAATGTGATCCTGAAAATCCTTTGGCTACCTGGTATAACAAAAAGTCATTTTCGCTTATTCATGAGGAAAAGATTAACGAAGTATTGTTTTCTCCTAATCTGGTTAACCGTTTAACTCAGGGTTTTTCATTTCTGGTTCCGTTCTATAAATATTTCGTTACATTGGATGAAGACTCCAATTCTTAAGTTGAAATATTAAAAGCTTTAATCTTTTTAACTATTGTATATATATTTATGATCAAAATGAATTAAAAATACATAAGGTTATTTAATTTGATTTCAAGGATAAGAAAGGGGAAACCCTTTTTTTATTATAACAAAAAACTGCATAGGCATTAAAAATTCAGTATAGAAATGCCGAAAACCCTTGCAAAACAAGGGTTTTCGGACAAATTGTGGCGGAGAAGCGGGGATTCGAACCCCGGCGCCGGTTACCCGACCTAACGGTTTAGCAAACCGTCCCCTTCGACCTGCTTGGGTACTTCTCCATTTAGATGCCCTATTAGGGCTATTTTATTGTGGCGGAGAGAGTGAGATTCGAACTCACGGTAGGCTCACACCTACGCCGGTTTTCAAGACCGGTGCCTTAAACCAACTCGACCATCTCTCCATCTGTGTGACAACAAATAATATAACACGGTATACTCAACTTTGTCAAGACTTTTAACATGCAAATTTTTACCTTACTTTTAAATATGTTAAAATATCGCCTACTTATCCATAAAAAACAATCAAAACATACTATTTAATAATATAATTAAAATTAACGGAAACAAGTAACAACAAACTTCAATAAGATAAAAATTAACCGCTATTTAATTATTGCTTATAAAATAACCTTTTCTATTTTTGATTATACATAAATCAAGAAAAATATTCCAAATACATGAGTAAATGGAATATTTTTCTCAACATTTATTTTAATCCTCTTTCATACGTTTATTTTATACATAACACAAATTTTACTCAACTTATAGAATTCTTTACTTTAATCATTTAATTATTTCTATTCCATTCATGTATTTTCTCAATGCTTCAGGTACGACAACCGAACCGTCTTCCTGCTGATAGTTTTCCAATATACAAGCAGTAGTTCTTCCAATGGCCACACCTGAACCGTTTAACGTATGAACAAATTCCGGCTTATCCTTCGGTCCTCTTCTAAATTTGATGCCGGCTCTTCTAGCTTGGAAGGCCTCGAAATTACTGCAGGAAGATATTTCAACATATCTATTATAACTGGGCATCCATACCTCTATATCATATTTCATTGCAGCTGTAAATCCAAGATCGCCAATACAAATCTTAACAACCCTATATGGAATACCTAAAAGTTGAAGTACTTCTTCTGCGTCTCTTGTAAGACTTTCCAATTCATCATATGAAGTTTCCGGTGTCGTAAACTTAACCAATTCAACCTTGTTAAACTGATGCTGCCTGATAAGACCTCTTGTATCCCTTCCTGCCGCACCTGCTTCCGATCTGAAGCATGCAGAGTAAGCTACATGTTTTATAGGAAGGTCCTTAATATCAAGTATTTGCTCCCTGTACATATTGGTAACAGGTACTTCTGCTGTCGGTATCAAAAAATAATCCGTTCCTTGAACCTTAAATGCATCTTCTTCAAATTTCGGAAGCTGGCCTGTTCCAACCATACTGTTTCTATGTACCATAAATGGCGGGAATACTTCTTTATATCCATGCTTATCTACATGAATATCAAGCATAAAATTCATTAAAGATCTCTCCAGCCTTGCTCCTAAACCTTTATAAAAGGTAAACCTCGCTCCGGTAACTTTTCCGGCTGTTGAAAAATCCAATATATCAAGGTTTTCTCCTATTTCCCAGTGAGGCTTCGGTTCGAATTCAAATTTTCTGGGCTCTCCCCATCTTCTTACCTCGATATTGTCTTCATCCGAATCTCCTTTCGGAACGCTTTCATGGGGTATATTAGGTATTGTTAAAAGGATTTTATTCAATTCATCGTCAATTGTTCTTACTTCTCCGTCAAGAACCTTTATTTTATCAGAAAGGTTTTTCATTTCATCCATTAATTCCGAAACATCTTTTCCTTCTTTTTTATACTTGGGAATAAGCTTTGAAGCTTCGTTCTGTTTGTTTTTCAACTGCTCTACTTCAGTAAGTATTTGCCGTCTTCTTTCATCTAAATTAATTAAGGCTTCAACATTAAAGTTTTCTTTTCTTTTTTCCATCGCTCTTTTTAAAATCTCAGGATTACTTCTGATCAATTTAATATCAAGCATAATCATTACTCCTTACTGTTATATTAATTTTAAGTTTTGTTACCAGTTTATTATATACTATTATTATCAATAAGTTTATACTTTTAAAAAGCATTTAACCTTAACCGAAAATAAAATATTTATAAGAATATCTTGATCAAAATATCAAAGATATCATTATGAAGCATTTTCGATCATTTTTAGCAAACTCTTTGCTTCACTGTTATAATCACTCTCCGGATATTTATTTAAAAGTTTGTCTATCATTTCTTTAGAAAAATCATAATCTTTAATATAATATCCACAATATGCACTTAAATAATAGCAATCATCCGAAAAGTATTCATCCTCGGTCAATTTCAGCGAATTATTAAAATTATCTATTGCAATTTTATAGTTCTTCTTTTTAAAACTATCATATCCGTCGAAATAAAATAGTTTTGCTGCTTCCTTATATGCTTTGTTCTTCAGTTCATTATACTTTTTTAAAATATAATCTTCCTTTAATGAATTTTCTTTAATCTCAAGCAATATCAAAGCACATTCTTTGATATTTCCGTTACTATACTCAAAATCGGCCTTTAAAACCTTCTCATATTGCTCCAATGTTTTTTGTTGTGTTTCTTTAAGTGTTTTAATTTCCTTTTCCAGTTTTACTGTATTATCTTGAGCTTCCGATAAATCCTTTTTTAATTTCTCTATCTCTCCATTAAGCTTTTTATTTTCTTCCAAAGCCGAATTTAGATTATATTCAAACTTAATATTTTCATTTTCTTTATCATTTAACCTATTTTTATAATTCTCATTAATCTTATTTTGACTATACCCTGTCCAAAGCAAAACAATTGCAGCAAAAATAAATAATACAATCGCATATAATCGAAATGTCTTTTTTTCTTTATTATTATTCATTTTATTCACCCTGTAATTAATTAGCATTAGTTATTATACTAATACCAATACTTATAGTACTTCCGGTTAACGTCTTTTAGATTGAAGACAAACATTCATAAACCAGCTGTTCTTTAATAGAGGCACAAACATACTCATTGATAAATACCGTTAGCCGGCACTATTAAAAATATGGGTTTCTATTGCCTCGTTATATTATACCACTAGTAAATAAAGTTTCTCAAATACTACACTATTTTTTTCGATTCGGATATAGCCTGTAATTCCTCTGCGGAAAGAGGATGCTTTGACTGCCCGTTTATTATCTTCTTTGCATAAGTTGCAGAAGAATCTCTCGAGTAAATCCCGCTAATTACAACGCCGTTATCGTTATTATCCAGTAATGCTATTGAAAAACTTAAATCGCTACCCACATTTTCAAAAGCATTGTATCTCACCACGCCAACTTTCTGTATGCAATTTTGCATATCTCTTTCAATAATTTTTATTCTTTTTATAATTTCTTTGTTTTCCGATACAATATCATTTGAAATATTCATTGTATCAAATATTAATTGTTCAAGACTTTTATTGTCCGCACCGTTTAATAATTTTTTATATTTTGAATTTAGTTTTTTAAGCTTTGATGCGGTCCTTATTTGAGTTATAAGCAAAATAAATATTATCAATGAAAGTACAATTAAAATATAAGGACTATAAATATCAATTGTTTTATATAAATTAGTTATATTAAATTTCATTTTGCATCACTTTTCTTTCTTAATTATTTTATTGATTTTAATATGTTAGCTACATAAATAATTTTAGCTAATTGCTTTTAAATTGATTAGAATTAAATATATACAACAAATAATGTTTCACGTGAAACAATTTTTATAATCTATTTATTAGAATTAGCTTAATTTTCCATTTTAAAATATAGGTATCTATTTTTCGTTTTAACAGATCTTTATCTTAATATATAAAAGTATATTACCCTATTGACAAAAATCCTTTTAAAACTAAAATAGAGCGTCCTACTTTTTCTCAATCATACCAAATAGTGTTAATAATCTATCCAATTCTTCTTCTGAATAATATTCAATCATTATTCTTCCCTTTTTATTGTTTGATACTAAACGAACCTTGGTTCCAAAAATACCTTGCAAGTTTTCTTCTATCTTTAAATACTCATCATTGTTTTTATTTTCTTTATTCTTTTTGTTTTCTTTTTTTTCTTCAGATATAAATCTCTTTACCAAAGTTTCTGTTTGCCTAACAGTAAGATTTTTTTCTATTATTTCATCGCAAATCTTTTCCTGTAATTCTTTATTATCAACAGAAAGAATAGCCCTGGCATGTCCGCTTGTTATATCCTGATTTATTAAGCAGTTCTTTACTTTTTCCGAAAGACCCAAAAGTCTAATGGTATTGGCTATAGCTGACCTGCTTCTTCCAATAGCTTCAGATAATTCTTCCTGCGTAAGGTTATACTCATTTAAAAGTCTCTCAAAAGCTTCTGCCTCTTCAATAGGATTTAAATCTTCTCTTTGTAAATTTTCAATAAGGGCAATTTCCATTACCTGTCTTTCAGATAATTCTTTTATAATAACAGGAATTGTTTTTAATCCGGCCATTCTTGCTGCTCTCCATCTTCTTTCACCGGCAACAATTCTGTATGTATTATCTTCCTTCTTAACAATTATAGGTTGAACAACCCCATGCTTTTTTATAGATTCAGAAAGCTTTAATAGTTTTTCATCGTCAAATTTTTTTCTAGGCTGATTAATATTCGGTTCAATATCATTTATCTTTAATTCCACAATACCTTTTTTTTCATTTATTTCTTCATTAACTTCTTCATTCGCAGCCGAAATCAACGCACCTAAACCTTTTCCCAAACCCTTCTTATTCATTTTACATCCTCCTCGGAATACTGTATTACTTCTTCTGCTAACTCCAAATAACATTCTGCCCCCTTTGATTTCGGATCATATAAAATGATAGGCAATCCAAAGCTTGGTGCTTCACTTAGACGGACATTTCTTGGAATAATCGTTCTATAAACTTTATTTTTAAAATACTTTTTTACTTCTTCAACTACCTGAATAGATAAATTTGTTCTTGCATCAAACATTGTTAAAACAACACCTTCAACATCCAGATCTTTGTTTAGATGCTTTTGAACAAGCTTAACAGTTTCCATTAATTGACTCAATCCTTCCAGTGCGTAGTATTCACACTGAATAGGTACAAGAATCTTATCAGCTGCTGTAAGTGAGTTTAAGGTTAATAGTCCCAAAGAAGGTGGGCAATCAATTATGATATAATCATATCTTTCCCTTACTTCAGATAAGGCATTTTTTAATCTGGTTTCCCTTGAAATTGAAGAAACCAATTCAACTTCGGCACCTGCCAATTCTATATTTGATGGACATAATTCAAGGTTCTCAACAGGTGTGCCAATTATTATATCCTTTATATTAATATCATTGATTAAAATATCATAAGTTGATTTTTCAATTTTCTTTTTATCAATTCCCAATCCGCTCGTTGTATTTCCCTGGGGATCTATATCCAACAATAAAACTTTTTTTCCTTTGTATGCCAAGCAAGAACTTAGATTTACTGCAGTAGTTGTCTTACCTACTCCACCCTTCTGATTTGCTACTGCAATTACTTTTGACATTAAACTCACTCCTCAGTATCTGATACTAGTTCAATTCATTTTATAATTTGCTTTTTAATTATAAAATTTATTACTTAATTATACCACATAATCTTCTTTATACAAATGTATAATGACTATTTTATTCATCTTTATAAAATATCTTTATTAAAATTGTTTCACGTGAAACATTCTTTTAGAAAATTTAATATTCTATTTTTACATTATTCTTAAGATTAACTCTTAACGTTTTTTAAGATTCATCCTTACATATTTAGATAATGTTAAAGATAAATTTTTTTACAATTATAATTTATTCAAATTATATGTATCTATAAAGCAAAATAAAATAGGGTTTTCATCCCCTATTTATATATAATTTATCATATTAAATGAAACCATTTTTTAATATTTATTTCATCAGTATTTTTTAATTTTTTAAATGTCCAAATTTCTAACGTTCTTTGCATATGTTTGAATAAATTCTTTTCTAGGTTCTACTTTTTCACCCATAAGTACAGTAAAAATTTCATCCGCCGCGACTGCATCCTCCAACTCAACCCTTAAAATAACTCTGGTTTCCGGATTCATAGTTGTCTCCCAAAGCTGTTCAGGATTCATTTCTCCCAATCCTTTATATCTTTGAACAGTACAATCGGCTTTTTTCCATCCCTTTTCTTCAAATATTTTTGCAAGCTCCCTATCATCATACGCATAAACTTCTTCCTTGCCATGGGCTATTTTATATAAGGGAGGCTGCGCAATATATACATGGCCATTTTCAACTAAAGGATACATATACCTATAAAAGAAAGTAAGCAACAAAGTTCTGATATGGGCACCGTCTACATCTGCATCTGCCATAATTATTATCTTATGATATCTTAATTTGCTTATATCGAAATCATCACTAATGCTTGTCCCCAAAGCAGTAATAACAGGGGCAAGCTTTTCATTTCCATATACTTTATCAACCCTTGATTTCTCGACATTTAACATCTTTCCCCAAAGAGGAAGAATCGCTTGAAATCTTCTATCTCTTCCTTGCTTAGCAGATCCACCTGCTGAATCACCCTCAACAATAAAAATTTCACATAGGCTTGGATCCTTTTCGGTACAGTCAGCAAGCTTACCCGGAAGTGTTGTCGATTCGAGTACACTTTTTCTTCTTGTTAATTCCCTGGCTTTTCTTGCTGCTTCTCGGGCCCTTGATGATGCCAAACATTTATCAAGAATAACTCTTGCAATAGACGGATTTTCCTCAAGATAACTTTCAAACTTTTCGCTTATAACATTCTCAACTAGAGTTCTTATTTCACTATTTCCAAGCTTTGTTTTTGTCTGGCCTTCAAATTGCGGCTCCGGTAATTTTACACTAATTATGGCTGTTAAACCTTCCCTAACATCCTCACCCAATAAATTCTTTTCATTTTCCTTTATAATATTGTATTTTCTTGCATAATCGTTGAGTACTTTTGTAATAGCTGTTTTGAACCCAGTGAGGTGAGTACCGCCTTCTGCTGTTGAAATATTATTTGCATAACTGTGTATATTTTCTACATAGGAATCTTTGTTATATTGCATTGCTATTTCAACAAAGGAACCGTCTTTTTCACCAGTATAATAAATAGGATCATGTAATGGACTTTTATTTCTGTCCATATATTCTACAAAAGAAACAATACCGCCTTCATAATGAAGCTCTTTTTCTACAGGTACTTCAGGACGTTCATCTCTCAATACAATCGTTAAACCTTTATTTAAGAAAGCAAGCTCTCTAAATCTTGCCAAAAGAACTTCATAATCAAATTCAATTGTTTCAAATATTTCCCGGTCGGGTAAAAAAGTTGTTTTTGTTCCTGTAACATCGGTTTGTCCCACAACTTCCAAACCGGTCACTACTTTACCCCTCTCATACCTTTGCCTGTATATCTTTCCGTCCCTGGATACCTCAACTATCATGTATTCAGATAATGCGTTTACAACGGAAGCTCCTACTCCATGCAATCCTCCCGATACCTTATATCCCTTTCCGTCAAACTTTCCGCCGGCATGCAAAATGGTATGAACAACTTCAACCGTAGGAATGCCCATTTGAGGATGTATTCCTACAGGTATACCTCTCCCGTTATCTATATTTGTAATTGAATTATCTTTATTTATAATAATTGTAATTTTTGTACAATATCCTGCAAGAGCTTCATCTATACTATTATCCATGATTTCATATACAAGATGATGCAATCCCCTTGAAGATGTACTTCCAATATACATTCCAGGTCTCTTTCTTACCGCTTCTAGTCCTTCCAAAACCTGTATATTACTTTCGTCATATTTTATATTTTCTTGCATTTTTTCCTCCTATATAAACACCTTAGTATATCATTGTCGGTTTACTTATTTACAATAAAGTTTTTAGAGGTTTCTTCCAAAAAACTCGCTCTTTTTTGCAAAGTAACGGAAGAAATAGGCGATAGATAAATTTTGCTTTTTTTATCTACCTCAGTAATAATAAAAGATTTTGGTATTTCATCGGTAATACTCATTACAAAGCCTTCCTCTTCAGCTATTTTTAAAAATTCTTTTGTATCCTTTGAAATAGTAGTTGTTTCCAAGTCCATAATTGCGATTATATTCTTAAGTGAAACAACATAATCTCCGCCAATATGCAAAAACATATATATCCTCCAAGATGTTTTTTTTATTTTTATTGCCCTATATATTCTATCCCAATATAATACAAACTGCAAATTATTTAATATATTTCATTATTAATTATTATATACAATTTATCTTTGAAAAAGCTAATTTTTTTTATCTAATTTTCAATTTTTACATTCCCGTCCTCAACATGTATAAATAAAGCTTCATCTAATTTTTTATTCATAAAAACATCTTTTTCAGTACATGTAATAAAAGTCTGAATGTTTTTTATGTTTTCGAGAAGGAATTCTCTTCTTTCTAAATCCAATTCAGACATTACATCATCCAATAAAAGTACAGGATTTTCCCCTATAATGTTTTTTATAATTTCTATTTCAGCCAGCTTAATAGATAAAACAGCTGTCCTTTGTTGCCCTTGGGATCCGTAAATTTTTAAATTCAATCCGTTTAATAATATATCATAATCATCTCTATGAGGCCCAACCATTGTAATACATCTTTTCAGTTCAGCATTTCTCATTTTTGAAAACTCTGCCATTAATTTATTCTTAATATTTTCAGCATCACTTAAATCTGTTTTATCAATTGAAGGATTATATTTTATATCCAATTCTTCACATCCATTGGTAATCTTATAATGTATATCCTTAGCCTTTTGATTTAATTCAAATAAAAAAGAGTTTCTAACCTTCATGATTCTGGCAGCTGTTTCCGATATCTTTTCATCCCATATCTCAAGAGTTTCAATCAAACTTCGGTTAAACTGTATTTCTTTTAGAAGCGTATTTCTCTGGAGCAATATTTTGTTATACTGTTGTAAATCATAAAAATATGATGGTTTCAGCTGACTGATGCTTATATCAATAAATCTTCTTCTTAGTGCCGGTCCTTCTTTTACTATCATTATATCTTCAGGAGAAAAAATAACGGCAATCAAATTACCCATCAAATTTCCGATTCTTACAACAGGAATTTCATTTATTCTTATCATCTTTTTCTTGCCTGTTTCATACTTCATTTCTATACTTTTATTTTCTTCTTCTTTTATTAGCTCCACAGATACATTAAATTCATTTTTATTTATACTAACCATCTCAATATCTTTTGAAGTACGGTGGGATCTTCCCGAGGCACACAAAAAAATGGCTTCTATAATATTGGTCTTTCCCTGAGCGTTATTTCCGTAAATAATATTCAGGTTCTTGGAAAATAAAATAAAAGCATTTTTATAATTTCGAAAATCTTTTAATGACAAACTTTTTATATACAAATTTTACCTCCGGATATCACTCTATTTGGTATTCCTTATTATCCAGCTCCACTATATCTCCGGATCTTAGTTTTCTTCCTCTTCTTAACTCAACTTCTCCGTTAACCCTTATTAATCCGTTAGATATCAATATTTTAGCATCTGCTCCGGTCAGAACCAAACCTACCCACTTCAAAAATTGATCCAGTTTTATAAATTCAGTTTCTATTTTAACAGAAATCACTTCCAGCTCTCCTATTCATTGTTTATTTTTACCGGCAAAATCATATATACAAATCTTTCTCCTTCAAGAGGTCTTATAGTACAAGGACCTATACTTGTCGTAAAAAACATATTTATTTCATCATCTTCAATTACCCTCAATGCTTCTATGAAATATCTCGGATTAAATCCAACAGTCATATTTTCCCCGTTTACGTCTACTCTTACTTCTTCTCTGACGGCACCAATTTCGGTATTTGAAGATATAATTATTTTATCATCCGAAATATTAAATTTTACCGGGTATTTTTTCTCATCCAAGGTTATCAATGAAGCCCTTTCTATACTGGACAGCATTTCTTTAGTATTGGCCCGTACACTGGTCTCGTATTCTTTCGGTATAATACTTCTGTAGTTTAGATATTCTCCTTCTAAAAGCCTTGAAACAATTCTGCAATTTCCTATATCAAAGAGTATTTGATTCTGGGAACTGCAAATTGTAACATTATCATCAATCGTCTGTAATATTTTAACTATTTCATTCAGAGCCTTTCCCGGAACTACAACGCTGAAATTTGATGCATCATTTTCATGCACGGTTTTTCTAATTGCCATTCTGAACCCATCTATAGACACAATTGTCAGCTCTTTATCAATACATTCTATCAATGAACCTGTAAATATCGGTCTGTTTTCGTCTACGCTTACGGCGAACAAAGTTTGTCGTATCATTTCCCTTAGTTCTTTTTGCGAAATTGTAAAGGTTTGTTCACTTTCAATCTGAGGTAATGAAGGATATCCTTCAGAGGGCATGCCCTTTAGCTCAAAGTGTGAGTTATCGCATTCTATAATTACATTGTTGTTTTCTTTAACTTCAATCAAAACTTCGGAATCCGGAAGTTTCTTTATAATTTCACCGAACATTCTGGAGTTTAATACTATAGAACCCTGTTCTCTTATATCAGCATTAACAAAGCACTCTATTCCCAATTCGAGGTCATTTCCTGTCAGCTTAAATTGATCCCCTGCCTCAATCAGTATTCCTTCTAATATAGGAAATGTTGTTTTTGCTGAAACTGCTTTTTGAACTATGTTAATTCCGTTGACTAGTTCTTCCTTTGAACATATAATTTTCATACCGAAAAGAACCTCCTGTTTCTTTATATAAAAATAATAATTATTCAGTAATAATAGTAATAAGTGTTGTTGATATTGTTAATAACATGTCCAAACATAGGGAAAATAAATAATTCCTGCTGTTATTAATGTGTTGATATTTTGATTTAAATAATCAACAGCTTTAACATTAATAAAACTTTGATCAAGTTTTACACATAATACCCACATCAAGTTTTCCCCATATCAACAAATTCTGTTGAAAACTATTAAACTAAATAATTTAATAAAAGATGATTTAGTTTAATAGTATTATATTTCTTATTTTCCAAGCAGATTTCTTTTTATTTCGCTGATAGCTCTTCGTGTTTCGGAATTACTCTCCAAATCGGCTTGTATTTTTTCACATGCGTGTATTACCGTAGTATGGTCCCTTCCACCGAACCCCTCACCTATTTTCGGAAGAGACATGTCTGTTAAATCTCTGCATAGGAACATGGCAATTTGCCTTGGATAAGCTATATCCCTTGTCCTCTTTTTTGATTTAAAGTCCTCGGGTCTAATATCGAAATATCTGGCTACAACTTCCTGAATGGTGACACAGTTTAAAACTTTAGTCTTGTTGGCGGATAAAACATCTTTCAGTGCTTCGTTTGCCAGCTCCAAAGTAATTTCATTTTGAGTAAGGGAAGAATAAGCTATTACTTTATTTAGAGCACCTTCCAATTCTCTTATGTTGGATGCTATCTTATCTGCGATGAAAACTATTATTTCATTAGGTACATCCAAGTTTTCAAGCTGGGCTTTTTTCCTCAAAATAGCTATTCTTGTTTCCAAATCCGGTGCCTGCATGTCCGCAGTTAAACCCCACTCAAACCTGGATCTTAAACGGTCCTCCAAGGATGTGATTTCCTTCGGGGGCTTATCGCTGGATATAATTATCTGCTTATTTGCTTCATACAAAGCGTTAAATGTATGGAAAAACTCTTCCTCAGTTCTTTCTTTACCTGCAATAAACTGAATATCGTCGATAAGGAGCACATCGATATTTCTGTATTTTGATCTGAATTCTTCATTTTTATTGTCTTTAATTGCGTTTATCAGCTCGTTTGTAAATTTTTCCGACGATACATACAAAACCCTTTGCGAAGAATTTTGATTTAATATGTAATGGCCAATGGCATGCATAAGATGGGTTTTTCCAAGACCAACACCGCCATATATAAATAAAGGATTGTATGCCTTACCCGGCGCCTCGGCTACAGCTAAAGCGGCAGCATGCGCAAACCTGTTGCTGTTACCTATTACAAAGGTATCAAAAGTATATTTAGGATTGAGAATTGATACGGTTGTATCTTCACCGGATGTTTTTTCGGATTGTTTCTTAATCTTTTCCATGTTATCCAGTGACGGAACAACGAAATTTATTTCATATTCTTTATACGTAGCTTGTTTAATTGCATTTTTTATCAAATCCTTGTATCTTGATTCAAGGATTCCTTTATTGAAATCAGCGGGAACGGCCAAATTAATTGTGTTTAAATCTATGGATAATGGATCGATGGTTTTAATCCAAGTATTGTAGCTAATCTCAGTGAGTTCGTTTTTTAACAATCCCAAAGTTTTTTGCCATATCTCGTTTAGTTGGATACTCATAATTCCCTCCAAAAATTTAAAAAAATAAGAATAAAAAAGCACTTTGCTATTAACTCTCTTAATAGCAATTTATCTAATGTGTTTTATCCCGTTTATCGTTGGTTTAAATAGTATATATACAAAATTTTAGACAAACTGAAGGTAATTTAAGCACATATTAAATAATTTTGTATAATTTTATAAAAGCTTCATACAATATTAGTGGTAAACTTTAAATATATAAATTTAGTAAAAGAAAATATGTATAAATTATCAACATTCTTTTGTTGATAATTTGTGAGTTATCAACAGGCATTAATTATATTATCAGACTTTTGGTCAATATTCAACACAAAAAAGAAAAGTTATCCACAAAAATTTAATTCATATTTTTTGATTATTCTGAGATGGACCTTGAAGCCATCAACTTGGACATTTATGCCCAATAAGCCGGTAAAAAAGTGTATGGAGGCCGTTTATAAAATTATTTTATTTTTAGTATAATTTTGAAAAAGCCTCATATAATATTAATGGTAAAAAATATAATTATATTTTTTATTATAGATATAAACAAATTATCAACAGAATTTTGTTGATAATTTGTGAGTTATCAACAGGGAAATAAGTATATTATCGCAATTTTAATTAATTTTTCAACATAGAAGATGAAAAAATATCCACAGAAATATTAGATCAATTTTATTATGTCCGCGAAAATAGTTCCTTGACATTAATAATTGATTTAATATATAATTGATACGATATTTTTTGTTAGTTGTTTATAATAGGATTTTTGTCTTTTGTGACAAACTGGTATACAGATAATAAATAAAAGGTTTTGGATTGATATTATTTATATACGACAAAAGAAAGGATTGGGGGTGTTGTTGTGTTAAGAACATATCAGCCTAAAAAAAGGCAAAGGAAAAAGGAACATGGTTTCAGAAAAAGAATGAAAACTGCAAATGGCAGGAAGGTATTGAGAAGGCGTAGATTGAAAGGAAGAAAAGTTCTTTCAGCGTAAGACCGCATAAATGTGGTCTTTTTATTTAAATTACAAGTATCGCTTAAGGAGTACCGATGAAAAATACTGTTCCACTGAAAAACAATAACGAATTTCTTAAAATATATAAAAAAGGCAGATTTCAAGCAGGAAAAAACGTAGTGCTCTACGTTATGAAAAACCGGTTGAGTCTAAACAGGTTAGGTATAACTGTCAGTAAGAAATTCGGTAAAAGTGTAAAAAGGAACAGGATAAAAAGACTTATAAAAGAAAATTATAGGTATTATGAAGAATTAATTAAAGTAGGATATGACATTGTTTTTGTTGCAAGAAAAAATGATTGTATGCCGGATTACTTTGATATTAAGAAGGAGATAAAGTTTTTATTTAAAAAACTTGACTTATTTATCGAGTAGGATGACATATAGGGAGAGAAAATATTGCTAAGAAATTGGGTAATATTTATTATAAGAATTTATCAAAGATGGATATCTCCGCTCAAAGCTGTGCCAAGCTGTAGGTTTTATCCTACATGCTCCCAATATGCGATTGATGCTGTGAGCAAGTATGGTATAATCAGGGGAGGTTTTATGGCATTACGGAGAATACTGAAATGCCATCCTTTTCATCCGGGAGGATATGATCCGGTTAAATAATAAGAGGGGTAAAAGAACAAATGGGCTTAATATCGAAATTTCTAGGACAAATACTGGTATTTATTTATGATAATTTATCTTTTGGGAGTTACGGACTTGCTATTATTTTATTTACATTGTTGGTAAGAATATTGTTGTTGCCGTTGACTATCAAGCAATACAAATCCACTGCCAAATTAAGGGAAATACAACCTTTGATTCAGGAAGTTCAGAGAAAGTACAAAAACGATAGAGAAAAGCAGACTCAAGAAATGATGAAAATATACCAGGAACATAATTGTAGTCCTACGGGGGGCTGCCTTACTTCTTTGATACAGCTTCCGATTTTGTTTTCATTGTTGTATGTGGTTCGTGCACCTTTAACTTATATGTTTAATATGACTAAAGAGCAGATAACCGATTTAATTAGGATAGCCGGTTTATCGGAAGATATAATGACAAAAAGTGCCTATTGGCAGATGGATGTTGCAATGAAGAGCGGTAAGCTTGACATGATAGAGAATTTGGGAATTTTTGATATAAATTTAGGTATCGTTCCTAAATTAAACCCCTTTGGAGATCTGGCTACTTATTTACCTTTATTGATTTTGGTTATACTTGCAGTTGTTACCACATATATATCCACAAAGGTTATGATGGATTTAACGCAAGGAACTTCAAGTAATTCTGCTCAGAGTAGTTCAAAGGATCCCAAAAATAAGAGTGCTGAAGATATGAGTGCTTCAATGACAAAGAGCATGATGTTTGTTGGACCTGTAATGACTGCTATTATTTCATTCCAGGCTCCGGCAGCATTGGTGTTATATTGGCTCACAAATAACGTTTTTCAGATGCTTCAGCAGTATTTTATTCATAAGATTATCTTTAAAGAGAAGGAGGATCAGGTTAAATAAATGCCAAATTATATTGAAAAATCCGCAAAATCAGTTCAGGAAGCCATAGATGCTGCTCTTATAGAATTAAATGCAAATCGTGAAAATGTTGAAGTGGAGATTTTGGATGAAGGAGCAAAAGGCATCTTTGGATTAATAGGAAGTAAACAAGCCAGGGTCAGGGTTACATTAAAAGAAACCGGCGGAGAAAAAGCTAAAAAGTTTTTATTGGATTTGTTTAGCAAGATGAAGGTTAATGCAGATGTTTCGGTGGAAGAGAAAGACGATTCTATTTTGATAAAAATTGAAGGTGAGGATATAGGAATAGTAATCGGAAGAAGAGGAGAAACCTTGGATTCTCTTCAATATTTGACCAGCCTCGTTGTTAATAAGAGCAAGGAAAACTACAAAAGGGTTGTTATTGATATAGAAAATTACAGGCAAAAAAGAGAGGAGACTTTGGTAAAGCTTGCTAATAAGTTGGCGGACAGAGTAATGAAATATAAAAAGAATATTACTCTTGAACCGATGAATCCTTATGAAAGAAGGGTTATACACTCTTCTCTTCAAAACCATAAATATGTTCAAACTTATAGTGTCGGTGATGAACCGAACAGAAAGGTCATTATTACGTTGAAATAGTTGTTTGGGTTAATGCCGATGCTCTAAAAGAATTAATAATGTATAGACATACGAAGTATATTGGCTGGGAATGGTTCAGGATTAATTTTCCTGGACCATTTTTTGAAGGTTTTATAAAAGGTAAAAATTTTTATATAGGTTAATTTATAAATCGGAGGAAGCCGGATGTATAAGGAAGATACAATTGCTGCAATATCTACGCCCCATGGAACCGGGGGAATAGGTATTATCAGAATAAGCGGAGACAGAGCCTTTGAAATAGCGGAAAAGATATTTGTGGGGAAGAAGAATTTTAAAAATATAAAGTCCCATACCATCAATTACGGTAAAATAGTCAATCCTAAAGACGGCCTTACCCTTGACGAGGTGCTTTTATCAAAGATGGAAAAGCCGAATACCTTTACAAGGGAGGACATTGTGGAAATAAATTGCCATGGCGGGCTCATGGTGTTAAAAAACATACTGGAGCTGTGCATAAAGGAAGGTGCAAGACTTGCCGAACCCGGAGAATTTACAAAAAGGGCCTTTTTAAATGGAAGAATTGATCTGTCTCAGGCTGAAGCAGTTATTGATCTTATAAATTCCAAGACCGATGAAGGTTCAAGGGCTGCAATAAGCCAGTTGGAGGGAAAACTCTCCAAAAGGCTTAAAGAGGCAAGAAAGAAGCTGATTGAGCTTCTTGCCCACATAGAGGTTACCGTGGATTATCCTGAATATGATGTTGAAGAAGTAACCGGTAACATGATATACAATGAGTTGGATGAGATTAAGAAAAAGCTTCAGGATATTATTGTAGGGTTTGATAAGGGAAGGATAATAAGGGAAGGTATTGATGCGGTCATTGTCGGAAGACCTAATGTGGGAAAATCCTCTTTGTTGAATGAATTGTCCGGAAAAAACCGGGCTATAGTTACCGACATACCAGGTACCACCCGGGATATAATAGAGGAGTATATAAATATAAACGGCATTCCTGTGAGAATAATTGATACAGCAGGTATTAGGGAAACCCAGGATGTCGTTGAGAAAATAGGAGTGGAAAGAACTCATAAGGCAATTAATGAGGCCGACCTCATCATAATGATGATTGATGCAAAAAGGGGTATTAATGAAGAAGATAACGAAATAATATCAAAACTTGTGGATAAAAAGCTCATTATACTCATAAATAAGGTTGATCTTGTGGATGAAAATGAAATTCAAAAAATAGAAAAGCAGTTAGAGGGTAAAAAATATTTGAGAACATCCCTGAAAGAAGACAGGGGATTAAAAGAATTGGGAGATGCTCTGGTTGATATGTTTGTATCGGGTGAGGTGAGCATGAATAATGAAATTCTGCTCACCAATGTTAGGCATAAAAGCCTTATAGACAAGGCCTTGTCTAGCATTGATAAAGCAATGTCTGCACAACAGGAAATGATGCCGGTGGATCTTTTGGCAATAGATATAAGGGATGCTGCCGATTATTTGGGACAGATAACCGGTGAATCGGTCAGTGAGGATGTTATGCACGAAATCTTCAGTAGATTTTGCTTGGGAAAATAGAATATATATTTTTTATCATATATTTTATGAAATACAAATACGGAAGAAACATTTTAAAGCCTGGCTCTAGACTGCGAAACTTAAGTTTCTGAAATATTTGTATTTCCGCAAAACACTCGAAAAAAATTATTTTGGAAGGGATATATTATGGGATTTATAGCAGGAGAATATGATGTCGCAGTTATCGGAGCAGGACATGCAGGCTGTGAAGCCGCTCTTGCTTCAGCAAGACTCGGTATGAAAACCGTTGTATTTGCCATTAATCTTGACAGTATTGCAAACATGCCCTGTAACCCCAATATTGGCGGTACTGCAAAGGGACATCTGGTGAGGGAAATAGATGCACTGGGCGGTGAGATGGGAAAGAACACCGATAAAACCTTTATTCAATCTAAAATTTTGAATTCCGCAAAGGGTCCGGCGGTGTTTTCGTTGAGGGCTCAAGTGGACAGAAGAATGTATCAGATTGAAATGAAAAACACCTTGGAGAAACAGGAAAACCTTGATATAAAGCAGGCTGAAATAGTTGAAATTATATCTGAAGAGGTGGAAGGCAAAAAAGTCGTTAAGGGTGTTAAAACCCATACAGGATCCGAATACAAGTGCAAGGTCATAATTGTTGCAACAGGAACCTTTTTAAAGGGTAGAATTATTATTGGAGATGTAAGCTACAGCGGTGGACCTGACGGATTGTTTCCGGCAAACAAGCTTTCGGACAGTCTTAGGGAACTGGGTATTGAGCTTCTGAGGTTTAAGACCGGTACTCCGGCAAGAATCAATAAAAGAAGCATTGATTTTTCCAAAATGGAAGAGCAGCCGGGTGATGAAAGAATAGTGCCTTTTTCCTTTGAAACCGGAGAAATAGAAAAAGAACAGGTTTCCTGTTACCTGACTTATACGAACAGTGAGACCCACAGAATAATAAAAGAGAATCTCCACAGATCTCCTCTTTACAGCGGTGTAATCGAAGGAATCGGGCCCAGATATTGTCCTTCCATAGAGGACAAGATAGTAAGGTTCAAGGATAAGGAGAGCCATCAGGTTTTTGTGGAACCCATGGGCCTTAATACACAGGAAATGTACTTGCAGGGGATGTCTACAAGCCTTCCCGAGGATGTACAGATTGAGATGATAAAAACACTTCCGGGGCTTGAGAATGCATCGGTTATGAGAAGTGCTTATGCTATAGAATATGATTGTATTGACTCAACGCAGCTAAAGCTTTCGTTAGAGCTGCAGAATGTGGAGGGATTGTTTTTTGCCGGCCAGGTTAACGGTACTTCGGGCTATGAAGAGGCTGCAGCCCAGGGAATTATAGCCGGGATTAATGCCGCAATGAAAATTAAAGGAAAAGAGCCTTTGATATTGGACCGTTCACAAGCGTACATAGGAGTTTTGATAGATGACATTGTGACCAAAGGCACCCGCGAGCCGTATAGAATGATGACCTCAAGATCGGAATACAGATTGCTTTTAAGACAGGACAATGCAGATTTGAGGCTTACTCCCATAGGATATAAAATAGGTCTTATTTCCGAAGAAAGATATAGAAAATTTGAGGAAAAGAGAAGGCTTATTGATGAAGAAATTGAAAGGGTAAAAAAGGTCAATATACCGCCGTCGGAAAAGGTAAACAAGTTCCTTAAATCAAAGGGAAGCACCACTATAAAAACCGGTGTTAAGCTTGCGGATCTTTTAAGAAGACCTGAGCTGGATTACGATTCTTTAGAAGAGATTGATGAAGGACGGCCTTCCTTGAGTTATGAAGTTAGAGAACAGGTGTCCATATCCGTTAAATATGAGGGATATATTAAAAGGCAGCTGGAGCAGGTGGAACAGTTTAAAAAGCTTGAGGGAAGAAAGCTTGACAAAAACATAAACTATGATGAAATAAAAGGGTTGAGGTTGGAGGCAAGACAGAAGCTGAATAAAATAAAGCCTGAATCGGTGGGACAGGCTTCAAGAATATCGGGAGTATCCCCTGCCGATATCTCCGTGCTGCTGGTTTATCTTGAACAGAAAAGACGAGGATAAGCAAAATCCGCAGAAGGGAGGATTTACGATAAAATGGAATCGGAGTTAAAGGAACTGCTTCAAAAAGCTGCTTTAGAGTTTGATATAATATTGGATGAGCAAAAGATCGAAAAGTTTTTTACCTATGGAGACATTTTGAAGGACTGGAATCAAAAAATGAATCTTACTGCAATTGAAGACGACAGAAATATCATAATAAAGCATTTTGCTGATTCTATAAGCATATGTCCGGTAATAAAAAACAAGGGATCTAAAATAATTGATGTGGGCACAGGTGCGGGATTTCCGGGGATACCGCTTAAAATAGTTCATCCGGATTTAAAGGTAATATTATTGGATTCTCTCCAAAAAAGAATTGGATTTTTAAATGAAGTCATTAACAGGCTTGATTTAAAAGATATATCCGCTGTTCACTCAAGAGCGGAAGAGATGGGTCAACATGCGGATTACAGAGAAATGTTCGATATATCCACCGCAAGGGCGGTGGCAAATCTTCCTGTATTGTTGGAGTATTGCCTGCCTTTTGTAAAGGTGGGAGGATACTTTATTGCAATGAAGGGCAGCAGTATGGATGAGCTCGGCAGCGCTAAGAGAGCTTTGGATGAACTTGGAGGAAAAATTGAAGAGGTAATGGAGTTTAATCTTCCTTTCAGTGATATTAAAAGAAATGTCATAGTCGTAAAAAAGTTTCGACAGACACCGACAAAATATCCCAGAAAATCAGGTAAACCTTCAAAGGACCCTTTGATTTAGAGCCGTAAAATGCAGTAATATAGCACATTTGGGCGAACGATTCTTTGAAAGAAAAGAAGGAATTGAAAAATATCGGGCGAATATTCCTTCTATGTTTTTTTGTTAGAAATTATTTCCGTTTCATAAAACGGAGCTAATTTAGATTCAACTAATGATAAAAAAATAAATTTACAAAGGATGGTGCCCAATGTTAGAAAACAGATTACGTATTGAAAAAGCAGGAAACGGGGAGGAGAATAAAAATATTACTTATATTGATATTGAAAATATAAGACCCAACCCCTATCAACCAAGAAAGCAATTCAACAAAATATCTTTGGAGGAACTTTGTGAATCGGTAAAACAGTATGGCGTGATTCAGCCAATTAATGTCAGAAGACTGTCAACAAATATGTATGAGCTTGTAGCCGGAGAAAGAAGGCTTAGAGCTGCTACTATGGCAGGTCTTAAAAAAATTCCCTGTATTATCGTTGACATTGATGATAATGATTCTGCAGTTCTGGCCCTCATAGAAAACCTTCAGAGAGAAGACCTCAGCTATATGGAAGAGGCTGAAGGATATAACAATCTTATTAATGAACATGGCTTTACGCAGGAGGAGCTTGCGGCCAAAATAGGAAAAAGCCAGTCTACCATTGCAAACAAGATAAGACTTCTAAAACTTCCACCCTTGGTTAAAAAAATATTGGCAGACAACAATCTTACAGAAAGGCATGCCAGGGCCTTGTTAAAGCTTCATGACGAGCAGCTTCAGCTAAAGGTATTGAAGAAAGTTTGTGAAAAAGGCCTTAATGTAAAGAAAACTGAAGAGCTCGTTGAAAGAGCGATTGAAAAATATACGAAGAATGAAAACGAAAAGAAAAACAAGGTTGTATTTACAAAGGCCATTAAGGATATAAGAATATTTATAAATACCATAAAACAGGCAATAATACTTATGAAAAAGTCCGGAGTTGATGCAAAAGCAGCGCAGTTTGACAGGGGCAGTTATGTAGAATTTATAATAAGAATACCCAAATAATTTATTTTCAATACCTCAACCGAAAATATGCACCTTAGAACTGTAAATTTTGTGGACAGTTCCTCAAAACTATATTAAAATATATATATTATGGATATTTTTAAGGTATTATAGGAGCAATGTCCATATAATATAGGAAAGAGGTAAGCATAGATGTCAGATATAAAGGATATGAAAGAACAGAGGATAATACCTGTTGACATTGAGTCGGAAATGAAGAAATCCTTCATTGATTATGCAATGAGTGTTATTGTTGACCGTGCTCTTCCCGATGTAAGAGACGGTCTTAAGCCTGTTCACAGAAGAATTTTATATGCTATGCATGGGTTGGGATTTACGCCGGATAAAGCATACAGAAAATGTGCAACCACAGTTGGAGAGGTTTTGGGTAAATTTCATCCTCATGGTGATGCAGCTGTTTATGACAGTATGGTTCGTATGGCCCAGGATTTCTCATTAAGATATATGCTTGTTGACGGTCATGGTAATTTCGGTTCTGTTGATGGGGACCCTCCGGCTGCTATGAGGTATACGGAGGCAAGGCTTTCAAAAATATCTCTGGAAATGCTGAGGGACATCAACAAGGATACCGTTGATTTCAAACCGAACTTTGATGAGCATGATTTTGAGCCTGTGGTATTGCCGTCAAGATTTCCGAATCTTCTGGTGAACGGTTCTTCAGGTATTGCCGTCGGTATGGCGACAAATATTCCTCCTCATAATCTGGTTGAGGTTATTGACGGTATAATAGCTGTGATTGATAATCCGGAAATATCTATCGATGAAATTAACAAAATAATCAAAGGCCCTGATTTTCCTACCGGAGCTACAATAGTCGGAACACAGGGCATCAAGGAGGCCTATAAGACCGGAAGAGGAAAAATAGTATTAAGGGCTGTTGCCAATATTGAGCAAATGTCGGCCAATAAGCAGAGAATTGTTGTGACAGAGATTCCTTACCAGGTTAACAAGGCTAAATTGATTGAAAAAATAGCTGAGCTGGTTAAAGACAAGAGAATAGAGAATATATCGGATTTGAGGGATGAGTCTGACAGAGACGGAATGAGAATAGTAATTGAGCTTAAGAAAGAAGCAAATGCAAATGTTGTTTTAAATCAGCTCTATAAAAACACTCAGATGCAGGATGCATTTAATGTAAACATGGTAGCACTTATTCAGACTCCCGATAATAAGTTTGAGCCCCGTGTCATTAATATTAGACAAGCTATAGACTATTATATCAAACATCAGGAAGATGTAATTGTAAGAAGAACAAAATATGATCTTGAAAAAGCAGAGGCAAGGGCTCATATTTTGGAAGGGTTGAAAATTGCTATAGATAACCTTGATGAGGTAATAAAAATCATAAGGGGATCTAAAAATGAAGCTGCTGCAAAAGAAAAATTGATAGAAAGATTCTCTTTCAGTGACAAGCAGGCCCAAGCCATTGTGGATATGAGGCTGGGAAGGCTTACGGCCTTGGAAAGAGAAAAGCTTGAAAAAGAATATCAGGAGCTTTTGGAAAAGATTAAATATTACAAAGATGTTCTTGCAAATGAGTTTATGGTATTAAATATTATTAAAGAAGAACTTAACGAAATAAAAGGAAAGTACGGGGATGAAAGAAGAACAAAGATTGTTCCCGATGAAGGCGAAATAGATATTGAAGATCTGATTGACGATGAGGAGACTGTTGTAACCCTTACTCATTTCGGGTATATAAAAAGGCTTCCGGCGGATACTTATAAGAGTCAGAGAAGGGGCGGCAAAGGTATAACGGGACTTAGCACAAGAGAAGAAGACTTCGTTGAAAACCTTTTTGTCACCAAGACTCATGACTATATTCTCTTCTTTACCAGCAAAGGAAAGGTATACCGGCTGAAGGCTTATCAAATACCCGAGGCAGGCCGGCAAGCAAAAGGGACGGCAATAGTAAACCTTTTAGAGTTGGATCAGGATGAAAAGGTTACAACCGTGATTCCGATAAGTGAGTATAAGGAAGGGTTGTATCTGTTCCTTGCTACAAAGAAGGGTATAGTAAAGAAAACAGATCTGATGGAATATGACAATATCAGAAAAGGCGGGCTTATTGCAGTTACGCTGCGGGAAAACGATGAGCTCATTGATGTACAGCTGACCGACGGATCAAAGGATATTTTACTGGTAACGAAAAACGGATTATCCATAAGGTTTAACGAAAAGGATGCAAGACCGTTGGGCAGGGTATCCCAGGGCGTAAAGGGCATTAAGCTTGAGGACGATGACGAAGTAATCGGAATGAGTGCATACATTGAAAACACCAGCCTTTTGGTGGTAACGGAAAACGGTTTCGGTAAGAGGACCGAGCTTGACGAATACAAAGTACAGTTTAGAGGAGGAAAAGGCATTCTTACATACAGAGTCACGGAAAGAACCGGGAAGCTGGTGGGAATGAAGCTGGTATGTGATGATGACGATGTAATGCTCATAAGCTCGGACGGTACCATCATTAGGATTAAAGTTCAGGACATAAGTGTTCTGGGCAGGGCAACACAGGGCGTTACTCTTATGAGATTGGATGAGGGAGTTAAGGTCATGGCTGTTGCCAGAATTGTAAATGAAGATGACGACGGAGTGGAAGACGGAAAGAATTGCGAAGAAAATAGCGAAGCAAGCAATGAAGAAGAAAAGGACTCGTAAGAGTCCTTTTCTTATGAGTGCTTAAAGATATCCCACATAAAATATGAATATACAATGTATAATTATTAAAAATATGCAGTTCTGCGTTATAGGACCTCAATATTGGAATTCAATGAATAATTTGGTATTATAAATACATAAGTTATATAATTATGATTGGAGTAGTAGAGGGGAAATTAAAATGAAGAATGCTTTTAAGAATCTACATAAAAAGTCTATTCAGTTAATAAGCAATCAAAAAGGTTTTGGGATTAAGGAAGTGGCAATATCTTTAGGGGCTATCGTTGCTGTAGGAATAGTTCTTACGGTATTTAGGTCTCAGGCAGGAAATATTCTTTCCGATGTTTGGGATATGATAAAGGATTTTATAGGAAGCAATATCGGGTCTTAATTTCAGTGCAATATTATGTAATTTAATTATTTGTGTTATTTTATTGGAGGTTAGCATGAAGGGAGTAGCAAATTCCATTCTTGCAATTATTTTATGTTCATTTTTTATATTGCCGTTTACCAATTTTATGCTATTTTTCCCATGGTATCTAACGTTGATATACAATACTTTTAATGTTGCTACGGAAGCATCTATTGTAAATTATGTAACGGGAGATATGGTTGAGAATGTGATAAGTGATTTGGAGTCAAAACCTTTATATAGAGACAATATAAGTTATGTAAAAGTATATATGAATGATCATGTGATAAAGAAAGGTGAAAATGACACGAATCTTCGCCTTCAAAAAGGACAGAGCTTTAATGTTAGCATTGAGGCTCAATTTCCTTTTGTAGTAAAGGTGTTCGGTCAAGAATTTGAAAGGAAATTGCCGATCAAATTCACCATTCCGACTACAGGTGTTAGGTACTATAAGGATATGGACCCTAATGCTTATATTTATTAGGAGGAATTGAATGAAATTTGTAGCATATATATTGGCGGCAGTTATTTTATTAACCGTGTTATTGGCTCCATGCGTGGAGCTTCTTAGTGCGTTTGGGGATATGTGTAAAATCAGTGCCGCTGTTAGTTCCGCTGGCCGTGCCGCCGTAATGAATTCGGAAGATGTTCAAAGTGCCAGGGATGTTGAGGCAAAGATTAATTTTGATAAATTTCAGGAGATATTTAAAGAAAATTTCTGTACTGCCTTAAATTTGAACAGTTACTATAAATCCAACGATGGCAAGTATAATGATTTTGATGTTAAGTTTGAGTTACTGGGCGATGATAAGTGTAAAATTGAAGTAAAAACCGCATATAAGTTCAAAACCTCTGTATTTAGAAAATACTTATCGGATCTTTCAAGCAGTGATAATAAATTAAAGGTGGTAAAAATCCAAACACTGATAATAGAAAACTAAAATATAAAAGTATTGAAAATTTTTTAATCCGGGATATATACGATTTATATAAAGTTCGGAGGTTAATGTGATAAAAGTCGAGGCGGATGCTTATACCCACAAGGGGCGGGTTAGAGAAAAAAATGAAGACAATTTTTTTCTCGATGGCATTTTTATAGATGAAAATCAGTCGAGGGATTGCGTAAGGTATTCTATTTCCAAATCGTCAAAGGAATATATTTTTGCGGTTTGCGACGGTATGGGCGGTCAGAAGTACGGAGAAAAAGCATCCTATGCGGCTGTGAAAATATTAAAAAAGCTTCATGAAAAAATTGCAGAAATTTCAGACATAAAGAATATTGAGATTATCATACGTTACCTTAAAAGCTATGTTTTAAAGGCTAATGAGTATATATACGATATGTCTGTTAAAAAAGGCTGTCCTATAGGGACTACTTTTGCTTGTCTTGCCATTTCCGATAACAAGGCTGTAGCATTAAATTTGGGTGATAGCAGAGTTTATTTAATCAGAAACGGAGAAATTAAACAACTTACTACCGATCATACAGAAGCAGAGCGGCTTGTCAGACTTGGAGCTTTGACTCGTGAATCGGCCCTGACTCATAACAGCAGGCACCGATTATATAGATACCTTGGAATTTCTCCTTCTGAGGGAATCTTAGAGGCAGATTTTTCGGATATAATTGAAATAGAAAAGAATGATATATTTTTAATATGCAGTGACGGGCTTACAGACGCAATTAAAGAAGAGTCTTTGTCGGAAATTGCCCGAAGGGAAATGGAAAACAGTGAATTGTGTGCGTATTTTGTAAATGAGGCTTTAAACAGAGACGGCAGCGATAACATTACATCTTTATTGATTAGCATTAAAGATATTGAAAGGTGAAGCAATATTTGGTGGGGGGTAAGTCGTGCAAGGCGATCTGGACTATGTAAAAAAATATGAGCCCCTTTGGGGTGGCTGGTATGTAGAAAAGTTGCTCGGAGAGGGAAGCTTTGGCCAGGTATATAAAATAGTTAAAGAAGAATGGGGATTTAAGTATGAAGCAGCATTAAAAGTAATACCTGTGCCTACGAAAGATCAATATCGGGAAGCTTCTGCAGTCATGGCCACAAATGATAGTTCGCTGATGGACTATTTTGAAGATTCTGTTAAGAATATAGTCAATGAAATAAGGATTATGTATTCCCTGAAGGGTAACAGCAATATTGTGGGATATGAGGACCACATGGTTATTGAGAGGGATAACCCTCCGGGTTGGGATATACTTATAAGAATGGAGTATCTTAAAACACTCCGCGATTTTATTGAAGAGTCCATGTTGACCAGGAAGGATGTAATAAAGCTTGGCATAGATATTTGTTCGGCTATTGAGACCTGTTCACAGAGAGGTATAATACATAGAGATATAAAAGATGAAAATATTTTTGTATCCAAATTCGGGGAGTTTAAGCTGGGAGACTTCGGAATTTCAAAGGAATTGTCAAAAAGCGGAAGAGCGGCATCAATGAAAGGAACGCCGCTTTTTATGGCTCCTGAAGTATTTCGTGGTGAGAAATATGATATCAGAGCAGATTTATATTCTCTGGGGATAGTCTTGTATAGATTGGTGAATTGCGGCAGAATACCGCTCGTTCCGCCTTACCCGGAAGTTATAAAGTTTAAGGACAGTGAAGAAGCTTTAGAGAGAAGGATTTCGGGCGAGGATTTGAATCCTCCCGTTGAGGCAGGAGACAAGCTTAGTGAGGTTATACTTAAGGCATGCAGGCATAATCCTTCAGAGAGATATTCGGATGCTTCGGAAATGAAGCAGGATCTGGAAAGGGTATTGAATTCTCTTAGCGATGAAGAGAAAAACCGGTATCTTACCCTTCCGGGATATATAAAGAGAAACGAGAAACAAGGGGATGAGGAATCCAATAAAATTCAGGCGTACTCCGGGATTATCCGGGATGAACAGGTAAATAAATCCATGGATTTTGATGATATATTTTTTGAGGACGATTTTTTTGAGAATGACATTATTGAAGATATTCCGGGACAAGGTAAAAAAGATGATGTTTCCGGCGGATATCAACAAAGGGATATAAGTGTAATTAAAACCGCCCGGGGTAATACGCAAGGAAATATTATGAACGGAGGTCTGGCTTCATCATACGGCTTGTGGGATTATTATTCTATTACAAGCAAGCTCTGTAAAATAAAGATTGACGAAAGCTCCGAGCAGCTGCTGGCAAATATATCGGCATGGTATATAAATGTTGTGGACGATTGGATTTATTTCAGCAATTCAAACGATGATGATTCCATATACAGAATCAGCATTGACGGAAACGATATGCAAAAACTGAACAATGATAAGTCCTGGGACATAACGGTGAAAGACGGTTGGATTTTTTACAGTAATGAAAGTGACGGATACGGAATATACAAGATGAAAACCGATGGAAGCTGTAGAACAAAAATAAACAGCGACAAGTCATACTGCCTGAATATAACGGACGATTGGATTTATTATGTTAATAAAAGCGACAGAGGAAGCCTTTATAAAATTAGACTGGACGGTTCTCAGAAAGAAAAGTTAATTAATGACGATTGCAATTATATAAACGCTGAAGACGGTTGTATATATTATGTTAACAACAGTGATGAAGGAAGAATCTATAAATTAACAATGAATGGTAATGCAATGAGGATTAATGATGATACTTCATCGAACATTAACGTATATGGTGAATTTATATATTACTCCAATAAGAATGATGGGGGTAAATTATATAGAATTAATAAGGACGGCAGAAACAAAAAACTGATTTGTGAAGACAGCTGTGATTTTATTAATATAACTAAAAAATGGATTTACTATGCCAACAAAGAAGATGGAGGAAACCTGTATAAGATTAAATTCGATGGCAGCAACAGGGTAAAACTAGGTGTAAATGCCGAAGACGACGATGAATGGTTTTATTTATAAAGCTTGTTCCATGTAAAAGTAAAGAGTTCCCAATCATAAAATGATGCAAGGGAACTCTCATTATGCTCGCATTAACATTGTTATAAGATGCAGGCTGCACTCCGATAGACATTCAATATCCTACGAGTATTGGGCTGCTTAATTTCTCAATTTTACTTGCGATTTATTTCAGATATAGAGCATTATTTCATGAAAAATATTAGATAAAGGAACTTGAACATCAGCAAGACCTGCTTCATAAACTACTCTGGGCATGCCATATACAATGCAGGATTCCTCTGCCTCAACAATTATCCGTCCGTTATATTTTTTAACTGACTCGCATCCAACAAGCCCATCATTTCCCATACCTGTTAGAATAACCGACAGCAATCTTTCCTTGTAAATAGGTGCTGCAGAATCTAGGGTTACATTAATAGACGGTTTGTAAACTGTTTCAACAGATGGACAGTCTTCTACTTTTAAAGCTACCGAATCATCTGCTTTTTTATCAAAAAAAGTTTGATAGCCTGCTGGGGCTATATAAATGTTGCCAGCTTCAAGAATATCACCATTTTCAGCTTCTTTGACCCGTAAATTGCAAATGGTATCAAAACGTTCAGCTAAAGGTTTCGTAAATCCTGGTGGCATATGCTGAAGAACGACAATGGGTACATGAGTATCCTTTGGAAAGCGTGGAAGAATGGATTGCAATGCAGAAGGACCTCCTGTAGAACAACCTATTATTAATAAGTCAACTGAACCTGTCTTTATTTCAATCGAACCTTCAGGCCTGTTTAAAATGTTTTCAAGAATTTCGGATACGTTTTCGGAGTTAGCCTTCTGTTCCTGGGCTTCATTTATCGATTTTCTTGACTTTTGGGCGATGGCTTTTAATCTATCCAAAAACTCCTTTATTATTTCCGGTTTCACATTATCTTCTAAAAGTACACTCTTTAAGTAAAAGTCTGCAGCCCCCGACTCAAAAGCCTGAAAAGTTATTTCTGGATCCTTATCGGTCCGGTTACTCAACATTACAACAGGAACCGGGCAAGTCTTCATAATCTCCTTTAAGGCAGTTATACCATCCATTTCGGGCATCTCTACATCTAATGTCATAATATCAGGTTTTAGTCTCTGTACTTTTTCTATCGCTTCAATCCCGTTTCTTGCAATTCCTATGATAAAAAGTTGAGGATCCTTCTCTATTATTAAGCTTATACATCTTCGTATAAAAGAGGAGTCGTCTACAACTAATACCCCATATTGCTGCATTAATGTTTTTCTCCTTTCCGATAATAAAATGTCGACGGTGCATATATTGTTTCAAATCCGGTATTCATGCCCGTTATAGTTTCTGCATGGCCTAAAAGCAAGTATCCGCCAAGTTTTAACACATTATATAAAGAATTAATAACTTTATTTATTGCTTTCGTATCAAAATAAATCAATACATTCCTGCAGAAGATTATATCTACTTCTCCTACCTTTTGTGCTATATTCTCATCCAGAAGATTTAAACAGCGGAAATCAACCATTACCCTTATTGTATCCCTGACCTTATAGTCGTCTTGACATGAAATAAAATATTTGTCAAGTATTTCTTTTGGCATTGTACGAAAGGAAAATGATTTTTTGTTATAGAGCCCTCGTCTCGCTTTTTCCAGGACCTTTTTATCTATATCCGAAGCAATAATCTCAATGGCGCCGGTTTCAAAGAGTCCTGTCTCTTCACTTAATATTGCCAAGGTATAGGGTTCTTCCCCGCTGGAACAAGCTGAGCACCATATGCGCAAAGGATTATTGGGAGTACGGTCTTTATATTGAGGAAGTATAGCCTTTCTAAACTCATCCAAGAGGTTTTCTTCACGGAAGAAATAGGTCTCATTTACTGTAATGAGGTTAATAAGTGTATCCCATTCATTGGGTTCAACCTTCAAATAACCTCCGTATTCCCAACATGAAAGTCCCAGTTCCTTAAGTCTTTCCGATATTTTAGTCTGAAGAGAAGAAAGATTTTTAAAAAAGTCAATACCACAATATTCATATATAAGCTCCGCTAATTGAATAAGACCGAATTTATCCATACAGATTTGTTACATCCTCCCTAATGCAATCTGTGGAGAGGCATATAGCCTCTCCAATATAATGTTAAGACCATGACTATAAATATACTACCCGTTGGCATTATACGACATGTTAATCTAACTTTAAGCGTAGTTCCCACATCATAAGAATGAACGATTTTTCTTCGTTTAAAGTTGATTAAGGTTTTGATAGAAGTCAATATGAAACATTATTTAGCTAATTCCATTAGTGCATCTATAATTTCTTCCGAGTATTCCGTCAATTGTTTTGTTACTGCAGCTGTGAGTTCAACATCCTTAAGATTAAGATTAATAACACGGTTTATTTCAGATGTATATTTTGCCAACTGTTCTAATCCATTTGCCTGGACTTTGGCTGCGTCGGTCACTTCATTAGCTTGAACGCTTACGCCTTCAACATTATTAACAACCTTATCCGCATTTGCCGTCTGTTCCTTCATGGCTGTTGTTATCTGTTTTACTTGTTCTCTTGCGTTAGCAACACCTTTAACGATATTCTCAACGCTTTGTGCCTGTTCTTTTGTTGCATTAGTAATTTGTGCGGCTTGGTTTGCGACATTTTCAACAGCGGTAACTATACTCTGCCCTTGCTTAGCCTGCTCTTTTACCGTAGCGGTAACCTGTTGCACCTGTTCTCTTGCATTCCCAATTCCTTTTATTATGTCTTCAACACATTGAGCCTGTTCTTTTACTGCATTTGTCACAAGGGCCGCCTGATCGGTAACATTCTGGACGGACAAAGTAATATCATTTCCTTGTTTAGCCTGTTCTTTAACGGCAACAGTAATCTGTCGTACTTGTTCTCTTGCATTTACAATGCCCTTGATAATATCCTCAACTCCTGCTGCCTGTTCCTTCGCTGCCTGAGTAACTTGAGCAGCCTGGTTGGTGACATTCTCAACAGCCTTGACAATGATCTGACCTTGGAGAGCTTGTTCTTTTACTGCATCCGTAACCTGTTTCAATTGTTCTCTTGCATTTATTACATCCTTGATTATGTCTTCAACACCTTGAGTCTGTTCTTTGGCAGCTTGAGTGACATGTGACGCTTGGTTGGTTACATTTTCCACTGAAACTACAATATTTTGACCTTGTTTAGCCTGTTCTTTCACCGCTGCCGTGATCTGCCTTACCTGTTCCCTTGCATTTACTACACCTTTTATTATTTCTTCAACGCCTTGAGTCTGCTCTTTAACGGCATGTGTTACCTGAGCCGCCTGATTGGTTACATTCTCTACTGCAACTATAATATTTTGACCTTGTTTTGCCTGCTCTTTAACTGCTACCGTTACCTGTCTTACCTGTTCCCTTGAGTTCTCTATGCCTTTTATAATATCCTCAACACCTTGTGCTTGCTCTTTGGTTATATCCGTTACCTGTGCTGCTTGCTTGGTCACATTCTCTACCGCCATTACTATATTTTGACCTTGATTGGCTTGTTCTTTCACAGCATCCGTAACCTGCCGCATCTGTTCCCTTGCATTCTCAATTCCTTTTATTATGTCCTCAATACCTTGAGCCTGTTCTTTTGTAGCTTGAGTAACTTCTGCTGCCTGTTTGGTTACATTCTCTACAGCAACCACGATATTCTGGCTTTGTTTAGCCTGTTCTTTCATAGCTGACGAAACCTGCTTAATTTGCTCACGGGCATTGGCTACACCTTTTATTACTTCCTCAATACCGGCAGTTTGTTCTTTTACGGCGGCGGCCACTTGAGCCGTTTGCTTTGTAACGTTTTCAACGGATTGTATAATATTTTGACCCTGTTTCGCCTGCTCTTTCACAGCAACTGTAACTTGCCGAACCTGCTCTCGTGCATTGGCTACACCCTTGATAACTTCGTCAACGCCTTTAGTCTGCTCCTTGGTAGCCTGTGTAACCTGTGCAGCCTGACTGTTCACATTTTCTACGGCAGCTATGATATTTTGTCCCTGGTTTGCTTGTTCCTTAACCGCAATAGTGACCTGTCTTACCTGTTCCCTTGCATTGGCTACACCTCTTAATATGTTTTCCACACCTGCCGCCTGTTCTTTGGTGGCTTGTGTAACCATAGCAGCTTGATTTGTTACCGTATTCACAGCCTCAATTATCTTTATGCTACCCTTGTTCTGTTCCTCGGTGGCGGTGGTTATCTGGCGGATTTCCTTGTTAACATTTTCTATACCTTCAACTATCTTTTCAATAGCCATACCGGCTTCATTGCTTAGCTTTGAACCATGTTCAACCTTTTGAGTGCCGACTTCAATAGCCTTGATAGCCTGACTCGTTTCTCCCTGAATACCTTTAATGAGTTCGGATATTTCCTTTGTTGCTGTAGCGGTTCGCTCAGCCAACTTTCTTACTTCATCAGCAACAACTGCAAATCCCTTTCCGTGTTCTCCGGCCCTTGCGGCCTCAATTGCAGCGTTTAGCGCAAGAAGATTTGTTTGTTCAGCAATATCGTCAATGACTTCAATGATACTGCCTATTTTTTCGGAACTCTTTCCAAGACCGTTGATAACATCTTCTGCTCGGTGAATGACTTCGGATATATCCTTAATAGCAACTAATGTGTCGGCCACAGCCTTCTGACCGTCTTTGGCATCACTCTGTACTTTTTCACTCAATTTATTTACATTTTGCGCGTTCTGGGCAACCTGGCTTATGGAAGCTGCCATGTTTTCAACCACCTGGGATGTTTCATTTGCAGATTTTTGAAGCTGCTCAGCGTTTCCTGCCACACCCTGTATGGACTTACTCATTTCCTCTATAGAAGAGGATATTTCTTCAACTGATTGGGCTGTACTTTCTGCATTGCCCGCTACTTGTTGGATGGATGAGACTATCTCGTGTATAGCTGCTGAGGCTTCTTCAGCTGAATTTGTCATGCTTTCAGCATTACCGGCCATACCTTTGATGGACTTTCCCATTTGCTCAATAGAACCGGATATTTCTTCAACTGATTTTGCGGTACTCTCGCTGTTACCTGCCACCTGCTTTATTATAACTGCCATCTCTTCAAGAGATTTTTGGGACTGTTCGGCAAGACCCGTCAGTTTTTCAGCATTTTTAACAACACCGTCAATTGATTTTGAAAGCTCACCCGTCATTGAGTTTGTGGAATTAACAGCTGAAGACTGTTCGCTTGTACCTTTAGTAACCTGTCCGGTAATATTGGACAAATCTTTTAGTTTTTCATCGATCTTTTTGGCAGAATCCACTGCTTTGAATACTTTTTGAGAAAGTCCCGAACTTTTCATAAGTTTGAGAGCCATATCTTTTTTAAATCCCATAAGTAATGCCTCCTATTCTATGAGTTTTTGAAATAATCACTGTCTTGATTGTTCGTCATCTATTTTAGAAGCTTTCTTAGCGTTTACTATCTTTGAAACTCCTACCACATCCAGTATGCATGCCACACTTCTGTCTCCTAAAATCGTAGCTCCGGAAATACCTTCTACCTTTCCTATATAGGATCCAAGGTTTGTGACAACGATTTCCTGATTTCCTATGAGTTCATCCACCACAAGTCCAAAACGTTTTTCAGCTATTCCGAGCAAGACGATCAGAGTATTTTCCCTTTCCTTGCCTCGCGGAATACCAAAGTAGTCATGCAGCCAAATCAAAGGGGTCGCTCTATCCCTTATGACCGTCACTGCTTGACCATTGATGGATTCAATCTCCTTTTTTGGTTTCCGTACGATTTCAACCACATTGTTCATGGGCAAGGCATAAGTTTCATTGTTGATTTTAACTAACAGCCCTTTCAGTATTGCGAGGGTGAGAGGAAGCTTGATTGGCAATTTAATTATGAACTTTGTTCCTGCACCGGCACATGTCTCAACATCAATGATTCCGTTTAATTTTTCAATATGGGACCTTACAATATCCATTCCGACTCCGCGGCCGGAAACGTCACTTACCTTTTCTGAAGTTGAAAAGCCCGTGTGGAAAATGAGGTCTATTAGCTGCTGCTCGGTCATATTGTCTGCTTCTTGCTCGGTAATAATTCTCTTTTTAACGGCTGATTGTTTTATTGCTTGTGCATCAATTCCGGCTCCGTCATCTTCAACCGTTATAATTACATTGCTGTCCTCAGGCAATGCTGTTACCCGCAGTGTGCCTTTTTCGGGTTTACCGGCCTTCCTACGGACTTCCGGATTTTCAATCCCGTGGTCTATAGCATTCCGTATAAGGTGGATTAGCGGGTCACTCATTTCTTCCATGATGGTTCTGTCTATTTCGGTTTCTCCACCCTCAAGCACCAGGTTAACTTCTTTATTCAATGAATAGGACAAATCCCGGACCATCCTGGGGAAGCGACTGAATAACTGCTGTACCGGAATCATGCGGGCTTTCATTATTGCCTGCTGAAGTTCATCGATTAGCACCGATACGCGGTTAGAAATACCTATTAGGTCATCAACCGTTTCGTCAGAGGGATATTGATTATACAAATTGTTTGAGACCTGCGCGATGCGTATCTGTTCAATCACCAGTTCGCCTACAAGATCCATCATCCTCTCCAGACGATCTACATCAATTCTTACGGTATGTACGGCCTTTTTTTCATCTTCCACTATTTTTGCACTCGGAGCATTATTTTTATCTCGTTCTCCATCATCATCAATCTTCGTTTTAAATTGAGAATCTTCAGTAAGATAGGGAAAAACTTTGACTTCGCTTACATCCATTAGGTCATTTCGTGCTTTATGCTCCAACGCATCTTCATTCATTTGGGTGAGTACCAAGAAAGCTATCTTGCTAATATCAGTATCAATTGGAGCTTCCAATATATTTGGGACCATACTTATGACCGTACCCCACTCATTGAGAAAGTTCATTATGACGCAGGCGCGGCTTGATTTCATTTGGCTATCCTCTAAAATATTAACCTCGCATACAAGGACATTCTGCCCGATGGTCAACGCTTGATTTATCTGCTCCTGCTGTTTTGCATCGAGTACAAATGTTGTCTGGCTCCTTTGTTCAACTTTTATATTATCAGCCATATTCGAATCGTCGTCTGGTTTATTTTTAGACAGAATTTCTTTTAATTTAGATATTACAGGAGTTGTTTCTGTCTTAATGTTATTTATATCAGAAGCAAATTCTTGCTTTAACATATTTAAATAATCCAAACATTCGAATAGTACATCAACCACAGGTCTGGATATTTCAAGGAGACCATTGCGGATTCTATCCAAAACATTTTCCATTTCATGGGTAAGGTTTTTCATCTTTTCGAAACCCATTGTAGCAGAAGAACCTTTTAAGGTGTGTGCTGCACGGAATAATTCTTGAATCACTTCTGCTGTCTCACCGTTACGCTCCAATTCTACAATGCCATTTTCGAGAAGTTGTAGCTGTTCTTCCACTTCGCCAATAAAAGCCCCAATCATTTCCGGACTTTCAAATATGCTAGCCATGCTACACCCCCTTCCTTATTCATGAAGTACTTTATCGATTTTTAGAATGCTAACTACTCCTTCGTCAGTAATACCTATTCCCTCAAAATAGCTGCCATCAATCCCTGCTACCATCTCCGGAGGAGGCTGAATGTCTGAAAATTTTATGACTTGGTTAACTTTATCAACCACAATTCCAATCATTTCATCCTTGCTTTTTACTACAACAATGCGGGTTTTTTTGGTAGGGGCATAATTAGCAAGTCCAAACCTTTTATGAAGGTTAGCTACGGGAATGATTTTACCGCGGAGGTTTATAACTCCTTCCAGAAAAGGCTTGCTGTTGTGTATAGGAGTAATGCTTTGCATTTTGATAATCTCATATACATCACTAATTTTTAAGGCATATTTTTCACCTGCTAATTCATAAGCCACATACTGGCTATTTAAAAGGTCATTCATCATTGCTCACCTCCTTCTAAAAATAAAGTTATAAATTATTAGTTTGTTATAGTTTACTTAATGTCTGAATAATATAATCCTCTTTGAAGGGTTTTACTACAAAACCTTTTGCTCCCGACATGACTGCTTCTCTGACATATGATTCCTGCCCCATGGCAGAAATTATTATAACTTTACAATTGGAATCAAATTTCCTTATTTCCTTTAATGCTTGGATACCGTCCATTTCAGGCATGGTTATATCCATGGTTACAATGTCTGGCTTCAGTTCTTTATATTTTATTACAGCTACAGAACCGTTTTCTGCCTCGTCGATTACTTGGAAACCGTTCTTTTCGAGCATGGTTCTTAAAGACATTCTCATAAAAGCTGCATCATCGACAATAAGAACTCTCTTCATTGATATTTAACCTCCTCATGCCATGACTGAAATCCTAAACTAAGGTACTGTTGTCAATAAAAATAAAGCCAGTTACTGTGGTGAATTTGACCAACAATTTGCGAAATAGACTATATTTGCTTAATTTGAAATAGCATGTTTATAGCTATAGGATTTACCATTAGCCTTCAATATGTGCACCTTGCGGGTCAGGTGATTAAGCAAAAAGTTTATCAATGATTGACACCTAACTCCGATATTAATTTGAATATTTCCAATCATGTAATTATTATCAGATTGATTCTCTCAAGTCGGGAGGAACAAAAAAGAAGAGTAATTTATGGACCGGCATTATTATCCAATTCTCGATTGATTGCTGACGGGCCCAGTACCAGATGCATGAAAATTTATGTTAACTTATGCTTCGGTTATTTTGGTTCCTCCAGAAGTAGATATATATGACTGTGTTCTTGTCTAACCTAAGTCCTGTGGCATACTTTTCAGGTCTTGCATAAAGTAGGTTTTTTTGATATCCTCTAATTGCGCTATCTTAATCATGTCTTTCCTCCAATACTATATTGTTTAGGTAAACATAATTATAAAGAAGATTTGATTAAGGTAACCTTTATACTGCTTTTATGTATTTTGTTTTAGAGTAACAATAATATTCAAAACATGAGTTGCCTCCTTGCAGTTCACTTTTGATAAGGTTTAAAGTATTGATAAATTTTTTCTCCAACATCATTCCATAGCAAATGGCGACCCTACCATTACTGTTTCTCTACCTATGACTTTAATGTCATATTTTTTGATAAGCCTGGTTTATTCAATCTATACAGGAATTAATACGACTATTTAAAATACTGCCATTTTGCATTTCTAATGTAACAAAATGGGCATATTGTTACATTGACTATCATGAAAATCCTTCCTTTATATAACATCACTTATTGATTACATTTACTTAAAATCCTAGAATATAATTTCAATTCTTTTATTATGTACAAAAAAGATTAAAACTATATTGTGAACATAAAACAATGTTAGATAACATTATAATACTGTACATTTATTACAAATAATGATAAAATATATTTCATATAAATACTACGGAAATATGTTGATTTATTTACATGGGATCTGTGACATCTTTCAAAATTTAATATTTTCTGCTATAATTTATTTAATATGATTTATATTAAGATAAAAAATAACATTTTAAAATATAAGATTTTGTTTATTTTACTAGGGGGCTAGGTATCTTTGAACAGATTGATTGCAGAGAATTTAATTATAGAGAATAAGGACAATTCCAGCTTAAGTTACATTCTTAAGGAAGATAGCCTCTTCTTTGATATTGGTTACAAGGTTTTGCAAAACCAAGAGGAGAGAGGCTTTATCAGGTGTTATAAGGTATCTCACAATGGTAAAATTAAGTTGATTTATAATATATCCGGATACAAGTCTTTTCAGCAGCTGATTGGTCAGATGTCTCACGAGAGTTTTTTGGCTGTGATTTATAAAATCCTTCTGGCGGTTTCGGAAGTGAAAAACAATGGATTTATGCAGTGCGGAAACATTCTTGTAGATTTTGACAGGATTTTTATTGACACCAATAATCTTAATACATATTTAATTTACTTACCTGTAAACAACAAAACAGACAATGACAGTGATATTGCTTTTGAAAACGAGTTAAAAAGCAACATTATTGAAGCTGTCTTAAAAAACGAAAATATTCGCAGTGAAGCTGTTTTAAAACTGTTTAACGATTTGAAATCCAATAAGCTTTCTCTCGAAAGTGCAGTTGACAATATAATGACGGGTAACACTTCTATAAGCGGTTTTGCCGGCAATTCCGCTGTACCGGACAATACTCCGAAAGCAGGGATTATTAATACTCAAAGTTTTGATAATTCCGATTATTCAGGTGTTGAAACGGAAGATAATAAGAATAACATAGATAATAAGAGTAATATATTGAATGCGCTTCGGTCCTTTAGAAACAAGAAGAATGAGCATGACAGATTATATGCATCTTCAATTACTCTTTGCGGAGTAAACACTCCTCATAAAGTTGAAATAGTTATTAATAAAAATGAGTTTCTTATCGGAAGTAATCCTGAAATGGTCGATGGAGTTATCGAGTTTAACAAAGCTATAAGCAGAGTTCATTGCAAAATTACGTGTGTTGACAACAGATATTATATCTGCGATATGGGAAGCTCAAATGGAACTTACTTGAATGGTTTAAGGCTACAGAAGGGTGTTCAGGCTCTCATTCAAGCAGGGGACAGAATTTTTCTGGCCAACACTGAATTTGTTGTAAAATAACCTTAATTAAAATATATGGATTTGGACGGGAAGAGAAATGGAAAAAGTGGTTGTTGTACTGGCAGATACCGATGAAAAATATCTTATGCCACTGGAATTGAAATTCATAGAAGAATTTAAAGATAATGCTGATATGAACGTAATTACAGATAGGGATTATTTTAATACCTACTTTAGTGTGCCGAGAGAAATAGATATCCTTATCATTAATGAAAATTTATATACAGAGGATATTAAAAGGCATAATATTGCAAGTTTGTTTATTTTAACTGAATCCAATGATGTGAGTAATGAGGGGGAGCCCTTTTCTAACCTCATATATAAGTATACCAGCGTAAAAGAAATATTTCGGCGCGTAATAAATGCTTCGACAAAAGATGTACTGAGTACTATGGGCAATAAAGAAAAAACGCAGGTGATTATGGTCTATTCACCCTGCGGGGGTGTGGGAAAGTCGACGGTATCTTTAGGAATATGTGCCGCGCTTGCCGGTTTCCATAAACGCGTATTGTACGTAAATACGGAGACAATTCAAAGCTATAATTATATGCTGGGCAATAAAGAGTACTGTCCCGGTGAATTTGAAAAATTGTTGGCATCAAAAAAAGAAAATATTGTGGATTGCCTGAAGGGAGCAGTGGGATTTGAAAAATTCGATTATATTTTGCCCTTCAAGTACTCTGCTTCTTCACTGAATATAAACACGAAAGAATTTAAACATCTTGTTGAAGCAGTAAAACAGGCAGAAATGTATGACTATATTGTATTGGATTCTTCTTCTGATTTTACGTTGGAAAAGACCATGATGATGAGTTTTAGCGATAAGGTAGTAATTATAACGGCACAGGATAGGGTTTCATGTTTAAAGTTGGAATATTTCCTAAATAATATAGACTGCTCAGATAAAAACAAGTTTATATTTATATGCAACAAGTACTTGCCGGACAGAGAAAATTGGCTGATAAAAGGAAATTTGGTCGGGCGGTGCTTGGTAAGTGAATACATAGATGAATTCGGATCTGATCCGGACAGTGTTAATGTTGAATATTTATCAACAAATAAACAGTTTCAGAAGCTGGCATATACGTTTATATAATTGTAGGTGAATTAAATATGGATAATGTTGTTATTGTAGTGCACATACATAAAACCGGTGAAAAATTCGATATACAGGTACCTCTTGATATCACGGCAAATGAGTTGGCTGTGGCTCTAAGTCAAGCTTTTAATTTGGGTATCAATACGGAAGGGGATATGGCCGATTGCTATTTAAAGGCAGAAAACCCCATTGCATTGCTTAAGGGGGATAAAACCCTTCGGGAATATGGTGTGAGAAACGGTACCGTAATCAATATAACGAGGTAAACAGAAGAGTTATAACACATTAGGAAGAGGATATGGGCATGATTAAAGACAAGTACAAAATAGTAATTTATGGGAAAAATATATATACTGAATATTCTCTGCCTGACGAAGAGAATTCCATAGTCAGAATAGGAACAACAAAAAACTGTCAGGTTAGGTTTAATAAGGATCGCTTTTTTGATGAATTTGAATTTTATTTGTCAAAGAAGGATTCCAGATGGCAGCTTAATTGTGAAAAAGGAGTATATTTTACCACCGACGGTGTAATGAAGATATTTTATAAAGATATGAACCATGGAGATTTGGTCGGGGTAAAATATGAGAGTTTTGAGGGCGAATTATTTAAATTAAGCTTCTTTATTGATTTTGATGCGGATGAAAAGAACTATGAACGTGTAATAGACATATCAAATATAAGTGAAATAAGTATTGGTGGCATTGATAGTTGTAATATCGTTTTAAAGGACGAGCTTATCGGTAATGATACCGTAACCTTACAAGAGCAAAACGGTGAATACTATATTATTGATAACAGAACAAGGTATGGGGTGTACATAAACGGCAAAAAGGCATCAAGCATAACTAAATTAAATGATTATGATTTTATTTCGATTGTTGGATATAGTTTTTACTATAAAAACAGAAAGCTATATACATCGAAATATGGGAATATTATTGTCAATAATTTGGACTACACCGATACGACCGAACAGCTTAGTGCCCTTAAATATCCGAAATTCAATAGAAATACCAGAATTAAGTATGTAATCCCTGAGGAAGAAATTGAGATTTTGCCGCCAAAGCAAAAGCCTACTCAGCCGAAGAAAAATGTTATTCTTACTTTGGCTCCTGTATTGGCAATGATTGCTCTTACCATTGTAGTAAGAGGGGTCATGGGAAACAGTTCGAATTATACCTTTATAATTTACAGCGTGGCAAGTATGTCGGTAGGTATGGTAATGTCAATTGTCGGCATGATGATGGACAGCAAACAGTATAAAAAAGATGTTAAGTATAGAGAAAAGAAATACTTGGAATACATAGGCAAGAAGGAAGAAGAAATAAAAGAATATAGGGAAATTGAGTGGAAAATTGCTCAGCAAATATACAAGCCCCTTGATACCAATATACAAACAGCTTTAAATTTCAGCGGAGACCTGTACGAGAGGGATATTAAAGATGAAGATTTCCTTTTTGTAAGGGTAGGTACGGGTATTTCTAAAGCAAAATGCCAAGTTAAATACACAAAGCAGGAGTATAAGGATACTGACGATGAATTGCTGGATATTCCGGAGCAAATTGAAAAGAAATATCGTTATATTCCTAATTATCCTATTGTATCAAAGTTCTCCCGTTCCAACGCAATAGGTATTGTCGGAGAACGGCCGCAGCTTTATGAAATACTGAAAAACGTTGCTCTTGATATATGCATACGGCATTTTTATAACGACGTTAAACTGTTCTATATGTTTTCTGAAGATGACTGTGACAAATTTGCCTGGCTTAGGTGGCTCAGACATGTAAATAATGATGATATCGGTGTAAGGAACCTCATTTACGATGAGGAAAGCAGAAACACTATTTTGGAATACTTATACAAACAACTGACTTCAAGGGAAAGTGAGTTAAGTTCAGATGAAAATATAAGCTATAACACGTATTTTGTGGTATTTGTTTTTGACAGTAAGGGTATAAGCAAGCACCCGATTTCAAAATATATTGAATCATGTAATAAGTATGGATTTACTTTTGTATTTTTTGAAGAGCATGAGGAGTATCTTCCGAAAGGCTGTACGGAAATCATAAAGATCGGTGTAAACAACTCCGGCGGATTGATACTTACTGAAAACGGATATACCATAACTCAATTCAATTATATGCCCGTGCCCGACAAAACGGCGGAAGAAGTGGCATTGAAGCTGGCTTCGGTATATGTGGATGAAGTTAACCTTGAAAGTGAACTGACGAAGAATATATCATTGTTTGAACTGTTAGATATCATGACCATTAATGACCTTGATCTTTCGGCAAGATGGGGAAGATCCCAGGTTTATAAAAGCATGGCGGCACCTCTTGGGGTTAAGACGAAAAATCAGATAGTGTACCTTGACCTGCACGAAAAGAAGCATGGACCCCATGGATTGGTGGCAGGTACTACTGGATCCGGTAAGAGTGAGATCTTACAGACATATGTATTATCAATGGCATCATTATTCCATCCTTATGAAGTGGGATTTGTTATTATAGACTTTAAAGGAGGAGGAATGGCCAACCAATTTAAAGATCTGCCTCATTTGATGGGAGCAATTACTAATATTGAAGGAAGAGAAATCGACCGGTCCCTTATGTCGATTAAGGCAGAACTTTTAAAGAGACAGGCAATTTTTAAAGACTATAATGTTAATCATATTGATTCTTATATAAAACTGTTTAAAGAAAATAAGGCAAAGCAACCCTTGCCTCATCTGATTATAATTGTGGATGAGTTTGCCGAGCTAAAGAGTGAATATCCTGACTTTATGAAGGAGCTTATCAGTACCGCCAGAATAGGAAGAAGCCTTGGGGTGCACTTAATACTTGCTACCCAGAAGCCCTCAGGTGTTGTGGACAATCAAATATGGAGTAACTCAAAGTTCAAGCTTTGCTTAAAAGTACAGACCAAGGAAGACAGTAACGAGGTTATTAAAACTCCGCTTGCTGCAGAAATAGTTGAACCGGGACGGGCATATTTGCAGGTCGGAAACAATGAGATATTTGAACTTTTCCAGTCTGCATACAGCGGAGCAAAAGCAGATAATTCAAGTGTGGGAACAGGTAATGTATTTGAGCTGTACAAGTTGAATTTGTGGGGAAAAAAGGAGCTTATATATTCAAATAAGAAAAAGAGCGACGATAAGAATGCGGATACCCAATTAAATGTTTTGGTGAATTACATAAATAATTATTGTATGGCGAATTCAATCAATCGTCTGCCGGGAATATGTCTTCCGCCTTTGCCTGAAATCATTAAGTTTAATGAAGTTAAACAACCGGCTAAGGACGAAATTGATACAAAAGTTGCTATCGGAATATATGATGATCCTTCAAATCAGCACCAAGACACCGTTATCTTAAATGTTTCGGAAAGCCATACGCTGATTATCGGTTCATCGCAATATGGAAAAACTAACTTGATTCAAACCATTATTAGGGGTATAATGTACAATTATACACCAGATGAAGTGAATATATATATACTTGATTTTGGTTCAAAAATTCTTAAAAATTTCAGTGATTTAAATCACGTGGGGGGAGTAGTAACTTTATCTGAAGATGAAAAGCTTAAGAACTTCATTCGATTAATAAGGACAGAAATTGCTATTCGAAAGGATAAATTGCTGAATGCAGGTATAAGTTCCTTTGCATCATACCGTGAAGCGGGGTATAAGGATATTCCGCATATTGTGATAATAATCGATAATTTTATTGGGTTTAAAGAGAACTATACCGAGTATGACGATGATATGTTAAGCATATGCAGAGAAGGAATAGCAGTTGGAGTGAGTATAATATTATCAAATCTCCAGACAAATGGTATCGGTTATAAATATCTTTCTAATTTTGCCAACCGCATAGTGTTATACTGCAATGACTCCGGCGAATATGGGAATGTATTTGACCGTTGCCGCATGCAGCCTAAGGATGTTCCGGGACGGGCACTTATTTCAATTGACAGGCGTATACTTGAGTGTCAGTGCAGTATGGGTTTTGACGGAGAAAAAGAAATTGACAGAGTAGAGAATATGAAGAAAGTTATAGAGATTACCAACAACAAAGAGGAAAATCGCGGTAAGAAGGCAAGGTCTATTCCTGAAATACCAAGGTTGCTTACAGAGGAGTATATCAGAAACAATTATTCAAAAACGGAGCTTAAGAAGTATCAGATTCCTATTGGTTTGGACTACAATGAAGTTGACTTGGTAACGCTTGATTTGCTTAAGTTTACGGTTTTTGCCATTACCGGCAGAGAGAACAGCGGAAGGAAAAACTTCCTCAGAATAATTATGAACAACATTCAGAAAAACATTTTTAACTATCCGGTTAAGGCGTACATAATTGATGATATCGAGCGCAATTTAAAGGAAATGGATGACTACGGATTTGTAGATAAGTATACACTGGATGCAAATGAGTTTGAGGTTGTTTTAGAGGAGATAAACAGTGAACTTGAGGAAAGACAAGAGCTTGTTGCCGATGAAGGAATTGAAGGAATTGAAAAGGAGCCGCTTTTATTGGTTATTATACAAAACAGGGATGCAATAGAGGCATTAAGTTCAAATAAAAAGGCAGTGGAGGTCTATAAGAAAATAATAAAACAATATAAGGCACTGAAAGTATGCTTTATCTTTTCAAATATTGAAAATGCTGCGGTTGCGTACGGCTCTCCCGAAATACTTAAAGGAATCAAGGAGAACAGGAAAGCGGTTATATTTGATGACCTTAGTAATCATAAGGTATTCGATATTCCTGTAAATACTTTAAGGGAGTTTAAAAAGCCCATTGAAAAAGGTGACGCTTACTTGGTAATAGATAATGATATTATAAAAATTAAGACAATATTTCAAGGGTGATAGGAGGGATACATATGGCGGATAGTCAAAACTCAATTAAATATCTTTATACAAAAGACATTAAAGAGACATCCATTGAGTTTCAAAACAGTATAGATGTTTTTCAGGACGCAGTTGAAAAGGTGAGTAAAGCAACAACAAAACTGTTATCAACATGGTCAGGCAAAGCAAGAGATATTTTTGAGACTCAATATAATATCTTGTTTGGACAGCTTAAGGATATTCAGGATACACTATATGATATTTATGATGCCCTTGTAGAAAGTGAAACTGCATACATTGACGCAGACGAGGCACTTAAGAAGGAGTTTATTATAGCTAATAAGGGTTAGTTTTCATTTGAGAGGAGATGATGGGAGTATGTCACTCAGTAGCTTGAAATCGGAGCTTAAGGAAAAAAAGGATGAACTTAAAAAGCTCGAAAAAAGGCTAAAGGGTCTTAATACTATTTGGGGTAATCTAAGATTATCCTTTGACGACGATGTACAGGATTTTAATATGAAGATCACAAGCAGTTCGGAAGACCTAATAAACGGAATTCTAAATGACAATAATGTACAAACAATTGCAGGATATATGAAGAATGACGTGGAGAAAACGCCGGAGTTTGACAGTGATTTGTCGGAAGCGATAAGCAGTATTACTTCTGAGATAAACAGTTGTCAAAGAAGTATTGAAAATTTAGAAAGTGATATTAGATATCTAAACCGTGAAATAGAAAGAGAAAAACAAGAAGAACTCAAAAAGCTGCTTGAAAAAGTAATTAAGTAATGTTGCAGGTTATTATAATGTAGGAAATGTAGGAGTGTAATTATGGGGGTTCTATGCATAAATTATTCTGAGCTTTCAAATGCAATAAAAAATGCAGAAAATGCAGCAAAAAGGGCTGACTCCTATGCGAAAGAGCTTAATAAAAAAGTCTGCAAAAAATCAGTGATCTTGAGGGTGGAATTTCTGGTAGTGTAAAAGATGCGGATTATTTTGTGAAAGCGAAGATTAAAGCGCTGAATGAAAAGGCTGGTAAACTCAGCAGTTTTGCAAAAAACCTTGACACTTTTTACAATAATATAAAGCAAACCGATAAGGATCTTGAAAGTAAATTTAGTAGCCTGTATGGGCTAATAGATATGGTGAAATGGACAAGCTATCGGATACCTTGAAGAAAAGGGTAAATTACAGGTGGACGGATTATGTAGCAAGTGGACAGATGCCACTGAAGCATTTTGTGATATTGTGGGATTTGTGAAGCTTGGAAAAGATATACTTCAGGCATCTAAATATACAATCGCTTTTAAAAATTTATTTGGAGATGAAAAAAGTGGTTTAGGAAAAGCATTCTTGAGTGATGTAAAAAATGGAGATAAATATGTAACAACATTTGAAAGCTTTAAAAGCGGCCTGAAAACCCTGTTTACCGATAAAGGCTTTCGTAGTGAATTAGCAAAGAATTTTAAATCTGATTTTTTAAAAGATATGACAAATATTGTTGATTCACTCAAGTCTTTGAAAAAAATAAAATCAGAGGTACATTTGGCATAATTAAAAAGCTCGCTGGTCGAAAGTGGGGAGAAGCTTGGAGTGGATTTAAAAAAGCAAAAGACTTTAAAGCCGATAAGGTGGATTTATGCTTTTTGAAAAAATATTTAATGTACGGTCGTATCAGATGACAGATAGGACAGTTAATATTCTTAAAGCCGAAGGAATGTTTAAAGGGATATATGACGTTGGAAGTATCTTATTTAAGAAGGATATTAAGGAGATTGCGGACATAAAAAAAGTTTCCAAAGCAGTATCTGGCATTAGTACCTTGAAAGATGTATTTAATGCTGATAATTATAATAGTCAGTATGGAATAAAGAGAATGACACCTACGAAAAATATGCTGGAAAGTGCAGGAGCGTTTGTACAATGACAAAGGAATATGTCCCTAATGCAAAAAGAGCAGAGGCAATGCTAAATAAATACCATAAAAAGCATGATATGTGGAAGAAAAGAAAAGTGGTAAGGATTATTATGCACTTATTATGTATTTTTGGACCGATTTTTATGGTTTTGTATGTCTATAATGACCGGGATTATTTGTATTTAGGAAATAATGATATAATTGATCAAATTTTTGTATTGGTACTTGTGTCCATATTATTTCTGTGGACACCAACGATTATATACTATAAGCAACTTGTGGCCAAATGCAGGAAAACATTAACGTTCAAGCTCCGAGAGAGTCTAATTCTTTATGATGACATGATAAAAAACGGATTTAGTTTTCCGAGCAGGGATAAGAGAGATCCTTATATGATAAATGAAATAAAATACTCGGAGATAACAAGGCTGGTGCATAATACATATTTGAACAGGCTAACTTTATATTGCCTGGTGCATCAAATTATTTATGATGATTATGGAGCAAACAGTGTTTACAGTGATAAAGCAATACGCAATGAGAGGATAGACTTTATTCTATATTATGACAACAGCGATGATTTTGTAAAAACAGTGGCAGAACGTTCAGAAGTTGAGCTTGAAGTCATAGACCACTTTGAAGAGTAAAACATTTAAACATTATTTTGTTGTATATTCAAGCGGATAAACCGCTACTAAAGGAGGAATTTTAATGGCAGATTTTGAGTTTAATACCGAGACTATGGCGGAGACTGTAAATCAATATAAAGAGGCAATAGCAGAAATTGACGGAATTAAGCGGACACTAAAGGAAAAGCTCGAAGTACTGAAGACTGTGAGTTGGCAATCTAAAGGAGGAGAAGCCTTTTTTGAAAAATTCAAATTTGACTGGGCTGATGAAACAGATAAATATATAAGTGTAGTTGAACATATGTGTGAACTGTTAAATATAGCAAAAAATTCGTTTGAGGACTTGCTTAAAGAAGCAGAAAAATTAAAGTATGATGGCTAATTATCCGTTAACAGCGGATAAAATAAAAAAATAAAAAAATAGGAGGTCAAATATTATGGCAACAATTAAAATTACACCGGAAGAGCTTAGAGATGCAGCTCAGCTTATTAATGGTAAGGCAGATGAGATTGAGCAAAATATCAATGCCGTAAATGAAAAGGTTCAATATGTTGTTGAGAATTGGGAAGGAGCAGCAAAAGACAGCTTTTTTGAAGCATTTGAATCTTTGAAGAACGAATTGCTTACACAATTAGATGAAATTTTAAAAGGAATTGCATCTCAGTTACAAGCTACAGCAGATACTATGGAACAGGCTGACCAGGATGTTGCTAATGTTTTTAAGGGCTAATTAAAGCTAACAAAAATCCGGCGCAGCATAAATAATGGTGCGCTGGAATTTTTGTATTAGGGAGATTGAATTATTTATGGACAATTCATTGCTTAAAAGGTATGATTTTTTAAATAGAATATATATAAAGGACAAAGAAACAAATTTAGGTTTAAAAATATTCATAATAATAGTATTGGGTTTTATGTGCCTTGCAAACACATTTAAATCTTTAATGAAAGGGAAATCGGTTATTATCGGAGTATTAGGATTTGGAGGACTGTCCTTTTATTTGGTTTGGAATGCATTAGGACAATTGAGATCAAATGGCGGTTATATACAAGCTCCTGTGGCAGTGGAGTTTTATTCCGATAGATTGATTTTGCGTTATAATAATATTGACCGTAAGGACAGAATGGGGCCAAGAAGGGAAGAGTATACTTTTTATTATAAAGACTTGGAGGGATTGGATTTTAGTGTTCCGCTCCAGTGCTTGAATATTAGGGGTGGACCTATGCTTACGGTGCATTTTCACAATAATTCAAAGGATATTAAAAGAGATTACAGGGCAAATCAAAGATATTTTCAAAATTTGTTATATATTTCACCTGAAAGCAAGGATGAATTCCTTAAAGATATACAAAAATACAGCGGAATTATTATTCGGGAGTTGCATTAAAATTAATGTCTTAAATCCAAAAAGTACAGTGAAAAATCCATAGAAGCATAAATATGGTGAGCTGTTTTTTTTGAAGTTAGGAGTTGATTTTGACTGTGGAATCACATAAGAGGTACGAATTCATAAATAGAATACATGTAAAAGAGTATACAGTAATAAGCGTTATTTTAAAAATTATAATATCGATAATTACGTGTTTAATTTTGTTTTTCGTTATGATACCTTTCTTCTTTGAGGGTATAATAGGTATTCTATTGTTTATTGGGACGAGTATTATTTTGGTAAGATATATAATTCGTTCTGGAATAAGAAAAGTTGGATGCATGCAGATACGGACAATATTCGACTTCTATTCGGATAGGTTGGTTATGCGTTATCGGGTTGACCCCCTATAATTGGAGATTATCTGCGTAATAATTTTTCTACCTTAAAATTTCATTATTTTTCATACC